>Ga0209039_10002648_pt1 | contig 14892 bp, 11 predicted proteins | sample BogFormECP12_OM1_FD_188238 | JGI IMG/M metagenome (GOLD analysis project Ga0209039, IMG submission 188238) | Bog forest soil microbial communities from Calvert Island, British Columbia, Canada - ECP12_OM1 (SPAdes) (version 2) | ecosystem: Environmental > Aquatic > Freshwater > Wetlands > Bog ... | reverse complement strand
TTGTCCCCAGGGGCTAAAGCCCCAATTCTCAGGCGGGCCACGGCGGCGCGGCTGGAAGCCGCGCCCTTTCAAAGCAGCTTCATGAATAATGCGGGCTAGCGCGTCGCCCAGCCGGCGCAACCTGCGCCCGCGAGGGACTGGAGCCCACTATGCCGCAGACCATTGTCGAAAAGATCGCGCAAGCCCATATGGCTGAGGGCCCCCAGCGCCCGCTCCGAGCCGGAGACTTTCTTTCCATCCGGCCGTTTCACGTGATGACGCACGACAACACGTCGGCCGTGATGAGCAAGTTCAAAGCGATCGGCGCGAAAAAAGTGTGCGATGCCCAGCAACTCGTCTTCGCCCTGGATCACGACATCCAGAATCTCGACGAATCCAATCTGAAGAAATATCGCTCCATCGAAGCCTTTGCCAAAGAGCATGGAGTGGATTTCTATCCTGCCGGCTCGGGCATCGGCCACCAGATCATGGTCGAGCGCGGATACGTTGTGCCGGGATCGTTTGTCGTCGCCTCCGATTCCCACTCCAACATGTATGGCGCGCTGGGCGCGGTGGGCACGCCCATCGTCCGCACCGACGCCGCCGCGGTCTGGGCCACCGGCGAATTCTGGTGGCAGATTCCGCGGAGCATTCAAGTCGTGCTGGAAGGCAAGCTGCCGGATGGCGTCACCGGCAAGGACGTGATCATTGCCCTCTGTGGCCTCTACAACCACGACGAGGCGCTGAACGCGGCGGTGGAATTCTCCGGGCCGGGCGTGGCCAGTCTGCCCATGGACGCCCGCTTCTCCATCTCCAACATGAGCACCGAGTGGGGGCCGCTCGTCGGTTGGTTCCCCGTGGACGCGGTCACTCTCGAATACCTGCGTGGCGTGCACCGGCGGCTGAAAGCGGCGGGAGTTGAGCGCTTCACCGAAGTCCAGATTGAGCAATGGGCCGCGACTCCGCCGCTTTCCGATCCCGATGCTTCGTACGCCGCCCGCATTGTTCTCGATCTCAGCCAGGTCACGCCGCATGTTTCCGGGCCGGACACGGTTCAGGTGATGCAGTCCGTCGCCGAAATAGAAAGAAAGAAAGTCGCCATTCAAAAGGCCTACCTGCTTTCCTGCGTGAATTCGCGCGCGGCGGACCTGGAAGCGGCGGCGCGAGTTCTGCGCGGCAAGAAAGTGGCTCCTGGTGTGAAGTTCTACCTGGGCGCGGCCAGCGCATGGGTGCAGCAGGAGGCGGAGAAGCGCGGAGATTGGCAGGCCCTGCTCGAAGCGGGAGCGATTCCGCTCCCACCCGGTTGCGGACCTTGCATCGGCCTCGGCATCGGGTTGCTGGAAAAAGGCGAGGTTGGCATCTCGGCCACCAACCGTAACTTCAAAGGCCGCATGGGATCGCGCGACGCGCAATGTTACCTGGCGAGTCCCGAGGTCGTGGCGGCATCGGCGGTCGCGGGCTACATTACAGGTCCCAACCGCTTTGCCGATCGCACACCGGTGCGCGAGTATCAGGAGTTCGCTTCCGATGGATACGCCGCCGAGCGGGTCGAGATTCTGCCCGGCTTTCCCGAGCGAGTGCGGGGTCGGTTGGTGTTCATGCCGCAGGACAACGTCAATACTGACGCGATCTACGGCAAAGATTACACCTATCGCGACGACATGACCCCGGAGATGATGGCTAAGGTGGTCATGGAGAACTACGACCCGCAGTTTGCCACGCGCACGCGCGCGGGCGACGTGATTGTCGGCGGATTCAATTTCGGTACGGGATCAAGCCGCGAACAGGCCGTCACCTGCCTGAAAGCCAAAGGCATCCCGCTGGTCATCGCGGCCAGCTTCTCGCAAACCTACTTGCGCAACGCTTATAACAATGGCTTTTTGTGCATCGAGGTTCCGGCATTGGTTAAAAGGCTGCGAGAGCAGTTCGCGGGCGAGATCGCGGCGAAGGAAAAGACGACCATTCCCGGTGAGGAAGTGGATATCGCTTTCACCTCTGGCACGCTGACTTGGCGCGGGGAGAGCTTTCCCTTTCCACCGCTGGGCACGGTGCCGCAGTCATTGGTGATTGCGGGCGGAGCGGAAAACGTAGTCGCGAGGAAGTTGGGACTGAAGAATTGAGTAATTGGGGAATTTTGTAATTGAGTAATTGAAAACCCTTGACGCCTTCGCAACTTCGGCCCTTCAATTACCCAATTGCCAAATTACTCAATTACCCAATCAAGGACAAATCATGGCCAAACATATCGTCGTCACCATGCCCGGAGACGGCATCGGCAATCAGGTTCTTCCCGAAGCCTTGCGGCTTCTCAAAGCGGTCGGATTCGACGCCGAGTACATCCATGCCGACATCGGCTGGGACTGCTGGTGCCGCGAGGGGAACGCGCTCCCGCAGCGCACGATTGACCTGCTGGCCAAGCACAAGCTGGGACTGTTTGGGGCCATCACGTCCAAACCAAAGAAGGAAGCTGAAGCCGAACTGAAGCCAGAATTGAAGGGCAAGGGATATTCGTATTTCAGCCCCATTGTGACCATGCGGCAGCGCTTCCATCTCGACACCTGTGTGCGGCCGTGCATTTCCTTCCCCGGCAATCCTCTGAACTTTATTCGCAAGCGGACCGACGGCGGTTTCGAAGAGCCCGTCGTCAATGTCGTCGTGTTCCGGCAAAACACGGAAGGCCTCTACGCCGGAGTGGAGTGGACCAATCCGCCGGAGCAGGTGCGAGCCGCTCTGGCAACGCATCCAAAGTTCAAGCCGTTTGCCGCGGTTCCCGGACCCGACCTTGCCATCTCTGTCCGCATCATTACGCGCAACGCCGCCCGCAAAATCTCGAAGGCTGCTTTCGAATGGGCGAAGAAGTACGGCTACAAGTCCGTCACGATTTGCGAGAAGCCCAACGTTTTGCGCGAGACTTCGGGGATGATGGAGGAAGAGGCCAAAGCTGTGTCCAGGGAATATCCCGGCATCGCGCTCTGGTCCACTAACATTGATGCCCAGACCATGTGGCTCACGAAGAATCCGGAGGACTACGGTGTGGTCGTAGCCTCGAACCTGTTCGGGGACGTGATCTCTGACGCCTTCGCCGGGCTGATCGGCGGCCTGGGCTTCGCCGCCTCGGGCAACATCGGCGATGAGGTCGCCGTTTTCGAACCCACTCACGGCTCGGCGCCCAAGTATGCCGAACTCAACCCGCCCATCGTAAACCCGATTGCGATGTTCCTTTCCGCGGTGATGATGCTCGAGCACGTCGGCGAGGTAGAGAAGGCCGGGCGCATCCGCGCCGCGATTGCTGCAGTTGTGAAAGAAGGCAAGGTGCGCACCTACGATATGATGCGCATTCCGGGCGGCGCGAAGGCCATCAGCCAGGGCGCCGCCAGCACCGTGCAAATGACGGACGCGGTTTGGGCTAAGCTGGAGTCTTGAAAGGGCACGGCTTCAGCCTTTGAGCCTGCCCTGAGCGAGCGCAGCGAGCCGAAGGGTGCCGCTTAGGGCTAATAAAAGTGCGGGCTTTAGCCCCTGGGGCGAGTCGCAGCCCCCGATGAGATCGGCTGTAAATCGAGGTCACAATGACAGTTGCCACGGAAACTCGCGCCGGCGAAGCCGGCCACTGGGGCGCGGACATCCGCTCCGACCTGCATGTGCGGATCGAACCGCGCTCACGCGGCGGCATTGAGATTGAACTCGAGTCGCGCGTCAAGCCCTACTATGGCGATGCCATCCGCCGGCAGGCCGAAGAAGTGCTGGAGGCGCTCGGCGTGCGGCACGCGCAGGTTCAGATCCACGATGAAGGCGCGCTGCCTTTCGTGATTGCCGCGCGCGTCGAAGCCGCGGTCCGGCGCGCCGGGCTGGGCGAGGGCACGCGGGTGCTCCCCGACCGGATTGCGCTGCCCGAACCTTCGGCCCGAGATCGCATGCGGCGCTCACGGCTCTACGTTCCCGGCAGCGAACCGAAGTATTTCATCAACGCCGCCCTGCACGGAGCCGATGCCATCATTCTCGATCTGGAGGATTCGGTCCACTCCAGCGAAAAGGACGCTGCCCGTTTGCTCGTGCGCAACGCGCTGCGGGCGGTTGATTTTCTCCAGTGCGAGCGCATGGTGCGCATCAACCAACTCCCGCTCGGACTGGAGGACCTCGACGAAATCGTCCCCGAATCCCCTGACTTGATCTTGATTCCCAAGGTCGAGAACGCTGGCCAGGTCCTCGAGGCGAGCCAGCGCATTGCCGCGATTAAAGGTGACTACGGCATTACACGGCCGATTTGGCTGATGCCGATTCTCGAGTCCGCACTTGGGATCGAGAACGCATTTGCGATTGCGCCGGCGAGTGAAAAGATCGTCGCGCTGACGATTGGGCTCGAAGACTACACGGCTGATCTCGGCGTGGCGAAAACCTCAGCCGGCGCGGAATCCCTGTTCGCGCGGCAACGCGTGGTAAACGCCGCTCATGCTGCCGGAGTGCAAGCCATTGATTCGGTATTCGGCGACGTGGCCGACATGGACGGCCTGCGCGCCTGGGGTCTCAATTCCCGCTCTCTCGGTTTTGAAGGCATGGGCTGCGTTCACCCGCTGCAGATTGCCGTGATTCACGAGGCGTTCGCGCCCACCTCGGCAGAAATCGAGCGAGCGCGGAGGATTGTCTCCGCCTACAATGACGCGCAGGAGAAGGGCCTGGGCGTTGTCAGCCTGGGATCGAAAATGATCGATCCACCCGTCGTGCAACGAGCCCTGAAGCTGATGGCGCGGGCCAAAGCGATGGGAATTGTTGATTGATGATTGTTGATTGTTGATTGAAAAGCGCGTGATGTGGGATCGGGATTGAGCAGGCCGGGGCGCTGTTGACGCTCAATCAGCCATCAAGTAATCAACAATCAACATTAATCCGTAGAGGTGCAGATTTGGCTATAGGGGTCACCTTAGAAGCGTCATCCCGACGCCCCGCGTTCTCATCAGCGGGGCGAGGGATCTCGCGTGCAGCATACGCCTCCATTGCGTCCACGCGAGATCCTTCGCTCCGCCTGAAGAACGGCTACGCTCAGGATGACGCCGTTTTCAGAATTCAACTTGCACCGCTGCCCAATATCCAAGAATCAAAACGGACCTGCCGAAGCAACTGAGGACGTGATGGCTATTCTCGACAAAACGGAACTTGTTACCAATGCCGCGGGACGCATGGTCCCGGAAGCAGTGAACCACCGTGGCCAGACCGCTTACATGGGCGTGGGCAAATACCAGCCGCGGGGCCGCAAGGCCGCGCCTCCCATCCGTACGGCGGCCGATTATCCCGCAAACGGCGACAAGCGCGTTGCCGATCTGGAAACCGCTCTCCGTAAATGCGGCCTGCGCGATGGCATGGTCATTTCTTCGCATCATCACCTGCGCGATGGCGACCGCGTGGCGCTGATGGCGCTCGAAGCGGCGGCCCGAATCGGCGTCAAAGATCTGATGTGGTTTCCCAGCGCATCTTTCCCCTCGCAAGAGGGCGCGATCAAGCTGATGGAGAGCGGCGTCATCGACCACATCGAAGGCAGCATGAACGGCCCGCTGGGTGATTACTGCACCCAGGGCAAGATGCGCGGCATGGGCGTGCTGCGTTCGCACGGCGGCCGCTGGCAGGCCATTCAGGATGGCGAGGTCCACATTGATATCGCCGTGATCGCCGCGCCGACGGCCGATCCTTTCGGCAATTGCGATGGCTCCCACGGGAAATCCGCCTGTGGCTCCCTGGGCTTTGCGCTGGCCGATTCGACCTACGCGGACCACGTTATTGCCGTCACCGACAACCTGGTTCCCTTCCCCTGCATTCCCTGGCAGATCCAGGGCAACAACGTGGATTATGTCGTCGAGGTGGATTCCATCGGCGATCCGGCCAAAATCGTTTCCGGCACAACGCAGATCACGCGCTCGCCCGATCGCCTGCGCATCGCCGAGTTCGTGGCGCGTTTCCTCCGTGATGCCGGCATTATGCGCAATGGATTCTCCTTCCAGGCAGGGGCGGGTGGAATTGCTCTGGCCTTCGTCAGCTACCTCAAGCAGATGATGAAGCAATCCGGCGTCAAGGCGCGCTTCGTTCGTGGCGGCTCAACCAAGTACCTGGTCGAATTGCTGGAAGAAGGACTGACCGACTACATTCTCGACGGGCAGACCTTCGACCTCGATGGCGTGCGCTCCATGGCGAGCAATCCGCGCCACGTGGCGACTTCCCCGTTCACCTCTTACAACTACCACGGCAAAGGGAATTTCGCGTCCCTGGTGGATGCGGTTGTGCTCGGCGCCACTGAAGTTGACACGAACTTCAACGCCAACGTGGTGACGCATTCCGATGGCCGCCTTCTCCACGGCATTGGCGGATGGCAGAACTGTCTGGCCGCCGGCTGCACCATCCTGGCAGTGCCTTCGTTCCGCGACCGGATTCCCGTAATTGTGGACGAAGTGACCACGCTCTGTGGACCGGGCGAATTGATTGACGTGGTGGTGACCGAGCGTGGCATTGCCATCAATCCGCAGCGTCAGGACTTGCTCGATGCCGTCAAAGGCTCGAAGCTCCCCATTCGCCCGATTGCCGACCTCAAGAAAGAAGTCGAGCGCATCTGCGGCGGCAGGCCTCAGCGGCCGAAGCGCGGCGATCGCCCGGTTGCCGTCGTCAAGTGGGTGGATGGCACCGTGCTCGACACGGTATGGCAGATCCCATGAATCAGGATTCGATCTTCCCGCGGCGCGTCCACCGCGGCAGCAGGATCAGAATCAATCCATAGAACAGAAGCGAGACGACCAGCGACGCGGCGTTGCCGAAACGCAAGTCTTCGAACAAAAGCTTGAGCGTGCCGAAGGCGACCGCGGCATAGGCTACCCAGCCCAGTTCGACGCGCTTCCAGCGCGAGCCCAGAAAGCCGAGAACCAGCGCCAGCGCGCAGTTCACGATGGTGCGGACGACCGAAAGACGCGACGCGCCCAGTTCCATCCGTCCAGCAAAAAGCCCCACGATTGCGGCCACAGCCAGCGCCGCGCCGGCAAATCCCACCAGCGTCGCAGGCACCACCCAGAGCAGTCGGCGCTTCCCTTGATCTTCCCCTCCGCGTGATCCGACGGCGTAGCACACAACGGCGGAAATCACTACGATCCAGACAGTCCAATCCGCTGCTCCCGGAACATTTCCGGCTAACGCGCTCGCGGCATAAGCCGGAAGAGCGGAGACCGCGGCCGCGGCAACTAAATAGAAAGAAGCATGCAGGCCCAGGCTGAGCTTGCGCGTACGCGTGTACACAAAAGCCGCTGCTGCCGCCAACAAGCATAAGATCGGCACCTGGAAGTTCGCGGGAAAAAGCAGGAAGCCGCCCGCCAGCAGAAGCGCTGCTGCCCAGTTGGCGCTGACGCGGCGATTGCGCGTGTACGCCTCCTCGGTGAATCGCGACAATGCTCCCCAGTAGCACGCAGCCGCCAGCAGCAGGAACAACGCGCCGAGCGCGGCTGCCGCCGAGCCTTGAGTGGCGCGCATCGCCCCGTACGCAGCAAGCGTGAACGCCAGCACTCCCTGCCCGACTTCAAACAACGTGATCCGCTGGCGCAGGCCGAAGCTGCGGACTCCGATACTGCTGCCGTAGATCGCCGCCAGCGCCAGGCACAACGTCGTGATCGTGGCGGGAGAGACGGGATGATACCCCTCCGGCACGCCCCCGGAAGAGGTCAACACATACACCAGCAGCCAAACCGCGAAATCGGCGGCCAAGGCGGGGACGGCTCGCAGGCTGAGCCGGTGTCCCAGACAAGCCGCGACTTCCGCGGCGAGGGCCATGGCCAGCAGAGCAGCAGTAAGCGGCACAAGTTCACGAGTCCCGATGATCAGCGCCAGCGCTGTGCCTACGCTCGCCAGCATCGCGATCCACGGAATCCCCTGCAGGTCGTGCTGCCATGCCAGTGCCAACGAAAGCACCAGAAAAGCGACCAGCACCACCGCGGCGAAGGCGGGTGACAAAACCTGAAAGCGCACGGTGGATTCCCACAACAGCGGTGAGAGAATCAGCACAGATGTAATCCCGTAGGTGACGCTGGCAAAGCGGCTGGTGGCGTGCGTTCTTGCGGCCCAGACCATCCACAAAGCGGCGTACACGATGGCCACCAACAACACCGGTAATTTCGCGATGGCGGAGGATTCCGCGACGGCGCGCAGCAGGTAGGCTCCGGCGATTCCAAGGACTGCTTTGCCGAGGATGGGAACGGCCCCGCCCGATACATCCAAGAGAGAAGGTGCACGCCCTGGCGCCCGGACGCGCGGTTCCTGGATTTCTGTGCCGGTCAGCCGAGGATAGCTGGAACCGGCTGCCAGACCTTCCAAGGCTGAAACGCGGCGTTCCAGTTCCTGCACGCGTTCGCTGAGATGCTCCAGCGTCGATGCGATGCCGTCTACAGCTTGCGCCATTCGCTCCTCCGCATCTGCCCCCGCGCGCTGCGGGGCCTAGCTGGTTCCGTGCGCCGGAGCCACACCGGTGGGGGGAGGCGGTCCCGCATCCGGCCAGGGTGGCAGGAGTTTCACCAAAACCCACAGAATTCCAAAAGGAAGAATCATGAGCGCGATCGCAATCAGCAGTCCTTCCCGCGTGGCAAACGCCATTTTGTAGGTCGTGTATCCCAGAAAGCTCTTGGAGAAAAGTTGCCCGCCGATGACGACGTTCCAGCGCATGGCGAAAATGCCGATCACGGTCAGACACCCGGCCAGGGTGTAAATCCGTTTGCGTGCCGTCTCGCTGAGCTTCCAAACCTGGGTCAGACCGAGCAGAGCGATAGGGGTCACGGTGCCGAGAAGAATCTGCACAATGACCTGCGACTTCCACAGCCGGGTGTGCACCATGAAATCCAAACTGCGGAACGATTCGTCGGCCTCGTAGATGCGCTGCAGCAGGTCGAGCATCTCCAGACTGAAATCGATAATGAACGTGTACAGCAGGTACTGCGCGATCTTATCCACGCAGCGTATGTCGATTTCGCGCCCGCGCAGCCGCGTGGAGAGCATGTAGAGCAGCATCACCGCCGCAATGCCCGAAACCATGGCCGAAAAAATGAACACGATGGGCATCAGCGGCGACGACCACCAGGGGTTCGCCTTCACCGATCCAAAAATGAAGCCGACGTATCCGTGCAGCAGAAAAGCGGAAGGAATTCCAATCAGGGTGATGAAGTATCCAAGTCTTTCGTCAATGCGCAGCGAGCGCTCGCTGATATTGCTGGAACCGAAAGTCAGCACGCGATACACCAGCCTCGCGGCTCCCGTCGAGGTTTCGGATTTCACCACGATGTCGCGCCGGTAGTCGAGCCAGATTTCCAGCAGCAGCACCGCCATCAGGTACCAGAGATAGACGAAGCCGAACATTGCCATGGCGGAGGAACGGTGCGGCGTCAAATACATTTCGAGCGATCGCTCCGGATGGCCGAGGTGCAGCTGCAGGGGCAGCGGCGCGACCAGCAGGAAGGCCAATGCTGTCAGCAGGGCCAGGCGGTACGTAGGCTTCACCGCTTCCACCCGGAAGACCCGCTCCAGGGACGCCAGAATGAACGCTCCTGCCACCAGTCCCGTGATGAAGGGATAGAGAACGATGAGCACGCTCCACTGCAGCTCCACCTCGTTCGGATACATGAAGCCTTCGACGGGAATTTGCACGAGCCTCCTTGCTTCCCCTCAGCGGCTAAAGCCGCATCTGTGTTGCCGCATTGGCGGCGCGGCTTGAAGCCGCGCCCTTTCAAAACCGGCCCTACCGCACTGAACCATCCATGCCGTTGTAGAAAACCTTTGCTCCCGTGGCCATATGCGGTTTCAAAATCTGCACGTTATGCGTCCGCAAGAACTCATGAATCGGGTCTTTGGGATTCTTCAAGTCAGCGAGTTGCCGTGCTCCCGTGGGACACACTTCGCAGCACGCCGTCGTGAGACCCTTCGTGATGCGGTGATAGCAGAGCGAACATTTCTCGGCGGTCTTGGTCTTGGGATTGATGAACCGGCAGCCGTAAGGGCACGCCTGAATGCAATAACGGCAACCCAGACAATACGTCTTGTCCACCAGCACCACTCCGTCGGGCGTCACGAAAGTCGCGCCCACCGGGCAAACCTGCGTACAGGGAGAGTCGACGCAATGGTTGCACAGCTTGGGAACGAAGAAGTTCTTGCCGCCGATTTCGTTGGGCGGGAAACCCTGCTTTCCGCCGTCCGGTGACTCCACTTCCGGACGTTCAATCCGCCAGTCGGCGACGTGGTAGCGCTCGATCCACGTCCGGTAGAAGCTGTCAGGCACGTCATTTTCTTCCGCGCACGCCCGCACGCAACTGCCGCAGCCAATGCACTTGGGGATGTCAATCAGCATGCTCCACCAATGCTCGGTCAGCTTGTAGTTGGGCGAAGCCTCAGGCGTGCCCGCCAGCACATACTTCCACGCGACCGCGGCGGCGGGCAACAGCACCAGCAAACGACGGCGGGTGATCTCCATTAGTTCTTGCCCTCCGTCCTGGTTTTGGTCTCAGTCTTCTTTGTCTCACTCGGAGCGGTCTCGATCTTCGGGCGGTGCGGCTGGTGGCAGGTGTCGCAAGCGATCCCGTCTGAGTGATCGGCGGTCACGACTTGCGGAAAGCCCTTCGGCTTGGCGCTGTTGGCTTCGTGGCAGCGGGCGCAGACGACTGCCGTGTCCAGCTTCGCGGGGGTCACGGATGCGGGATCGTCGGCATGCTTGGCCAGGGCTCCATGGCAGGCCTCACAAGGGACCACCACATGTTTGCCCTGCTTCTTCTGTTCGACGACATCGGTATGGCAGGCCTCGCAAACGTCGTGACCGGCAAAGGCCACCGGCCGGGCCGCCGCTTCCGCGATCGCAGCCCCGCGGTAGTGGCCGTACTCTCCAAAGCTGCGCGGGACGACTGCAACCCGCAGAACCAGGAATATGGCCAGCAATACCAGGATGACCACAGCCAGGCGGATGAGATGTTCTATGTCCTTGAACAAGTGCGTTCCCCGCGCCGCGCTCCTTTTGTGATTCCGAGCACAAAACAGGCGCTTTACTTCGATACTTTGGATTTCTTCCCGACACGATGATCGAAGTCACACGTTCCTGTGACTCGGCTCACGCGCGCCTCGCCGGACAGGCTCAGGAATGACCGGGACCCGCTCTGCTTTTGAGATCAGCAATGTGGTTTGCGGCGAAGGCCAGAGCAGGTCCAACCTTCCCTGTAGACCACGGATAAAACAAGGGAAGAGCATGAACCCACAGGACTGCTGAAGAACTCAATGCCGTGCCTGATTTTGGGTGGCGCAGGCCTTCCAGGCCTGCGACCAAAGCCAGCAGAAGGAATGGGCTTTAGCCCCCGAGGTCTACGCTATCTGCGAAACTGACCGAAGCTATTGGTTCAGCGGCAACAGAGCCTGGCAAGCCGCTTCGCTGGCGATGGCAGCCCCCGTCGGCTGCACCCGGATCACCGCATCCTCGAAGGAGCAGAAGCTGCGAGTACCAGTCTGGTTCAGCGTCACCGGCACTGCCGTTGCGTAGTAAGTTGTGGCAGGGGGCCCGCCCCCGCCGGTGGCCGCGAAGTTGTAACCGCTCTTGACGCCGCCCGCCAGAACACTGTCAATCAGGCAGGCTGCGGTCGAAGTGGGAGTGCAGGGAGCGACGCCCCCGAGCGCCGCCAGCGTGCCCGCGAAACCGACGGTCGGGTAGGAGGAACTGTAGGTAATCTCCGCCGTATTGATGGTTCGAATGGACGCCACCGCCGAAGACTCATTGGCGGCCATGCGAGCGCGCAACAGGTTGGGGATGGCGATGGCGGCAATAATCAGAATAATGGCGACTACGATCAACAATTCAATGAGCGAGAAACCTCTTTGCTTCCGCATGAAAATGCCTTTTTGTCCCAGAGTTCAAGCAGCACAAGCTTAGCACCAATCCGGAAAGGCCGTCTTTCTTGGGAGAGAACGGGTTCCAGAAGATTGCAAACTTTTGCAGCTGCGACGCCGTTGTGACAAAATGCGGCTGTTCAATCGGAGGCTCTCTTGCTGGAAGCATACCAGTGGTTACCACCAGAAGCCGTAAAAATCCTTCTCGTCTTGTTCTTGTCCTTCCTGATCGGGCTGGAGCGCGAGGAACACAAGGCGACAGCGGGACATTACGCTTTCGGGGGAGTACGCACCTTCCCGCTGATTGGTCTGATCGGTTACTCGGTTGCTCTGCTGTCCGGCACGCAACTCCTCCCCTTCACTGTCGCCTTTCTGGTGGTCGGCAGTTTCCTGTTGTTGTCCTATTGGCGCAAGCTTTGCTCCTCCGAGACTGCGGGCGTTACGTCGGAGATGTCGGGTCTGAGCACGTTTCTGGTAGGCGCACTCGTCTACTACGATCATTTTTGGATCGCGACCGCGCTGAGCGTCGCCAGTCTGATGTTGCTGGAACTCAAGGTGGTTCTGGAAGGGATCGCCACCCGTATTCCACCTGACGAAATTCTCACTTTCGCCAAGTTTCTATTGCTCAGCGCCGTCATTCTGCCCATTCTGCCCCGGCAGGAATTCGGGCGTTTTCACGTGAACCCCTTTAAGACTTGGCTGGTCGTGGTCGCCGTCAGCGCGATTTCGTATGGCAGCTACGTCTTACAAAAGCTGACGAAGCAGCGCGGAGGAGTGGTGCTGGCCGCGTTCCTGGGCGGCGCATACTCGTCGACGCTGACCACGGTGGTGATATCCCGAAGGGCGGCGCACGAGGCGCATCCACATCTTTTTTCGGGCGGCATTCTGATCGCGTCGGGCATGATGTATATCCGGCTGGCCGGGCTCGTCGCCATCTTTAACCGCAACCTTGCCGCCGCCCTGGCCCCGCCGTTTCTTGCACTCGCCGTTCTTGCCATTGCGGCCGGCTGGTTCTGGTCCAGCCGGCCCGACGCTGAAGGGTCCGAAGTCAAGCGCGAATATGAGCCAAAGAATCCGCTCGAACTGAAGGCCGCATTTCTTTTCGCTGTTCTGTTCCTCGTTATGCTCGTGGCCACTCAGCTGGCGGTTACCTACATCGGGCCGGCAGGCGTGAAGGCGCTCGCTGCTATTATGGGGGTCACCGATGTCGATCCGTTCATCATGGGGATGACGCAGGCTGCAGGCACACTCACGCCGCTACGGCTCGCAGCCCAGGCGGTGGTTATCGCTGCCGCCAGCAATAACCTGGTGAAGGGGATCTACGCCTATAGCCTGGCCGATCGGAAGACGGGAATCCAGGGCCTCAGTTTCCTGGCAGGTCTCGCGGTGCTGGGTTTGGCGCCGTTGCTCTGGCTCTGATGTTGTGTTTGTTTTGTGCTTGGAGCTGGTTTCACAAAATGGGTTTTGGGTAGGGCACGGCTTTACAGGCTGCGGAAAAAGTCGTAAAGCGTGGAAGAGCGGCGCTTCAGCGCCGCGTAAGCGGTTTGAAATCAATGCGGGCTTCAGCCCCGGTGGTCATTCTCGTGGCGACGACGGACTTTTTCCGCAGCCTGTTTAGCCGTGCCGTTCAGGACCGTAAATAATGCGGGCTTTAGCCCCTAAGGGCTTGGCGCCCCCGCGCGCAAGAGCATTTGTGAAACCAGTTCTGGGTGTTCGCGGCGACGGACCGTGCACTTCGGCTGCTCTCCGCTGCCTATGCGGAAGCTCCAGCCGCCGCGCTGCCTGCGATGGCAGGCGGAGTAGCCCGCTGCTTGCGCAACGCTTCGTGGAACGCTTCTGCCGTGAGCGGTCCCCGGTAAAATAACTGCAATAGGGGATCGTCCGTCTCGGCGGAAGTCCGCCGGGTGGCGCCAGGTTCGGATTCCAGGCCCTCAGGTTCGACCAGCAACTCGGGAAGTACGGTACGGTTTTCCGAGAGGACCGCCAGAAATTTTTCCACGGCCGCGCGATGTTCCGGCGTCGCTTGCGCGAATTCCACTCCCATGCCTTTGTCCGCATGCATGACCCGCACCACGCCCTGCGCCCGTATCTCCACCCCGGCGGCGCGCATGCACAGCAGCACACGGCTCGACACAGGAAAGGGCGATGCGATCTCCAGGTAGCACGCGCCAAGGCTCAAATCTGTGAGCTGGCAACGGATCGGTGGATCGTCCTGCTCGGCGTCGGGAGAGTTACGTTTGAGCCACTCCCGCAGTTGCAGGGACGCCTTCGGCGGCACCTGCAGGAAGCGCAAACCTGCTTGCGCGCTGTTTCCCTCCCAGGCAAATTCCGCGGGCAGTTCCAGAGGAGTCTCGATCCCGGGCAAGCTGAACGCAATCTGCCAGCGTCCTACGGGATGGCGGCGGTTCGAGAGGCCAACAGCCATGCCTCCCTCGCTCAGATCCGTCGTGGTCACCTTCATGTTGGGGCCGCCGTCCAAGTTCCGCAGCACCACCGGAATTTGCACCGCTACGCGTGCATTACGGCGGCGCTCACTCTTCATCAAGGCTCGTGCCGCGCGGAAACTGGACTTAGCCCGCTCGCTCGACACCGGCTTGTACAGCACAAAGTGAGCTCCCAGCTCAAACACTTCCTTCAGGCCGAGGAAGGGCTCGACAATGGCGACCGCAACCGCTTGCCGGTTGCAGGGGGCGCTGCGCGCGCTGTGCAGCACATCCGGCGCTCCTTCGCCCCCGCAGTCCACGATGATTGCCTCAAACCGCCGCCGCGTCAGTTGGCGCAGGGCGGCGTCAGCGTCGCTGCACAACTCGACCCCGATATCAAGGTCGCCCAGGGTGCGGCGCAGCACGCGTACGATCTTTTCGTCAGAACACAAAACCAATGCATTCAAGCTCATGGCTGGGCCCATTTCCAGAACCCTCCCCCACCTTTTGCCCTCTGGCACTTGTCTTTCCCGCCGCTCGTTCCAGGCAAGCCGCAATACCGCATGCCGAATCCCCTCTTTGCACTTTATGTCCATTTGCCGATAGGGATCAACGGTGTCCCGCC
>Ga0209039_10002647_pt1 | contig 14897 bp, 16 predicted proteins | sample BogFormECP12_OM1_FD_188238 | JGI IMG/M metagenome (GOLD analysis project Ga0209039, IMG submission 188238) | Bog forest soil microbial communities from Calvert Island, British Columbia, Canada - ECP12_OM1 (SPAdes) (version 2) | ecosystem: Environmental > Aquatic > Freshwater > Wetlands > Bog ... | reverse complement strand
TCCCTCCAGGGGAGAGGGGTGTAACATTTCCCCGCCCTTGAGGGGAGGGGATGAAGGGGAGGGTGATGTATGTGGCTTTACTAATGACCGCATTAGTAACTGCATTTAGTGAAACAGACTCATAACGAGGCTCTGCGCTCCGATCAAATCAAGGCCGCTGACAAAGAGCACTCCGTATACCACGCGGTTAAACCATTTCGGAGAAACGCGATTGTTCAGGTAGAGACCTAGTTTCACGCCGACATAGGTTAGAGGGGTGAGAAAAACGATGGTGGTAATGTCGCCCACTTTGAGCATTCCGAGACTCCAGTAAGGGATCAGCTTGAGTGCGTTTGTGACAGCAAAAAATATGACGGACGTACCCACGTAGAGTGCCGGAGTCAGCTTCTGCGGAAGAAGGTAGACAGCGAGGGGAGGCCCACCAGCATGGGCAAGCGTAGAAGTGAAGCCTGAGACAGCACCCATGAGCAGACCTTCTGCTGCGTGGGGCCGGTGTTCTTTAAGGGCCCCCATAATATATGTCCGGGCGGCCTGGAAAAGGACAAACAGAATGGCCAGGACGCCGATGCCGACCCGCATGACGTGGTCCATCCCGATGAAGTACCCAAAGAAGAATCCTCCCACGGCAATGCCGATTATTGCCCCGGGCAGGAGAACCTTGATGCTTCGCCGATGGAAGCCCATACCGTAACTGTACACGGCAACAACATCGCAAATGACAAGCAACGGGAGAAGCAAGGCTGCTGCGTCTGACACGGGGATCGTCAAGGCCATGAGCGGCGTGGAGATCACACCCACGCCGGCGCCGAAACCGGCCTTGGATATGCCGACCGTTGTCACCGCGCAGATAGCGGAAATCCAGAACAGGGCAGAGTGATCGGGTAGCAGGTGGGTCATAGTCCTGCAGTTCCTCCCTCAATGGTATAGTCATATTTTCCATCCTGAGTCCAATAGTATTTCATGAGAAGAACGAGATAGACGGGGAACGGCTCTCTATTTATTCAGATACCTGCTCGCTACCGGAAGGACAAGCGGCTTACCCGAGAGAGGGTTTTCCCGGACCACAACAACCGTGCCATAAGCCCCCTCTATGTGTTGATAGGTGAGAGTCGCAGCAGGAGGACCGTCCGCGGAAATCTTTCCCTGTGAAAGAAGCAGGATCCTCGAGCAGAATTCTGACGCAAGGTTCAGATCATGGAGAATCATAAGGATGGTCAGACCCTTCTCATTCAGACCAGCAAGGAGTTCCAGAGTTTGCATCTGATGTCTGATATCGAGGTGACTGACCGGTTCATCCAGAAGCAGCACTTTGGGATTCTGGGCTATGCATTGGGCAAGGTAAACCTTCTGCCGTTCACCCTCCGAAAGCGTATTTACAATGCGACCGCTCAGTTGGTCTATTCCCATGCGCCCCATCACTTCGCGGACGACGTCCTTTTCTTCGCGACCGTACCCGAGCCGCTTGTCGAAATGAGGGTATCTGCCCATGAGAATGAATTCCTCGGTCGTGTACGGGAAAATGGTCGATACCGCCTGGGGCAACGTGGCGACAAGCTGAGCGAGCCTCCTCTTCTCGTAAGCGCGCAGGTCTTTGCCGAAGAGTTCTACGGTGCCGGTCCCGGGAAGCAGATAACCGGAAAGAAGGCGCAAAAGAGTTGTCTTCCCCGCGCCGTTGGGACCGATAATGCCGACCATCTGACCTGACTCTACGTCCATATTTACATCGTGCAGTACTGCCAGAGAGCCGTATGCAAAGGAAATATTCCGGGCCGAATAGACAAGTTCAGTCATGGTCGTCTCAGGAGAAGGACAAGAAGTATCAGACCACCGGTTATGCCGGTGACAACACCAACAGGCAGTTCAACCGGATAGAGAAGATATCGGCAGATAACATCCGAAACGATCAGGAAGAAGGCGCCACCGAGGAAGGAAGAAAGGAGGAGAAAGGAATGGCCGGCACCGGCGACATTGCGCAAAACATGGGGCACTACGAGCCCCACAAACCCGATAATGCCCGCTGCAGACACACAGAGCCCGGTAAGAAAAGAAGTTATGAGGAAGAGGAACTTGTACGCCCGCGGGGGATTGAGTCCCAAGTAATGCGCCTTTTCACTCCCGAGCGAAAGAAGGTCAAGCTCTTTCCCGAAAAAGCAGAGTACGAGGGCTGGCAGGACGAACATCGGAATGTAGAAAGGGACGAGCGACACATCAAGAGTGAGGAGGTCTCCCATGATCCACATCAGGGTAGTCTGCATCTTGTCAGGATCCATGATGGAAAAAAGGAAGAAGACGAGGGAGGAGAATACCAGGTTAGTGACGATCCCGAAAAGCACCATGTTCGTCGGGTTAAAGAATCTCCTTTTCGACAGCGCATAGACGATCAGGACTGAAGCCGTGGCCCCGGCAAACCCCATGAGCGGGCTCGCATAGATGCCGAGATACATCTGCATGCCCAGAAGTGCTGATAGGGTTATTCCCAGTGCTGCCCCTCCCGAGATGCCGAGCGTGTAAGGGTCAGCCAAGGGATTCTGGAGGATCGACTGAAGCACGACCCCGCATATCCCGAGCGAGCCTCCAACCAGAAATGCGATGATCGTCCTGGGAAGACGTATCTTTTTCAGGATAAGACCAAAACCATCCGATTCAAAAAACCCTCTCCAGACAGCGGTGAGGCTCTTGCCGTAGGACAGAGAAAGGATCGCGCTCAGTATGACGAGACAGATGAGGATGGTCAACACAACGGCTTTTTTATTTCTCACGGGCAGCCTCGAGATCCTGCATGGCTCTCAAAAAAGTTACCGGGTTTGGGCTACCGGTAATGTATGAATCCATCACAACAAACCTCGAATCGCTTACGTACTTTCTCCAACGTTTCATCTCAGCGTCAACACTATATCCCATATCCATGAGCACAATGACATCCGGCGCCTTGAGAATCACCTCTTCTCTGTTTATCCTCGGATAGGGAAGCTCTGAATCTATAATATTTGTTCCGCCTGCGAGCCGTATGATGTCGTTGGCAAAGCTGGCCGTCGAAGCTGCCATCAAGGGTTCGGCATCCACTTCCCAGAGCACCTTGTAGGGAACGCGCTGCTCCCCTTTTGACAGGGCTTCCCTCACCTTGGCCACAATTTCCTTTCCCTGATCGGAGGCGCCGACAAGACTGGAGAGTTGCAGGAAATTCTGTAGCAATCCTTCAAGGCGGTGCGGCCTGTCAAAATAGACCACCCGCAGGCCAAGGCGACGCAAGCGCTCCATGATCCACGGCGGATTACCCTCCCTGGAACCAAGGATCAGGTCAGGCTGTAACGATATAAGTTTCTCTATGTCGGGGCGTAACGGCGAACCTATCTTTTCCTTGAGCATAGCCTCCTTCGGCCTCTTACAATATGTCGTTACAGCCAGAAGCTGTTTCTCCGCTTTTAAGAGATAGAGAGATTCCGTGATCTGCGGTGACAGGGAAACGATCCGCTCGTACGCCGCTGACGTACCCTCAAACCCTAGGGTGACGGCGAGGAACGCCAGAAGCACCAGAACACGCTTCCGGCCCATGAACTTGCTGATCGATACCAAGTTGCATTCGAGCGGAGACCGAGGCAGCAGGGAGGAGCCGACGCAGGCGTACTCATATGTACGTCGAGGAAAGCGACGCAGCGACAACGAAGGTATACACTTGAAGGCAACTTGGTATAGGACATTGACATGCATGAGGGATTATATTATAACAGATGCGGTGCGGGAATAACTCAGCGGTAGAGTGCAACCTTGCCAAGGTTGAAGTCGCGGGTTCAAATCCCGTTTCCCGCTCCAATGCTCAAAGGCAGCGGGTTAAAGCGTTTCCCGCTCCAAATAGGAAGTACAGCGGGTGAAAACTTACCCGCTCCAGATACGAAAAACAGCGGGTGAACAGTCTACCCGCTTCGCGTGGCGGCATAGCCAAGTGGTAAGGCAGCGGTCTGCAAAACCGTTATTCTCCGGTTCAAATCCGGATGCCGCCTTTATTCAATCACAAAATCCCAGGCAGTATCATTAATCCAGAGGCTGTAATAGCCTCTTCCGAAGAGGCCCTTCGGCTTCGCCGTATAAAGGGTATCGCTTTTCTTGGCCACCTCCAGCTGGATATCCTTTCCAAAAATAAAGCGCGACTTGTGCAGCGGTGTCTCGCTGACGAAAAGCATCGGATTCAGCGTGAGGTATTTTGTATCGTATTTTCCGTATATAATGAATTGCTGCACTTCTGCGAGAGGAAATCGCTGAGGGTTGTTACTCTCTATGTAGAGCACCCCCTTCTCGTCGAAGACTATGTTTGGCAGCAACCTTTTTAGCGTTTTCGGCGTCTTGATGTACACACCGTACTCCTTTGGTGTTGCCACATCCTCCTTGGCGTGCAAGGCCACGACGCCCAGCATAAACGCCAAGACTGCCAGAGCCACCACGGCTACGAGTCTATTCATCGCTGGTCTCCTTATATCCTTATGATATCACCCGCGTCGGTCCGTTTACCTGAGAACCGCAATATGGACCTTACGCTCCCTCGGCCCATCAAATTCCATGAGAAAGATGCCCTGCCACGTACCCAACACCAGTCTTCCGCCCGAAAAAGGTACAAGCAGAGAGTGTCCCATCAGGGAAGACTTGATATGAGCGTCAGCGTTGCCCTCCGCGTGCTTATATGAGTGGCTGCGCGGCACAAGCCTGTCCAGGGCATCCATGATGTCGCTCATCACGGCAGGGTCCGCATCTTCGTTGATCAAAAGACCGCACGTCGTGTGAGGAGTGAAGAGATAGACAAGTGTCCCTTCCTTGTTTTTCACGGCCTGGGCCACCTCGGCCGTTATGCTCCTGGCTTCGACCCTGCTTGCGGTCCTTACCTTGATCTCCAGCATGCGCTAATTCTACTGCATCGGAACCGACCATAGCAATAGAATTAGTTGATGCTCCGGACCGATCCCAGCTAACCTCTTGCAAAAGAACTACAGCCATCTATATAATATAGCACGTGAAATTCGAAGAGGGATTAAAGAGGCTCGAAGAGATTGTAACCGTACTCGATGAAGGCCAGGTATCTCTGGACGCTGCACTGGATCTTTTCAAAGAAGGCCTTCTTCTCACTAAAGATCTCTCTAAGAGACTGGACGAGATTGAAAAAAAGGTAGAAATCCTCATAAAAAAAGAGGACGGGTCTGTCGAAAAGAAACCCTTCCTGCAGGAAGAGCCCTAGTGGATTTTAGAACTTTTCTCAACGAAAAGCGGCTCGTAGTCGAAGATTTCCTGCGTTCAATCTTTGCGACCTTTACTACGTGCCCTGACGTTCTGAAAGATGCTATGGAGCACAGCCTATTCTCTGAAGGAAAAAGGATCAGGCCCATACTGGCGCTTGCGGTGTGCGATGCGAAAAATGGCAAGGCAGCTACGGTGCTTCCGTTTGCTTGTGCTATTGAAATGATTCATACGTATTCCCTTATCCACGATGACCTCCCGTGCATAGACAACGATGACTTGCGCCGGGGCAGACCTACGTGTCACAAGGTGTTTGGCGAAGCGGTCGCCCTGCTCGCAGGAGACGCGCTGCTGACCGAAGCCTTCAGGGTGATGACAGACCCGCGCTTCACTCCGACGACACCGGCAGCCCTTGCTCGGGAGATGCTTCACGAAATAGCCCACGCAGCCGGGGCAGAGGGGATGATTGCCGGACAGGTCGTAGATGTGCTCTATGACGGGAAAGAAGGCACAAGAGGTATACTTGAATATATCCATCGCAACAAGACTGCTGCACTCATTCGAGCCGCAGTAAGGGTTGGGGCAATGGCGGGCGAGGCCACGAGTCAGGAACTTGAACACTTCACGAAGTACGGAGAATCGTTGGGTCTCGCATTTCAGGTTGGAGATGACTTGCTCGATGCTGAAGGTGATGAAAAGATAGTGGGCAAGAAGCTTAGAAAAGATATTACCAAGCAGACCTACATAAAACATTATGGCGTTGAGCAGTCAAGAGCGCGATTAGATGAGCTGGTCAACGAGGCGGTACAGGCACTGGCTTTTCTCGGCCCTGCGGGCGAGGTGCTGACCGGTATGGCCGAATTTGTAGGAAAGAGGTCCTCCTGATGCTCCTGGATACTATCAAGACTCCGGAAGACCTACGGCAACTTACCATTCCGGAACTGCAAACACTGGCAGAGGAGATGCGCCGGGTCATCGTTGAAACAGTCTCGAATACGGGTGGGCATCTCTCGTCGAACCTCGGTGTAGTCGAGTTGACGCTCGCCCTCCACCACGTTTTTGACACGCCCGCGGCCCAGATTGTGTGGGATGTCGGCCACCAGTGTTATCCTCACAAAATCCTTACGGAACGGAAGGATAAACTCTGGACAATCAGGCAGAACGGTGGATTATGCGGCTTCCCATGCAAGAGAGAAAGCTGCTATGACGTCTTCGATACGGGCCACGCAAGCAATTCAATCTCGGTGGCTGTGGGGCTCGCTGAGGCGGCAACGAAGCTGGGGCAGAGTCAGAGTGTGATCGCAGTCATTGGAGATGGGTCACTCACCGGCGGTATGGCCTTTGAGGCGCTTAATCACGCAGGCCATCTCAAGACCGACGTGATCGTGATCCTTAATGACAACGAGATGTCCATATCCAAGAACGTGGGGGCCCTTTCCGCCCACCTCAACCGCATCATGACCGGTGATTTTGTCAGCAGGCTGAGGGAAGAGATCAAGAACAGGCTCAAACAGTGGCCGGGGATAGGTGACCGGGTTTACAAAGCCGCCCGCCAGCTGGAAGAGGTTGTCAAAGGGCTCGTGACGCCGGGCATACTTTTCGAAGAACTTGGCTTCACCTATATCGGCCCTGTCGATGGGCACAACCTGACCCACCTTGTAGAGACACTGAGGAATGTGAAACGGCTGAAAGGACCCCGCATCGTTCACGTCATCACCAAGAAGGGCAAGGGGTACGCGCCTGCAGAGGCTGATCCCGCGCGATTTCACGGGGTCTCAAAATTTGATGTCGCAACGGGCGCCTCTGTCCAGAACGGCCGGCCAACCTTCACGGATGCCTTTGGCGATGCGGTGATCCAGCTGGCCGAGCTGGACAGTAAAGTCGTGGCGGTAACAGCCGCCATGTGCCTCGGAACGGGCCTCGAAAAGTTCTCTCAGCTCTTTCCCGACCGATTCTATGACATCGGGATCGCAGAACAGCATGGCGTTACATTTGCCGCCGGCCTGGCCTGCCAGGGCTTGAAGCCCTTTGTCGCCATATACTCAACCTTCCTGCAGAGGGCGTACGATCAGATTATTGAAGACGTGTGCCTGCAGGGGCTCCCTGTTGTTTTCGCGCTGGACCGGAGCGGCCTCGTTGGCCAGGACGGCCCCACCCACAATGGGAGCTTTGACATATCGTATCTCAGACATATCCCGAACATGGTTGTTATGAGCCCAAAGGACGAAAACGAGCTGAAACAGATGCTCTATTCAGCATACTGCTACGGAAAACCTGCAGCGATCCGCTACCCCCGGGGCGAGGCCATTGGCGTACCCATCGAGCCCGCTTTCAATGAGATCCCGATCGGCACCTGGGAAGTTCTGAAAGAAGGCACAGACATTACGCTGATGTCATGCGGCCCTCTGGTCTATACCTCACTCGATGCCGCCATGGACCTGGAAAAAGAAGGCATCAGCTGCGCAGTGGTCAATGCGAGATTCGTCAAGCCTATGGATCGGGAAGTCATAATCAACCTGGCTACACACACGGGGAAGGTGATCACGATTGAGGAAAATACTATCATCGGTGGTTTCGGAAGCGGCGTCATGGAAGTCTTGTCAGAGGAAGATATACGCGTCCCGGTAAAAAGGGTGGGGCTCCCTGATAGGTTCCTTGCTCACGGCACTCAAAAGATGCTGCGGGAACTCGTTGGCCTGGATCCAGAAGGCATAAAGAAGACAGTCAGGCTTTGGCTAAGCAGAGAATAGACACCCTCCTGGCACAAAAGGCATTTGTTGATTCGAGAGAAAAAGCCAAGATCCTTGTAATGGCTGGCGCCGTCTACGTTGAGGGGCAGAGAGTTGTCAAGCCCGACCAGCACGTCGACGTAAATGCCCACATAGAAGTAAGATCGGGGGGCTTGCCTTACGTCAGCTTTGGCGGGACAAAACTTAAACATGCGTTGGAAGCCTTCGGCTTGAGCGTAAAAGGGAAGAGGGCACTTGACGTTGGCTCATCAACGGGCGGTTTTGTTGACTGTATGCTCCAGGAGGGGGCAGTAGGTGTCTACGCAGTTGACGTGGGCGCTCATCAACTTCATGAGAAAGTCAGGCGCGATCCGCGCGTTGTTCCGCTGGAAGGAGTCAATGCCAGATATTTAACACTCGGGCAGATTGGTGGAGATGTGGACATAGCCACCGTTGACGTCTCCTTTATATCTCTCAAGAAAATATTACCTGCTTTGGTCTCTCTGTTACACCGAGGCGCTGTACTGGTGACCCTGGTAAAACCCCAGTTTGAGGTGGGTAGATATCAGGTTGGCAAAGGCGGTATTGTGAAAGATCAAGAGAGGGTTCGCGCTGTCATCGAGGATATAAGGAAGTTTGGAGAGGGCCTCGGGCTGCGACCGAAGAGCGTTACCGAAGCACCCAGAGAAAAAGAGAGAAAGAACCGCGAATATTTTATCCTATGGGAGCTGTAAAGAAACCACCCTCTGTGCTTTTTTTCGTGAGCCTTATCTTCAATGACCAAAGCCCGACGGCTGAGGTTGAAAATGAGCTGGGCGACTTCCTGGGCCCTGTCCGGGACAGGTCTGCGATAAGACCCTTCTTTCATTCAGACTACTACGAACGAGAAATGGGCAAGAGCCTCAACCGTTATTTTCTTTTGTTTGAATCATTGGCTTCCCGAGAGCAGCTTCCTGAGGTAAAATTACAGACTAACGAGGTTGAGGCACGCCATGCGCAGCAGGGCAACCGAACAGTAAATATTGATCCCGGGTACATCGCCCTTGAGCACCTCGTGCTTGCCACGACGAAAGGGTATGCGCACAGGATATACCTGGGGAATGGTATTTTTGGAGATTTGACCCTTATGTTCGAGAACGGTAGTTACCGTAGCTTGCCGTGGACTTACCCCGATTACAGGAGCGAAGAGATAATTGCGCTTTGCAACGGGTGGAGACAACGTTACAAGGAGTCGCTACGATGCCAAAAAGCATGACCGGTTTTTCGAGAGCTGAAACGGAGACAGCCGACGGCAAGTGCTCCGGAGAGGCGCGTTCACTCAACAGCCGCTACCTTGAAGTCTCCCTTAAATTGCCCAAAAGTGCAGCTGCGTACGAGCAGCGCTTGCGCGAACTGGCAAAAAAACAGGTCAAGCGAGGCAGGCTTGACGTCACGGTAAAATGGGAGAGATCAGGAGCGGGCAATGCCTTGCCTACGCTGAACGAGGAGGCGATCCGGTGGTACTTAGATGTGGCCCGTCGCCTGAAGGAGACATACGGCGTGCAGGGAGATTTGACTTTAGATAATATCCTGAACGCAAAAGATATCATTGTTTACGAGGAAAACAGCGTGCCCGAAGGCGCGTTGTACGGCTGTTTCGATACGCTGTTGGCAAAGCTGAACGAAGACCGCGACCGCGAGGGGGAGCTGATACGGCAAGATCTTCTCGCGCATCTTGAGAAGCTCGTGGCTACCCTTTCAGAGGTTGAGCAGCGATGGCCTTCGGTGATAAAGAAACATGAAGAGACACTGCGGGAAAAGGTGCAGAAAGTTATCCAGGCATCCTCAATAGACGAATCGCGCATACTCCAGGAGATCGCCATCTATATGGAGCGGGTTGACATAGCAGAAGAGATTTCTCGACTCAAAGGCCATCTTGCCCATTTTCGGCAGACGCTCGATGGCGCTGACGAGATGGGCCGCAAGCTGGATTTCACCATACAGGAGATGGTCCGCGAAACGAATACGATAGGCAGCAAGTCAAACGACCTGTACATAAGCGAACGGGTTATCCTGATAAAAGTTGAAATAGAAAAGATGCGCGAGCAGGTGCAGAATGTGGAGTAACCCAAGTTACGAGTTAAGAGAACCTTTTACTAGTTACAGGTTGCAAGCAAGAGCTGTTACAAACAGGGACTGTTACACGTTACAACAAGAAGTGTTAAGCGCGTTAGCTTGTAATGAGCATTTGTCTGTAACATGTAACCTGGAACAGTCTTTTGTTTGTAACTTGCAACGGGGTCTTTAGCGTGTCCGCTCGTAAAGGTCATCTGATCGTTGTTTCCGGTCCCTCCGGAGTTGGAAAAACTACTCTGATTGAACGCATTCTCAAAGACGATGGGAACATATTCTTTTCGGTCTCGTACACTACTCGCGAAAAAAGGCATAACGAGGTCCACGGCAAAGATTACTACTTTACGGATGAAGCGACCTTTCGGCAGATGATTGCTGATGAAGGTTTTCTGGAATGGGAGCCCGTTCACGGGTATCTCTATGGGACACCGATCAAAGAGATATCCCAATCAATCGGTGAGGGACACGACGTCATCCTCGATATCGACGTAAAGGGTGCCCTTAAAGTAAAAGAGAAGTGCCCGTCGGCGTGCCTTATATTCCTGGAGCCTCCTTCGGCTGACGAGCTGAAAAGGCGCCTTGAACTGAGAGGGGAAAAAGAGATCGAGAAGAGGATGGAACGGGTACGGGAGGAAATGGCAATGAAGCCGCTCTTTACTTATGCAGTGAAAAATGATAAACTGCAAGAAGCGTATCAGCAGTTCCAATCGATCATACGGGCTATAGGGGGGCTAGAGAATGGCAAGAATAACTGTTGAAGACTGCATGGAGCATGTGGAAAACCGGTTCGAGCTCGTTCATCTTGCGGCCAAACGGACCAAACAGTTGGTAAAAGGAGCCCGCCCTCTCGTCAAGTCAACGAACAAGGAAGTAGTGACTGCGTTAAGAGAAATCGCTGCAGGTGAGATCTACTTCGAGAAAAAACAAATCCTGGAAGAAAAGGAAATTCCCTACCAGCTCTCCAACTTCTCGCTGTAAGAAAAAGCTGTTACGATTTGCGGGGTGCGACCACACAATTCCTGCCATAGCCCTGCGTAATACCAAATTGCATTCAGGATTACCCCGCAAGCCTGCAGGAGCGTAGGTTCCCACGGGCTCAGGTTCGTGCCACCAAGCAGCAATCCCTGCGTCACTATTTCATTGACATGGGTGTGCGCCGTCCGTATGCTCTTCGGTATGAAAGGAGGGTTTCCCACCATGAAGCGGCACGCCAATTTCCAGCGGATTTCTGGTTACGTTGTTATCGGGCTAGTGTCAACCATTTTGTATCAACCCGTCGTGGCGGCTTCTCTCACAGAGGTTCCCAGTCCTGTCAAAGAGGCTGCCATGCAACTGGTACAATTTTGCATCGAGCCCAAAGTCGGCTTTAATGAGGCCGCTGTCGCTGCCCTTGTCGACTACGTCCTGAGTTCAAAGCAAAACAGGGAATACTCCCTCCCGAAATCCCAGGAATGTACCGGGGTTTATCATGAGTTCGACACGAGGATCACCTTTCCTCGATTTATCGAGTACTCATATAACCCGCTCATCCCACCCGTGATCACAAAGCCATCTTCTGTGCGCTACGCCGCCTGGGCCAGCCCGCGGGATGAAAGTCAAAAGCTGCCCACCAGCTGGGTACCGGTTCCTCCTGCCGGAGTTCCCGTCGTCATCCACGCGATACAGCGCGAATCTGACACCCCCGACCTCAACAGTGGTGTCTATCATGAATACGATCTGAAAAGAACGCTCATCTTGCTCAACCATAAAGGACGGCAGGTACTGTTCTCCGTATCAAAACAGATTGATAAGTCCGATGTCGGAAAAAAAGGGTATATCCTGGGTGATGACAGCGACTGGACCTACTATTATTCGGGAGAACCTGGTTCCCCAAGAACTGGCCTTGGATGGGTCAAGTCCTACATTTACGATTATTTTTCGGTTTGTGTGTACGTGGAATCAAGCACCGCACCGAGCATGGTCAGGGCTGCTGTTTTTCAATGGCTTTCCGCCGGCTGGTCAGGAATTAACTTTGTTAAAGAGAGCCATATCCTTCGCGGGTTGGAACGCTTCGCTCGCGATTGTAAAGTGGTTCTGGAATCTCCTCGCCTGCCTGCTCCGAATCAGATGATTTCAGTTTACCAACAGTTTTCGAATACGTCGGCGAGTGATTTAACAAAGAAATATGCCGCATTGCAGCAAGCACTGCGATCTAAGGCCTTCGCGATGGGCAAGATCAGTAAATCCGCGTTGGATGAGCCGGTATCCTATGCGAACACACCAAGAGAGCAGATGGTTAGCGAGCTTATGCTGGAGTACCTGAAAATCAGCATTGGCAAAGCGCCGCTGATCAAAGAATAATTTCCCCTGTTATACTCTTGCTGTGGCTTGGAAATCAGTAAAGCGTTTTCGCAATGATGTTCTTTTGTATTTTGCTGGTGCCCTCGTATATGGATGTTATTCTTACATCCCTGAGAGCTCCCTCAAGCCCCTGGTCGCGCATATAGCCATAGCCGCCGAGAATATCTATCGACCTGTTTAGTATCTCGATGGCGCTCTCCGGTATCACCAACTTCGCCATCGAAGCATATTTTGTCGCTTCAGGATCTTTCCTGTCATAGAGCCAGGCTGCTTTGTAAAGAAGACTTCTGCACTTTTCGGTTTCAACGTACATATCCACCAGGTCGTGCTCGATCGATTGGAATTTTATAATGGGCCTGCCGAACTGCTTTCTCTTTTTTGCGTAGTCTGCCGCCTTTTCGTAACCGTAGAGCATACTGCCGAATGCCTGCGCTGCTATCACGATCCTGCTCAGTTCGAATCCGGGGAGCGCGACCTTCTTGCCTTTGCCGCGTTGGCCGAGTATATGGTCCTTTGGCACGCGAAAATCACTGAAAACGAGCTCTCCCGATGCTGTCGTGTTGATACCCATCTTTCTGCCGAGGTCGTTTATCTCAAAGTGCTCAGGTCCGTTCTTGTCGATCTGCTCCTTGTCGAAAAGAAGCGCGGTCAAGTGATCCCCATCCTTTGTGAGCAACGTGTAGAAGTCTGCATAACCTGCATTTGTCGTGAATATTTTTGAGCCGTTCACTATAAAGGAATTATCTTTCTCCTCAATTCTCGTCTTCAGGCTTCCGATATCGCTACCGCTGTCCGGCTCTGTAACGCTGAATGCCGCGATATACTTTCCTTCTATCAACGGGCAGATATACTTCTCCCTCTGTTCCCTGGTTCCGGAAATATCAACGACGAAGCTAGGTATGTACCCGAGACTCAGGGCCATTCCCATGCCGGGCAGTCTTCTGCACATCTCCGTAACAGCGACCACATGGCCCAGGGCTCCGTACCCTGAGCCACCAACATCCTCAGAAAAACCCACGCCTATAATCCCGAGCTTTCCGATTTTCTCAAAGAGCTCTCTTGGATACCTGTGCTCATCTTCAATCTTTTGGAGGTAATCCTGGTCCAGCTCTTTTTCGCAGAATTCTCCTACGGCCTTCTCTACGTCTTTCAGCTCATTGCCGATATTCAGGTCCATCAGACTTTTCTTTCTTCGCTACATTTTATTGACACCATGTGGTGTTACGTCAATTGCTGACCGCGAAGTTATGTTAACAATATCAACAGATCTTTTCTATCAAATTCTTAAACCATGCTCCAGACGAGAGGCCGTCATGGCCTGACCCAAACTCGTGACCAATCAGGAACCAGTTTAGCAGCATACCTGCATATTTTCTAGCGATTTGCTGGACATATCCAACATACTGCTTGACAAAAGGATTTCACTCTTATAGGCTGGTTTAAAAGCGTGGGGACGGCCCAGAGTTCTCAAATTCATGAAGCTTAAGGCTTCCGGGGCGCGGTACCCGGCTGATCGAGAGCTTCATGCAATCGCTGAGGGACACAGCCGGCGCTTGTTGATTCGCAAAGGCTGCCGTCACGGCAGGCCTCAAAAAAAAGGAGGAGGGATTCCATGCGCAAAAAAGGGATGTTTCTGTTGCTGGTTGTGGGGTTGATCGTTGGCTCATTGCTCTGTCTGGCTCATGCGCAGGTGGGGACGAAACCAGCCCCCGCAATGAAGAGTCTCAAGATCGGCGTCATCAGTCCCCAGACCGGTCCTGTCACCTTTTACGGGGTGAGCATGCTCCGAGGCGTTGAGCTCGCGTTCAGGAACATCAACGAGAAGGGAACCACGGGCAGCGGACCGGGAATCCTAGTCGGGAATCAGCGATACAAGCTGGAGGTCGTAAGTTACGACGATTCCGCTGACCCGGCCAAGAGCGTAGCCGGCATGAGAAAGCTCGTTGAAATGTATAAGGTGCCGGTGGTTCTGGGACCGTTCGGCACCCCTCAGGTCTGGGCCTGTCAGGAGGTCAACGTGGGACTCAAAGTTCTTTTCAACGGTCTTTCAACCTCCGACCAATCGCGCAAGAAGGGCAACCCTCTCTATATTCAGGAGCGTGTGCCTGCCCTCTATTATGGGGATCCCATGGCGCAGGCGTGCATCGATAAAGGGTTCAAGAAGGCTGCAATACTTACGGATATCAACGAAGCCTATCAGTCGTGGGGCAAGAGGTTCGGCCAGAAATTTGAAAGCCTCGGCGGGCAGGTTCTTGCGTTTGAAACCGTTGATATCAAGAATACGACCGATTACCACTCGATCATGACGAGCATCAAAGGGAAGAATCCGGACATCATATTTATATCAGCCTACGAAGAGCCAACCGCACTGGCTACTAATCACGCGCTTGACGTCGGGTACAAAGGCAAGTTTCTATTCACGTCTGAGTGGGGCAGCAAGGCTGAAAAAATCGTTGGTCTCGAGAGGCTTGAAGGCTCGATCGTCCAGGCCATGAC
>Ga0209039_10002646_pt1 | contig 14900 bp, 17 predicted proteins | sample BogFormECP12_OM1_FD_188238 | JGI IMG/M metagenome (GOLD analysis project Ga0209039, IMG submission 188238) | Bog forest soil microbial communities from Calvert Island, British Columbia, Canada - ECP12_OM1 (SPAdes) (version 2) | ecosystem: Environmental > Aquatic > Freshwater > Wetlands > Bog ... | reverse complement strand
GGGAAGGACCTGGCACAAATGGCGCGACCGCCACCTTCTTGAGCGCAGCGTCCCGAGGTGCGATAGGCCGGGAGTCGACGATGGGCGGCAGCTGGGCGGCGCACGCGAGGGCCGTCAGCATGGCAATCTGGCCCAGAAGAAGATGGAAACGGCGAATGGAATCGCGGGCCGACAGGAAGGGCACTACGGCTTGTCCTCGTCGACCAGCTGGTAACCCTTGTTTTGTACGCACTGGATGATCTTTGAGCCGTATGCGTGGTGCTCAAGGCGGGGGTGCGACGAGTCGGGGTCCGTGGGGGTGGATGCAAGACACTCCTCTTTTGCGGCTTGGAGCTCCGCGTGGGTCGCAGGGGTTCCATCCGCCCGCAGCCACGTGAGTCTCGGCTTGGTGTCGGGGCTTGCACAGGCAAGTACGACGATTGCCGCCAATGCGGTTCCGGCGGACGCGATGGGCGCCTTCATGGTTTTGGTTCCTTCAGAAGAGTCAGAGAGTGAGACGATTGAGAGCGCATCCAACGCAATCCATCCGCCCCGCGTGCTTACGACTCGATTCCAATGTTCCCGTGTGATGCCACCGGAGGCCAGTCGTCTGGATAGCACGTGGTGGCTGTTGGCATCAGGCACTCCCCGGGTGGGTGGCATCCGAGAATCGGTGGCGAGCTGTAGCCTCGCTGCGTGCACGCGCCGGGGCGGGCTGGCGCGAGGCAGCCGCGCGACAAGAGACCTTTGCGCGACCCGCATTCTGCATACCCTGCCTGACGGTATCGCGGTGGCGACGCTGAATGGGCGAATCCGCGTTGCCAACGAAAAGCTTGGCGAGCTCCTGGGAGCCGCGTCAATCAGGCACTCGGCAGGCCGATCGGCGACTCCCTTTCATTCTGAGCTCATCGATCCGCCCCGCGAGCCGCGCGACGTACAATGTCGACTCCGACCGGTGGCGGGGCCCGCACCTCCCGTTTGCGTATCGACGGCTCCCATTGATGACCACAGCGGCGGCGTGATGGGCGTCGTGGTTGTGGTGCAGGACCTGCGCGAGGTGGCTGCGCTGCGTGACCGGCTCGTCACGTCCGGGCGCCTTGCCGCCGTCGGTCAACTCGCTGCTGGAATCGCCCACGAGATCAATAACCCACTGGCCTTTGTTCGCTCGAATCTCTGCCACCTGCGCCGGGAGTGGGCAGCCCTCGAGAGCGAGACGGCCAAGCCGCAGGCAGCTCCAGCGGCGTTCTTCGTCGATTGGGGAGAGCTCCTCGAGGAGTCTCGCGAGGGGGTGGATCGGGCTACGACGATTGTCCGCGACGTGCGTGAGCTTTCGCACGCAGGTGCAGCAACGCCCGAGCTTGTGGATGCCCATGCCATCCTCGATCAGGTGCTGCACGTGGCGCGATCGGAGCTTGCGCCGGATGTCCGTGTGGAGACGGACTACGTCGATAACGGACTCCTCCTTTGTGAGCCGCAGCGTCTCAAGCAGGTGTTCCTGAACCTCGTCGTGAATGCCGGCCAGGCGATTGGCCCGGCGGGGCGCATCCGCGTCTCGCCCCGGAGCGACGAGCGCTACATCCCTCCATCGTGGAAGACGACGGCTGCGGAATGCCGCCGGACGTGCGAGAGCGCATCTTCGATCCCTTCTTCACCACGAAGCCGGTTGGACGGGGCACCGGGTTGGGTCTCTCGATCGCCTACGAAGTCGGAGGAGCCACGGCGGCGAGATCTGGTGCGAAAGCCAACCCGGGGGCGCGGGAGCGCCCTCCATGTGCGCCTGCCCCGCCGCATGTGGGCCGGCCGGGCAGGAACCAGCCCTCTCAGTCAGATTGTCCCATAATAAATCGATGAAATATAGAAAATAAGCAAGGTATTGTCCGATTGACTGGGTATTGTCTGCCATGTAGCTTGAGGGCATGGCGTTCCCGACCGCCTTCCGCGAAGAGTCCCCTGTCTACCGGCGGATCGCCGAACGGCTGCGAGCGGACATTGCCTCGGGCCAGCTCGCGCCGGGGTCCCGGCTGCCCACCATCCGCGCCCTCGCCGCCGAGCTCGGCGTGAACCGCGATACGGTCGCGCTCGCCTACGAAGAGCTCTCGCGCGAAGGGCTGGTCGAGGCAACTGTTGGGCGGGGCACGTTCGTGCGCGGGTCCGTCCCCGCGCAGCCCCTTCGTGACCTCCCGCTCGCGTCCGTCGTCGAGCGCCTGCTTGATTTGGAGCGCACCCGTCCGCGCTACGCCGCACCCGTCGGCAGCGTGCCCCTCCACTCGCTCGTGCCCGACCCGTCGCTGTATCCCGTGGAGGAGTTCCGCCGCTCGCTGAACCGGGTGCTCGCGCAGGGCGGGAGCGACCTGTTGCGGTACGGCGGGGCGCAGGGACACGCCGGCTTGCGCAGGGTGCTCGCGGCGCGCTTGTGCGCGACGGGAATCCATGCGACGCCCGAGAGCCTCGCTGTCACGCAGGGCGCGAGCGAAGGCATCGCTCTGGCGCTGCGGCTCTTTGCTGAACCGGGCGACACCGTGGCCATCGAGGAGCCGACGTATCACAACGTGCACGCGGCGCTGGTGGCGCTCGGCCTGCGCACCGCGCCGATTCCGATCCGGGACGGCGCGCCCGACCTCGCAGTGCTCGAGCACGCGCTGGCGCGGCCCGAGGTGAAACTCTTCTACACCATGCCGACGTTCCACAACCCCCTCGGCACGAGCACCTCGCTGGCCCACCGACGCGCCCTGCTCAGCGTCGCCGCGAGCGCTGGCAAGCCCGTCGTCGAGGACGCCTACGAAATGGACCTTCGCTACGCAGGCAAGCCGATTTCGCCGCTCGCCGCGCTCGACGAGCGAGGTCTTGTGGTCCAGTTGTTCTCATTCTCGAAATCGCTCTTCCCTGGCGCACGTGTAGGTTGCATCACGGCCCGCGGGCGCACCGTCGACGGCATTCTGGCGCTCAAGCAGGCGACCGACTTGGGCGGCGCGCTCGTGCTCCAAGCCGCTCTTGCGGACTTCGTGGAAAGCGGCGCCTACGACCGCCATCTCGGAAGGGTGCGCCGGACGCTTCTGCGTCGGAGGGACGCGCTCGTAGAAGCCCTTACCGCCGAGATGCCCGAGGGCACGCGCTGGGCCACGCCCGAAGGGGGGCATCAGATTTGGGTGGAACTGCCGGGCGGGATCGATACCGGGGACCTTCTGGCGGACGCGGTGCGCGCAGGCGTGATCTTCGCGCCGGGCTTCCAGTTTCGTCACGATCGCCGGCCTTCGAACGGGCTGCGCCTCTCCATCGCGCTCGCGAAGGAGGAGGAGATCCGCCGCGGTGTGAGGCAGCTGGCGGAGGTGGTTCGAGAGCGACTGCGCTCGGGCGCTGCGACCGGCCTTGACGAGGGCATCGTCTAGGCCTGCGCGAAGGGAAGAGAGCAAGAGAGTCACCGACCGGGGAACGCCGCCCGCGGGAGGAGCCGCCGGGGGCATGGAGCGGCGGCTGTCTTGCCAACGGCTCGGGAAGGGCACACGCGATAGCCGCGGGCGGCTGCGCGCGCGATGAGACGAAAGTTCCGCGCAGGGGATGCGCGAGGGAGGAAACGTGCAGGAGAAGGGAAACGGGCAACGCACGACAGCCCAGTCATTCGAGATCAAGGTGGGCCTGGCCGAGATGCTGAAGGGGGGGGTCATCATGGACGTCACGAGCCCCGAGCAAGCCAAGCTCGCCGAGCACGCGGGTGCTGCAGCGGTGATGGCGCTCGAGCGCGTGCCCGCCGACATCCGCAAGGAAGGAGGCGTCGCGCGCATGTGCTCGATCCAAGTGATCGAGGGCATCCAGCGTGCGGTGTCGATCCCAGTGATGGCGAAGGTGCGCATCGGCCACTTCGTCGAGGCGCGGGTGCTCGAGACGTTGGGAGTGGACTTCATCGACGAGAGTGAGGTGCTGACGCCCGCCGATGAGGAACACCACGTGGACAAGCACGCTTTCCGCTCACCGTTCGTGTGCGGGGCGCGTGATCTTGGCGAAGCGCTGCGCCGGATTTCGGAAGGGGCGGCCATGATCCGCACCAAGGGCGAAGCCGGCAGTGGGAACATCGTCGAAGCGGTGCGTCATCTGCGCAGCGTGGTCGGCGCGATCCGGCGGCTCCACGCCCTCTCCCCCGAAGAGGTGCCGGGATTCGCGAAGGAGCTGCGTGCGCCGCTCGAACTCGCGAAGCGGGTACACGAGACGGGGAGCCTGCCGGTGCCCAATTTCGCTGCCGGCGGCATCGCGACCCCGGCCGACGCTGCACTATGTATGGCGCTCGGCGCCGAAGCGGTCTTTGTAGGCTCCGGGATCTTCAAGAGCGAAGACCCGGCTGCGCGCGCGGCGGCCATCGTGAGAGCCACCACGCACTGGAAGGATCCCGCCGAGGTGCTCGCGGCTTCGCGTGGCCTGGGCAAGGCGATGGAGGGTCTCGCGATGGAGACGCTCGCAGAGACCGATCGTCTCGCGACGCGAGGGTGGTGAAGGGGCGCGGCGAAACGTGTACGTCCCGAGCTCCTTTCAAGAGGACGATCCGCGCGTGCTGCATGCGCTCGTGCAGGCGAACGGATTCGGGCTGCTTGTGACGGTCGAGGACGGCCTTCCCCACGCCAGCCATCTGCCGATGCTTCTCGACCCCACACGGGGTCCCCGGGGCGCCCTCTTCGGCCACGTCGCCTGCGCCAACCCGCAGTGGAAGAGCTTCGACGGCAAGTCACCTGCGCTCGCGGTCTTTCTGGGGCCTCACGCCTACGTCTCGCCCCGCTGGTACGCAGGACCGCGGAACGTGCCCACCTGGGACTACGTCGCCGCGCATGTTTGGGGAGCGCCCCGGGTGATCGAGAACCGGGACTCGGTCCGCGACCTGCTGAAGCGCACGATGACCTTCTACGAGTCCGCCTTCCCCGAGCCCTGCAGCTTTGACTCCATCTCCGCTGACTACGCGGAAGGACTGCTCGGCGCCATCGTCGCCTTCGAACTTCCGATCACCGGGATCGCCGGAGCGCGCAAACTCAGCCAGAACAAATGAGCCATCGATCGCGCGCGAATCGCCGAGGGGTTGCGCGCGACCGGCGACGCGGCTGCCGTGAGGGTCGCAGACCTCGTGCAAGACACGCTGGGTACAGCTCGTCGGGGAGAGCTGACGCCGTGACGACCTCAAAGCCGCGCGTCGGAATCCTCGCGATCCAGGGCGATGTCGCCGCGCACGCTCGCGCGCTCGCGCGCGCAGGGGCTGAAGTGTGCGAGGTACGCACCGAGAAGGACATCGACGGCCTCGATGCGCTCGTGCTGCCCGGCGGCGAAAGCACGACCATCTCAAAAGGCATGGCCCGGCTCGGGCTCTACGCGCCGCTCCGCGAGCGCATCCGCGCCGGTATGCCGGTCCTCGGCACATGCGCGGGAGCCATCTTGCTGGCACGCCAGGTCGAAAACCGTCCCGTGGAGACACTGGAGGTGCTCGACATCATCGCCGTCCGCAATGCCTACGGAACACAGGTCGATTCCTTTGCCGCGCAAGTGGACGCGGGCGCCGCCAAGGGCCTCGAGGGTCTGCGCTGCGTCTTCATCCGCGCGCCAAGACTGCACCGTCCGGGTGAAGATGTGCGGGTGCTCGCGCGCGTTGACGGGGAGCCAGTTCTGGTGCAGCAGGGTCACGTGCTGGCCGCGACCTTCCATCCCGAGCTTACCGACGATCCGCGCGTCCACCGCAGGCTGATCGAGCTTGTGCCTCCACGGTGAGACGGCAATGAAGCTCGAACCGATCGTCCTCGAGGGCAGCGCCGTGCGCCTTGAGCCGCTGTCGATGAGTCATCACGCGGCCCTTTGCGGGGTGAGTCTCGGCGGTGAGCTCTTTCGTTTCTTTCCCTTCCGGATGAAGACGCCGGACGATCTGCGCGGCTACATCGAGGCTGCACTGCGCCAGCAAGCCCTCGGCACAGCGCTCCCGTTCGTCACTCGCGAGCGAATCTCAGGCGCCGTCGTCGGCTCGACGAGCTACCTGGCGATCGAGCACGCGCACCGCCGTCTCGAGATCGGTGCCACCTGGCTCGCTCCCAAGTGGCAGGGCACAGCGCTCAATACCGAGGCCAAACTCCTGCTCGTCTCCCACGCGATTGAGCGCCTCGGCATGAACCGGGTCGAGTTCAAGACCGACGCTCGAAACGGGCGCTCCCGCGCCGCGCTCCTGCGGATTGGAGCGATTGAAGAGGGCACCTTCCGCTCGCATATGGTGATGCCGGACGGTCACCTCCGGGACTCCGTCTACTACAGCATCGTGGCCCGAGACTGGCCCGAGACAAAGCTCCGACTCGAGGAGCGCCTCGCCGCTGGCGCGCGATGAAGCTCGAACCCATCGCTCTTTCAGGCAGGCTCGTGCGGCTTGAACCCCTCTCGCACGCCCATGTGGAAGCCCTCTCCTGCGTGGGCCTCGCCCCCGAGATCTGGCGCTGGAACCCGCGTCCCCCCCCTCGCCACCCGGGAAGACATGGCGTCCTACGTGGAGCAGGCCCTTGCGCAGCAGGCCTCCGGCTGCGCTCTTCCCTTCGCGACGATCGAGCGTGCGTCGGGGACGGTCGTGGGCAGCACGCGCTTTCACACCTTCGAGCCGGCGCAGCCGCGGATCGAAATCGGCTACACCTGGATCGCGCCCCGGTGGCAGCGCACCGGCATCAACACCGAGGCCAAGTATCTCATGCTCCGCCACGCCTTCGAGGCGCTCGGCTGCATCCGCGTCGAGCTCAAGACGGACGCGCTGAACGCGCGCTCGCGCTTGGCGATCCTGCGAATCGGCGCGATCGAAGAAGGAACGCTGCGTCATCACATGGTGACGGCGTCGGGGCGACTGCGCGACAGCGTCTACTTCGGGATCATCGCGTCCGAGTGGCCTGCCGTGCGCGCACGGCTCGAGAACCGTCTGGCGGAGTTCGAGAGCGCACGCAGCCTCTGCCAGGCCACGGGTAGCGACAGCAGCGAAAGGCAGAAGCGGGGGCGAACCGTTCCGTGAAGAAGGTGCAGCGCAAGGGCGTGCGGAGGTCGCTTGCCTCGTCGCGCTCCGGCAGGATCGAAGCCGGGCCGGCGCGGCGGCGATCCCCTTTCCAGGGAGCGCGCTTTCTCAGCGAGCGACAGCGATGTACGTTTCGGGCCGAGGCTCGGGGCCCCTTGGAGCGACCAGCATGAGCGAGACGCCCTTCACCCCGGACGAACTGCGCCACTACAAAGACGACGGTTATGTTCTGAAGCGGCGCTTTTTCTCGGAGAGCGAGCTTGAGCCCTTCGTGAAGCGCTTTCTCGCCATCGTGAAGGAAGAAGTGCCACCGGCGCCGGGAATGACGGTGATGCGCGACGTAATGGTCGCGAAGGGTGCGGTCACGCCCGGGTCGCGGGCCGAGGCGATCGCAAAGATCCAGGATTTTCAGAACGACCCCGTTCTTTACGAGGGCTACGTGAAGCACCCGCGCCTGCTCGATGCGGCCGAGCAGTTCACGGGACCGGACATCAAGTCCATCCACACCATGCTGATCAACAAGCCGCCTGGGGTCGATGGCCGGCACCCCTTGCACCAAGATCTGCTCTACTTTCCGTTTCGTCCCGCGGACCAGATTGTGGGCGCTTGGACTGCGCTCGAGCCGTGCACCCGTGAGAATGGCTGCCTCGTCGTCGTGCCCGGTACGCACCGTGGGGAGCTTATGCCGCACGAGAATCCGGACTGGGAGTGGGTGAACCTCGCGTACTTCGGTGCGAAAGGCGTGGGCGCCCATCCCGAGCGTGTGCATCTTGTGATGGAACCTGGGGACACGGTGTTCTTCCATCCCGTGTTGATCCATGGCTCAGGTCACAACGGCACCGACGGCTTCCGGCGCGCAATCTCCGCGCACTACGCCTCTAGCGCCTGCCGCTTTCTTCCGGGGGCGGAGCCAGTTCGCAAACGCAGGCCGTATCTCCTGGTTCGGGGATGTGAGCATCCCGCCGGGATCTAGGCGGCGTCCCTACTTCGCCTTGCGCTCGACGGCGAAGCTCCGCTCCTCGCGAAAGGTGACCGTCTCGCTTACAAATTGAACTTCGACGGAATAGATGCCGGTCTCCGCTTGAGGAGGGATCTGGATGAAGGTGTCCACCACCCAGCGTCCAGGCTTGATCTCGTAGTGGCCGTCGGCATCGCGCACCACCGGCTTGCCCTTAAAAAGGATGCGGGTCTGGAGCGTGCCCGCAATGACCTCGGTGGGCTCGGTGGGGCAGAGCGCGTACACCATGCGGTGATTGATATTCTCCCCCGCCGTCACGCGCTGGGGCACGAGCTCAGTCCGCTCGAGGCGGAACAGGGGAAGCTTCTGCTCGACGCACTTGTATTCGGACCAGACGTCGTCCGGCACGGTGGCGAGCTTTTCGCCCGGGCTGCGGAGGGACCTTTGCACCTTGCCCACGACTCCCGCGCAGCCAAGTGCAGCCGCAAGGCCTAGGCCGACAATTAGCGTCTTCGAATGACCCATCCGTCCTCATTCCCATCATCGTCTGGTGCGGCCGGTAGCGCCTCTGTCGCCGGCTTTGCAGGCGGACTGGGGCGTGCGGCGCGTTTGGCCAGTGATCGCTTGTGCGCCTTGGAGCGATGCGCAGCCGGAGCAGGCGTGGGCGCCTCGGCCTGCACTTCGCTCGCGAGCTCCGTGGTTTGCGTCGGGGGTGCAGGCGCAGGCGAAGCTGCCGTGGCTTCGGCCGGCGCGCTGGCGGACGGGGACGGGCGAGGCGCCGGGGTCGGCACAGCAGTTTCTGGGCCGAGCAGGTGGCCGGCCCAAAGCGCGGCGACTGCCGCGAGAGTCGCTCCTCCAATCGCAAGGGCGAAGCCTCTGCGGGAGCCTTGCCCTGGCGCCGCGACCCACGAGTGGAGCGTCGGCAAGCGCTCCATGCGAGCCGTTTCCTCGTCGTCGGCTCTTGTCGTGTCCTTGGCACTTCCGGGACGCTCCTCCTCCGCGAACTCCAGCGTCTTCGCTGTTCCGCGAGAGGCGAGGGCCGGCTCGTCCTCGGGCAGCACGATTGTCTTCTTCGAACCGACGACGCCGAGGCCCATGGGTGTCGTCAAGGTGGGGACGAATCCGGTCGAGAGCGTCGCACGAAACTCGCGCACGCTCGCGAAGCGCTCTCCCGGCGCTTTCGCCAGCGATCGAAGCACCGCCCGCTCGATCGCGTCGGGAATGTCTCCCGCGATCGTGCGCGGCGGACTTGGCACCTCCTCGAGGTGCATGCGGCACAGCTCATAGTCGCTCTTTGCGGAAAAGGGCGCCTTGCCGGTCAGCAGCAGGTAGAGCAAGAGTCCGAGTGAATACACGTCGGAGCGGCTGTCGGCCTCCTCCCCGCGGATCTGTTCGGGCGCCATAAAGGCAGGCGTTCCGACGCGATGCTCAGTTTGCGTGAGATGCACGCTGCCGAGGACTCGTGCGATACCGAAGTCCATCACCTTCACCACGCCGAGGTGGTTCAGCATCACGTTGGAGCCCTTGATGTCTCGATGCACGATGCCGTGTTCGTGCGCGTACTCGATGCCATCCAGGGCCTGGAAGAACAGGGGCAGCGCGCGCTGGAAGCGCATCGGACCGAACGCGCGCACCAGGTGTTCAAAGGTCTGGCCTTGGACGTATTCCATCACCATCATGAGCAAGTCGCCCTCGCACACGAAGCTGTAGAGCGTGGCGACATTTGGGTGGTTGAGGCGCGCGAGCGTCAGCGCTTCGGATCGGAAGCGCTCGACCACGCCGTCGCGCGCGGCGAACTCTGCGCGCAGCACCTTGAGGGCGACCGGCCGGTCGAGGGTGAGATCCGTCGCCTTCCACACGAGACCCACGCCACCCTCACCGAGCTTCTCGTCGATCCGGTAGTTACCGATCGTCTTGCCGATCAAAGATGGGCTCCCGCCTGCGTGCGAAGTGCGGCCCCGCGCGTGGCGTATCGGAGCGCCCAAAGGGCAGCTTGATCGAGCCGAACGGCAACCGAGGCGACGGGATCGGGGCGGCACGCGGCAGCTCGGCGTGCTACCCCGGCTGGGGAAAACTCTGCCACACGGGAGGCCCCCCATGACCAGCTCGACGCCGACCCCCTCCAAGACGAACGGGGGCTACGAGCCCGCCCCGGCGGCGCCGTCGGCCACCGAGAAGCGTGGGCGCTTGCCCGGTGGGCGGACTTTCGCGCAGCGCGCCGGCGGATTCGTAGCCCGCCACCCGGTGGGGATCCTGAAGGCGATCGGCGCTGTCCTCGTGATCACCGTGATCTTGCAGAACGTGGAGCCGACCTCGGTACAGGTGCTGTTCTGGAAGATCGCGCAGCTGCCGAAGATCGTGCTGATTCTGGTCTCGATCGCGCTGGGTGGTCTGCTCTGGGAGCTCTCCCGACGCTCGCTTGGGATCCGCTAGCGAGTCTCGAGGTCCTTTGCGAAGGCCACCCGCCCCAGGTTGTCTGCGGGGAATAACGGGGATCGGCCCCCCGGAGCATCGGGGATCCCTGGCGTCGCTGCGACGGGCCCGCAGACTCTGGGGCGCAGGCTCGTAGGGATCCTTCGCTGTGGCCCTTTCCGTAGGCGCCGCCCCTGCGCTACACCTCTAGCGTCCAGCGAGCCCATCCCGGGCTCTCCATACTTCGCCTCAGTCTCTCGTTGCCCGAGCCGGACCCGCCGGCCGGCGCGCAGGCTGGAGACTCGGTCGCCGTGGCGACCGTCCACGAGGAGGAACACGCAGTGCGGGAGTACGAGACCACTTTCATCGTTCAGCCCGAGATCTCCGACGAGGGTCGGGAGGCGATGCTCCAAAAGCTCGACGCCTTGATCGAGAAGCAGGGCGCCGTGCGGCTGGCCGTCGACGACGTCGGCAAGCGCAAGCTGGCCTACGAGATTCAGAAGTTTCAGAAGGGTCACTACTACACCCTGCAGTACCTCGATCGCGGCCCCGCGGTGAAGGAGCTCGAGCGCACGCTGCGCCTCGAGGAGTCGGTGCTTCGATTCCTCACCGTGATGGTGAACCAAGAAGTCACGGATATCGAAGGCCGCAAGGCAGCCGCCGCCGAGGAGGAGCGTCTGCGCAAGCAGCGTGCCGCCGAACGTGCAGCACGGGAAGCCGAGGAGGAGCGGGCGCGGGAGCAAGCGGAGCGCGAGGCGCGCGCCGCGACCAGCGCGGCGCCCTTCGCGAACGCCGTGGACCCCGACGATGTCGAATCGGACGAAGAGCCGCCCGACGAGGACGAGGAGTAGGCGATGACGAACGGTGGAGGAGGCGACGAGCGGGACCGGGAGCGCGGCGGTGATCGCCCGCCGTTTGCGGACCGGGGCGAGCGAGGTGGCTTCGGGGATCGCGGCGGCTTCGGTGGAGGGGACCGCGGGGGGTATGGCGAGCGCGGCGGCTTCGGCGGAGGGGAGCGCGGGGGGTATGGCGAGCGCGGCGGCTACGCGGACCGAGAGCGCAGCTACGGACCCAAGGCGCGCCTGCGGGCAAAGGCTCGAAAAAAGGCGCGCAAGGCCGCCAAACGTATGTTCACGCGGCGCAAGATCTGCCGCTTCTGCGCCGACACCAATATCGGGATCGACTACAAGGATCCGAAAGCCCTCAAGTTCTTCGTGAGCGAGACGGGGAAGCTGATCCCGCGTCGGATCTCGGGCAACTGCGCCCGCCACCAGCGGGCGGTGACCGTCGCCGTCAAGCGCGCCCGCCAGCTGGCGCTGATCCCCTTCGCCTCGGTGGGGATCTAGCCGTGGCCCACGTGAAGCTCATTTTGCGCGAGGACGTACCGAGTCTCGGAGACGCCGGCGAAGTCGTGTCGGTAAAGCCGGGCTTCGCGCGGAACTATCTTCTCCCCCAGGGCAAGGCGATCCACGCGACGGATGCCAACGTAAGCGAGCTCGAGCACCACAAGCGCGTGGTCACCGAGCGGGTGACGCGTGAACGCAGGGCCTTCGAGGCGCAGCGCGACCGCCTCCAGGCGCAGCGGCTTGAGTTTACCGCCCAAGCGGGTGAGGAGGGCAAGCTCTTCGGCTCGGTGACGGCGAGCCAGATCGCCGAGGAGCTCGCGGCCAAAGGCATTGAGATCGATCGCCGCAAGATCCAGCTCGAGGAGCCGATCCGAGAGGTGGGCGAGCACACGGTCTTGATACGGCTTCATCGAGAAATCGTGGCGAATGTCAAGGTGAAAGTCACCGCTGCAGAGTGATATAGAGGCCGTCGGGTGAACCCGCTATCCGGGGGGGGTGGCGTGACGCGGGCGACACGAGGGACGACGGACGGCGATCCGCGGGCGACAGCACGGTCGATGGGCCGTGTACCGCCCCATGACCTCGAGGCGGAGAAGGCCGTCCTCTCCGCGATCCTCCTCGACGATTCCTCGCTCCACACGGTCTACACCGAGGTGAAGCCCGAGGACTTCTACCATCCCTCGCACCAGATTCTCTATCGGGCCATGATCGCGCTGAAAGACGCGAACTCTCCGGTGGATCTGCACACGCTTTCCGACCACCTCTTGAGCCACAAGCAGCTTGACGCCGTCGGCGGGCACACGGCGCTCGCGGAACTCGTGGACTACGAATCCACGGCAGCCCACGTGCTCCATCACGCCCGCATCGTCCGAGACAAGGCGGTCAAGCGAGCGCTGATTGGAGTCGCGACCGAGGTCGTCGAAATGGGCTTTGAGCAGGCGGAGAATGCCGATCGCCTGCTCGATCTCGCCCAAGGCAAGATGTTCGAGATCGGCCAGACGAAGAGCCGGCAGGCTTTCCGCAAGCTCGACGACGAAATCCACGATGCATTCGATTTCGTCGAAGCGCTGATGAACCGCGGAGGCGAGCTGACGGGCCTTCCCACCGGTTTCAAGGACCTCGACGAGATCACGGGCGGCCTGCAGCCTGGGGAGCTCGTCATCATTGCTGCACGGCCGTCCATGGGAAAGACGGCGCTCGCACTCAACATTGCGCGGAACGCCGCCACGGATCACGCCAAGAAGATCGCGGTCTTCTCGCTCGAGATGACGACGCGCTCGCTGGTGCTGCGGCTGCTCGCCTCCGAGGCACGCATCGATTCGACGGCGTTCCGGCGCGGCTTCATCGCCGTGAACGATCACCAGCGCCTGGTGAACGCAGCGGGTCGCCTCGCCGAGGCTCAGATCTTCATCGATGATGGTACCGCGGCCACCGTGCTCGAGATCAAGGCAAAATCGCGACGCATTGCGGCGGAGCGGGGTCTTGATCTCGTGATTGTCGACTACCTTCAGCTGGCCCGCTCCGATGGCACCGCGGAGCGGCGCGAGCAGGAAATTTCAGAGATCAGCCGCGGGCTCAAGGGCCTCGCCAAGGAGCTCAACATCCCCGTGATCGCGCTCTCGCAGCTCAATCGTGGGCCCGAGTCGCGTGCCGACAAACGGCCGATGCTCGCGGATCTGCGGGAGTCGGGAGCGATCGAGCAAGACGCCGACGTGATCGCCTTCATCTATCGGGATGAGGTGTACAACAAGGACACACAAGACGAAGGGATTGCCGAGCTCATCATCGCGAAGCAGCGCAACGGCCCGACCGACACCATTCGGTTGCAGTTCGAAGGTCGCTACGCTCGTTTCGAGTCGCTCTCCACCCGCAGCGGATCCGACGCGCCGGGCCGCGCCCCGGGTTCGAACGACTCCGGGAGCCGCGGCGGCTCGTCGTTCGAGGAAGACCCCTTTTAGGTGCCTCCGCTCGCGAAGCCTCGTGCATTGCGGCCAGGTGGCACGATCGGCATCGCGGCGCCGGCCTTTCCGATCGATCCGAAGAAGCTCGCCTCGGGTGAGGCGATGTGGCAGAGAGCCGGCTTTCATGTGCAGCGGCGTGACGACCTGCTCAATGTCGACGGTTTCCTCGCAGGAGACGACGCGCGTCGGAGCAAGGAGCTCTCCGAGCTTTTTTCTGATCCGCAAATCGACGTGGTCGTCTGTGCCCGGGGTGGATATGGATGTCACCGAATCGTGTCGATGCTCGACGCACGTCGTGTCCGTGCCGCCCGCAAGCCGCTCGTGGGCTACAGCGACATCACGACGCTTCTGCTCTGGCAACGTCGCTGCGCGGGAATGGTGGGCTTCCACGGTCCGATGCTGGAAAAGGGCGACTACCAGCCGGCGGAGGCCTTTTCTGCGCTTGTCTCCGTGCTGACCGGCGCGTCGCCCGGACCCGTGCTTCGGGGGCGTGGCTGCGGAGGCGGCCGCGCCGAGGGACGCCTTGTGGGAGGGAATCTCGTGACGCTCGTGGCGAGCCTGGGAACGCCCTGGGAGATCGACACCCGCGGTGCGATCCTGCTGTTCGAGGAGATCGGCGAGCGTCCCTATCGCATCGACCGCCTCGTGCAGCAGCTCCGGGCGGCCGGCAAGCTGGACGCTGTCGCGGGGGTCGGTGTCGGGTACCTGAGCGGTTGCGACGATTCGCGCTACCCGCGCCCCTCCGCCGAGGAGGTCGTTGCCGCGGTGGTGGGGCCGCTTCGGATCCCCCTCGTCTTGGGTCTTCCCTTCGGGCACGGGGCGCCCAATCTGGCGTGGCCCTTCGGGGTGCGCGGCCGGATCGACGGGGAGCTTGGGATTGTGGAGCCGCTGGAACGCGGAGTGGTGTCAACGGAATGAGGCTATGAGGAAGTCGGTCATCCGGCGCAAGCTCGCTCGCGTCGATCGCGCGCTCGACAAGGCGATCGAGAGCGGCGAAACCGCCGGCGCTGTCGTGCTTGCCCGCATGCCGCGCGAAGGGGAGCTGCTGGAGCACGTCTCTGTACGTGGCCTCGCGGCTTCGCGCCCGGAACGCGTTCCGATGGAGCGCGAAACCCTCTTCGACCTGGCATCGCTGACAAAGCCGCTGGCCACGACGAGCGCGCTGCTCTGGCTCGTCCATGAAGGCGCCGTCGCCCTAGATGATCCGGTGGCCAAGCATCTACCGGCCTTTGCCGAGCGTGGGA
>Ga0209039_10002644_pt1 | contig 14901 bp, 14 predicted proteins | sample BogFormECP12_OM1_FD_188238 | JGI IMG/M metagenome (GOLD analysis project Ga0209039, IMG submission 188238) | Bog forest soil microbial communities from Calvert Island, British Columbia, Canada - ECP12_OM1 (SPAdes) (version 2) | ecosystem: Environmental > Aquatic > Freshwater > Wetlands > Bog ... | reverse complement strand
TCTGGTTGTTGCTGCCGATTCGGCGACAGCGGCGATCCTAGCCGCCGGCCTGGTGGGCCTTGCCGCCACAGGTTCCGATCAGTATGTGACGCTCGCTGCAGTCCTCGCATTCATGGCTGCCGGCTTTCTCATTCTGGCACGCGTAATCGGCCTTGGCTTCATGGCGGACTTCCTCTCACGGACGGTGCTGGTCGGGTTTCTGACCGGAGTCGGTGTGCAGGTGGCACTCGGCCAGATCTCAGGCATGCTGGGGCTGCAGCGCGGCGGACATAGCACCTTGGAGAAGATATGGAGCGACGTGCAGCAGATAGAGCGGGTTAACGTGTATGCGTTAGCCATAACGCTCGGCGTGCTGGTGATTATCGTCGGTTCCAGGAAGGTTTCCAGGAGGATTCCTGGGCCGCTGATTGCCCTGACCGGTGCCATCGCCCTGAGCTGGGTGCTGGGCCTCGGCGAGCACGTACCGGTGCTCGGCTCTGTTCCGAGCGGGTTACCGCACATCGGGCTGCCTCACGTGCAGTGGAGCATCGACCTTATCGAGAAATTGGTGCCCACTGCTTTTGCCATGTTCGTGGTTATCCTGGCCCAGAGCGCCGCTACTTCGCGAGCGTATGCCGCACGTCACGGCGAGCGGTTCAGCGAGAATGTTGACTTAGTGGGACTGAGCATTGCCAATATCGGGGCCGGATTGACAGGCACCTTCGTGGTGAACGGCAGCCCGACTAAAACGGAGATGGTGCACAGTGCAGGAGGGTCAAGCCAGTTGGCTCAGATCACCACCAGTGCCATCGTGCTTTTGGTGCTGCTCTTCGTCACTAAACCTTTGGAATTCATGCCTGAGGCGGTGCTCGCTGCAGTAGTATTCCTGATCGGGGTTGAACTGATTGATATAAAAGGTATGCGCGGTATTTATCGGGAGAGACCGGTGGAATTCTGGGTGGCAGTCCTTACTACCCTTACCGTGGTTATCGTGGGAGTGGAACAAGGTATTCTACTGGCCATGTTCCTGTCGCTTGTCAGCCATACACGCCATGGCTATCGACCACAAAACGCTCTCATCGTGACGGATGCTTCAGGGCGCTGGAGTGCACAGCCGGTGAACACCCATCGTCAGCTGCTACCCGGCTTGCTTGTCTATCGGTTCAGCCACGGCATGTACTACGCCAATGCGAGGATATTGTCCGAGGAGATCACCTGGTTAGTCGAAACGGCGAGTCCACCGTTAAAGTGGCTCTGTATAGACGCCTCGGCAGTCGATGACGTTGACTACACCGCAGCAGAAACACTGTGCTCCTTAATTGGGCAACTTAGCAAGCACACTGTTAAGTTAGTATTTGCATCGGTTTCACCCGGGGTTTTTGCCCAGCTGGAAAGATCGGGCATACCGGAGCTGCTGGGTCGTGATGCCTTTTATGTCACGGCAGCTGAGGCGGCTGAGGCCTACCGTAAAGTATCCCGGGTTGCTTCTTCCATTGATTCGGAGCGCCTCAGCAAGTAGGCGAGGATACCGCCAGTGAGAAGCGGTGGTGACATTCTCTGTTTTAGTGGTGCTGGGCTTTGGCAAATGTGACGTTCGCCATTACCACGTCTACTCTGATACCAACAGTAGAAATACTGATGTAGTAAGTTACAGGAAGAAGTTTTTTCGACTGACAGGAGTGCTTAGAACACCTACAACTCGTCTACCGAAGCAAATTCGAAACAATGAGGATTTACGTCTGAAAGAGAGTTGAAAGACAGCAAATACCCCCGCACTCCCTGCAGCGACCTGATCCGGCCTGCTATTTCAAGAGAGCGTCCATCCGTTGTCTTAATTCCGGTTTGGTCAATTCCCCTACATGCCGCTCCACCAGTTTGCCCGTCTTGTCGACGAGAATGATCGTAGGCACAGCCTGGACGGCGTAGAGTGAAATAATCTCGCCCGAGGTGTCATGTCCGACCGGAAACGTCAGTTTGTCCTTTTTCACAAAGGCGCGGGCAGTTGGTTCCTGGTCTTGGGTAACATCCACCCCGATAATCGCCAGGCCTTGCTTGTAGTATTGCTTGTATGCTGCCTCCAATACGGGAGCCTCCCGTAGACAGTGAGCTCACCCCGAACTCCAGAAAATTATGACGACCAGCTTCCCCAGAAAATCCTTCAGCGCAACCTTTTGCCCGCTGAACAGAGTCAGGTCGAATTCGGGCGCCGGCTGGCCGACCGCTGGCACCGCCGGGTGCCCCTCAATGCGCACGGTGCTCTCGACCGGCAGAATGAGGTAGCAAAGGCTGAATACCCCAGCCATGGCCGCAAAACCCGCAATGATTTCTCTTTCTCCCTGGAGAAGCCTGAGTAGACTCAGCGTAACAATGAATGCGAAAACAGTGAGGCAGAACATGCAGGGTTTGTGTACCCTGAACGCCTGAAAGCCCGCGAAATAACCTTCGCAAGCGAGAGACACGATAAGGATGAGATTGACATACTCCCCGAATGCAGTCTTGTTGAAATACGAGCTCATGATGGTACATGCGATCAGCAGTGAGAAAGTCACAAAGCCGATAAGCAGGATGGAAATGTCTCCAAACCTCGCATAGCGCGCCACCAGCTTGCATCCTACGGCAGAGCATATGCTTTTCCTGAAATATCGGAGGACCATCTCTGTCAAAACAAAAAGCGTTCCAACTATGCTGACGATTAAGAACAGTTTGTCGACTACTGTTTGCACGTCTTGCATTGCCGAATTCCTGCCCCTCCTTGATCCACCGCCCCTATGTTATGCTGATCACATTTACAGCATACTATGACGAGGCTACGAACGAGAGCCCACATACGGATTGTTGACTTTTTCCATGCCTATGGTGCTTTTCGGCGCACTACCATAATTGTGGCCGGGAAGCACCACGGTCGAATCGGGTAGTGTAAAGAGCTTGTTGCGGATGGAGGAAACGAGCACCTCATGGGAACTGCCTCCCAGGTCTGTTCTGCCGACACCTCCCACAAACAGCGTGTCGCCGGTGAAGACGAGACCGTGACCGTAAAGGCAGATAGCCCCGGGGGAGTGACCCGGGGTATGAATGACCGTGAGATTTACCTCTCCCACGGTTATCACATCGCCTTCCTTTACGGTCTTGCCCGCAGGAGGAGATGGCTCCCCTCCAAACATGTCCAGCGTCTGCTGGGATTGGTGAGTAAGCGCATAGGCTTCTTTCTCATGAATCACGATCGTCGCGTTGGTCAAATCCTGCATGCGCTTGTTACCCAGTATATGGTCCACATGGGCATGAGTGTTGACAATGTATTTTATCTTCAGGCCCTTTTTGTTCGCCTCCTGGAGAATCCGATCCTCATCACCCGCGGGGTCTATCACGAGCGCTTCTTTTGTCTTCTCGCATCCCACGAGGTAGGCGAACACTGCCATCCGCCCCACTTCCATTTGCTTTACTATTACGTGCGCTCCCATCTCAATTGCCTTGTTCAAGGTTACTATTTTTTAGTATAGGTATGTTAGTGAAGTTATGCAACCGCAGAGCGGCATTGCAGTTGCGGCCCTCAGCAGTCAGCTTTAGGGGATGGAGCGTGACCCCTTCCCCCGACTGTTTTGGCCACGGTCTCATTCCTGGTGGCCCTGACTTTTCATTTCTGGGACTGCGCGATTACCGTCTGTATTCGTGAATCTCAAGCGAAATCTGACAATGCAGTAGTACAGTTATGCGTGAGGTCAGGCTCACACCTACGACTGGTGCATTGGTCTCGCATAATGAAGATCAACCAATCGAAAGCATTTCACCTATCAAGCGCCCGGCATCGCTGACTGCGGCTACGTGCTCGAGCGGGGCGCGATCGTCGTTGCAGGGACGGGAAGGAAGTTGCTCGACAGCCCGCTCATCAGGAAATCTTACTTGGGCATCCTTTGAATGAGAGCCGATCGGGTCGTTGGTGCGCACTGTGCGTATTCCTACCAAAACAATGGAACTCGGACCGCCTCGAGTTGAAGAGCCTGCGAAACTTATCCTAGGCACGCTTGCGCTCGGCAATCTCGGCCTGCAGTTCGGTAGTGAGCTGACATCAACCGGTAGCGTGAGAGCACCATCAACGCTGGCTCGCCTCCGGGGCCCCCTGCTGTCAACAGGACTTCCGGAGGGTCAAGGGATACGCGGCCATTGCGAGCCTGATGGCGTCCATCGAGAAAGAATACAAGGACCAGGTGTGGGTTGCCGCATGAAGACCAAAAGGAGAAAAAGTATCAGGGCCACATGGAAACTTCACCTAACAACTTGACATCTCCTGCTGTGACATTATGTTTTCTGAAGTTAGCTTCGACTTGTAGCGGCTGAGGGAGGATAGTTCATGGCCACCGATAATCTGCTCGCAGAGTTGCTGGACAGAGGCGTCTCCCGCCGCGATTTCCTCAAGTTTTGCGGAGGTATGGCCGCGGTGCTTGGGCTTTCTTCGAGCTACGTACCGAAGATCGCTCATGCGCTGGAGACGAAAAAGAAACCGATCCTCGTCTGGATTGAGTGTCAGAGCTGCACAGGAGATACGGAAGCGCTGCTGAGAGCCACGAAGCCAACTGTCAGTGAACTAATTCTTGACGTACTTTCGCTTGACTATAGTGAAACCATCATGGCAGCGGCCGGCAAGCAGGCGGAGAAGTCACTCGCCGATGTGCTGAAAAACCAGAAAGGAAAATACTTCGCGGCGGTCGAGGGCTCCATCCCGCTCGCGGAGAATGGCGCCTATTGCTGTGTAGCGGGCCGCAGTTCCGTTGATATCGTCCGGGAGGTGTGCGGGAGCGCCCTTGCCACCTTTGCGATGGGGACCTGCGCCACGTTCGGTGGTATCCCGAAGGCGCATCCGAATCCCACCGGCGCTGTCGGGGTGCGGGACGCAGTCCCCGGGGCGACCGTCATCAACCTCGCCGGCTGTCCGGTCAATGCTGAGAACATAACGGCGGCGATCGTCTACTACCTTACGTTCGGCGTGCTGCCGGCGGTCGATGCCCTGGGAAGACCTCTGTTTGCGTTTGGAAAGCGGATTCATGACAACTGCGAGAGGAGATCCCATTTCGATGCGGGGCAGTATGTCAGACAGTGGGGCGACGAGGGACACCGTCTCGGCTGGTGTCTCTATTACATGGGATGCAAAGGGCCTGAGGCGTACCAGAATTGTCCTACGGTGAAATATAACGAACGTACCAGTTGGCCGGTGCAGTCCGGGCATGGATGCATCGCCTGTGCCGCGCCGAACTTCTGGGACGAGATGACGCCCTTCTATCGGAGACTCCCGCAGCCGTATGGCATCACGGTGGAGACAACAGCCGACAAGGTAGGGCTCGTAGTCACCTCAGCAACGGTCGGCGGTATCCTTGTTCACACGATAGCGAGACTACTCAGGCGAAAGAAAAAACCGAAGGAAGAAGCGAAGGCTCAGCCAAAGACTGAATGGAAGGGTCCACAATGGCACGGATAGTGGTAGATCCCGTAACCCGCATCGAAGGCCACCTGCGCATTGAAGCGAAGGTGGAAAATGGGAAAGTGGTCGATGCCTGGTCGTCAAGCACGATGTTCAGGGGCATTGAGATCGTCCTCAAGGATCGCGATCCAAGGGATGCCTGGCTCTTCTGCCAGAGGATCTGCGGCGTTTGCACCACGGTTCACGCGCTTGCCTCGGTCCGGGCGGTAGAGGACGCACTCGGTATGACGATCCCGGACAACGCACGGATCATGCGCAACATCATCGCCGCCGTGCAGTATGTTCAGGATCACGTGATCCACTTCTATCACCTCCATGGCCTCGACTGGATCGACATCGTGAGTGCCTTAAAGGCCGATCCGGCAAAAACCGCGTCTATTGCTCAGTCGTTGTCTGACTGGCCGAACTCCGGCGCTTCTTTCTTCGCGATGGTGCAGAAACGGGTCAAGGATCTGGTCGATACAGGGCAGCTCGGCCCTTTTGCGAACGGGTACTGGGGGCATCCCGCGTACAAGCTGCCTCCCGAAGTGAATCTGCTCGGAGTAGCTCACTACCTGGAGGCCCTTGACTGGCAAAGGGGTATTGTTAAAGTGCATGCCCTTCTCGGCTCCAAGAATCCGCATTTACAGACCTACCTGGTGGGAGGGATAGCGCGACCTGTCGACCCCGGCAGCCAGAACGCCGTCAACGCCGACGCTATTGCGCTTATGACCCAGGCCGCGAGACAGGCCATCGACTTTGTCAGCAAGGTCTACATACCGGATCTCCTGGCCATAGCCTCGTATTACAAGGATTGGGCGAGCTACGGCAGCGGGGTCGGCAATTACATGACCTACGGTGAGTTTCCGAGAGACAACCGCAGCAACACTGACAACCTGCAACTGCCGAAAGGGATCATTCTCGGGAAAGATTTGATGAAGATCATGCCCGTTGACCAGAAGAAGATCGCCGAGCAGGTGACCCACTCGTGGTACGACTATAAAGAAGGGGACGAGAAGGGAAAACATCCGTGGGAGGGTGAGACGAACCCGAAGTATACGGGACCCAAACCACCGTACGATCATCTGGACACGCAGGCAAAATATAGCTGGCTCAAGACGCCCCGGTATGAGGAGATGTCGATGGAGGTGGGCCCGCTCGCCCGCGTGCTTGTGGCATACGCATCCGGTCACAAAAGGGCGAAAGAGGTCGTTGATATGGTACTGGGGAAACTCAAGGTTGATGCAGGAGCGCTATTCTCAACGCTCGGTCGCGTCGCGGCACGCGGCATCGAAACGCTGATCATAGCCGAGATGATACCGGGCTTCATCAACGAACTCGTTGGCACCATCAAGAAAGGTGACTATCGGATCTGCCAGGTGGAGAAATGGGAACCGGGCACCTGGCCCAAGGAGGCGAAGGGGTATGGCTTCCATGACGCGCCTCGCGGCGCACTCGGCCACTGGGTGGGGATCAAGAACGGAAGGATCGCGAACTATCAGGCGGTGGTCCCGAGCACCTGGAACCTCTCACCAAGGGACGCAAAGGGAACGCGGGGGCCCGTGGAGGCCTCATTGATCGGCACCCCCGTGGCAGACCCGGAAAAGCCCCTTGAAATTCTCAGGACCGTCCATTCTTTCGACCCGTGCATGGCGTGCGCAGTCCACGTGACCGATGTGAGGGGAAGACCTATAACGGTGGTGAAAGGAGCCTGACCCGTGTTGAAGCTGACGGATGTCTATATATGGGAGGTTCCGGTCCGGTTATCACACTGGATGAATGCGGCCTGTCTCATCGTCTTGAGCTTCACCGGTTATTACATCGGGCACCCTTACATAGACAGTGTGCACCCGCTGTTCTACGGTACTAACCCCAACAACCAGTTTATCATGGGCTGGATGAGGCTCGTGCATTTTTCGGCAGGATATGTCTTTGCCATGGGCGTCTTGCTAAGGATTTACTGGGGTTTTGCAGGCAATACCTACGCGCGGTGGAGCGCCATGATCCCTTACACGACCGGGCGGCTCAGCGACCTCTATCATGACTTACGATTCTACCTGCTGCTGGATCCTCGGCCACCCTCAGTCCTGGGCCACTCGGTGCTTGCCGGGATAGCGTACGTAGTCCTGTTTTTGGGCTACCTTGTTTCCATACTGACCGGTTTTGCCCTCATGTCGCAGAGTCACGTCGGGTTCTTCTGGAAAGTGGTGGGAGGCTGGATACTCCCCTATTTCCCTGTCCAGCAGGTCCGCTTGGTTCACCATTTCATCATGTGGTTCCTGATCGTCTTTCCTATCGTTCACATGTATATCGGGTGGACAACGGACCTCGTTGAGGATAACTGCGTGATGAGCTCCATGTTCAGCGGCCACAAGACATGCCGTGAAGAATAAGATCTGCGTCATCGGCTTAGGCAATATCCTCCTGCAAGATGATGCCATCGGCGTGCGCACCATAGAGGCAATAAAAGCAAGATACGGCTTCGAACCGCGGATCGACCTGCTCGACGGCGGCACCGCGGGGCTCGATCTGCTGCCCTTGATAGAGCATTACGAGAAGGTGCTCTTTGTTGACGCGGTTGAGGCCGGAGAGCCGCCCGGGGCGATTGTGACCATTGAAGGCGATGCGATCCCTTCCTTTATGGCCGCACAGGGCTCAATTCATCACGTGGGTCTGTCCGATCTGCTCTTTGCCGCGAAGATGGCCGGTTCTCTGCCCGCTGAGATCTGCCTTATAGGCATTCAGCCCGAATCCGTTGATATCGGGCTCGAGATGACAGACATTATGAAAAAAAGTCTTGACCTACTACTGACCACGGTTGTGGAACGGCTGCAAAAGTGGGGCGTAGAGCCGGCTCAATTGTAGTATATTTTTTGCCGATCAACATTTTGTACTGAAGAACTCATACCCGCAGCTTGAGATGAATGGCCATGGCATCTGCATCCAGAAGTGGCGGATAACGTAGCTTGTGGCTTACGCTAATGCCATCTGTAATGCTCATAATTCTGCAGCAGGGGCAGAGGCACACTTTCAGGAAGAAGTCCTGAACGTTTCACCCGCCTGCACAGGGGCAACGATGGAAGAGCGGCGAGGCCGGCATGGGTGGCCAGTTGACGTCGCAAATAAGATTTGCAACGACGAGACGAAAACGCAGGCGTCGATTCTGAGAAGAATGCAGGAGCTGTGCTGCCAGCCTCTCACTGGCGAGAGGACCAGGTACTCTTTCCTTACTCCACGTAATTTACGGTGCCTCTTTTCCTGCGCTCACCCAAACTGAATTTGTTCTCAGCGGCAGCATACCCGACGATAACGGCGCACTGCACCGTGTAGCCTTCGGGTACCCCTGCTTCTCGAGCCAAATCACGGTTGCTCTCCCCGTTCAACGCTCTGGTGGGGGATATGAGATAACACGACCCAAGGCCCAGTTCAGTCGTCTCAAGTAACATGTTTTCTGCAGCGAGCGCTGTGTTGGTCGGCCCAAGAGGAGCATCCGCAGGCGCGGAAAGGAGGATCAATACAGGTGCCCCGTATAGCGGCTGATATCCCGGCAGGGACGCTCGTTGTCGAGCAAACTGATTCTCCGAGTTGACCATGGCATGGAGCGCACGGTCGTTAATCTTTTGGCGCAGCCCAGCACTATGGACCACTGAAATCTGAAAAGGCCCGGCATTGGGCGCCCATTGGCCGGCTTCGATGATTTTCTTCAAAACATCGGCAGGAACCGGCTTGTTCTCGTAGGCTCTCACGCTTACTCTTTTTGCTATCGCTTCTGTCACGTTCATGGTCGGCACTCCTTCACCTTAGCAGTATTCGTTCGCACCATTGTACGATGTGGCCCGACAATTGTGCAGCATATTCTGGCCACGGGCGGGGCCGAAGGCAGAAGAACGGCCTGTTCATCGTGTTGCCTCTGCTGTGCTTCATTGTAAAGAAGAAATGGTTCGGTCATGGGACCTCCGCTCCGTGCTCTACGCAGAGCCACACCATCTCGTGCTGCCCCTTTTTGATGTGGCTGTCCTTTTGAGCCTGGCTGATAAAGGCGGTCATGTGGGTAAGGCACATCCATTTTCCTTTCTCGCTCCCGCAGCCTGGCTTCACGGTGTACTCCTGTCCTCCCCATCTGAACTTCCTTCCTTCCGGGGTCTTAACGACGTTCGACTTTTCCTTCGCCATGCTGCTGTCCATTTGCATCCTCGATCTTGTTCACCGCCGCCGCGATGGTTCTCACTCGATGCGTCCGGTTCCTGTATGTGCCATTCCCTACGCAGAGCATAGCATCCTTGCCTCCCAGCTTTCCACACACATAACACCAGGTGCGCTCAGCATTGATGCGCTCGGCATCCCGACCACTGCTCTCACGGGCCTCCTACCTTGAACTGACCCTCGCACTTCTTCTCGACTTGGTGCGCCGTGTTGACAACAGTACCGGTTAGGGCAAGTTCTTAAGGGTAGGCGATTACCATGCGCAATGGAGTGCAGAATGAAAAGATCAATGTGTGAACAGTACAGAAGAACTCCTCAACCCGAATGTTGAGAAGCGCATATGGGGTGGTCGATTACCCCACCGCAGCGATTGTCCATCCGTTGGATGGAGGAATGAAAGGTGGTACAATGTTTTTCAAGGGCTGTTGCAAGCCGGTTCAAGCAAAATCTGGGGATCGGAGGGTAATGAAAGGAGTGATTGCATGTCGTACACGCGCAGGCACTTCTTAAAATCTGCCGGTGTGTTGGCTGGCACACTGGTCCTGGGAAGCTATCCCTCGATAAGCCAAGGAGGAACCATGAGCCGCGTTGCCGTGGTAAAGAGCGCCGGCAGGAAAGAGGGTGTGCGGAAGGTCCTTATGACCTTCGGTAGCAATCCGTGTAAAGGGAAAGAGGTTCTCATAAAGCCGAATTTTAACACCGCGGACCCGACACCCGGCTCAACCCATAACGACACCCTCACCGCCCTTGTTGAGGAGATCTGGAGCATGGGGGCGAAATCGGTAAGTCTTGGTGAGAGGAGCTATCCACCTACCCGGCAGGTAATGGAGGAAAAGGGCATCCTACCGTGGTTGGAGAAACTACAGGTAAAGGTGATCGACTTTGATACGCTTCCGGATAAGGACTGGGTATTAATTAAACCGAAAGGGGGTCATTGGCCGGACGGTTTCCGCGTGGCGAGACCTATCCTCGAAACTGAATGCCTGATCTCCACGTGTTGCCTCAAGACTCATCAATTCGGTGGAGTATTTACCATGTCCCTCAAGCTCCACGTGGGCGTCGTGCCCACGACACGCCATGGCTACCACTACATGCAACAGCTTCACGGCTCTTCCCATCAGAGACGGATGATCGCAGAAATAAATAAAGCCTTCACGCCCTCCCTCGTCGTCCTGGACGGCGTGGATGCATTCGTGGACGGAGGGCCGGCTTCCGGCAAGAGGGCGAAGGGCAATATGTTCCTTGCATCTTCGGACAGGGTGGCGGTGGATGCCTGTGGTGTGGCAATGCTCAAACTGCTCGGAAGCAACCAAGCTATCATGCGCCGACCGATTTTTGAGCAGGAGCAGATCGCGCGGGCCGTTGAGCTGGGCCTTGGTGCCTCCTCTCCTGCTTCGATCGAACTTGTGGCAGAACCTGAAAGCGTCGCCCTTCGGGACCAGTTGGTCCAGATGCTGAAGAAGGGATGACGCCTAACTGCACACAGAAAAAAGAAGGTATGCCACGGGAAGGATCAGGTGATAAATGTTACTTGCTGCAACCTCCTACTATATTCAGCGACCATTCCGCCATTTCTACGATAGAACCCCACGAAGCTTTTATTTGGCTGTCGGCAGGAGTCCGGTTATAATCAGTCATGACAAACATCATCGCGTGCGTCGACATGGATGCGTTCTTCGCATCAGTCGAGCAGCGTGATAATCCTGATCTCAGAGGGAAGCCTATAGCCGTGACCGGCGGTGGAGAGAGGACGGTTATCACGACGTCCTCATACGAAGCCCGTGCCTACGGCGTCAAAACGGCGATGACCACGTATCAGGCGAAGAAGCTCTGTCCCGATCTCATCCTCGTCGTGGGGAACAATCGAAAGTACGCCGAGATCTGCTCGATGCTGGAAGAAATCTGCCTTCGGTTCACGCCGGACCTTGAGATCTACTCCATAGATGAGGTCTTCCTCGACATCACCGCGTCCTACCATCTTTTAGGCACACCGGAACACCTGGCCATGACCCTGAAGAATACGGTTAAGAAGGAACTCGGGCTTACCTGTACTATCGGCATGGGGCAGAATGTCCTGATCGCCAAGCTGGCCAGTGATCTTGCAAAGCCCGATGGGTTTAGATGGATGAAGGAAGAGCAAGTGCCCACAGTTCTCGAAAAACTTCCCGTGAAAAAACTCTGGGGCATCGGAAAGCACACAGAAGAGAAACTCCGGGCCTTGGGTATCACTACTTGTGGCGAGCTGGGAAGGGCGCCTCTTCCTCTCCTTACAGAACGGTTCGGCGTCATGGGAGAGCGCCTCAAGGAGATGGGCACCGGGAAGCTGGAGCGTCCCCTCGAGATCGTGCCTCCAGACCCTAAATCCATAGGACACAGCATCACACTGCCCAAGGACCTTTTCAAACGCGATGAGATGAAGAACTGTCTGCTACGGCTGAGCGAAAAGGTGGGCCGGAGGGCACGAAGGTATGGCTATAAGGGTAAGAGGGTTACCCTCACGGTCAGGTATCCAGATTTCAAGACGTTCACCAGGCAAACTACGCTGCCTTCCTATACGAACGACACCGGTCAAATCTACCACGCTGCAGCAGCACTCCTCGATGCGACACGGCTTCGTAAGAGTGTGCGGCTCTTCGGCGTTGCTCTCTCATCATTCGGTCAGGACGGCGACCAGATGCTCCTCTTCGAAGAAAAGAAGCGGGAGAAGAAAGCTGCCCTGGCAAAAGCCATGGACACGGTGAACGACAAGTTCGGCGAGCACACGATCGTGCAGGCAGCCACTATCGAGCAGGAAGAAGGTCCCGGGGTCATTTCTCCGTCGTGGCGCTCGTCCGGGGTGAGAAACAGCGATCGGTAACGGGCTGACCGGTCGTGGCGGTGACGGTTACTACGAAAACGTGGAAGGGGCCCGAAATGACGCCTGGCTTGCGATCAACGGTGAAGGGCGCCGGCACGATGCCCCAGATATAAAAACTGCTTAAGAAGAAGGGAACACGATGTCGATTCTCCGTACCTGGAAGCACCCGATCACTATTGTGCTCCTGCTCGTCGCCATCGGCTTGGAAGTCTTCTACAGCATATGCGGCGGCTCTTGTTCTTATCTCAGAGGGGGCATTTTCGGGGTGAACCTGACGTATGTGGGTATCATGTTTGCGGTGATCCTGATCGGCCTGAGTCTTTTGAAATGGGACCGGTTGATACTTGTGCTCCTTTCTGCAGGAGTGGGCGTGGAGATAGTGCTGGTTGCGTTCCAGGTCAGGCACCATGTGTATTGTCCTTACTGTTTGGCCTTTGCCGCGGTCATTCTCCTTCTCTTTATCGTTAACTTTGATGGTACGAAGAAAGGGTTGATAGTCGGGTCAGTCGCCCTGGGCTTTTTCCTGTTCGCCCTGTTCTTTAAGGGCAGCGTTATACCGACCTATGCCAGTCGGAACGGAATTCATCTTGCGGTTATATCGAAGGTTATCTTGAGGTACTCAGACCCGAGAACCACCCAGATGTATCGGGGCAAGGTGATCAGGCTGACGCATACCAGCCCCATAAACTGAGACCAGCGGCCCTATGACCGGGGCATCCGCGACCTCTCTCTTGACGATGAGGGCAGTTGTAGCCTGATTGATCGCAAACATGGTTGCTCTTGGGTCGACGATTAACAATACAAATCTACGGCTTCCAGCCCGTCAAGGATCAATTGAGGATACGACTCTCTCGACTTGAGGGTCGCGAGAGTCGCTTGACAGGGGCAAACACCTACCCCAGAATTATAGAGAGAAGTACGAGACGTCCACCTCTGATCTCGTCCTGCCAAGAGAGAGGAGGACGACGTTAAGAGAAAATGGGTGACTGAATCGCGCGGAGGTCACGGAAGCGCGACCGACATACGATGAGAAACAGGGTTAGTGAATGATCAGCTTTGAAGAAGCATCACGCCGTGGACGAGAGCGCCACCTTAAGGTGAAATTGACTATAGAGATAGAAACGCCTGGCCCTGAGCATGGAGGAGCGGACACGGGAACCTTAACGGTGACCATCGGAAGAATCGAACGTTCACCTGATGGAATGTTTCGCTATTTCGAGCCCGAGACCAATGAAACGAACCCAACACTTGTCGACCAGAACCTCAGGACGCTGAAAAAAAGAATCAAAGCCCATAGCAAGCGCTGAAGAGCGGCATTGATTCGCCTAAGATGCTACCCCGTCTTTGGTGCCGCACCGAACAGTCCTTCAAGAAAGAAGTTCCGTTCTGGTTCGTTGCGCCAGGCCAGCTCCGAAAAGCTGAAGGTTCTGGTTTCCCTGTCAAAAGCGTAGGTCACGGAAGCGTCCGCAGTCATGCCGGGTATTGCTCCTGCAATCAGGAGCGTTCCTTCTTGGGGCTTTGCTGCCTCTCCCGGCATCAGGAGCACGACGACGACGGCACCTTCCCGTTCTGCCTTCTCGCGTATCCTCACCCGCATGGCCTCTTTCTGGAACTCGTCTTTCCATCTGATTGAGACAACCTTCGTCGTGCTCTCCTTCAGCTCTCCGTCTTCGGGGCCCTTTCCGTAGACGAACAGAACGGTGGGGTCTATCACTCCACTACCGTACAGTTTGCTCCTTGCGAAGTCGAGTGCTCTTTCAAATACAGGTCTGAACGCCTCTTGCGTACCGAGCGGCACCTTTTTCTCTATGCCACCACCAGCAGGAACCGAGGGTGAGGGGATACTATGCCTTTTCTTGTTTCGCTTGGACATGGCATAGGGCTATTCTTTCCGAGCTGTTCCTTCTCTGTCTGTACCTCAATAAATGGTCTCCTCCTGCTTTGTCATGCCAGTAACATGTGCTATTCATTTCCTCTCGCTAGAGAGCATGCAGACGTACCCCTGCCGGTCGCTACCCGACCTGGCTATATCCGCCAGTTCCATGCCGGGCCTGTCGCACGGAGACGTCGCGACGGAACGCAGGGATCCGGTACGAGACAGCTGCTTTCATCTGACGCGAAGACCGAGGTCATGCGGCAATAGCCGTCGGGTATTGACTTCACCTACAACTAATACATGAGCTGAACTTCGAGCAAGTCAGCATTACGAACTAAAAGAGATGCTATAGCTCAAGGATACTGACTACCTATTTCGTTATGAGAAATAATTTCATCAACATAAAAAACAGGAAAGAACCCAAGGATCTTTTCATCCCTAAATCTGTCAAGAGCCAAAGTAATTCCCCACCACCGGGACCACGGATTATTCCCCACTTTGTGCCCGCTGGGGGTGGCAGTTACTGCCGTGTCTTTG
>Ga0209039_10002643_pt1 | contig 14907 bp, 11 predicted proteins | sample BogFormECP12_OM1_FD_188238 | JGI IMG/M metagenome (GOLD analysis project Ga0209039, IMG submission 188238) | Bog forest soil microbial communities from Calvert Island, British Columbia, Canada - ECP12_OM1 (SPAdes) (version 2) | ecosystem: Environmental > Aquatic > Freshwater > Wetlands > Bog ... | reverse complement strand
GATGAAGATGGAGAAAAATTCACTTGAGAAGTTGCGTTGGTGCTTGCCGCATCGCTCCAAGCGCCCCCCTTCATAATTTTACCTTGCCCACTGCTTGGCCCAGTCGGATTAGTTACGGGGGATGCAGAATAATAGTTCTCAGAATACCAGTCTGCGACCCACTCATATACATTACCGGCCATATCTAAAGCTCCATAGGGACTCGCGCCTTGCGGATACGAACCTACAGGAGCCGTGTCCGCATATCCATCGTTATAATTTTTATTTGCCCATGATTGAGAGCAGTTTATATCACAGAAATTTAAAAAGTTTCCATTGAATTCATTTCCCCAAGGGTAAATCCGTCCATCTGTTCCTCTGGCTGCTTTTTCCCATTCTGCTTCGGTTGGCAATCTAGCTCCACTCCACTGACAAAATGTATTGGCCATATCCCAGGTCACATATATTACAGGATAAGAATCGAATTTAGGATTACCGAAATAAGAAGGGCGGGAAGATGAAGCAATGCTGGTAGGTGGTTGGCACGCGCCTGTATTTACACAGGCACTATAGAGCGCATTGGTTACTTCGTACTTATCAATATAGTACTCGTCTAAATAGACAATATGCGAAGCGCCACTGCCATTTGGCCCCATTGTAAATTCCCCTTTAGGCACAAGAAGCATTGTAACGCTGTGACTATCCGTATAAACAGAGGGATTCACATTATTTGTTAAATTGGGAATGGAAGTCGGTAGGGAAATTGTTGTGGCGGTTGGAACAATTATATTATTCTGAATTGTAGGGTTTACATTAATGGCGGGTTGAGTGGAAGTTGGAAGTAAGGAATTAAGTAGTGGGAAAATAATAACAGCAACAATAGCAAAGGCAAATAATCCCAAAAGGCCGAACATTATAAAAAGCAAAGTTGTTTTATTTGCCAACATTGTAAGCGCGCTTGTACTACAACCTTGTGTGGTTCTGCTATATACTCTGTTGTATGCCGCTCTTTTTGGATTTGTAATCCAACCATACCCTCTCGGCGCTTTTAGTCCTAAGCTATGACGTATGAATCGTTTCCATGAAGCACGAGCGGCCAAACTCTTTTTCCAAGATGGCTTTCTTATGCGGAATTTCATGCCTGCTCCATTTTTCTTTGTGTTTGAAAATTGCCGGCATAGAAAAACTGACTCCGAGTCAACTTAGGTCGAAAAACCTAAAAGTCGGCTTTGGAGAATAAACCACAGGTTCAAACAAGATTAGCACCTTTTAACCGATTGCACTTTTCACAAAGCAGTTGGATATTGCGAGCTGTATTACTTCCTCCGAGTGCAATAGGAATGATGTGGTCATACTCCAATTTCTCTTGGCTTCTACATTTGACGCAACGCCCCCCATCGCGTTGCCAAACATACATTTTCACATCATCAGGTATCGGCTGTCTTCCATTTGTTGATACAGCTTTGCTTTGTGGTGATACGGCTTTCCTTTGACTTAAAAGGATTACAGCCTTTTCAACCCTCTTTTTTTTCTGCTCAAGTTTCTCCAAGATTAGTGCCATTATTTCGGTTGCCGAATAACCTTCATCCTCCCAATAGAAGTTGTTTCTGAACATCCACCATCTTTTGTTGCTAGAATTGCTTTTCATCAACCCGACTGGTGCGTATTTTTGTTGTTCTAATATAGAACGATATTGTGCTTCATCCCATTCAGTTTGTGTGTGGAGTTTGCCGGCATAAAAACGAAAAAGACGTTTCTTGTTGAATAGCCCCACATCCCTATATAAAAATTTAGCAGAAGGGTCTCTTTTCAGCATAGTTAATTATTTCGAGTGGCTTGTTTGTTTGAGTGCCAACGGCAAGGATGGGTTCTGTATGCCCTGAGTATACAACCTTTTAAGCACTGCTTCAGGATATACAATAAGTTGAATTCTTCGGTATCAATTTCTGAAAAGAAGTACCCCCGATTTTTGAAATTTATCGGGGGACTTTTGCTAAATATTATCTACAGGGATTTGTATTCTGAACTATCGAAGCCGTGAAAGATTGTCTATTGGTGAATGTGCCTTGTGCGCTTGGAGAAGGTCATCGTCAACCATTTGGGCATAGTGTTGTACCATGTCAAGGCTGGCGTGTCCTAACATGGCTTGAAGGTGAAGCACATCCATGTCAGCGCGAAGGGATAGGATAACGAACGTTCGGCGCAAAGCGTGAGGGGTGATGTGAATCCCCGTCCGTTTGGAAAGCCGGCGAAAGACTAGCATTAGACCCGTACCCGTGAATCGAGTACCGCCTCGCGTTTGAAACAATGGGGCATTATCTTCTACACTTGATAACATCCTTCGATAAGCTAGTAATGCTCGTCTCGTAGAAGCGCCGATAACTGCGCTTCTTGCTTTGCCTCCTTTTCCTCGCCTCACACTAACTAAGCCGGTTGCCATATCCACTTCTCCCCAGTTCAGTGCGATAACCTCAGCCCGCCGCAAACCCGAATCGGCCATCAGCAAAGTGATTGCTTTGTCTCGAATATTACAGGCGGAAATGACTTTGCTTAATTCAAGTGCCGTTAGACATGGCAATCTTTTCCATGCTACCTTTGGCATAGCAAACAGAATAGAGCAGGGGATGTAATTCTCTGTATGCCAGAATCGAAGTAGAGTCTTTATAGCTCTGGCATTATCGTGTATCGTATTATCCGATTTGCAATTGCCGGTTAGTTCTGCAAGATACTCACGAACATGTCTACCTTGTATTTCATGAGGTGATGTCGTCCCATGACATTCGAGCCAAGATAGAAACTTCCCTGCTGTGTATCTATAGAATTCCAATGTTGCAGGTGAGCATTGCATGGCTTGCCGGCTGAGAATAAAGTCGGTATAGGCATTTGTCAATTCAATGGAGGCAAGATTCCATTCTTGCTTTACTGTTGTACTTGTGAACATAAAACACCGTCATTTCTGCCATTTCTGGCTTGATATGACGGTGATTCTGTATAAAGAGCGGGTGATGGGACTCGAACCCACGATATCTTGCTTGGGAAGCAAGCGTTCTACCACTGAACTACACCCGCTTGACCTGAAAGATTATATATCAAGACTCTCTATTGAGCAACTTATTGGTTAAGTCTACTAGGGCATATCCCGCTTCATTCTTAGGATTGATCTTATCCAAAGTGCCTATTGCCTGATTTGTTAGACGTTGAGCCTCGTGTTGAGCGTAATCACGCGCTCCTTCACTAACCAGCATCTGAGCGACTTCCGCAACTTCTTCCGGCTGAATAGCGGATGCGTTCCATCTTTGGGCAAATTTACCCTTCTGGCTAATCCCGTACAATATCGGCAACGAATTTTTTCCCTCGACGAGATCGCCAGCCGTTGATTTGCCAGTCAATGCCTCGTTACCCCAGATGCCGAGGATATCATCTTGTACTTGGAATGCTAACCCGAGGTCCCGACCAAAGATGCGATATTGTTCAATGGTGCGATCATCCGTACCTCCGAGGATTGCGCCGACTTGTGTGCACGCGGAGAGCAGGGCGGCGGTTTTGCCTTCGATCATTTTCCAATAATCTTCAATCGAAAGATCATTTCGATTCTCGTAAGCCATATCAAGATATTGTCCTCGGGTGAGATCAAGACAGGCATCGTGTATGACGCGCGCCGTTTTGACAACAATATCCGCCGAATAATCTTTGGATAAATCCAGAATCGCTTGATCGGAAATAACGAACAGCGCGTCCCCGACATTGATCGCTTGCGCCATGTTCCACTTCTTCCATATCGTTGTGCGCCCGCGCCGCTTATCAGAGTTGTCTTGAATATCATCATGAACAAGTGAAAAGTTATGAACCAGTTCAACCGCCCCTGCTGCCGGAGAAGCGCATAGCCATTTTGGCTCACGAGATGCCGTTACAAGCAAAACAATTAACGGACGAATCCTTTTACCAGTTGCATCCGGACCCGCACCTTCACCGGTCCAACCCATGTGATAGGTGAGCATCTCATAGAAAGGGTGCAGGTGAGGTTCATTGAGCCGTGCCGCTTGGCGTTGAAGTTCACTTTCAATAGTAGGAAGCATGAGTTTGGTATATTCGTTTAAGGACATGATCGTTTCTCGCTCATAATAAATTTAATTGATGTAACTCTGTTTGTAGTTGCTCAGGAGATTTGAAACGGATGACAGTGAACCCCATCTTTTTCGCTGTGTTGATGTTTGCTTCGGAGTCGTCGATCAGCAGGCATTCGCTGACAGGACGATTGATCTTGTTTAAGGTTAGATTGAATATGGCGGGATCAGGTTTAATTAGTTTCACTTTACCGGACAAAATAATTTCATCAAACAAATTGAAAAAATCGTATCGATGTCGTACGCGTGGGTATGTCTCTGCCGACCAATTGCTCAATCCATAAAGTGGATATCCCGCCCGCTTTAACTCGCGGAGAATTTTCACCGTTCCGGCGATTGACCCAACGACTGAATCTTCCCAATGATCGTAATATGCGCGGATGAGATGGGCGTACTGGGGAAATTGACTTGATAATTCTGCAATGCCTGTTTCAAAGGGCCGGCCGCGATCCTGTTCGGCATTCCAGGACGAAAAGTTGATCTCTTCAAGGAATTGATCAATTTGCTGAGGCTGGTCGAAGTAGCGACGATAGAGTTTGTGCGGGTCCCATTGAAGCAGAACGCCGCCGAAGTCGAAGATGATGGCTTTGATAGGGGAAGTCATGAGGCGATTCTATCAGAACTTCAATTGCTTCTTTGTGAAATCATTTTCTATTGTTCACCGTATTCTATTCAATAATATCTCAGCATTCAAACCTTGAAGTGTTCCAACCCCCGCCGCGAACATGGTCACTTCGATTTGTTTCTTCGTCAACTTCATCATCTCAATGGCCTTCTCAGTTGAAACAGCGGCGGCTTTCAGGAATTGTCCTGCCATGCCACCAAGTGTTGCGCCCAAGGCAATGCACTTGGAGATATCGAGTCCGTCTTTGATTCCTCCGCTGGCGAAGATTGTCATATCGGGCACCGCTTTCCTGACGTTCAAAATTGATTCAGCAGTTGGGATTCCCCAACCAACAAATGTCGCGGCGAGTTCTCGTGTGAATTCATCCGGTGCGCGGTGCATTTCCACTTGCGACCAACTCGTCCCGCCTGCGCCTGCAACATCAATCGCAGATACACCACAATCCGTTAACAACTTTGCTGTGCGTTCGGATATTCCCCAGCCAACTTCTTTTGCAATCACCGGCACTTCTATTTTCTTGCAAACCGACTCAATCTTTTTTGCGAGCCCCGCGAAGTTTGTGTCGCCGCCTTTTTGAACTGCTTCCTGTAACGGATTCAAATGCAGGATCAACCCGTTGGCCTGGATCATTTCGACGGCTTTACGACATTGGTCAATGCCATAACCGTGATTTAGTTGCACTGCACCGAGATTAGCGAACAATAAAATATCCGGCGCAACGCGGCGCACTTGAAACGTTGCAGCTTGTTCAGGATGTTCAATAGCCACTCGCTGGCTTCCAACCCCCATGGCAACACCGGCGGTCTGCGCGGCTTCGGCGAGACGCAGGTTGATGGTCTCGGCTTCATCCGAGCCGCCGGTCATGGAAGATATCAGAATAGGCGCGGCTAGATTTTTGCCGAACAGGCTTAGGCTTGTGTCGACCCGGTCAAGATCAAGCTCAGGCAGCGCCTCGTGAACGAAGTGAACAGTTTCAAGCCCGGTGGTCAACGCCGAGCGCACATCTTTTTCTAAATTTATTTTAATGTGGTCGAGTTTTCGGTCTTTGATTTCCGTATCTTTTGACATAAAGCGGTGTTCCTGTGTTTGAATTTTGGCGATCTGTCTGTTACAATGGGCAGGTCTAAAAACGAATTCTTACGGAGGATTATCTCATGGCTGACACAACATTCAGCGAAATTAAAAAGATCATTGTGGATTTGCTCGGTTCGGATGAGAGCAAGGTGACCATGGAAGCTCGCTTCCGCGAGGACCTTGAAGCGGACTCGCTCGATCTCGTGGAACTGATCATGGCTTTTGAAGACAAGTTCGGCGCCGAGATCTCGGATGAGGCTGCACAAAAGATCACCACCGTTGGTGAAGCCGTCAACTATATCGACTCTCACAAGTAAACTTCTAATTCCATTGCGATTATAACCGTAGAGCCGCCTCATAAGGCGGCTCTATGAATTTCTGATAGAAAATGCGAGGGTGCTAAAGATCGTGCCGCTCAGAATTATTTCAACAGTGAGGGAATCTCTTCCGGGTGTTTCGCGACTCTTACGCCTGCGGCTTCCAAGGCTTTGACTTTGCCTGCGGCCGTACCTGCACCGCCTTCGATGATCGCGCCCGCGTGTCCCATGCGCTTGCCGGCAGGGGCGGTCTGACCTGCGATGAACGAGACCACCGGCTTGGTCATTTTCGATGCGATATATTCAGCGGCTTTATCCTCGTCGGTGCCGCCAATCTCGCCGATCATCACGACCTTTTCCGTTTGCGGATCATGCTCGAACATTTCCAGTACATCGATGAAGTTCGTTCCGTTAATTGGATCCCCGCCAATACCAACGCATGTTGACGCTCCCATGCCGACCAACTTGAGTGCGTACAATACCTCATACGTCAATGTGCCTGAGCGTGATACGCAACCCACGTTTCCCGAAATGGCAATATCGCCCGGAATGATTCCAACCTTGGATTCGCCGGGCGTTAATAACCCCGGACAATTTGGGCCGATGAGTCGAACCTTTTTCTGGTCGAGATAGTTGCGAACGCGCATCATATCTTGAACTGGCACACCTTCGGTGATGCAAACAATCAACGGAATGCCTGCGTCTGCAGCTTCATACATTGCATCGGCTGCAAAACGAGCGGGGACAAAGATTACGGTGCAGTTTACGCCGGTTGCTTCAACGGCCAATTTAACGGAATCAAACACCGGGATTTTTTCGTCCACCCATTCGCCGCCTTTACCTGGTGTCATGCCTGCAACCACATTCGTTCCGTATGCGATCATTTGACGTGTATGAAACAGGCCTTCATTGCCAGTAATACCTTGAACCAGCAAACGAGTGTTCTTGTTAATGAGAATGCTCATGTTTTTTATTTCCCTTTTGCCGCGGCGACAGCCTTCTTGGCCGCGTCGGCTAATGTTTCGGCGGTAATCATTTTCGCGTCGGCCAATAACTTGCGGCCTTCCTCGGCATTTGTGCCGACCAACCGCACCACCATGGGTGCCTTGGGCTTGACTTCCTTCATGGCGGCCAGAATCCCGCGTGCGACTTCATCACAGCGTGTGATACCGCCGAAGATGTTGAATAACACCGCTTTGACGTTCACATCTGACAAAATGATTCGCATCGCTGCTGCAACTTTGTCTGCGCCCGCACCGCCTCCAATATCCAGGAAGTTGGCAGGTTCGCCGCCGAACAATTTAACGATGTCCATCGTTGTCATTGCCAAACCTGCGCCATTGACCATGCAACCGATGTTGCCATCGAGCTTGATATAAGTGAGCCCATACTTGCGTGCTTCCGTCTCGGCAGGAACTTCTTCGTCGAGGTCGCGCATCTCTGCCAAATCGGTGTGACGGAACATGGCGTTGTCGTCAATGATCATTTTGCCATCAAGGGCGATCATGCGTTTATCTTTGGTGATGACAAGTGGATTGATCTCTGCCAGCGAGGCATCGGTTTCGGTATAAACCCGCCATAAGCCCATCGCGATTTTACCGAAGTCTTTCCAATAATCGCGCGGCAAGTCAATGGACGCGGCAAGATCACGCGCCTGATAATCACGCAAGCCAAGCAATGGATCAATATGGAGCTTGATGATTTTTTCGGGAGTCTTCGCCGCGACTTCTTCGATCTCCATCCCGCCCGCGGCGGAAGCGATCATCACCGGCTTGCGCGCAGCGCGGTCATTGGTAATGGAGAAATAGATTTCGCTTTCAATGGCCGCGGCTTCATCCACTAGGACTTTGCGCACCGGCAAACCTTTGATCTCCATTGCCAGAATTTGAGTCGCAAGCTGTTCGGCTTCTTCAGGATCTTTGGCGAGTTTTACACCGCCTGCCTTGCCACGTCCGCCGACCAGCACCTGAGATTTAATAACAACGCGGCTACCTAGCTCTTCGGCAATTGCTTTTGCCTCGCTTGCGGTAGCCGCTACCCGTCCCTTTGGGATCGGAATGCCATACTTGGCAAATATTTGTTTTGATTGGTATTCATGGAGTTTCATGTGTATCCCTTTATTTGAGATAAATGCAAAGGCATTATACCACCGCGATGAATCGACCCATGGAGTAGCGTTTGTAATCTTGAATTGGGTCGCTTAGATTGGCGCTGCTTGTTTTACCAAACGATTCTCATGATGCTAAGCGGCGGCAAAACAATGGACTGACTTGGGTCCAGAGTTATGATTTTTGCGGGTTGATGTGCTGTGGCCGAGAAATCATTGGGAAGGATCATTTGCACTTGCGAAGGCGTAGGCTTTTGTCCACCCTCGGTTGCATCATACCAATAAGTCTGCGATGAGGCGTTTTGTAGGATCAAAGTTGTACTGCTTTCGGACTCGAACAATCCGCCTTCGATAGGCAGATAACTTTCCAAGAATGGGCCAAGCCCTGTGACTGGCGTGCCATCCGCATCCACCACCCGCTGGAACGAACTGCTGCCATTCGCGGCTTGATCGAACCATTGAAGTACTACAGCAAACGATGCGGGTTGATATTGCCCATCGACCAAAACATACGTTTGGAACACGCTGTTGTTTCCGGAGTAAAGTTCGAAATATAGAGCTTTGGTCATTTCTGGATGTCTTAGCATCGCCAGCATGGTGCGCGCAATCAGGTGGGCTTGCATGTCCGGTGTGACCAGATCCATCTCGGGTTGATTCAAATTGGTGGGTGAGCCGCCGCGCGGACTCCATTCGGTTACCCAGATTTCCTTTCCGGGCAAGTGCTTGGCAATATCATCGAGTGCGCGGTCAATGCCTTGATCCGAACGTCCCATCAAGAGCGTGAATAATTGATCTCGTGATGGATTTCCCGCTTCCGCCGCGATCCGGTTCGGGTCCGGATAAAGATGCACGGTCACCGCCTGAAACCAATCCGCGGGCGCAAGTGCGTCATCCCATTTGATCAGTCGTTGAATGAATGGATGCAGATCATCCGGTTGATAATTGAATGAGGCACCGCTGGCTTGTACTGCGAACTTGGCGTCCGGGCCGACAATTGGTGCAAAGGCTTGCATGTATTGGTGCATCACGTTCATGGAGGTTGGTTCATCAGGCCAAACCTTCATTACATTGGGATCGCCGCCCATCGCAACCCAAAACTCGTTTCCAAGCTCGATATTCTTGGGCGTCGTGTTTTCGGAAGCTAGGGTTTGGAACCAGGCTGTTTGTTCAGAAATAGATGATGTTTCCAGATTAGGCACGATAAGAATATCCGCATTGCCGACTTGCCGAGCAAATGAAACATATGGTTCGTAATGCACGCCGCTCGGATGCGCCTGCGCGATCCTCAGTGCAAGGTCAACCCAGAACTTGTAATAACTTGAACTGTTTGGCTGTGGATTTAAATGCAACTGTCCATCGCGCCAATCATAATAATTTGCCAGCGAACCGCCGGGAAAGCGCAGGACAGCTGGGGCAGTTTGCGCAACTGCTTGAATCTTGCGTGGATCGTTCGTCAGTTGTTCGATGAACGGATCGGCATTCGCGCCAAAGATTTTTTCCGGAAGCGGACGCGCATCACCAACCAACTTGAGATGCAGCTGCATTGTGTTTGCCGGAATAGTAGGAGGCACGGCGGGTGTAGAGGTGGATGAGTTTCCGCTCCCTGGCATGGGTGTGACAGATGTGATGGTCTTCGGCGGATTTCCAGCTCCTGATATTGATGTGCTAAGGGCTTGTGAGGCGAGCCTGCAAGCGAAGGTTGCTAGTATTATGACTGCAAATCCGATAAATCGCAAAAGCCGTGATGAGGATGAGTCTTGTTTCATCATAGCGCATTCCTTGTAACTTCACTTATTATGAAAATAAAGACGGGTCTTCAGCGATAAAGCTGAAGACCCGTCTTCGTAATTGGTTAGGGCAAAGCAAACCTCATAATGCGATTGCTGCCCGCATCGCTGACCCAGATATTGCCCTGCGAGTCAATTGCGATGCCAGCCGCTAGACCGAATGTGGACGTCGTTGTTCCGTAGTCGCCCCACGTTTGGATCAATTGTCCATCCGTTGTATATTCGATCACACGGAAGCCTTCGGGGTCGGTGATGAATACATGGCCTTTATTATCCACCGCAATAAACGGTTTATTGTCGAGCGATTGGCCGTACCATCCCGCAACATCCCATTGCTTTAATGGTGCGAACGTCAAACCGTCCGGCGATTGAGTGAACGTTTGCACTCGTTGATTCCACGTATCGGTAACATAAACGTTTCCATTTGCATCAACTGTGACGCCAACTGGCTCATCGAATTCACCGGGATCGAGACCCGCTGAACCGAATTGAGCCAGATAATTACCATTCGCATCAAACACGACGATGCGTTTGTTGCCAGTATCCGCGAGGTAGAGATGACCTTTCGCGTCTACCGCCAGGCCGCGCGGGCCATAGAAAGCATCTGTTGGTGATGCCGCTGTGCTCCATGTTTTTATGAATTGGCCCGCTGCTGTAAATTTTTGAATGCGGTTATTCCAAGTATCCGTTACGTAGACTGAACCGTCCAATCCAACTGCCACGCCCCAAGGTTCATTAAAGGTGGATGGCGGCGCGGAGGGATTCGGGTGACTGGGATCGTTCCCGCTGGATGTGCCCCATTGGTTGATCAAAGTCCCGCTTGGGTCAAAGTGAAGGATGCGGTTATTCCGCGAGTCGGCAACGTAAACACCTCCATCAGACGCCATAGCCAGCGCACGCGGTGCATTCATCGGCACGGATAACTTTGTTGAGTCGATGACCTCGTTCGCGTTCAGTGTAACGGTCTTGCCTTGATATGGATCAACTTGCGCCACCTGCTGGACTGGAGTGACTCCATATTTCCAAGTTTGTTCCGCCACATCCTTGCGGATGTACATGCGCATCAATGCAGATGGTTGCCAGGTGGCAAGAGTCATGTTTTGGTTGTTCGTGGCCGCCGCGTAAGCCGTGTAATCACGATTGAGCCAAATATCAATGATCCCCGCGCGGATTTGAGGATTGGTAAGGGCGGTGCAGATGCGTGAAAAATCTTGTGATTTGAAAAGCTTAAAAAATCCAAGCAGTCCACTACAAGAATAATCCGGAGCAAAGGGAATCGATGCATCGCGGTTAGAGACCAAATCAAAGTAATCCTGGTTGGGCCACCACATGCGGATGTAATCGATGCGGTAATAACCCGGCCCCAAAGCGGCTTCGATTTTATCGAAATTCTTCTGATCTACGATGACGATTGCCGAATCGCGCAACGAGCGTGTCGGCTGATCAAAAGAATGTTGGTTTGTGAAATCGCGCAAATACCACGCAAACGGCCAGGAGACTCCGGTATCGGGTGCGCTCGCATCGTATGCAAGGTTGATGCCCATGCCGCCGGTTGTACGCTCGGAAATTTCCGTAGCCTGGCTGATGATATCTTTTACGCCGGTTGCCGCGTGAGCATAAACGAGATATTCTGTGGCATCGTCATAGTCAATGTATGCGGCGCGGAATGACGCGCGTATGGTCAGGACAGCGAGTAAAGCGCAGAAGACTAGGGCGAAGGTGCGCGTGACTTGTCTGCCGTCCCAGTCGCGCAGGAGATAAATCAAGCCTGCTAAGCTGACAAGAGCCACAATCGCTGGAAGTAGGAAAGCCGTTGTGTTTTGTAGTTGATCGAGACCTTTGCCCTGGAAGGGAGGAGTGTCGCCAACCAGAGATACGAGTCCGGCCGCAAAGCTGGTGAAAAAGACAAAGGCAAGGCCAAGAACCAGCGGAGCTTTGCGTTGCAACAAGCCTCGCCAATCGGTCGTCTCAATGAGATAGCCGAGTCCCCAGCCGCTGAATAAAATCATCGGCCAGGCAAGATGAATCGTCAGCCAGGGCATCTTTTCGCCTGCATAACTGAAAGCGATAATACCGACGACAATCCACCAGACTAGCAAAGCAAACATATTGGTGAAGTTATCAGGCTGTTGATGCGACGCAATTGTTTCGACGGGCTGATTTCCATCAAGCGAACTGTCTTTGCTGATTTGCAATGGTCTATGACGCAAACCGATAATCAGCGCCAGGACGGAACCTAAAAATGGCAGGAACTCATAGATTGGAATTTCAATCAGAATATAGTAATACCATGGCTGACTGCCGCGCTCAACAGCTTGCTGTGCGATCCAGTAGCCAAGCGAGCCAACGGTACCGGTGAAGAAGCCGTCGCTGTTGGTGAATATTGAGGTATAAAAAATCGTAAAAGGAACCCAGAACGCAAGCGCAAGTTTCCACCAATCTTTATTCCAGAATAATCCAATGGCAATGGATATTGCGAAGAAGACTATCAGGAAGATTCCGATAACCATTACATCATGTGGAGTCAATGCCTGGACTTCGGACGCAGTGGTTGGTATCGTAACGTGCAACCAATTTTGAAGGAACGTGATGGGGAAGGGTGTGAGCATGGGCAGAACAAATGTCCCGACCATGATCAGCATATCAAATGAACGTTCAGACTTCACTCCTTGCCATGTGTAACCGCGAATCAGGAAATATCCCGCGGTAATCAAGGCGAGGATTCCGGCAAGCAGTAAGAACGTGGCAGGAGAGGCCGCTCCTGATGAAGATCGAAGCGGTGAGGTCGCAGATGGAATCGCAGGTGAAGCCACTTCCGTCGCGCCAAGTGTTCCCAAGCTTCGGCCGGCGATTCCAATTCCTATACCGACGCCAAATAACAAGAGCCCGACCGCAAGTGCAATAATAAAGCCACGATAAGAAGAAACATCATGCCAGGCATTGCGCGTGACGCGGGCGATGAAATACACTGCAAGGAATAGCAGGAGCATTGCCGAATACATGAAAGAAGTTTCTTTATCTATAAAATGTATCATCAACGCAATTGCCAATAGATATAAATACTTGCGTGCCCCGGTTTCAAAATAACGGAGAATGACGTAGAGCATCAGCACCCCTGAGAAAACCGCATAGGAATCTTCGCGGACATATCTGCTATAGAATAGCATCAATGGGGATATGACCATTAAGAAACCGGCCACAAGCCCGCCCGTTTTGCCGAGATAGCGACGCCAATACCAAGTCATCGAAATGGTGGCAATGCCAAAAAGCGCGGCTGGGATGCGCGCCGTGAAATCGCTGGCGCCGAAGAGGAAGTACGAAAGCGCAATCAAGTGGAATTGAAGTGGCCCGTGCATCATGGGGTTATGCTGATAGCCTTGGCCTTTGTAAAAGAGCCATGAGAAATAGGTATGCAGGCTTTCATCGTGACTCATCACGCGCGCGCCGAGGTTGTAGAAGCGCGTTGCGAATGCCATCAAGATAATGGCGGCGAATATTGCAACCTCATTTGTGATTGCAGGCAAAGCCGGATGAACAGGGCGTTCAAGCCAGGGACGCGGATCGGTTTCGTTGGAAGTTTCGTTGGTCATGGTTAGTCGAGAATCACTACTTTTCTAATGGAATGGATTTTTGTCATTATAATGCATCTTGGAAACGCAAGACCTTCGGGACCAGGCCTGATAGATTAGTATTTATTAAGGATGAAGGTAGAAGAATAATAGAACGCTTTGCGCCTTAAAATAACTTATAGTCATCCATTTTAAACATAGAAATTTGGGGTGATTGAGAAATATTCATTGGAAGGAAAAACCAGAATTCCATCCGATTGGATGACAATCGTAGCGCGCTGTGAGCTTCCCGAAGGTACAGGCGTACTTCCTGCCCTCTTAGTTGAGGGGGGATGCCTCAGCGCTGAGTTTTACACTACTTTCCATATTGGTGGACAGTCAAGAACACAATGACATTATTCCAGCTCAAAGTCTATTAAAACCCGCATTCTACGTCACACAATCACAGAATACGATCTTTTTCTTGCCCGGGCCTTGCATTTCACATTGGAGTGAGTCCCGTTTATGCTTGCTTTTGAATTCTGAGTAGTATCGCCAAGAAAGCACAGCGCTTCTCTCGAACAGACAGCATGACGTATTCCCTCCATGTTATACTCAGAAAATATTTCCCATTGTGCGGAAGAAAGGAAGTCTGCATGAATAAGAACATCGTTTTGACATTGACTGGCCACGACCGAATTGGGATTGTTGAAGAGATTACCAATATGTTTGTCAAACACGGAGGGAACGTGGAGTCCAGCCGCATGGCCCGTCTTGGCGGTGAATTCGCAATGTTGATGTTGGTCGCGTTGGCCGACGATGAACTCGCTGCTCTCGAAAAGGAATTGCAGAGACTGCGCGATCAAGGCTTTCAGACGACTCTTCTGCAAACGGAAGATGACCACGCAAAGAAATACGCAGGCTGGCTGCCGTATGTGGTCGAAGTCCTTGGTGCCGACCATGAAGGAATCATCTATGAGATCGCAAGTCACCTCGCAAAACAGGGTGTAAACATCGAAAACATGGAAACGATAACAACGCACGCGCCGATGAGCGGCACACCCTTATTTACCATGAAAGCGACCATTGTGGTGCCGCCCAACCTATCCTTCCATACGTGGAACGATGCGTTGGAGGAGATCGGCGACAGACTAAACGTTGACGTCAAAGTAGCAATTGCAAAATAGGAAAGCAGAAACATTTCAAGAATGCTTTCTCAACGTCGTCAGAAAGGACCGTGCACTCTTTACTTAGGGCTTGTAAAGAAATAACTCCGCGGACTAATTATTAGGAGTTCATCCTGATGTAAAATGGCTGAAGGATTGTGATCAGCCGAAGGATGAACC
>Ga0209039_10002642_pt1 | contig 14915 bp, 10 predicted proteins | sample BogFormECP12_OM1_FD_188238 | JGI IMG/M metagenome (GOLD analysis project Ga0209039, IMG submission 188238) | Bog forest soil microbial communities from Calvert Island, British Columbia, Canada - ECP12_OM1 (SPAdes) (version 2) | ecosystem: Environmental > Aquatic > Freshwater > Wetlands > Bog ... | reverse complement strand
GGGTTTCTGTCGGGTAATAGTCTTCATGGCCAGCCTCTGTGAAGAAACGACGTGTTTACAAGTCTGTGTCGGAGCGGCTCTCTATCTCTTTCATGCGCTCCAAATCGCATCTGAGACACCGGGACGCTTCTATTCGAGCCTGATCTTCGGTGAATCCAGTCTCAAGTTCGCAGAAGCTCGATACCCGTTCTGCTGGACGCAGAGAGGGCATTTCGACTCTGGGTCTCGGTTGATCCAGGTCCTCAGGCCGCGACGGCGGTTCAGGTATGAAGTGGTATTTTTCGTCCGTGATAATGAGCGGGTCTTTGGCCCCTCTAAAATAGCGATCGATGCTTAATGCGGCTCGCCGGCCCGTCGCTATCGCATAAATGACCATCGATGGGCCGGTTACGAAGTCTCCCCCCGCGAATATCCATGGAATATTGGTGCACAGAGTATCAGGATCAACTTTTAAGGCTCCCCATTTTACCCGCTCCAGTTGGGAATCCGCGGGCAGGAAGCTCAGGTCAGGAGCCTGGCCAACTGCCGGCACCACCATGTCCGCTTCAAGGAAAAAATCGCTCCCTTCTACGGGAAACGGTTTCCTCCGCCCCGACTCGTCAGGCTCTCCCAGGCTCATCCGAATGAATCTCACTCCTGTCACTTTGCCATTGGTCCTTTCAATTCTGGTGGGGGAAACCAGAAACTGAAACTCTATGCCCTCCTCTTGCGCCTGATGAAATTCGTAGGGTGAAACGGGCATCTCTTCCCTCGACCGCCTGTACATGACCGTTACGTGTCGAGCCCCTCTGCGCAGAGCGCTGCGGGCCGCATCGACCGCCGTGTTTCCGCCGCCGATGATGAGGACACGGTTACCCATTCGGACATGTTCACCTGCTTTGACATCCCGCAGAAGGTGAAGTCCATAGGACAGCCCTTCTATGCCTTCTTGTTCTCCAGGGATGCGAAGCTCCTGGCTTCGGTGTGCCCCGGCAGCGACAAAGACCGCGTCGAATCCCTCTGCTCGGAGATCTTCGAGGGTGTGGTACTGATTGATGGGACTGTCGTACAGGATCTCCACGCCCTTGGCCTGAATGTAGTCAATTTCCTTGCGGAGCACATCTTTGGGCAGGCGGAACTCCGGGAGCGCCACATCGAGCATTCCCCCACCGTGAGAAAGGGCCTCGAACACCGTTGTCTTGTACCCCATCTTTGCAAGGAAATAGGCGCAACTCAGCCCGGCAGGCCCGGCTCCAACCACAGTCACTCGCTGTTTTCTGGTCACCGGAAAGGGCTCAGGGGGCGCTTGATTTGCATACGCCCAGTCGGCTGCAAAGCGTTTCAGATACCTGATGGACACGGGTTCGTCCACCTCTCCTCTGCGGCACTTCCCCTCGCACGGATGGTGGCAGATGCGTCCGCACACAGCAGGGAACGGGTTTCGCTCCCGGATAACATCTATCGCTTTTTCGTAATCGCCCTGACTGAGGAAGGCCACGTATGAGGGGACATCAATCCCCGCAGGGCAAGTGTGCTGGCACGGCGACAGGACCAGGGCCTCGCACACTCCGGCGGGGCATCGTTTTCTGACGATGTGGGCTTCAAATTCATCGCGGAAGTAAGTGAGGGCAGACAACACAGGATTAGGGCAGGTTTGTCCGAGGCCGCATAAGCTTGTCCGCTGCACAAGATGACCGATCCGTTCCAGACGCTCGAGATCTTTCAGTGTCCCGAGTCCCCTGGTGATCTTTGTCAAGATTTCGAGCATCTGCTTGCTGCCGATACGGCACGGAGCGCACTGGCCGCATGATTCATCCGCGGTGAAGGAGAGGAAGTAGCGTGCCACTTCCACCATGCAGGTATTTTCGTCCATCACCACCATTGCGCCAGACCCCATCATGGAGCCCACTGCCCGGAGAGAATCGAAATCTATGGGCAAATCCAGAAGTTTTTCGGGTATGCACCCTCCTGAGGGTCCACCGATCTGAACCGCCTTGCACTTCCTGTCTCTTGGAATACCTCTCCCTATGTCAAATACGACCTGCCGCAGGGTGATACCCATGGGAACCTCGACCAAGCCGCTATTGTTAACTTTTCCTGTCAGGGCAAGGATTTTTGTTCCTGTGGACCCTTCGGTCCCGATCAGAGAATAGACGTCCGGCCCCATGACAATGATGTGCGGAACATTGGCAAAGGTTTCCACATTGTTTACCACAGTTGGACAACCGAAGAGCCCGCTGTGCTCTGGGTACGGCGGCCGGGGCCGGGGCATCCCTCTTCGCCCCTCAATCGCCGCAATCTGAGCTGTTTCTTCACCGCACACGAATGCGCCGGCTCCCTGAAAGAGCCGAATATCGAAATCGATCCCGGTTCCCAGAATATTCTCTCCCAGAAGCCCAAGATCTCTAGCCTGGTCGAGAGCCGTAGTGATCCGCTGTATGGCCAAGGGGTAATCTGCCCGCAGATAGATGTAGCCCTCCGTCGCTCCCACGGCATATGCGGCGATAATCACCCCTTCAATAACGGAGTGTGGATTCCCCTGGAGGACCGCTCGATCCATGAATGCGCCGGGATCTCCTTCGGCTGCGTTGCAGATAACGAACTTGCGGGGGCCTTCGGCAAGCAAGGTCAGCCGCCATTTCGTTCCGGCAGGGAAGCCGCCGCCGCCGCGCCCCCGCAATCCTGAGCGCTCGATGGCGTCCACTACGCGTGCTGGTTCCCAGGACGCGAGAACTTCTTCCAGCGCGGTGTAGCCGCCGTGGACGATGGCTTCTTCGATGGAAAGGGGATCAATGAGGCCGTTGAGAGATAGAAGGAGTCGTTTCTGTTGTGCGAAGAACGGGATTTCAGGCTCGTACACGAATCTCTTTTCGCTGTCCGGATCCGCGTACAGGAGCCTTCCAAGGATGTTGTACCTGTCAATAGTTTCGGAGACCACTTCCGGGACATCTTCCGCGGACACCCTTTGGTAGAAAATGCCGTGCGGTCTAATGGCCACCAGGGGGCCACGTTCACACAGCCCCATACAGCCTACACGTTTGACTCGGGCCTTGCGATTTGTCCCCTCGCCGCCCAGTTCCGCTTCGAATCGGGAAGCGACCTCGTCTGCTCCCCATGCTTGACAGCCCGTATCGGAACATACGGCTATCTCCGTCATATTGGGATCACGCCTCCGCTGAAGCGCCAGACGATACCTCGTCAAATCGGCAACGGAATTCAGACGATCCATGACGTCACCATGTCATGGGAGGTTCTTGAGCACGGCCTCTATCCTCCCTGCATTGAGCTTTCCGTAGTAGGCTTTGTTTATGACCATCACAGGACTCAAGGCGCAGGCCCCAAGGCATGCGACAGTCTCAAAGGTGAAGCGCATGTCTTCCGAGGTCGCACCGTCTTCGAGCTGGGTAAATTTCCTCACCGTCTGGTACACGGTCCTCCCTCCTCGAACGTGGCAGGCCGTTCCCCGACATACTCTGATGACGTTTTTCCCCCGGGGAGTGGTCGTGAACTGACTATAGAAGCTAATTACCCCGGCAACCTCTGATGGGAAGATCTTCATGAACTTCGCGACGGGTCCCACCGCATCAGGGTGAAGGTATCCAAACTGTTCCTGAACCGCCTGCAGTACTGGGATAAGATTTTCGCGCACGGGTTGGAACTGTTTCAGGATTTCGCCAAGAAGCTCCAAGTCCAATTCCTGTCCCATTACTCTTCCTCCTCCGATGCAACGGAAACATAAATACGATCCCAACCTGGCGGACAATATTCTTCCGGCCATGGAAGCAGTCTCTGAAAAATGTACCGTGGACCTGCCGCAGGAATGACCAGTCCGGACAGAGGAACCTCAAGGTCTTCGATTACCCGCGCTTTGGCCTCGCCAACCTCTGAACGGAGCAGCACCCAGGTCCCATTTTTTGCACCGATTCTTTGCGCATCGCTCGGATGCATTCTTACGGATGCAGTTTTACCAAAACGGGCTAGCCGGCTCGACCTGCCGGAAACCACCCCGTCGCCGGGATGAGCTGTTTGTGCTTCCGGGTACACCTTCCAGGGACGATCAGGCGGTGGCTGCGGGGGAGCAACAAATGAATCCGGCGGCGAATATGGAACCCACTTGCGGACGCTTCCGGATTTCGCGTATCCGCGGCCGTTTCCGGAATTGCCTAGCAACATCCCTCCCATTTTTCCGACGGCTTCCCACGTTAGTCCGCTCCATGCTGAGCACGTCCTTGTGATTTCTTCGAAAATATCTCTTGCGGTGACAAAGCCGAGAGGGAACCCAAGCATGCCAGCAAGATCCAGAATAAAGCGTGCGGTTGGCCGTGCATTTCCCGGCGGATCGGCGAGCTTCGAGACGCGCTGAACTCGTCCCTCTGTGCTGACATAGGTCCCGTCGGCCTCGGTCATTGCTGCAATGGGAAGCACTATGTGAGCCGTCTCCTCACCGATCGCCGAGAACATACCGGTTCGCACGACCAATTCAGGCATGGAAAGGGCTTTTTGCGTTCTCTCCGTATCGGGAAAGACCGCAAGAGGATCCACTCCGAAAAATAGAAGCGCCTTAAGCTCTCCCTTTTCCGCGGCTCGGATCATGCCCATGGCGTCCAACCCTCGTTTCAAAGCAATGTCCGGCCGGCCCCACGCGGTTCGGAAAAACTCCAAGGCTTCGCGGTCCATGGACACAAGAGATCCCGGAAGCCTATCTGGCGCGCATCCTAACTCCCAGGCCCCGACCTCGTTACACCCCTCAAACAGAAAGAGGACATTGTCCGGCTGCCCACAAAGGAGGGCAAGATCAACCAAAAGCCTGCTAAGCACGTATCCCTGGGTGGCCCTAGCCACCCTCGAACCAAACAAGAAGAGCGATTTCCGCCCTCCACCGATGAGTCTGGCCACCTGTTTGATCTCACTCCTCACAGGGACACCTCTCAATTGTCCCCTGAGGTCGGAAATGAATTCTTCACCGTTAACCACATTGTTAAGAACAAAACTCTCGTCGTGAAGTTTGCCAGTGACGATCTCCGTCATCAATTGAGCGAGACCCAACGGTAATTCGTCTATCCGTTCCCGCCAGCGGATTCTCGCCAACGGGCTGAGCGTGGTCGTCACGGGGTCAAGCTGGACGAGAGCCGCTCCACCTTGACTGACTGCTCTGCGGATGTTGCGAGCGACTACTGGATGGGTATAATCAGGCCTGGCCCCCATCAGCATTATGGTCTCAGCCTCCTGTATCCGCTCCAAGAAGGGCTCGAGAGGACGTATTCTAGACAAAGAAGCAGCGAGACCGTCCGCTACCGTTCCGGACGTAAACCTAGCGATTGTGTCTATATGCGGCGTTCCCAGCAGCCCGCGCGCCAATCTGACAGCAAGGTAGACTTCCTCGTTTGAGCATTGCGCCCCTACGATAATCCCTACGCTGTCTGGGCCAAACTGTTCGATTACTTGACCCAGCCGGCGTGTGACTCCTCCAAGAGCCTCTTCCCACGAGGCTTCTCGCAAATCGCCGGTTCCCTCCCGGATGAGTGGCTCGCTTAACCTTTCCGCGGTTGACAGGGCATCCTGGCCGTAATGTCCTCTGACGCAAAGAGAGAGGCTGTTCACAGGAGAACCAGGCACTCCCCGTGCTCCAACCACAGCACGATCAATGAGTTCGTACTCGAGATGGCAGCCGGTCCCGCAATAGGAACAGATTCCAGGCGTTCGATCCTTTCCTGAACTGAACGAGGGACGATCCTTCTCGGCCAAGGCGTCGGTGGGACAGATTGCAACACAGGATCCGCAGAAATTGCAGTCAGATTCGTCCAGAGAAGAGCGATGTGCCGTACCGGGACTACTCGAGTAACCGCGGTCGATGTACTCCACTACGCCCACCGCCTCGAAATCCCTGCACACTCGGATGCACCGGCCACACAGGACACACTTGGTCAGGTCTCGGACGATAAAAGGATTGAGCTCCGCCATATATCTCCAGCGCCTGACGGGCTCCATATCGGGGTCGCACACCCCGTGCTCCTTTGCTAGGGACCGGAGCGTACATTCATTTCCCTTGTTGCAGACAACGCACGCTGAAGGATGATCCGAGAGAATGAGCTCCAACACGCCGCGCCTCGCGCTGACGGCGTTGGCGGAATGCGTGAGGACCTCCATCCCGTCTGCTATGGGGGTAACGCAGGAGGTCAACAATCTCCCGGTTTTCCCCTCTTCGACCAGACAGAGCCTACACGCGCCGGAGCTTTCCAGAAGGGGATGGTAGCACAAAGTCGGTATTTCCACCCCCACCTGCCTGGCCAGATCCAGAATCATCGTGCCTGGCGTTCCAGCAACTACTCGACCATTAAGAGAAATCGTGACAGTCTCCACAATGGCCCTCCGTAAATCAGAAACCCGGAGAAGAGGTTTTCGCTGCAAGCCCTTCGAGGTCCGTCCAACCCGATAGACGAAACATCTCTCACATACGGACCACGGGCAGAACCAGTCTTGTCACTTTTGGCCTTTCGGCAGCATCATTTGAACTTTGCTCGCTTGATCTCCTGGAGGACCCTACCGATCTTGTCTTCCCATCCAAAGGGCAGGATGTGGACCCCCGCACAAATGTCCCGGAGTTGGTCCACAGTCTCCAGCAGAATTTTGGCCGATTCGTCGAATTTGATAGGAGCTTTTTCGATCCGTTCGATAACGCGGTCAGGTATGTTTAGTCCTCCAACGCGATTCAACATGCGGGCTCCCATGCCGGAATGGAGCATAAGCACTTCGGCTATGATGGGAACCCCTAAGGGCGCGACTCGTTTCACAAATCCGGCGAACTGATCGACATCGAAGACGGGAGTGGTAAGAAAATATTTTGTTCCCTGTTCGACCAGCTTCTCCATTTCGCGAAGCTCCATGTCCGGGGGGTTGCCGCCAAAACAAGCCTCCACTCCTGAGCCTATGAAGAAGTCCTTTTCACTCTCAAGGTCCTTTCCGTGTACGTCGATGCCTTTTCTCAGAGAGTCGATCACAGAGAAGAACTTCCCCACATCCACGTGGAAAAACATCATCTCCTGAAGAGAATCCCCCGTGATACGATAATCATCCGTAAATACCAAAAGGTTATCCACGCCCAGCGAGGACGCTTGAATGAGGGCTTCCTGGATTTCCAGGCGATTGCGATCGCGCGTGCCCACCTGGAATACAGGATCAAATTTTTTCTCCCGGAGCAGTCGACAAAGCGACAGGGAATCGCTAATGGCCGCGTCTGTGGCAAAAGGGTGGAAACGAACGCCATCCACCCGCCCCCAAAGGTGGTAGATTTCATCCAAATAATCATCAGGGGTCTTCCCGTGGGGAAGGTGGATCTCACACGTGACGATAAACTTGTTTTCTTCCAAAACTTGCTTCAGGCTCATGGCGTCACTCCCCTCCAGAATGGCAAATGCTCACTGGGTGAGACCCAGGAGGCCCGCCACTTCGTTTTTCAACTTCTCAAGGGGCAAGGGCTTCGAAAAACAGACATCTGCGCCGTAATTTTTCATTTTCTCATGATTCTCCTCGTCCAGGTAAGCTGAGAGGACAATGATCTTCATCTGGCAGGTAGCAGGATTTTGCTTCACCCTCTTGCATACCTCGTACCCGTCAACGTCGGGCATCATTATGTCAAGGATCAGGACGTCAGGCTTAAAATGGCTCACCTGGAGCCCGGCTTCGAAGCCGTCAGCGGCTGAAATTATCTCGTAATTGTGAGGCTCCTCTTCCAGAGACCTGACTATTGTCTCAACGATCAATTTGTCGTCGTCAATTACAAGGATCTTCTTGCGACCCCCTTGGTCAGCCTCGACGGGGACAGGCATGCCCATGCGCCGGAGGAAGACCTCCAAATCCTCTTTTCTGACCCGACGATGGCCACCCACAGTCCGGAAGGCCTTGATGTGACCGTCGTCTATCCAATTGCAAATCGTTTTTGGGGAAACACTGCAATACTTGCTTGCCTGATAAACTGTGAGTACTTCCATGGCCCAACCTCCGCTAGCGCAAACGGATTGGTTCCGCTTATTTCAACTATTACTGATTTTTCCAAATTTGCATTTGCCATGCCAACTGTTCGGTGGGAAGGAAATCGAGATCTGGACGGCTGGACAGACGTTCGGCTAAAAGATGATGACGAATCGGCGAGTGCCGCGAGTGTCAGGATTTTTTACAGATTGTAAAATAGACTGTAAAAAATCCCGGCGAAATGATGCTGGGGCTGAAAAGCCCTGAGCTTGTAAGAAAACGAATTCACACTGAATATTCTCACAGCAGGCTGCAAAACGAAGAACACCATCTTAGGTAACAATTATTCCAATCAATCGAGTCGGGGCAAGCGGTGAGTCGGGACCTCAAATCTCCTTTCGGAAATTCTCGGGCCGATGAGAATAGAGTTGAACACGATACCGACGCGCCGGACCAGACGCAATTTACGGCATCCATTCAGCGGCCTCACCACCTGGGGTAGAGTTGGTCTGAATGTTCTGTCCATAAATAAAATCGTTCGCCGCAGCGGGGACATACGTGGATGTCTGTTCCATAGTTTGCAGATTTTGGATTGTTGTCCTTGTACTCGTACCGTCCCTCAGGCCCCTCTTCGACACTTATGGGATAACTACAAAGAGAGCCCTGGACAGTGCCGCCGCAGAGTTTATTCCGAATCATGGCTTCCCCCCTTTCTAATTTGGCCCGTTTAGTCTAGCTCTAAGGCCAGAACGGCGAAAGCCCATGTGCTTCTCTTGCTTCAAGGAACCGCCAATGAAAGACGTATTTCGTAGAAACATGGCGCGTTCCTCTTAGCGGCATGAGGAAACAGGCACCTCTTGTGCCTCTCACACATGGGCTTGTTTCGTTAGACACTTATTTTCGATATAAGTTCCTGTAAAAGTGTGCAGGATTGTCAAAATAGGAAAAAATTTCCTGGCTGGAATTACAGCTATAGTCAAAATTTTTGTCCGATTTACGGAGGCGATGTCCCGTCATTCCCGCGTTCGCTGGAATGACGAAGAAGGTGACCCCCAGCCATCCCCCTTGCTGGATACTAACCCTTCACCACGCCCATTGGGCGGATTTTAGCCACCTTCCTGGCTAAACCGGCTCTGTGAACCACGTCCACGACCATGCTCACGTCCTTGTAAGCTTCGGGGAACTCCTCTCGCAACGTCTTTCTCCCGACCCACCGGGGATAAACGTTGTTATCCTCTAATTCACGCTCAATTGATCGCCCTTTGGTCCGCCTGAGTGCCTCGTGCCTGGACAGGAGGCGTCCTGCACCGTGGCAGGCAGACCCAAACGTCTCCACCATTGCCCCCGACTCTCCGGCAAGCACGTAAGAAGCTCGGCCCATATCCCCAGGTATCAAGACAGGCTGCCCAGTGGAACGGTACTCAGCGGGGAGCACTGGGTGATGGGCGGGGAATGCCCGAGTGGCTCCTTTACGGTGAACGCACAGCTTTTTCTTTTCACCATTTACCGTATGAGACTCGATCTTGGCTATGTTATGGCAAACGTCATAGAGCAATCGGAACTTCAGTTCACGCGGCGAAAGCCCGAGAGCTTCCTCCCAGGCGCCACGTGCCAAGTGCATGAGGATTTGTCGGTTGGCAAAGGCAAAATTCGCGGCTGACGCCATTCCAGCAAAGTAGTCCCTGGCCAGGTTGGTATTCAAGCGGGTACATGCAAGTTGCCTGTCAGGAAGCTCTATCCCTTCCTGTCTTACACTCTTCACCATTCGAGCGAGGAAATCATCACAGACCTGGTATCCGAACCCCCGGGAGCCCGTATGAATCATCACCGTGGCTTGTCCGGTGAACAAACCCCATTGGTGGGCGGTATCTTCATCGAAGATCTCCTCGATGAACCCGATCTCAAGAAAATGATTACCCGAGCCGAGAGTACCTAGCTGGTCCTTGCCTCTTTCAAAGGCTCGATCACTTATCACGTTGGGGTCCGCCCCCTCAATAACGCCGTAATCCTCTATGCGTTCGAGATCCGTGGCGTCTCCCATGCCGTTCTCAACGGCCCAAGCGGCCCCGATCTTGAGAACCGCGGACAACTCTTTGCGGTTCAGGTGTATTCCGCCTCTTGACCCTAACCCGCTGGGGACCCGTGCGAAGAGGAGGTCGACCAATGGTCTGATCCGAGGCATGACCGCTTCGCGATCCAGGGCCGTTGTAATCAGACGCACACCGCAATTTATGTCATAGCCGACTCCGCCGGGAGATATCACCCCTTCATCCAAATCAAAGGCGGCCACACCACCTATCGGAAAGCCGTACCCCCAGTGAACGTCCGGCATGGCGAGAGATCGGCCGACTATTCCCGGCAGATGCGCAACGTTATAGACTTGCTCGGCGCTCTGGTCCTTCTCGATGTCCGGCAGTATTCTGGAATCGGTAAAGATTAGACCAGGAACCCTCATTCCGCCCGTCTTAGGAATTTCCCAGCGAACCTCGTCGATCTGTACCAATCTAAATGATCTTTTTTCGGGCATGGTTCGTTCCTTATCGTGCTGGTTTATAGCAATCGCCAAATTTTTTGTCCGATTTGCGGGAACGACACCGTCACCCCGGACTTGATCCGGGGACCAGATTCTGGATTCCTGCTTTCGCAAGAATGATGCAGAAAACGCCCCGGCGGTGAGCCTTCCGGATTCTCCGTTTGTTATGCCAAATTAACATTATTTTGGCATCAACTCGAAACGAGAAAAGGGAACCGCTAAGAAACGGTTTTCACGGACTCCGCGTCCTCTGAGCAGGACGAACTCTTACTGTATGATAAGACATGAAGCTCCTGTTGAGAAGGAGAATAGGGGATCGAAGCGAGCATCAAACCTGCTCGGCTCTCAGCTTTCGATATCCAACGGCGAGGAAAACCAAAACCGCAAGAGCAACGAGCACGGCGAATGGGGGGAGTTCTGCACTGTATAGGGCATGCACAAATAGAGCGAACAGGGCTGCCAAAACTTCGAGGCACAAAGCTACTTGGAATCGTCGCCGAGAAAGAGAGGGGTGCTCGGGCACGTGCTGTTCGAGTGTCGGCCACGCAGTTAGCTTGAAAATAAAAAACACCCCCAACGCGCAAATCATCCCCCCCAACACGTCAGCCGGAAAGTGAGCGCCAACGAAGATCCGCGACAGAGCGATAAGCAATGCAATTGCCATCACTATTGCACTGATCGCTCTGGAGGAACAAAAGTGAGCCACGGCCAGGCCGGCTGACATGCTTGCCGCGGCATGACCGGACGGGAAAGACCCTGATCTGAGCAAAGAACCCACCACGTGTACCGATTGAAGAAGCTCTGCCGGTCGCAGGCTCGGATACGCGGCCTTCACGACGTGCACTACCACCGATGACAGTATCATGACCAGGAGTCCCATGACTGTGACACGCGGGTTCACGAGAAGAAAAGCACCCAGAAGAATCCCGAGCAGCAGTCCGTCACCGAGAGTTGTGAGAGCTAGCCAGACTGGGTCAGTGAAAGGAGAATGCAGCCCGTTCATCCACAAGAAGAGCGAGTTATCGAAAATGAAGACTGGAATGAAGATAACGATCAGAATGATGAGCGCTGCCAATAAGATGAGTGGCGATTTTGTTGCCCGGGAACTTTCAGATGTCGAAAACAATTGTGACATCATATCCGGTATCGTTCTTATGAACAGAAAGCTGGTGATAAGTAACGGCCTTGATTTCGATCTCCGGTTCTTCTTTGGGGCCGCGTGTCCGGCCGGCCAAATTGGCCCTCAGTGTGGTGTCTGAAAGTTCTTCAATATCCGCGGAGACAAGGATGAAGCCTCGCGTCTCATGATGAAAGAGAAGCTCTCGCAGCCAATCCACGAGTAGCTCTTCGATGCTGTCCGCTTCCAGGCTTAACTTTAGGTCCGTATCCGGAAGGCCCCAAGATGCCCGCGCAAGAAGATTTGTGAATCCTCGTGCCGCGTTGAGAAACAGCTCTTCCCGCGAGGACCCGTGAACTGCCATACGGACGTCCGCCGTGTGGTCCAGGAGGGTCCATCCCACATCAATCTTCGTCGGCTCCTTCATCATCTTCTGAGAGCGTTTCCTCGCTTACGAGGCCGGCTTCGGATTCAACCGCGTCTGAATCATTATCGTCTTCTTCGGAGGGCTCGGCTCTGGCGACATCTACCACGTGCTCGCCCGGCTCCATCCGAACCAGAGTCCTACCCATTGTGTTTCGCCCGATAACTGAAATCTGGTCCATACGGAGCCTTATGATCCGACCTCCTGAGGTCAGTATCAGCAGGTGGTCTATGTCCTCGACCATCTGAATGGCTACGACGTCCCCTAGTTTGGCCGTGTTTTTAATAGTTATGACACCTTGGCCTCCGCGATGCTTCACAGGGTATTCCGGCAGGGCCGTGCGCTTTCCGAATCCGCTACGGGTTATTGTTAAGAGCGTACCGGTGCCATCCGAAATCACCTCCATGCCGATGACCGCATCGTCGATCTTCATCCGGATCCCTGTAACGCCGCGAGCTTGCCGTCCCATCGGCCGCACCTGACTCTCGTGAAATCTGATTGCCTTGCCCTTAGAGGTGGCCAAAAGAATGTCATCGTCCCCGGTCGTAAAATTGACACCTATGAGTTCATCATCGGGGTCGATGGTCAGGGCTATGAGTCCCGAGAGCCTTGGTCTGGAAAACTCCTCGATGGCTGTTTTCTTGATCTTGCCCTTGGCAGAAACCATCACAACGTACCCTGCGGTGCTCAGTTCCTGAACAGGCAGGATCTTCCGGATTTTTTCGCCCGGATCGAGCCGTAATAGGTTGATTATTGCTTTGCCTCGCGCGTAAGGCCCCTCTTCCGGTAGTTGGAACACCCTCACCCAGTAAACCCGTCCTCGGTTGGAAAAGCATAGCAGCACGTCATGGGAGGAGGCATAGAGCATCTGATTAACTACATCCTCCGTTCCGATTCTGGTGCCTATTCTTCCCTTTCCTCCAGGCCGCTGGCTCTTGTAGAGACTCGCCGGTACTCTTTTGACGTAGCCTCTACTGGAAAATGTTACCACCATATCTTCTCGCGGGATAAGATCTTCGTCCAGCATGTCTCCTTCCGCGTCTAGGATCTCCGTCCGTCGCGGATCACCGAACTGATCTTTCACCTCCTGGAGTTCCCCGATGATGATGTCCAGGATTCTCTGTTCAGAAGCCAGTATGGCCTCCAGTTCATCTATCTTGGCGAGGACTTCCTTGAGTTCCTGGAGGATCTTGTCCCTTTCCAAGCCGGTCAACCTTTGAAGCCGCATGTCCAGAATTGCTTGGGCCTGTACCTGAGTGAGCTGGAAAGCGTCCATTAGGCCCTGGCGTGCCATTGCAGGGTTTTCCGCAGCTTTGATAAGTGCGATAACCGCATCCAGATTATCCAGCGCGGTTTTCAAGCCTTCGAGGATGTGGGCCCTCTCACGCGCGCGGGCAACTTCGAACCGTGTTCTGCGGATCACCACTTCTTTGCGGAAGTCAATGAACCGCTGCAAAATCTCTTTGAGGTTGAATTGCTTCGGCCGTTGATTGTGCACGGATAGAAGCTGAATTCCGAAGCTGGTTTGAAGCTGAGTGTACCTGAAAAGCTGGTTAAGGACTACGTCCGGGTTCTCGTCTTTCTTCAGCTCAAAGACCACCCGCATACCATGGCGGTCCGACTCATCTCTTAGGTCTCGAATACCGGGTATCCTTTTATCCTTAACAAGTTCAGCAACGTTTTCCACCATCCTGGCTTTGTTGACCATGTAGGGGATTTCAGTCACGACAATTCGCTGAAAGCCCTTCCCTGCATCTTCCACCTCGGCCCTGGCCCTCATTCGGACCGATCCGCGACCAGTGGTGTAAGCGTCCAGGATTCCCTGCCTCCCGTGTATGAATCCGCTTGTCGGAAAATCCGGTCCCGGGACAAATTGCATAAGATCCACGATCGCTGCTGATGGGTTTCTTATGAGAAATATGGTGGCGTCAACAATTTCCCCCAGATTGTGGGGCGGTATATTGGTGGCCATTCCTACGGCTATACCCTGCGAGCCGTTCACTAAAAGCACCGGAAACCTGGCCGGCAAGACAACAGGCTCTTCCTGTGTGTTGTCGTAATTAGGGATGAAATTTACGGTTTCTTTGTCAAGATCTTCGAGCACCGCCTGGCAGATGCGGTCCATTCGAACCTCTGTGTACCGCATGGCCGCGGGTGCGTCGCCATCCACACTGCCGAAGTTTCCTTGCCCGTCGACGAAGGTATAACGTAAGGAAAACGGCTGAGCCATTCGGACTACCGAGTCGTAAACCGCGGTGTCACCGTGAGGATGATATTGACCGATCACATCGCCGACTACTCTAGCTGCTTTGCGGTAAGGTCTGTTCCAGACGTTGCCGCTTCGATGCATGGCATAGAGGATTCTGCGGTGAACCGGTTTTAATCCATCTCGCAAATCGGGGAGGGCCCGGCCGATGATCACACTCATGGCATAATCCAGATATGATTTCTGGATTTCCTCTTCTATTCCAACGGTGGTCTTCTCGTGAAGCACTGCCAAATGCTTTTTCCTTCTCTAGTTGAGTAAGGCAGGCGCTCTGCGCGTCGATCGCAGAGAGGCACACCCGCCGTGTAAGGTTTATCTCCCTGAATTGGTTACTATTCTTGACAGCAAGGTGGCTGTGAATGTTACACGCTCAGGCCGATATTTTCAAGGAAACAGAGGCGGCGGAGTTAACTACGTGAACTGGATGTCCTTATTAACAGGTATGTGTAAGATTTCTTGGTGTAAAAAGCCATCCCCCATCTTTTCGATCAATTGTGAAGAACGAGCCGCAAGGCGCTGATGCCTTCGTTGGCCTTGAGGTGCTTGACCAGTTCGTCCGCCTTCTTTTCGGAGGAAAAATTCCCCAGGTAAAGGCGGTAAATGACTCCCGACTTGGGTCTTGCCACGG
>Ga0209039_10002641_pt1 | contig 14917 bp, 11 predicted proteins | sample BogFormECP12_OM1_FD_188238 | JGI IMG/M metagenome (GOLD analysis project Ga0209039, IMG submission 188238) | Bog forest soil microbial communities from Calvert Island, British Columbia, Canada - ECP12_OM1 (SPAdes) (version 2) | ecosystem: Environmental > Aquatic > Freshwater > Wetlands > Bog ... | reverse complement strand
TCGTTTTCGCGAGCAGCCCGAAACTCCCCGGGGAATGCGTAACCTCCAGGGCAGTATAGGTCATATCGTCCACGATGAACTCCTCTCCCGTCTCGATCACATGAACGGCCAGGCAATCCGCCATGAAGCCGAAGGTCTGCTCGAGCCAGACAGCACTCTCCCGCGACATGTAGGACGGTATGGGGGAGAGGCCGTCAATCCGCGCATGAAACTCGATATCGCCAAGCCCCCCTGAATGGTCGTAATGCGTATGCGTCAGGATGAAGCCGTCGATCTGTCGCGTACCGGCTGCAAGCAGTTGTCGCCGCAGATCGGGCGGCGCGTCAACGAGGATATTCTTTTTTCCGCTAATCAGCACGGATGAGCGCGTCCGCTGGAGTCGCGGCTCGGACGCAGCTTCCAGACAGGCCGCGCAGGTGCAGAAGAAGGACGGTACGCCTCCTGCAGCGCCCGTCCCGAGAAACTTTAATGTATGCTCCACACCTGCCAAAACTGCCGTGCCGTCTGCTTTCTCGTACACGCTCACTACGGGCTGTTCACCTATGTCTCTTCATCCGGTTCTTTGCCGGGGCCTGGCGGCGGACCGGGCGGGGCCTTTGGCGTCGGCCTGGGCGGAGGCGCTTTCGGCAAAGGGGGCGCCACGCGCCCGGGTGGGGCGGCAGGGGTAGAGGCAGCGAAGTCCTTTTCCTCGGCGCCGCACTTGACGCATTTCTTTGCGTCAGGCAGGTTCACAGCACCGCACCTGGGGCATTTAATCTCCTTCTTACCGGCCGTGGGGGGTCTGAAGCACATATTCTCTCTCTCCTTTTAAAAACCTTGCATCAACTCAATCACCTTTCAGGGCGCCCTCTGAAGGTCGATGTCCCCCAGATTGACATCTTTCTCACCGACGTCAATCGCTTCGATGGTCCGGGTCACAAACCCTTTCTTCTCTATCTTCAGGACATACTGGGCGGTGTCGATCTGATTAAACCAGAAATCCCCGAAGGCGTCCGTCGCCCCTACGAGCGTGACTCCCTTTTTCGGCTGTCCGCCGTGGTCCCCTCTGAAACAATAATCCGCACCTGTTATCTGTGCCCGGGCCGGGGTCGCAACTGAGGTGAGGGTCAACCTGACGTCTTCCAAGCACTCGTCCTCCTTCGGATCCAGGATCGAGCCGGCAATGAAACGTTTGGGTAGGTTCCGGTAGTGGACGAGAGGACGGGCCTTCTCCTCGGGGAGCAGCACGTCCGACCCGTCGATGAGGCTCTTCAGCTCCTCTTCTTCTCCGAACCGGATTGCCCCTGTCGGGCAGACATCGGCGCAGCGCGGCTCTTTCCAGCCCCTGTCCAGAAGGTGGGCGCAGCCCGTGCATTTCTGCGCCAGGTTCATGTCCCTGTTAAAGTAGATCGACCCGTAGGGGCAGACGTCGAGACAGCTCATGCAGCCCGTACACTTGACCGGGTCGATGACGACGAGCCCATCGTCCCGGCGGTAGATCGCACTAGGTGCACATGACGCGATGCATCTCGCATCGCTACAATGCATGCAGGGAGCGGGGACATAGGACATCTTTACTTTGGGGACGCTCCCCCGGACCTTTTCGTGCATCTTCATCCAGAACTGCCCCGTGTCGGGCTGCGGTTTCGCATACGGCGTCCAGTCGTTCCCTACGTGTTCTTCCTTGCAGGCGATCTGGCAGTTGTAGCAGCCGTTGCACTTTGCTATATCGATTACGAAAGATTTCATGATTATTTGCCTCCTTTGATCCAGGCGCGCGTGACCAGTCCGGAGGCCGGATCGTAGGGCTTCTTGAATGCTTCCGGATAGAGCCTGCGCATCTCGTCAAGGTCGACCTTTCCTATATCGACGAGAAAACCGTTCGTGACCTCGCCGCAGCAATTCTTCGAGGTGGTCTTGGATGGGCAGATCATGTTGTTGGCTCCGCCGCGGTCCAATTGACCGGGCACGATCGTATCCACACGCGACCCGTGGTCCTGATAGAGGACGCCCGGCATAATGCGCTCCGTTACGTAGGCGCCTCCCATGACGGCGCCCCGCTCGTTCATGAGCTTGACGATGTCGCCATCCGCGATGCCCAGTCTCGATGCGTCCGAAGGGTGGATCCATACAGGCTCGTACAAATAGCCGTCAGGACCCTTGATCTTGCACGTCGGAATCTCGCGAATCCAGCTTATGTCATCGTGGTTGGCATGGACACGCCATCTCGGGTGGTTGGACATGAGAAGGAAGGGGTACTTTTTCGACCTCTCGTGGAGGAGGCTTTCCTGATGGGTCTCGCCGTGGGGAATAAAGTGCGGGACGCACGGCCGCTCCTCGTCGTCCCAGAAGTGTTCGTGGAGACCGACGGAGTAGAACTCGAGCCTGCCCGTGGGCGTATCGAGCGGATTGGACTCGGGGTCCTTGTAAAAGTTAATGAAGCCGGGAGGATCGGCCTCCCAGTTATCGGCTGTGGGAACGACGAAATATCCCTTTTCCCTGAATTGTTCGTAAGTGAGCATCTTCTGACAGCGCGAGCGGTCGAATCCGTGGTGGATGAGCTGCTCGTAATTCATATTGCCCGTATATTTCTCGTACAGTCCCAGCTTTTTTGCGATCTCGGCAACCGCCTCGTAGCAGCTTTTGCTTTCTCCGATTGGCTTTATGCTCTGCCCCTCATAGAGGAGGGTATTGAACTGTCCGCTGAACTGATCGACCCCGATATCCTCCTGCTCGAATTTTGTGTTTGTGGGAAGCACGATATCGGCAAACAGGCACTCGTTTTCCATCCACGGATGCTGGGCAACAATGAACTCGACCTTGGGATCGCGCAGGGCCTGGTGTACCTTGTTCCCGTTGTTCCAGCACGTATCCAGGCACGGCGCGTCGGTCCAGATCATGTGGATCTCCGAGCAGCCGTCGGCAGGGTATTTGTATTGGACGAACTGGTCTTCGCGCGGCCAGCCCGCAAGGCTCGTGCTCCACCAGGTAAGAGGCGGATTGAGAATCGCTTCGTGGATCAGGGTCTTCGGGATAAACTGGGCCGGAAGTGTGAATTGCCAGCCCTTATAGGTGGACCGCGTCATCGCCGGTATCACCTCGGGTCTCGGCCCGGGTATCTGGCTGTTAAGGCTGAAGAGTCCCCATTCTATCATCTTGAGCTGGTTGCGTCCCGGTTTTCCCAACCCCTGCATCCCGAGGAGCATTACCTCGAGGCGGGCAGGCTCGTGCGAATAGGAGGAGCGGATGTACCCTCCTCCGTTTCCGTGAGCGATGGAGGTTGCCTTCTTGGCCCATTGCCTTGCCAGCGCCTTGATCGTCCGGGAAGGCACCCCGCAAATCTCCGCCGCCCATTTGGGCGTCTTCGGAACGGCATCTTCCTGTCCCATGACATATTTCTCAAATTCTTCGAACCCGTACGTATGGGTCTCGACGTACTCCTTGTCGTAGGTGCCCTCGGTAATCCATGTATAGGCAATGGCAAGCTGCATGGCCGCGTCTGTGTTCGGCCTGATGGGGATCCATTTGTCGGCGTGAACGGCAGCCCCGTAGTTCAGATCGGGGCAGACGTAGACCTGTTTCACGCCTATCTCGGTCCAGAAATAGCAGAGACGGCTCGCCTGTTGTCCCGACCAACCCCAGGGCGTCGTCTCGGGATCGCATCCCCAGAAAAGCAGCATGTCGCCGTTTTCGCAAATGTCTTTCCACAGGTTTGTCTGTGTGCCCTGGCCCACGGGGTCCTGACCCCACACGTGCTTCGCCCCCCAGTACCAGCCTTCCCAGCTGTCAGCGTTTCTCGCTTGCAGCGTGTAGCCGCCCATGAGATCGAGCAGGTGCGTCTGGCAGCCATGGGGCCCGTGAATCGTCATGGTTTCCCCGTGTCCGTCGCCTTGCACAAGGACCGCGGTAGGCCCGTATTTCTGCTGAATGCGCTTTAACTCGTCGGCCACTAACTGGGCTGCCTCGTCCCACGATATCCGTACGAATTTGCTCTTCCCCCGATTCTCGGTATTACGCTCGCCGCTCGGGTCCCAATCGACGCGCTTGAGAGGATAGGGTATCCTGTTTGGCGAATACGCCCTTTTTTTGTAAGCAAGGCTGAACGGCGGGATGAGGGACTTCATGGTCGGCTCGAACGTCTTGCCGCGCGCCTCCAGCTTCCAGGGCTTCATCTCTTCAGGCTTATATTTTTCGTCAAAGTGAAGCGGGCGCACGCGCACGATCCGTCCGTTCTTGACGTCCACGCATGACGCGTTGGCGCCGACAGCAAACCCGCAGAAACCTATGTTCTTATACGTTGTGGTCTCGCCGTCGCCGGACCCGACAGGTGGTGCCTTACCTGCAGCTTCCAAGACATGTGCCTTTTTTTCGTTGCCCATTGTCATCTCCTTATACCGAGAGTATCGCCACGCCCAAGTATCTCACAGGGCAAAACGACGTGTCAATTGTGTCAAATATGGGCATTTTGCTACATGAGGGCCTATCGGCCAGGTCACGGGTCTCTCGAGCGCGCGGTCAACGAGATGAGCCCTGCTGCATCCCTCTGCGTGAGTGGTACGCGTTCGACACCGGTTTTGTGAGCTTCTCCCGGGGCTGGGATCCCCTGCGACAGGGGGACCATGGTCCGTTGTGGGAACACCTCGTACTTGAATATATTCAAGCGCACGTGTACGAATCGCAAATCCAGTACTGGCGCACGGCCGACGGGCGGGAGGTCGACTTCGTTATTCGTAGCGGTCGGGACAAGGTGGACGCGATCGAGTGCAAATGGAGGCGAGACCAGTTCGATCCAGCGGCCCTCAGACTGTTCCGCTCATTTTATCCCAAAGGGACCAACTATCTGATCTGTCCCATCACGGCACCGGGATACCAGAAACGCATCTCCAACATGGATATCTATGTCTGCAACCCCGCAGGCTGGTCCAAAAAGGCCACACAGCCGGCAAAGTGAGAAATGATACTTTATCCGATTTGTTGCCGCAAACGGAACCAAAAAATTTCCGGAAATTGCCCATATTTCTAGGGAGCACAAACATATTGACAAGGCCAAATTCTTGGTTGTATAGGAAAACTAGATAGCATGTGCTAGGCTACTGTTTTGAGGCTTCAAGACAAATTCGGCCGACACACCAATAAGGGGGTTAATCGAATGAAGATTGACATTTTCTCACACATAATACCGCCGAAGTACAAAGAGGGGCTCCACAAGAAAATGCCGGGTGCATGGCAGCTGAAGCTCATGGAGGCCTATCCCGCATTGTTTGATCTTGATGCCAGGTTTCGGATCATGGACAAATACGAGGGCATGGTACAGGTAATCTGTACCGGAGCGCCCGCTCTCGAGGATGCCGCTCCGCCCAAGGACACCATTGAACTGGCCAAGATTGCCAATGATGAGATGGCTGAACTGGTAAGAAAGTATCCGGACAGGTTTGTTGCTGCCGTGGCTTGCCTGCCGATGAATGATCTCGATGCCGCCCTGCAAGAGCTCGATAGATCAGTGCGAGATCTCAATTTCAGGGGTATTCAGCTGCACAGCGATATCAACGGCAAGCCGCTGGACTCACCAGAGTTTGAACCGCTCTTTGCGAAAATGGCTGAATATAACCTTCCTGTCCTGCTGCATCCCGAAATCAGAACAAAAGAGAAGCCTGACTACCCTAATGAGACAGAGTCAAAGTACCTGAGCTTTCTCATTTTCGGCTGGCCGTACCGGACGACGCTGGCAATGACGCGGCTGGCGATGTGTGGAATGTTCGACAGGCACCCGACCCTTAAGGTAATTGCCCATCATTGCGGCGCAATGGTGCCGTTCTTTGAACAGAGATTTCATATGATCTATAATGGTCATCAGATGCGTATGGGTTTTCGGCAGGAGCCGTATCTGAAGAAGGGTCCGCTCGACTACTTCCGCATGTTTTACGCTGATACGGCAATTCAAAGTACGCCCGCACTGATGTGCGGCCATTCATTCTTTGGCGCCGATCGTCTGCTGTTCGGCACAGATATGCCGTACGATGTTCAAGTAGGCGATGTATACAGCAGAGAGACGATACTCAGCATAGAGCGAATGGCGATTCCCGACTCGGAAAAGAAAAAGATATTCGAAGACAACGCCAGGCGGATAATGCGGCTGCCGGTATAGATGCACGGGCTTCAATCACGCGCTGGACAGCGATGTCAGACGAGACACAAAGGAGATGCTGACAGAGTGCAGAGTGGGGGATTGTGCGGCGTGGAGAAGAAACTAAAAAACTACCGAAAGGGGAGGCAAATGAAACATAAGGTTGCATACACGATCTTGATTACGGCGATAGTGGTTGCATGGTTTATCCCGGCAGAAGCTGCGGAAAAAGAAATAAGAATCGGCTTTATGACGGACTTGACCAGTATGCTCAGTATCAACGGCATCTCTATGAAACAGGCTGCGATCCTTGCCATGGAAGAGGTTGACTACAAGGTTGCAGGGAGCCCCGCAAAATTGATCATAGAAGATGAAGCCAGTGACCCTGCCGTAGCGATGGATAGGGCAAGAAAACTGGTTGAGAAGGATAAGGTTTGCGTGGTCGTTGGCACGATCCACGCCGGCTCAGGAGCAGCTACCGCGGAGTACTACGGGAGGACCAGGACTCCGAACGTAGCGCCAACCTACAGTATGCCGGACGAGGCGCAGATCAGGGCCACATGGACATGGGTGCCCTTTGGGACGAACGAGAGTATTGGCTATGCAGGAGGCGCCTACGCGTCGCAGACCCTCGGCTACAAGACGGCAACAACCCTGGCCATGGATTATGTCGCCGGTCGCACCTTCACTGGCGGTTTCGGGACCGCGTTCACCGAGAGGGGAGGCAAGATCGTCCAGAGCCAGTGGATCCCCATGGGAACTAAGGACGTTGCTCCGTACTTGACGGCGCTGAAGGAAGCGGATGTACTGGTCCCATGGTTCGCGGGTGTTACGGTGACTGCGGGCGTGAGGCAGATTAGAGAATTTAACGTGAAGATGCCGATCGTCTTTCCTCAGTGTCAGTTTCCCGCTTTCCCAAAACAGCTTGAGGAGATTGGTGATGCTGGCGTCGGTATGATTGCACCTGAAATGTATACGTGGACGATTGATACTCCGAAGAACAGGAGTTTTGTAGAAGCTTACCGTAAGAGATGGGGGGAACTGCCCACCAGTAACTCGGGGAGCACGTATATGACCATGCAGATCGTCTTCGAGGCACTGAAAAAGACGCGTGGCGACACTTCGGCCAACGCGCTCGCCAAGGCGCTGGACAACACAAACATGGAAGGTTTCGTCGGGCCTATCCACTTCGGCGATGCCCGCATCGGCACGCCCACCTATGTCATCCTCAAAGTTGTGAAGGTGGGCAACGAGTACAGGACGGAAGTTCTGACGAGGTACACCATAAAGACCACCAAAGTGGGGAATAAGCTCACGCACAGTGTGGTCAAGTAACAGGAGGATTCGTGATCGGGCCAGGGGTGCGTATTCAGGCCAGGCAGTTCTGAGATGTCGACGCACCGAAGGTGCCCGAAGACTTTCTGTTTACTATTTTGGTAGCGGCTGAAAACGGTAACGCAGCGACCGTGAGATCATTCTCACACCTGCCATTTCCCCGCGCAATTCAAAGCTTCAGTGCGATGCTCTGTATCTGGGGTTCATCCTTTTGTATCATGTCCACTTCAAACATCACTGCGCAGTCAGGGCAATAATATTCCCTCATGGCGAAAATGTCGCTTTTTACCGCATACGATGCCAGATACGCAGGCTGTGCTTTGGAAATTGGCACGGTTCTTTTGAAGGCAAAGTTCTTATAATCCTCTTTGGCAGATCCGAGCACATACCCGCACTTTAGGCATCTATACACCTTTTCTTGCTCCCCCGTCACCTCCAGATACTCAAGAACCCTTATCATTTTTTCCTCCACGCGCGTTCAAGACATTCCGTTTGTTTCTCGGCACTCCAATCCTGCACTGTATACTCGGCTCAGGGAATAGATGCCACGCCCTCCCGCAGCCGTTCTTCGTGCATCTCTTTTCGCAACTTCTCGGTGGCCTGTGTATCGAGCGTGAGCAAACGGGGGTCTATCACAACTCCGTATGCCTCTTTCGCATATTCAACCGTTGTCTCCCCATGCTGCACGTCTCTAAGAACCAGTGCTGGCTCACGTTCGAGTGGGTCCCCGTAGCCCCCACCTCCTCCACATAAGTAGACCATAACGTCATCTGAATTGACTTCCCACAGGCTTTTCGGATACGGGTAATCCCTCGAGCCTCTGATGTCGTCCGCGTCCCGCGGAAATTCACCGCGCTTAAATCGCTCCCTTATGTCCGAATCCCTTATGAGGTGCATAGTGATGTTGGGGGCTGGATACCCCCCGGAGGCGCCATTGCCAACCCTCGCATCAAACCCATGGCTCAGCCCAACGTTCGTCAATGGGCTTCCCGCATCCCATGGCATAAAAGCGGTTGCCAAAGCATTTCCTCCCCTGAATTTGCCGATGCCACCGGTATCAGGCAGCTCCTTACGATAGAGAGTAAGTATCGGATAAAGTATCTCATGTATCTCCGCATCGGCGATTTTTGTCTTGGGGCACCACATATTGCCTGCGACATTGTCGCCATCTCTATCGGGTAGTCCTCCCGCACCACCGGCAATCCCCATCATCAGGATCGTCGTGAAGTAGACACCGTCATGGTTTATTCCCCCGGGCTGCGCATCGTGTATGGGCCCACCCGGAACGCCGCAGCATTCCTTCCTGTCTTCTTCACTGGCCTGAAGCATTTTTGACATGACCTCCTGACCCAAACCTTCAATCGCGTAACCACTACCGGAGGGGGTGCTATAAGAACACGCTCCAGGCTTTCTGGGGTTGGCTATCGAGCCTTCGGGTATATTGAACTTGATCGGCCTATGGATGCCGGAACTCCACGGCACGTCATGGCACAGCATTACCACGTACGAACCCAAAAGATTGCCGATTGTCGCTGCGTAACTGGAATTTTCGCAGTTGGGAGACTGAGGGTCTGTTCCCGTCATGTCATAGATGAGCGTATCGCCCTCCTTGATAAGCGTACAGACAAGTTTGTAATGGGTCAGCTTCTCCGGGTTTATGCCTTCGTTATAATGAATCGCCTTCCATTTTCCATCGGGAATCCGTCTCAGTTTGGCCCTAACCATTTCCTCCGAAACATCCTGTATCTGTTCAAAGAGCGTCAGGACGGTATCCAAACCATATCGGTCGCAGAGATTGACTACCCTGGCCTTTATAACGTTGTTTGCTGCCACCTTGGAAGCGATTTCCACGGTTGAAAATACGGGCGTTCTCACTGAGCTCTGGATCAGGTTAACCACATCCTTTCTCCATCGCCCTTTTTCAATAATTTTCATTGCAGGGATCTGGAGGCCCTCTTCATAGCACGACTCGGGCCTCACCATTATCCCACCGGGGTCTCTGCCGCCAACGTCCATCTGATGGGAGTCTGCTGCGGCAAAGCCGACTCGTTGCCCTTGATAGAAAATAGGGGCGACCAGCGCCACATCAGGAGCATGGCTCGCTGCAGTATACGGGTCGTTACATATAAACTGATCATCCTCAAAGATGCCGGGGTCCTCCTCATATTCCCGGACAATGTATTGGCCTGCCAGCGACAGCGACGGTGTCCAGTGTACCAGACCCGCGCCGAAAAGGGCCAAATTCCCTTTGCTATCGAGAATTGCCTCCTGATGATCACCGACTTCCGTCACCACTGCACTGCCCGAAACATGACTGATGGTATAATAGGCTTCGGCGATGATCTGCTCCAGTCTATGTGCCAGTATTTCAAAGGTTACGGGATCCAATTTTTTTCTTGGCACGGCGTTACCTCCATTCACTTGATAATAACGTTGAGATATTCGTCGACTGTCGCCTGCCGCCCTGGCGGAATCACTATCGTGGTCTGCACGGCCTCTATGATGGCCGGACCCAAAATCATATTTCCGGCCCGCAGCTGTGCGTAGTCATAAATGTCTGTTGGCCGATACGTGTTATACGCTCTGAAAAATACTTCCCTTTTCTCTTTCACAGCCTGAGAGGCATCAGGGCTTCTCAAATCATGTTTAGAGAGCACAGGTTTTGGGATCTTACCAATCCCGTCCACCATAAATGAAGTGACAAATCTCCCCGAAAGCAGCGTATACTCAGAGCCCTTTCCATAAAGAGACTCGTACAGATCGTCAAACTGCCTGCAAAGCCCCTCCATAGCCTCAGCATCATAGTTCTTTCTCTCTATGGCCATTCTCAATGCGTAATACTGAGCGCCGTACCTCATGTCTACCGCATAGTTGAAGACTCTGTCGTCCTTCTTGATCCCGTCAGCCTCAAGCTCCTTATTCACCATGCCTTCCAGAGCCTGAAAGTTTTGATTGAAACTGTCTGCATCCATGGGCATGGGGCTGAAGCGGAACATGCGGTGGCTGTGAAGAATATCTGAGGTTGCCGAGCCGAAGGCAGAGAAGGTTGATGCAACCGAGGGTATCACAATGCTGCTCACCCCCAACTCGCCCGCATATACCGCGGCATGCATCGGTCCGTTCCCTCCATAGGCAAAAAGGGCAAATTCGCTCGGGTTGTAACCGCGCTCGATAGTAGCGCTTCGTACCAGGTCTGCCATCTTCGCGTTCACTATGTCGTATATACCCGCAGCAGTGGTGGTGACGTCCCACCCGAGCGAGTCCGCGAGCTTTTTAATGGCGTCACGAGCCCTATCCGAGTGGAGTTTCATTGTACCGCCGAGGAAATAGTCAGGATTCAAGTAGCCTAATACCAAGTCAGCGTCGGTCACGGTTGCTTCTATCCCGCCGAATCCATAGCAAGCAGGTCCCGGGTAAGCACCCGCGCTTCTCGGCCCCACGCGCAGAAGGCCTGTTAGTGGGTCGATCCAGGCGATGCTGCCGCCGCCGGCACCTATAGAAATGACGTCAACCATGGGAAAGGCAACGGGGAATCGTGCAACCACAGGCTCCCGCGCGTACGTTAACAATCCCTTTACAATTAAGCTGATGTCAAAGCTGGTTCCCCCAACATCCGTAGTAATTATATTTTCGTGGCCGAGCAGTTCACCGAGATACTTCGAAGCAATGACGCCCGCGGCAGGCCCCGAACTGAACGTGGTGAACGGCCTGGCCTCACGCCCCACCACGCAACCCCCGTGTGCCTGCATCACGAGCATGGGGTGCTTAAGTCCTTTCCCTGAAAGAAATTTGTCCAACGATGTAAGGAATCTCGTCGTCTCCGGGCCTATGTAGCCGTCTATTATAGTGGTGTTGGCTCTCGCGTACTCGCCCAAACTGGGCGCCAGTTCGTGAGAGATCGAGGAATAGATGTTTGGGTACTCTTCGGACAGGATTTTCCCGAGTTCTTTTTCGTGCGCCGGATTGCTGAACGACCAGAGAAGGCAAACTGCTATGCTTTCAACCCCCTGTTGTACCAAACTCCCGATTGCCTGTTTCGCATCTTCAATGTTGAGGGGACAAACAACGGACCCTTTCCAATCAACACGTTCAACGACACCTTTTGCCAAAGCTTTCGGTAGTAAGGGTTCCACTTTTTTTGTCCTGTAGGCCTCTCTGGTTTCACTTTCTGACAGGCCTGCCCACTTTGAAAGTCCCCCTCTGGCTATATGATGCACGTGCTCGTGTCCCACTGTCGCAACGAGGCCGGTCTTAGCCCCTGAACGATTGATTATGGTGTTTGTAGCGATGGTAGTCCCGAGAACAAACACGTCTGTTTCCCTTAGGAGGCCGTCAACCGATGTCCGCAGGGAACGGGCTGTGTTTTCCAACCCGTTCATTATGCCCTCAGTAAAGGTCGGGGGCGTCGACAACGCCTTTCCCGTGGTCACCGCGCCCTTTCCGCCTATAACGACCACGTCGGTGAAAGTCCCTCCAGTGTCGATTCCAATTGTGTAGCCCATGAACCGCCCCCTTCTCAGCGCTATGCTATTTAACACATAAAAAACAGCGTATGGCTTTCGGCTTCCAGCCCTGAACAAGAGCGAAACGCATTGCGTCTATCGTTATTTGAGAATCACGCGCGCCCTTGAAGCTTCTATCCTTTAGGCCTGTTCCGGTTGTCTCTTTCTTGTGACCTACTTATCCGCCGGCTTGGCATAGAATTGTTGCCGCTGGCAGGCAGCAGAGGATAGATAGCCAAGCCGCTCCTGTCTCAGGCCGGTGTGGCCTACTGGGCTATTTCAAACCTGACGCTCACCTTAGGGAGGCGCCTGTAATTCCCGTCGCGTCAGGTCACGTATCTAAAAAAATCACAAAATCGAAATCTAGTGTAAAAATTTTCAAGTGTCAAGAAAAAACTGGAGAAAAAACTGTAGCAAAATGCGGCCTCTCCGCCTGAAGCTTACAACAAGCACGTGACGCTTCTCATCTACCAGCCACCCTGCCGGCAGGCCCTTCCCCTCCGGTGCTCTCTCTTATACCCCATGATCCCGCGGATGAGAAGTTCGTCGCGTGTGCAGTAGCGGCGAGGGCAGAGTGCGTAGTCTCCGGAGACAAGCACCTGCTGAGCCTCGGCACATTACCCAGCAGGCTCTCAACATTTTTGTGGATAAGCCTTAAATTCTCCGGTAACATGATGATGGCGAGCAGTATGGAAGAGTTTATCAAGCAGTGCTTCCAGATTCTTGAAGTTGCTCCAAATGCTTCCATCGAAGAAGTGACACGTGCTTACAGGGATTTGGTTAAGGTGTGGCATCCTGATCACTTTGCCCATGATGAACGATTGCGGCAGAAAGCTGAAGAAAAGCTGAAAGGTCTAAATCGGGCCTATGAAGCCTTGTCGAGGCACCTTTCCAATGTTACGGATCAGACACACAAACATGCCGGATCCTCGCATGGACGAGACATGGGTTCTCATTACTCACCGACACCTAATCCGCCTGCGGAAGAGAAGTCTTCTCAGTTCAACAGAGGGAACTTCCATAACCTGAAAACAAAAAAATGTCCATTTTGTACCCAAGAAATCCCCATGGAAGCGCAATTTTGCCCCTCTTGCAGGGAATGGGTGGTGTGAGCATTACACGGTGTTCAGGTCGCAGGATAGCAAGAACTGAGTACACCTGCAAAGCCGCAACATGGTCCCGCGCTAATCACTTGAACGTTACCACATGAAAGCGAGCAACGCCTGTGCACGCATCCGAGATGAGACGGATCGACTAGATGACGTTGGATATCACTCAGTCAGAGTGCTGGCAAAAGGACAGAAGCATCCGGAGACCTATCAGATCATCCGTTCCAAAATGGCCGTGATGCCCTGCGTTGCTGCAAGCGCCATTTTTTTGGGGGCGCTTCACCCCTATCTCCCGGGTTCACAGGCATCCGGGGCTGTGTTGCGTTGAGTGCGTTGACTATTCCGTCTGTTATCTGTTCTACTGTTTTTCCCTTCGTATAGAGGAGGTTAAACTGGGGGTGCGTTATTTTCCCCTCCAGATAATCCACACTTATCAATCTGAAAGAGCGTGCGTTATCGCTATCCTTTTGCGGAGGAAACTTCGATAGTGTCTCTTTAACCAGCGCTGACAAACTTTGCCTGTCTAGTGCTCTTGCCATTTCTGTCTTATCCCCTTTCCGGAGCAGTTCGTTTTCTCCGGTTATGTCTGCTCTACGTGCTTGATTCACTCATGAGTAAGGGAAGGGCCATAGAAAGCCTCTTCTTTCCGCTGCCGCCGGATATTTCTAGGAAGGCATCGCTGTCAGGTTCCCATCCCCCGGACCAACCAAATACCAGGGTAGTCGCTACTAGGACCCTGACGCTGCTGCGAGAAGCTTGAAAGAGGGCGACCAAGCCGGTCGCCTCGAGCGTAAAGAGGCCTCGATGGATCGAGGCCTCTTTCTTGTGCTGGTTCTTCGGCTTAGACTGCCACGACGTTGATCGCGCGAAGCCCTTTCGGACCCTTGTCTACGTCAAAACTAACCGCCTGACCTTCGGCCAACGTCTTGAAGCCGTTGCCCTGGATCGCGGTGTGATGAACGAAAACATCTTCGCCATCTTCTCTGGCGATGAACCCGAATCCCTTGGATTCGTTAAACCATTTAACCGTTCCATTTGCCATACCAAACACCTCCTCTCTTCTTAGCGTTAGAAGTTACGAGGTCCCTGGTGACAAAAAAAGCCGCAAAGTCAAAGTCCTTGCGGCCGCATGTACGACAAAAACTTTCGTCAACTTCAATTACTATTATCCCATATTATAGCCTCAAAGTCAAGCCGAAGCCGAACATGGTCGAAGCAAGGACCTTCTGGCTCCTGGTTTGCGCGTGTTAATCGACATAATGTGGGTATGTCATCTTGAGCACATTGCCTTCTGGCCCTGATTGTGGATTACCGCAAGAAACATGGACGTTGGGCCGACAAGTAATGCCTTGAATGGTATCCCCTAATACTTAAACTACGTCCAGAGTGTGAATATATCCCCTGACATTTCGGTCAAAAGAGCGTATACTATACATAATGCAGCCCTGTCTTGTTCTCTTTTTTCCAAGGCTACCTAAAAGATCGGCTGATACGGAGCGGAATCGCCGCTCGATTCCTGACCATACCACTAACTAACTACTTTAAAGGATGTGAACATGAGCAACGTGGCGGAGTTCATTGAGACCAGGCTGCAAATTGAGTCGCTCGTTCAACAAATCGCCCTATCAGCCGAACGGAAAGCCATCCCTCAGTCAAAACAGAGGCTCGATGAAGCAGCTCAATTGTTGGAGACACTCAAGGCTATGGCAGACAACGATGTGCAGGAGAGCGCTGTTGGGCGCTTGACGAGAGCACTTGCTGGCCTCGGAACAAAGGTTGAGAAGCTGGCACGCAAGACGCCAGTCAGAAAAAAACAGGCGGTCGTTTGAAAATCTTCACGTAGCACCCGTATCATTTCTAAAAGGCCA
>Ga0209039_10002640_pt1 | contig 14924 bp, 16 predicted proteins | sample BogFormECP12_OM1_FD_188238 | JGI IMG/M metagenome (GOLD analysis project Ga0209039, IMG submission 188238) | Bog forest soil microbial communities from Calvert Island, British Columbia, Canada - ECP12_OM1 (SPAdes) (version 2) | ecosystem: Environmental > Aquatic > Freshwater > Wetlands > Bog ... | reverse complement strand
GCCCTCGCGCACCAGCCGCCCGCGCCCGAGCGGCAGCACCGTCCCGCGCACCGGCAGCACCGCACCGGTGCCCTCGCCGCGCGGATAGCGCACCGCGCTCGGCGCATCACCGATCGCCGCCGCGGTCGCCACCATGTGCACCAGCTCCGCTTCGTCCGACGGCGCCATCACCACCATCCCCGGCAGGCAGCCGAGATAGGCCAGGTCGTAGCTGCCGGCATGCGTCGCGCCGTCCGCCCCGACCAGACCCGCGCGGTCCAGCACGAAGCGCACCGGCAGCCGCTGGATCGCCACGTCGTGCACCACCTGGTCGTAGGCGCGCTGCAGGAACGTCGAGTAGATCGCGCAGAACGGCTTGAGGCCTTCGGTCGCCATGCCGGCGGCAAACGTCACCGCGTGCTGCTCGGCGATGCCGACGTCGAAACATCGGTCGGGGAACTTCTTGGCGAAGCGATCGAGCCCGGTGCCCGACGGCATCGCTGCGGTGATCGCCACGATGTCGGGATCGGCCTCCGCCTCGGCGATCAGCGCGTCGGCGAACACGCGGGTGTAGGACGGCGGGCCGCCCGGCGGCGCCTTCGCCTGCTCGCCGGTGGCGACGTTGAACTTCACTACGCCGTGGTATTTGTCGGCCGACTTCTCGGCCGGCGCGTAGCCGTGGCCCTTGCGGGTGATCGCGTGCACCAGGATCGGGCGGGCGTCGTCGGCGTCGCGCACGTTGCGCAGCACCGGCAGCAGGTGCTCGAGGTTATGCCCGTCGATCGGGCCGACGTAGTAGAAGCCCAGCTCCTCGAACAGCGTGCCCCCGGTCAGGATGCCGCGGGCATATTCGTCGGCGCGACGGGCGGCCATCTCGAGACCGCGCGGGAAGTGCTTGACCATGCGCGCCGCCGCCTCGCGCAGGCCCATGAAGCTGTGGCTGCTCATCAGCCGCGACAGATAGGCGCTCATCGCGCCGACCGGGGGCGCGATCGACATGTCGTTGTCGTTGAGGATCACCACCAGCCGCGAGCGCAAGGCACCGGCGTTGTTCATCGCCTCGTAGGCCATCCCCGCGCTCGTCGCGCCGTCGCCGATGACGCAGACGACGTGGAAGTCGTCGCAGGCGCCGCGGGCGCAGCGCAGGTCGCGGGCCACCGCCATGCCGAGCCCGGCGGAGATCGAGGTCGAGCTGTGGGCGGCGCCGAACGGGTCGTACTGACTCTCGGCGCGGCGAGTGAAGCCGGACAGGCCGCCGCCCTGGCGCAGCGTGCGGATGCGGTCGCGCCTCCCGGTCAGGATCTTGTGCGGATAGGCCTGGTGGCCGACGTCCCAGATCAGCTTGTCCCGCGGCGTGTCGAACACCGCGTGGATGGCCACCGTCAGCTCGACCACACCCAGCGCCGAGCCGAGATGCCCACCGGTGACCGACACGGCGTCGATCGTCTCCGCCCGCAGCTCGTCGGCCACGTGCCGCAGCTGTTCGGCCGAGAGGTTCCGCAGGTCGGAGGGATAACGGACCCGGTCCAGAAGCGGCGTCGGCGATGGCATGGCGTGTCCCTCGTTTCTACTCGAGCGGCCTCGTGGCCAGCGTGCCGTCGGCCCTTTGCACGATCGCGGCCACACGGGCCTCGGCTTCGGCGAGCTTGGCCTCGCAGTGACGGCGCAACGCGGCGCCGCGTTCGTAGGCGGTGATGGCGTCCTCGAGCTTCTGCTGCCCGGATTCCAGCGCGCGGACGATCTTTTCCAATTCGGCGAGCGCGTCCTCGAACGACATCTGCGCCACGTCGCCATGCGGGCCTGGCTCGGCCATCGCCACATCTCCTGGATGTAAACTATACTAGACATATTTGCCCGTCTAGTTAACTTGACGAACGGCCCGCGTTCAGGAAGCCGGTGCGCCGGTCAGTGCCGCATCAGGGTCGCCACGTGGGCGGAGGCGCAGGCAGCCAGAGCGTCGAGGTCGTAGCCGCCTTCCAGCATCGAGGCGACCCGGCCTTTGGCGGTCTCGTCGGCGACGGCCATCAGTTCCTCGGTGATCCAGCTGAAATCGGCGGTCTCCAGCCGGAGCTCCGCCAGCGGGTCGGCCTTATGGGCATCGAAGCCGGCCGAGATGATGACCAGCTCGGGCGCGAAGGTGCGCAGGGCGGGAATGATGGTGTCCGCCCAGGCGGCGCGGAAGCCGGCGCTGCCAGTGCCGGCCGGCAGGCCGACATTCACAATATTGCCTGCAACGCCTCGTTCGCTCGGCAGTCCCGTGCCGGGGTAGCAGGGGTACTGATGCGTCGAGCCGTAGAACAGGCCGCCGTCGCGCTGGAAGAAGGCCTGCGTGCCGTTGCCGTGGTGCACGTCGAAATCCAGCACGGCGACGCGCGAGAGGCCCCAGCGCACGCGCGCCTGCATCGCCGCGACCGCGGCGTTGTTGAAGAAGCAGAACCCCATGGCGCGGGCGGGTTCGGCGTGGTGGCCGGGCGGCCGGATCGCGGCGAAGGCGGCGCGCGCCCAGCCTTCCATGACGGAATCAACGGCGAGCACGGCACCGCCCGCCGCCCGCAGCGCGGCTTCGGCGCTGCCCGCGCTCATCACCGTGTCGGGGTCGATCTGCACGAGATGCGGCGGGGTGGGGCGGATCGTCAGGATCTGCTCGATGTGGCGCTCGGGGTGGACGCGGGCGAGCTGCTCGCCGGTCGCCTGCGGCGCGGACTCGCGCAGCAGCGGCGCGAACTGCTGGGTCTCCAGCGCCCGCAGCACGTAGCGCAGCCGGTCGGGGCACTCGGGGTGATACTCGCCCGTGTCGTGCTGCAGACAGGCTGGATGGGTGATGAGGGCGACGCTCATGACGCGGCCTGCTGCGCGCTGGGTTCGGCGGGCGTGGGGACCTCGGCGCGGCGGCGGATGACGAAGCTGAACACGCCGGCTTCCTCGCTCCAGGCGACCAGCGCGTGACCGGTCTCGCGGCAGTAGGCGTGGAAGTCGGCGACCGAGGCGCGGTCAGTCGCCAGCACCCGCAGGCGCTCGCCGGGCGGCAGTCCGCGCAGCGCCTTGTTGGCGCGCAGCACGGGCAAAGGACAGGCCAAGCCTTTCAGATCGAGGACGGTTTCCACCATCCGTGCAGTCTGGGGGCGGCACCGTGCGGCGGCAAGCGGGCCGCCGTCACGCCACGACAGCCGGGCGAGGCCGTGTCAACGTGGGACCAACCATTGCACGGGCAGGACACATGAGCCGTTGGCGGATCGGCCTCGATGTCGGGGGCACGAAGATCGAGATCGCGGCGCTGTCGCCGGACGGTGAAATCCGCCACCGCGAACGCACCCCCACGCCGCACGACTACCATGACGCGCTGGCCGCGATCGTGTTTCTGGTGAAAGCGGCGGAGGCGCAGATCGGCGGCCGTGCGACGGTCGGCATCGGCATTCCGGGCGTGATCAGCCCGGCCACCGGGCTGGTGAAGAACTCGTCGAAGATCGCGCTGAACGGCCATCCGTTCGATCGCGATATCAGTGCCGCGCTGGGTCGCGACGTGCGCGTGGAGAACGACGCCAACTGCTTCGCGCTCAGCGAGGCGGCGGACGGCGCGGGTGCCGGCTGCCGCACGGTGTTCGGCGTGATCCTCGGCACCGGCTGCGGCGGCGGCGTGGTGGTGGACGGCAAGATCGTGCAGGGACGCAACCATATCGCCGGCGAATGGGGCCACACCCCCTTGCCCTGGATGCGCCTGGATGAGACGCCCGGCCCGGCCTGCTGGTGCGGCAAATGGGGCTGCCTGGAGCGCTTCATCTCCGGCACCGGGCTGGCGCAGGACTGCGACGGGCCGGACGCGACGGACGCGAGCCGGATCCCGGCGCGGGCGGCGGCCGGCGAGAAGAAGGCGCAGGCGGCGCTGCGGCGGCATGCGGAGCGCGTCGCACGGGGGCTGACGCCGGTGGTCAACCTGATCGACCCGGACGTGATCGTGCTGGGCGGGGGATTGTCGAACATGGACCATCTGTACGCGGAGATGCCCGCACTGCTCCGGCCGCTCGCGTTCAGCGACACGGTGACCACGCCTGTCGTGAAGAACATGCACGGCGACAGCTCTGGCGTGCGCGGCGCGGCATGGCTGTGGCCGCTGGGCTGATCCAAACGCCGGCACGCGACGCGCCAGCGCTCTGCCGCGACTGCGCGCAGATCCTGCCGTGCCGCTGCGGCGGCGGCCGCGTGCTGCGGCATTCGGAGCTGCTGACGCTCGCCATCGCGCATGTCGATTGCGATGCGTTCTACGCGAGCGTGGAGAAACGCGACCGGCCGGAGCTGGCGGACAAACCCGTGATCGTCGGCGGCGGCGCGCGCGGCGTGGTGACGGCGGCCTGCTACGTCGCGCGGCTGTACGGGGTGCGTAGCGCGATGCCGATGTTCAAGGCGCGCCGCGCCTGTCCGGACGCGATCGTCATCAAGCCCGACTTTGCCAAATACACCGCCGTCGCCCGGCGCATCCGGGTGCTGATGAGCGCGCTGACACCGCTCGTGCAGCCGTTGTCGATCGACGAGGCGGTGATGGACCTCAGCGGCACCGAAGCGTTGCACGCGGCACCACCGGCGGCGGTGCTGGCGCGCTTCGCGCTCGAGGTGGAGGCGCACGAGGGTATCACCGTGTCGGTCGGGCTGGCGGCGAACCGGCTGCTCGCGAAGATCGCGGCCGATCGCGACAAGCCGCGCGGCTTCGCGGTGATCGGGTCCGAAGCGGCGGCGCTGCTCGCGTCGGAGCCGGTGACCTTGCTGCCGGGCACCGGACCCGCCTTCGCCCGGCGGCTCGCGGCGTCCGGGTTCACGCGGCTCGGGCAGTTGCAGGCGCTGGACGACCGCGCGGCGCTGCGGCTGTTCGGCGAGGACGGAATCGCGCTGGTACGACGCGCACGGGGCGAGGATTCCCGCGCGGTCGATCCCTCGCGGGAGGCGAAGTCGGTGAGCGCGGAAACGACGTTCGACCGCGACATCAGCAACACGCCTTCTCTCGAGCGGCATCTGTGGCGGATGGCGGAGAAGCTGGCGCGACGGCTCCGCGAAAAGGATCTGGCGGCGGGTGGCGTCGTGCTGAAGCTGAAGACGGCGGCATTCGTCACCCGGACCCGCGCCGTCCGCCTGCACGCGCCGACCGCATTGCCGGACGTCCTGTTCGCGCAAGCGGCGGCGCTGCTCGCCCGCGAAGTGGACGGGACGGCGTTCCGGCTGATCGGCATCGGCGCCGTGCCGCTCGCACCACTCGCGGAGGCTGACCGTGGCGACCTCGCTGATCCGCATGCGCCGCGGCGGGCGGCCGCGCAGGCGGCGATCGACCGCCTGCGCGAGCGCTACGGCGACGCGGCGATCGGGCGCGGGCGCGGGCTGTCCTGACCGGGCCTCAGTGCGCCGCTTGCCCGGTGAGCTGACAGTCGAGCTGCTCGACCGTTCGCGTCTGCTGCTGCGCCTGGGCGGGGGGCTCGGCGACGCCGGCGGCGCGCTCGGCAGAGTGCACGGAGAGCGCGGACGGCTCATGCGCGGTGCCGTTCCAGATATTGCCTTCGCGCGCCGATACGACGCCTTGGGCGGAGGCGACGGATGGCAACGCCAGCAAGGCGATGGCGACCAAAGCAGCGGTTCTCATGCGCCTGCCCTCCTCGTTCGCAAACTGATGCGAGGAAAACGGCCGCGGCTCGGATCGGTTCCGCGGGGTTCGGTCGCGCGGGCGCTCAGCAGCGGTGCGGCAGCAGTGTGAACTGCGTCATCGTGCCGTCCATGACGAAATCGCCGAAGTCCATGCGCAGGTCGTCGCCGACACCGTTCTCCCAGTAGCGCATGCCGACCTCGTATTCGGGCGTCACCGCGTCCTTGGTGCGATCGAAGAAGGCGACGTGGACATGCGTGCTCGGCAGCCTGAGCAGGTCGGGCCACGCCTTGCCCTCCACGCCGGCCGGCTTCCAGTCGAGGATGACGATGTTGGTTTCCTGCGCGCCCTTGTCCGACGTGCCGTCGAACAGCGGGATGCCGACGAACTTCTTGCCGGCGCGCGCAGCCTCGATGATCGCGTTGGTATGCGCCATCGGCAGCAGCGTGCCGGGCGGCAGCTTGATCGTCTTCACCGCCGGCAGCGTGTAGCGCGCCTCGCCGCCCTGCGGTCCGGTGTTGGCCTCGCCCTCGGTCTGCTGCGTCGTCGCGGCGTCGGTGGTCTGCTTCATGCGGAAGCGGAAGTCGTGCCCGTTCTTCGATTCCCAGGTCACGTAGTCCGAGACCATCTCGACGTTCTGGCCCTCGCCGTTGGTGACATCGAGCGTCAGGCGCTGGCGCACCGCCCAGCCGTCGCAGGCGTCCTGCACCTCGTAGCTCATGTTGCCGGTGGCGGCCTGGACGTTGGAGCTGGGCGCGGTTTCCAGCTTCAGCGTGTACAGTGCACGATGCGCGGCGAGATCGGCCGCGAAAGCGTGCGACACGAACAGGGCCAACGCGGCCGACAGGGCTGCCAAACGGCGCATCGAGATCTCCGATCCAACTCAGGTCCACGCGGCCGTGGCCGCCGGATGCCGTAGTCCGCGCCGCGGTGCAAAGGCAAGCGCCGCGCCAGTGCCCGGGCGAGAGCACGAGCACGGCCATACGGAACCTCGCCCCGAAACACTCTGTCAGGTGGGCCGAACCCAGCCATTGCTCACGAGTGAGCGAGCCGCGCACGACACCATGCCACGGCCGGCTCAGTCAGCTTGGGCGGGCGATGGGAGGAGCCGGTCGCCTGGCGCATCGTCGAACAGGGACATGCGGGCGAGCCGCCAGCGATGCAGCCGAAACTGCACCGAGGTGGCCAGCACGCCGAACCCGTAGACGACGCTGCGGCGGAAGCCGATCGACGATGCCTCCGGAAAGTAGTGCGTCGGGCAGGAGATCTCGCCGATCGCGAAGCCGCGCTCGATCGCGAGCGCCAGCATCTGGTTGTCGAAGACGAAGTCGTCGGAGCAGTGCCGCAGCGGCAGGGCCAAAAGCACGCGGCGGCTCCAGGCGCGAAAGCCGGTGTGATATTCCGACAGCTTCTGGCCGAGCAGGATGTTCTGCACGAGGGTGAGTGCGCGGTTGGCGACGTATTTGTAACGCGGCATGCCGCCGGCGAGCGCGCCGCGGCCGAGAATGCGCGAGCCGAGCACCGCGTCGTAATGGCCCGAGGCAATCATCGAGGCCATCGCGGTCACCAGCCGCGGCGAATACTGGTAGTCGGGATGCAGCATCACGACGATGTCGGCACCCCGGCCAAGGGCGGCGGCGTAGCAGGTCTTCCGGTTGGCGCCATAGCCGCGATTGCGCTCGTGAAGCAGCGTGTGGATGCCGAGTTCGCGAGCGGTGGCGACGGTTGCGTCGGCGCTGGCGTCGTCGGTGAGGATGACGTCGTCGACGACCTCGTGCGGGATCTCCTCGTAGGTCCGGCGGATGGTGCGCTCGGCATTGTAGGCCGGCAGCACGACCACGACCTTCTGTCCATGCAGCATCTTCTCACCACACCGGCCCGTAGGGGAGGTGGTCGGGGTCGGGGGGGCTGCCCGGCGGCGGGAGGCTCAGGCGCCAGGGGTCCTCGGCCGGCCAGATGTGGAACCGGTGCCCCGGATCGCGCCGCCACTCGGCAACCTCCTGCCGCCAGTCGGGGCCGTGCGCGAAGACGGGGGTCGGCAGAAAGTAGTCCACGGCGCCAACCGCGATGCGCCAGGCGACGAGCACCGCCGCCAGCAGCGCCCAGGGCGGCCGCGCCTCGACAGCCAGCACGACGAACGCCCAGCCGAGAAGCACCTGGGGCACGAAGGTGTAGCGGGCGCCGAAACCCGGATAGACGTAGTCCGGGCCGGGAAACAGGCTGCCGAGCAGGGAGATCACGCCCAGCACGCCAGCCGCCGCCATCAGCCACAAGGCCGCCGTGCGCCGCATCCACACCACCAGTGCCGCGGCGGCGGCTGCGATGCCAAGCGTGGCCAACGGCAACCACACGCGCATCGCCGGCGTGTCGAGGTGCCCGCGCATCCACACGCCGAGGTCGGTCGCCATGTCGGCGGGGACAAGCGGCGGCAGGACCAGGTGCGAGAACAGCGTGTCCAGCAGCAGCGGCGGCGCGAAGCCGAAGCTCCGGCCCGACAGGGGCGTGTAGAACACGCCGAGCTGGATCGCGGCCGCGGCCGCGAGCACGCAGGCCTGCACGATGCGCCCGGCGCTGCGTTCGACGAGCGCGCGCAGTCCGAACAGCGGCAGGACGAGGACGGTGGCCGGCCCGCTCAGCGGCCCCAAGGCCAGCAGAAGCAGGCGGAAGGCGCCGACCGCGCCGCCGCGCAGCTCGAGCGCGAGGATGAGCGCAGCGCACAGGGCGAGCTCGAACTGCGCATGGATCGTGTTGAGCCAGACCTCCTCGGCGAACGGGGCGAGGACCAGGACGAGGAGTGCGGCGATAAGTCCGGCGCGCGGACGCAGCCAGGAGTCGCGGCCGGTGAGCAGCAGGATGGCCGGACAGCTCTGGAAGACCAGCGCCACGGCGAAAGTGACCCGAGGGATCTGCTCGACCGGGACGAGGTGCCAGGACAGCACGCCGGCGGCGTTGGCGACGATGTTGAGATAGCCGCCCCAGATGACGAGCAGCGCCTTGTACCACGGCCACCAGGCGCCGAACCAGAGAAAGAGCCAGCCCTCCTCGGCCCACAGCCGGCCTTGCAGCGTGACGACCGGGAGCCGGGCGCAGACCAGGACGACGAAGGCCGCGAAATAGAGGATGCGCTCCGTCGCGGACGCCTCGCCGCTGACCAGGAGGCGCAGGCGAGCGAGCCGGCGCGTGGCGGTGGCGACCGCGGTGAGCATGCGCCGCCGTCATACCGGCGGCCGACAGGGGCTGCAAACGGCTGTGGCAGGTCGCGTGGGGTTCCGTCTTGGGCGCCGGCCGGAGCGCCCCTCGGCTCCCGGCTTCGACTTCCCGGCTCAGCCTCCCGTCCAAGCGGCGACCGCTTCCGGGAGCACCGGGCTGGCGGCGGGGTTGCTGCTGATCTCGCTCATGCTGCGTCTCCCGTGGAGCAATGACGCAGGAACGCAGGGGCAGTTCGGCAGGTTCGCGGGTTCTCCCGGCGCGGCGGGCAGGGCAAGCTGGTCGACATGAGCCTCGAACGCTACCGCTTCGGCCTGGACGCCCTGGAGGCGACCGCCGCCCTGCTCCGCAACTACCTGCCGTCCACCCCGCAATACGCCTGGCCCCTGCTGGCCGAGCGGTGCGGCGCGGAGGTGTGGGTCAAGCACGAGAACCACCTGCCGACCGGCGCCTTCAAGGTGCGCGGCGGGATCACCTACCTCGAGGCGCTGAAGCGGCGGCAGCCGCTGGTGCCGGGGATCGTGTCGGCCACGCGCGGCAACCACGGGCAGTCGCTCGCCTATGCCGGGCGGGCGCACGGGGTGCCGGTGACGATCGTGATGCCGCACGGCAACAGCCGCGAGAAGAACGCGGCGATGCGCGCGCAGGGCGCCACGCTGGTCGAGCACGGCGAGGACTTCGAGGCGGCGAAGGCCGAGGCGGCGCGGCTGGCGGCGAGCGGCCTGCATTTCGTGCCGAGCTTCCACCCGGACCTGGTGCGCGGTGTCGCGACCTACAGCCTGGAGTTCCTGCGTGCGGTGCCGGAGCTCGATGCTCTGTATGTGCCGATCGGCCTCGGTTCGGGGATCTGCGGCGCGATCGCGGCGCGACGCGCGCTGGGGCTGCGGACCGAGATCGTCGGCGTGCAGGCGGCGGGGGCGGATCCCTATGCCCGCTCGATCGCGGCGGGCGAGCGCGTGGTGCTGCCGCGCAGCGACACCAGGGCCGACGGAATGGCGGTGCGGGAACCGGACGCCGACGCGCTGGCGATCATTCGCAACGGCGTGGCCCGCGTGGTGACGGTGTCGGACGCGCAGATCGCCGAGGCGATCGCCGCGCTGTGGACCGACACGCACAACCTCGCTGAGGGCGCGGGCGCGGCGGGACTCGCCGCGCTGCTGAGCGAGCGCGAGCGGATGCGGGGACTCCGTGTCGGGATCGTGTTGTGCGGCGGTAACATCGACTTGGCGCTGTTCCGGAGCTGGGTGCTGGAAGCGCCGGCGGCGTAGCCTTCTGGCAACAGTTCCGGTTGCGCTCCGACCGTCGCCGTGCCTAGGGTTGCAACCGCAGGTAGGAGAACACCCGGTGCGCACACGGGCAGGCGAGGAGCTGCTGTCGGCGGCCGAGCGGCTGGCGCCGGACATCCTCGCCGTGCGCGACGAGATCGACCGCGAGCGATGTCTGCCTCCCGTGCTGGTCGAGATGATGCGGACGAGCGGGCTGTTTAAGCTCTGGCTCCCGCGCGCACTGGGCGGCCCGGAGCTGCACCCGCTCGAGTTCATCCGCGTCATCGAGGCGCTGGCGAAAGCGGACGGCTCGGTTGCGTGGTGCGCGACGAGCGCGAGCGTTTTCAGCCTGCTGGCCGGTCACATGCAGGAGCCGTCGGCCCGGGCGGTGTTCGGCGCCGACGCGGTGGTGGCGGGATCGATCAACCCGCAGGGCATCGTGATCCCGGTGGACGGCGGATACCTGGTGAGCGGGCGCTGGGCCTATGCCAGCGGGATCGGCCACTGCGACTGGGTGCTGGGCAACTGCCTGCTGGCCGAGGACGACCAGCCGGCGCGGCGCGGGCCGCGCGAGATGCGGTTCGTGCTGATGCCGAAAGCAGCGGGGACGGTGTTCGACGCCTGGAACGTCAGCGGCCTGCGCGGCACGGGCAGCCACGACTTCCGGGTGGACGAAGTGTTCGTGCCGGCGGGACAAACCGTGCCGGCTTTCGCGGTGGCGAGCGTGCAGGCGGGGACGCTGTACCGGATGCCGCCGATGAGCCTGTTCACGATCGCGCTGGCCTCCGTCAGCCTGGGGATCGCGCGCGCGGCGATTGAGGCGCTGGTCGAGCTGGCAGCTGGCAAGACGCCGATGGGATCGGCGGTGCTGCTGCGGGAGGTGCCGAGCGCGCAGGCGGCCGTGGGGAAGGCCGAGGCGCTGCTGCGCGCCGCGCGCGCGTCGGTGATGCAGGCGGTGGCCGAGCAGTGGGACGAGGTGGCGGCCGCCGCGCCGTCGCTGGCGCGCCGGGCGGGCGTGAAGCTGGCGACGACGTTCTGTGCGAACGCGTGCGCGCAGGCGGTGGACGCCGTGCACGAGGCGGCCGGCGGCAGCGCGTTGTTCGAGAGCGGCCGGATCGCGCGGTGCTGGCGCGACGTGCATGCGGCGACCCAGCATATCGGGCTGAGTGCGGGAAACTATGAGCTGGCGGGGCGGGTGCTGTTCGGGTTGGACCTCGGGACGCCGCGGTTTTGAGGCCGGGGTTTCCGCGGCTCGGCTATGCCCGGATAGTGTTCAGCCATATCGGCGCGGGACGATGCTTGATGCAGCGGCTGCTGTTCGTGACGCGTCAATCGCCGGACTGGCGCAGCCTCGCGGCAGACTTCCGACAGTCTCGCCCGATCGATCCCGCGCGGTTCCGCCCGACCGAGTCGATTCCAGGATTTCCGAGCAACATCGTCGACCTGGTCGGCATGTGGAACGCACACATGCACATCGACTTTTTCACCTGCCGGTCCCGGCTGAAGGACATCGCCGACGCCACGATCGCCAGGGTCCCCGGCGCGAGCCGCATCGCCTACGACGATCTGGGGAGGATCGGGCCGCTGGGTCGCGATTCGATCGTGTTTTTTCATGACGACGACGACTGGTTTTCGCCCCGGCTGGCCACTTCCGCCGAGGCGGTGTCGCGATGCGACTACGACGTGTGCGTGTTTCCGCTGCCGCGGATCGGGACGGACACCTTCACCTTCGTGCGGCCCGCGCAGGGATCTCGCGTGGTCGTCGGCCGCAGGCAGGACTTCCACTTCAGGTATCAGACGAACAACTATGGCCTGAATGGCTCGATCTGCGACTACGCAACACTTCTGGCCATGAAAGACCACGTCATCGCGTCGACGTACGCGGACTGGCGGGGCTTCCGTGATCTTTACGTCGATGAAATCGTGAGCGCGACGGTGAAGACCCCGTGCGCGGCGTCGTCGTTGCCCGACATCGCGTTCGCGACGGACGGGGGACGGGGGACGGGAGTCGCTGCAGCGATACCTCGATGTACTGACGGGCCTGCCGGCACAAGCCGAGCTCGATTGGATGGCGGGCCCCATCGAAGCTCTGGTCCGCCTGTTCTCCGAATGCCTGCCCGGCAACTAGATCCGTACATGCCGCCGCGACTTTCGCGCGTTGTGCATCGTGACGTCGTCAGCTAGGCTGTTCGTCCACTCAGCCATCGCAGCGTCCCGGACATCCATACGGCATCCCGGGGCTGCGGACGGAACGAACCGGGAGCGCCGCATGTCGATCATCGCGTGGGTGATACTCGGGCTGATCGCGGGTTTCATCGGAAGCAAGATCGTCACCAAGTCCGGCCAGGGCTTTTTTCTGAACGTGGGACTCGGGATCATCGGCGCGGTGGTGGGCGGCCTGCTGTTTTCCGCGCTGGGAGCCAGAGGCGTCACCGGCGTGAACGTCTACAGCATCGTGGTGGCGATCATCGGCGCGGTCGTCGTGCTGGTCGTGTATCACCGCGTCATCCACCCGCCCGGGCGGTACTAGGGGTCGGAGACGGCCCCCCGCAATTCAGGAGGCTGACATGGGGCTGTTCGACGACGCCGTTCCCGGCGGGAACATCGCGAAGCCGCTGATAGTGGCGCTCGGCGCGCTGCTGGTGGGCAAGATGTTGAGCGGCGGTTCCGCCGCGCCTGCAGCGCCGAGTGCGCCGCCCGCTCCGGCGCCCGAACCTCTGCCGCAGCCGCAGGGCGGCGGCGTCGGTGGGCTCGGCGGCCTGCTGGAACGGCTGACCCAGTCCGGGCATGGCGAGACCGTGAACACCTGGGTCGGTTCGGGTCCGAACGCGCCGATCCAGCCGCAGTCGCTGGGATCCGCTCTGGGGCGGACCACGGTGAACGACCTCGCCAGGGCGTCCGGCATGAGCGAGCAGGAGTTGCTGGCGCAGTTGTCGCGGGTGCTGCCGGGCGTCGTCGACAGGCTGACGCCGGGCGGGCGGGTCCCGAGCGACGCCGAGGTCGCGTCGGTGTGGGGACGCCAGGCCGGCTGAGCGCGGCTCGCGCGGGCTTCGTCCGGTCCGCCGCATTGCGCAATCGCTCGATGACGGCAGGACGCCGGGACTTCGTCGTGGCCGGCGCTTGCGCGCTGTTTGCGGCGCAAGCGAAGGCGGACGACAAGCCGGTGCCCGAGGTGCGGGCGATCGTCGCGGGTCCGGCTCGCTCCAAGGCGGCGCTGATCGAAGACTGCGTCACGCAGGTCGAGTGCACGACCGCGAACGGCCAGAAGACAAACGCGACCGGCTTCGTCTACCGGTTCGCGACACCGGCCGGAGGTTTGGACAGCCTGATCACGAATCGGCACGTGCTGACGGACGCCGCGTCCGTGACGCTGTATTTCAGGGTCAGGAGCGATCGGCCCGCATCACCGACGCTCAAGGGCTTCCGCATCGACGACGTGCAGAAGAAGACCGTCTACCATCCGCAGGCGTGGGTCGATCTCGCAGCGTTGCCCTTGTTCGATGTCGCCGCTGCCCTGCGCGAGAGCAGGATCGAGGTCGATGCCTCCTATCTCACCCGCGCAAACATCCTGAGTGAGCGGGCGCTTCAGGCGATTGGTCCGATCGCGGATGTGCTGATCGTCGGCCATCCGCAGGGCATGATGGACGTCGTCCAAAGCGCTCCCATCGCCCGGCGGGGCATCACGGCGACACCTGCCTACGAGCACTACGGCGGTGCGCCCGATTTCCTGATCGACGCGCGGCTGTCGCACGGGTCGAGCGGCTCGCCGGTGTTCCTGGACAACCTTGGTGGTGCGAGACAGCAAAGCTGGCACGCGCCGCTTGGGAACACCGTGGTTCTGCTCGGCGTGGTATCGGAGATGCTCGGCGGCTGGCGAAGTCAGGAGAACGAGGCGGCGGTCGCGAGCGCGGTTCCGAACGGTTGGATCCTGTGCTGGATGGCGCCCCTGCTGTTCGATCTGGAGGCGGCTATCGTCTCGGTGCACGGCAAGTAGCTGCCGAGCGGTTACGTGCTCCACGTGAACCGAAGCCAGCGGATGCCACAAGCGCTCGCACCCACTGGCCCACGGAGTCGGGAGATCGTCAGCTCAAAGTCCGAGGTGCCGGACCTGGGCTTTAGCGCTGGATCCACTCGGATAGCACGGCGGGTATCATCTGACGCGGCTTGCCCTGAAACTGGGCGGCTGCGTCATCCGCCCGCTCCATCAAATCGACGAGGGCCGTGATCCGGGCCCTTTCGCTATCGGTCAGCGGCTTGGGGCCATCGAGCCGACGTACGAGAACCTGCATCGCGTCCAATACGGTGTTCAGCTGGCTGCCATAGCTGCCGACCTGATCCAAGACATGGCGTTCGGTCTCGGCATCTGACACGTTGCACCCGAAATAGAATCTCGGACTGAAAAATTGCTCCCAAAACTTCTCCCAGCTCGTGAATGGAAAGTACGTGAAGTTCTCGAGCTGTGGAAGGAAGCTCTGAAAAGGCATCTGCACGCCTGCGACGTCGGTCCTGTTTGCCGGCCGGTTTGGCATGACCTTCTCCTGTCTATTTCCCGCGACGGCTGGACTCGCGCGCTTTGACGTTACGGTGCGGGCGCCTGCTGCGCTGCCATCATTGCTTAGCTAACCCAACTTGCGCAAAATCGGCACCCGAGAGTCGCCGCATCAATGGGTTATCCGAAAAGTCGGCACTACACTCTGGAGCAGAAAAGCCGGTCAGGCGCCGATGGCGAGCCGTGGGAGGGATGGTTCGGCGAGGCGCATCCGCTTGCCGAGTAGGTGGGGACGTTGCCGCCCCCACCCCTCACAGACCCGGACGTGCGGATTTGCCGAGTCGGCCCGGGGAGTTTCACCCCG
>Ga0209039_10002639_pt1 | contig 14927 bp, 12 predicted proteins | sample BogFormECP12_OM1_FD_188238 | JGI IMG/M metagenome (GOLD analysis project Ga0209039, IMG submission 188238) | Bog forest soil microbial communities from Calvert Island, British Columbia, Canada - ECP12_OM1 (SPAdes) (version 2) | ecosystem: Environmental > Aquatic > Freshwater > Wetlands > Bog ... | reverse complement strand
CATTCTCGCGGCGAGTACTTTTGTGGCGGCCGCATTGCTGTTTGCGACTACGCTGTTGGTCTGGCGGGCCCTTGCCGCCAGAATGCAACCGAAGGCAATTGCCGTCACCTCCGTTGTCTTCGGCCTCGTCTACGTCCTCTGCTCCGTGTTGCTGATCGTCGCGGCACACCAGGGAGCAAGATTAGCGGATCATCTGGTCGGGCACGCTCGACCTTGACGGCCGTTAGCTCAAAGTTTGTCCCGAGAGCGGGGCACGTACCAGCGCTAGTATCCACGCGCTGACGACCGAGGAGTCAGTCTTTCGATTAGCCAGTGCGCTACTTCCGGGACCGAGACTGGAAGCGCTTGATATCTTGAATGTGCGACATCAAGTATGTGTGCGACTAGGCCATCCATGGTGTAGCCGGCGGCTTGTGCAGCTAACACATAGGATCCTGTAGGACCTAGGGATGCCATCGAATTAATTTCTAGAACATAGGGATCTCCTTGGTGATCGATTCGAATATCGACGCGAGCATAATCGCGGCAGTGACATGCGTGAAATGTTGCCAAAGAGGTCTCTCGCAGTCGCTCTTCTAACTCCCTGCTTACGTTTGCCGGACAGATCTTCTGCGGCTCTACTGTGCCTTTGTGCGCCTTGTCCTCCCACGTCATCAAGCGTAATGAGCGGTCGCCAAAGTCCTGTTCGACCAGCGGAAATACTTCGATGTCAGCACCATTCCCCAGCAGGGCCACGCAGACTTCCCGGCCGTCAATGTATTCCTCAACCAACGCGTCCTGTTGATACTGCTGGACGATGGCGTCGACAGCATCTCTGAGCCCCGCAGGCTCGGTGACGAGTTGCAGGCCGAAGCTGGTGGACTCGTGCCGAGGCTTCACAATCACCGGGAAGCGCACCCCAGTAGCGGGCTCAACCCCGTTCCTCATGACGCAGTAATTCGGCGTCGGAATTCCCGCCTGCCGCAGCAGGTCCTTGGTGATTACCTTATCGAGCGCCAAGGCGTGGCCGAGCGGATCGGAACCGGTGTACGGCACGCCTGCCATCTCCAACATGGCGGGAACATGTGTGTAGCGGCAATTTCCTTGGATGCCATAGGCCATGTTGAATACCATGCCGGTGGGATGGCCCTCGTGGTCGGGAGGCATAAACCGCTCCAGTACCTGCAATAGAGTCTTGTCTCCCTCGCAGAGGAGAACATCATGGCCCGCGCGCTGTAACGCTCCCAGTACCGCGTTGATGGCCTTTTCGCCATATTTTTCGGGGCATACCTGACCGAATCGGTTGATAACACCCGAACCGTCACGATTGTGAACGACTGCAACTTTCATGCGACCTGTTCTCCTATTTCAGGGCTGGGGATCGTCTGGCCGACAAGACCGAGACCTGCGGCAGCGAGCTGGCGCGACTCATCGACGAGTTCCGCGCGATTGATCAGAAATGGGTTCTTGCCTCCAAATACCTCGAAGTGCATGTATCTCTCGATCAAAAAAACTGCGCCGATCTGCAGGAACAGTAATTCAGGAAAGCGCAGCAGCAGATGCAGTGTTCCGTGAAATGTGGCGATCCAATTGATGACCATTCCAACAAGGACAGTGTTGAGGGTCGGCCACGCAGCTTCAGCCAGACCCTTCTCGTCCAGCGTTTTGGTAAATGCTTCGCAGATCAGCGCGAGCGAGATGAGTGGGAAGTAAGCCAGGTGCTGCAACCACAAGCCGTGCGAATAACGTGCCAGCATCAGGGGCACCACCATGAAACTGGCAACGATGCTGAGGAGCACCGGAACGCGAGCATAGTAATGTCTCCCCTTCAGCAGGGGGCGCATCACCACAATCGTGCCTAGGACCAACGCCAGAAATAGCAAGCCCGTGGGCACGCCCATCACGCGGAACGCGATCGCTGTCAGAATCGGACGAAACAAACTCAGCACCGGTATGCCGAGCGTCAGGCGAAAGAATGCCACAACCACTGCACTTAGTGGCACGAACAACATGTATTCAACGTGCGGTTGGACGTGCTTCGGTAGGTCGGCAAGGGAGAACCATGAGGTAAACGCTGCCGAGGTCGGAAAGAGCGGATATTTGCCGATCATAACCAGGACGGGCAACAGTAAAAGGATGGCGAACAGCCACACGGGACCGTTTGCATCTCTGACTTCTGTGTTCTTTAGGTCAGCGTTATCGACTGGCATTCAGGCAATCTCCATTTCGCAACTAAAGTTCAAGGCCGCGCCAGTACCGTCACGCCGGGAATCGGCTGCGGCCACCAACGTTCCGTCAGGAAGCCATTGCAGTCCCTGCACACATCCCATGCCAAAGCTGCGGGACCGTTTAACTTGTATTTCAGAGAATCGTTTTCGCAATCGAGCCAGCATTCCCGGTGTTGCAATTTCCTCCTCGATCCAGGCTTTTCCGCTGACCAGTCCGTGAAGTCGGGGAGCGGCGATGGCTTCGTCGATCGGCAGTCCACGGTCGATGACATGGCTAATGGTCTGGAGAAGAGCGGAGATGATTCGTCGGCTTCCTGCTGCCCCCACTGCCATCACAGGGGCGCTCCGTCCTTCCCGTTGCTCCATGATGATGGTGGGGGCTGCGTTGGACTGGGGCATGCATCCGGGCGCCAACTGATTCGGATGGGAGTACCGCGGGCACGTCCACAAGTAGTTGTTGTAGACAAATCCGAGCTCCGGATTGGCGACTTTTGCTCCGAATACGGACTGAATCGACTGCGTCAGTGCGACAACATTCCCTTCTGCATCGGCGACGGTGAGGTGCGTCGTGTCACCAGGGCCCTCGTCGTCATCCAACTGAGGCAACATGGCCGGTCTGTGTAACCGTTCGACGAGTCGCTGAATGTTAGCTCCGCTGGGCAGTTCGTCGGCAGCGGGATCAGCACCACCTTTCGATTGAGAGGCCTTCCGCTCGCGGTGACGGAAGGCGCAATAAGTAGCGAGTGCAATCGCCTCATGCCAGGTATCGTCATCCGCGGCATCAATTCCGCCTGGCAGCAGTTGTTCGATGAGCTTCAGCGCGAACAAAAGATTACGACCGCCGGCGGGTGAAGGAGTACTGACGACCCGCAATCCTCGATACGACGTCTCCAGAGGTTCACGTTCGACGGGCAGGTTGCAGTTCGCGAGGTCCTGGGCGTTGAGTAGCCCGCCATTGCGCTGCATATCGTCCACGATCTGCTGCGCGATCTCGCCACGGTAAAAGTCCTCTGCGCCTTCTTTCGCCAGACGCCGCAGAGTCCGAGCCAATTCGGGTTGCCGAAGCAAACATCCGACAGGTGGAGGCGCACTGCTGACCAGGAACAGCTTCGCGAATCCCGCCGCGACTTGCATCTGGCGTCCAAACCATTCCGTCTGACGATGCTGCAATGGCGTTATCGCATAACCTTCCTCCGCAACCTCAATTGCCGGTCCGAAGACGGCCGCTGGTGGCAGCACACCGTACTTGCGCTGCGCGTACTCGAGGGTAGCTGGGGTCGATGGAACCGTGCAGGCACGATGCCCGACTCTCTGCTGGCGTTCGTCGACGGTGTCGATCGAAACTCCGGATGGTGCATACGAATGTCCGTCGATGATGAGTGTTGTCCCATTCGGACTGTAAATAAGCAGGGTTGACTGCCCGCCGAGGCCGGATGCGCTTGGTTCACAGACCGAAAGCGTCCAGGCAGCCGCCACTGCAGCATCGACGGCATTGCCTCCTGCTCGCAGGGTGGACAGCGCAGCATCCGTCGCGCGGGGAAATGCCGTGGCTGCTGCGCCGCCCGCGGTTAACGCGGTAGGGCTCCCTTGCGAGTCAACCGCGTTCTTCGATTGAGTGGTCTTCGTGAGGAGGCCCATTTAATTCTCCGGGAGATCGTCGAGCCAGCACGCGCCCTCGACATAGGGCCGGGAAAACAGCTTGCCGATCTTCGCGGTGTCTTTGCACTGGTGGTACCGCATATAGAGGCGATTGTCGTCTCCCAAATCCAGGATTTCGATCTTGCCCGTGTAGTGCGACATGATGTACTTAAAGGTCTTCTGAATCCCGCTCAGTCGCTGGTTGATGCCGCGAACAATTTCCACCCCGCGGCGCAATGGCACTTGGAAGTGTGATGCCGCCTTCACCGGTCGTCCCTGGAAGAGATAGTAGGGGCGAACGCCAATCGAATGGCACTTCGCGAAAGTGTCAGCAAGCACCTGAGGATCATCGTTGACCTTGGAGAGCAGTACCGATTGGTTCAGGAACTGCACCCCTACTTCGCGGAGCCTCTGTATGTTCTTGATGGCCTCAGTCGAAATCTCGCCAATGTGGTCGAAGTGTCCGACGATGACGGGCGTCTTACCTGCAGCCATGATCCTTCCAAATAACGCGGGCAGTTCGGGATCCGCAAAGCGCGGCGGATAGAATGCGACCATCTTCGTACCGAAGCGAATGGAGGTCAGGTTCGGCACCGCCAACAGGTGGTCCATGATGCGGTGCAGTTTGTGGGTGTTCAGCGTGAAGGCATCGCCGCCCGAAAGCAGTACGTTGTTCATCTCTGGGTGGTTGCGCATGTACCTAGCAACCACAGCATAGTCGGGTGCGATCTCGTCGGAATCGTTGCCCACCAGTCGTTTGCGGAAGCAGTAACGGCAGTACGATGCGCATTTGTCGGTGACGAGCAGGAGTCCGGTTTGCCGGTACTTGTGCTGGAGTCCGGGTACCACGGTATTGTCGTGCTCGCCGCTCGTATCCAGATTGCCCCGGCTCTCGAATTCCTTAAGTGTGGGCTCAACGATGTGCTTCAGTTGATCGTAGTAACCACTGTTTCGAATTTGGTCGTTGTAGAATTTCGTGACCTGATACTTGGTAATGTCGAACTCGCGCAGTGCACTTGCGCTGAGCGTCAGCGGCCCCTCCTGGAAGTTCATTACCACTAATTTGGGGTCCGTTTCGCAAGCGGGCATTGACGCTTGTGAAAAAGGAAATACCACGAATTCTGTTAACGGTCTGGACGCGGTCGACATTTTCCCTCTCTTTGGGCTTCTCTCGTAGCGAGAAGCGGCGTTTTGGAAAGCAGCGATCTCGCGCTTTCATGTCTATAGGGTGTCGAGACTCTTAGAAAATAGAGGGCGAGCGAGAAGCTTACAAAGTTGTAATAATCGGGTAATGGAGTGGTATCAGCTGAGCGGTATGACCAGCGCGATGTAAGCGATGTGGGATTCTCGATGTTCCCGATAATAATGTCCTGCGCTGACTTTCTTTCGTGTCAGTCCCGGCGCTGCCAAAGGCAAGGTATGACTCTTGCCAAGTCATGAACGTGGTAACCGGTCGCAATGCAGCACCAGCCTCACACGCATAGCAGCGCAAGCCCAGTGTCTTGTGCCGTTTGGGTGCGATGGTCACAGCGCAACTCCAAGTGCATGACAGATAAGCACATCTACGTCGCTTGGGTATTGCAATGCGAGAATCGCTCCGCAGAATGCAGCACGATACCGCTTAACGTCCTCTTCTGTTTCAATGGTTTGTGTTTCCGTGTTCATGGCGAATCCTCTTTTCTTAACCCCAAACAAAACACTTGCAACTTAAACCCGCCCAGTTTGTTCTCGGGCTTTCATGTCTATTAGGGTGTCGAGGCTCTCGAAAAATAGAGGGCGAGCGGAAAGCTTGCACAGTTGTAACAAGGGGGTAATAGAATCGCATCAGCTCACCGGTATGATCAGCGTGACGTAAGTGATGTGGGTTTCCCGATGTGCCCGATAATGATCTCGTGCGCTGACTTTCTTTCGTGTCAGTGCCGGCGTGTCGCGATACTCGAAGGGAGTACCCAACCGTGGACTTCGGGTCGCAGGAGCTAAAAAAGGTCCCGGAGATTGTGCAGGTGCCCGTGCTTGTGCCGCCACAGAAACACAATTCCTTACTCGAAGTCCGTGAACTGACGGTAGAGTATCGAGCCGGACACGGATCGCCCGTTGTCGCCCTGCGTGAGATCAGCCTCGCAATAAGTGCAGGGGAAATCATCGGAGTGCTCGGTGAGTCAGGTTCGGGCAAAAGCACCCTTGCGCTGGCGCTCTGCGGGTTGCTCCCAAATCCGGCTCAAGTTCTCGGCGGCTGTATCAAGTTCCGGGATCTTGATCTCCTGAAGCTAAGCGAATTTGAGATGGAAGCGGTTCGCGGCGCACAGATCTCGCTTGTCGGGCAGGATCCCGATCAGGCATTGAATCCGGTGCTGCGCGTAGGAGAGCAGGTTGCGCAGGTGGTCTGCGCTCATAACAACATAACCGCTCGGAAGTGCCGCCAGCAGGCCGAGGAGATGCTGCAGCGCGTTGGATTAGGCGATGCGCGGTTCTATGACGCCTACCCTCACCAACTGAGCGGCGGCCAAAAGCAGCGCGTCGTAATCGCGCAGGCTTTGGTTTGCCGACCGGCTCTTCTGATAGCGGATGAGCCGACTAGTGCTCTGGATCCGATTACCCAAGCCCAAATTCTCGATCTGCTGCAGCTCCTCGTGGACGATTTGGGGAGCGCCTTGCTGCTGGTCAGCCACGATCCCAATATCGTGGAGCGAATCGCTCACCGTACGGTGGTGATGTATGCTGGGCGCGTCGTTGAGTCGGGCCGTACCCCCGACGTGTATGCGAATCCTCTTCACCCTTACACCGCTGGACTGCTGCAGTCGCGTCCGAGATGCGATCATTTCGGCAAGCTCCCTCTGACTTGTATCCCGGGCGCGCCGGCCGATCTCTCTCTTCAGTCCATCGGCTGCGCCTTCGAGCCACGTTGCGATGAGCGAATGCCGAAATGCTTGCAGGGCGAACCCGAAGAGTTCATTACACTGGAGAACGGGCATTCGGTGCGCTGCTTCAAGTATTCTGCTTAGAGCGCTTTATGGACCAACCACTGTTGCGGGTGCGGGATCTGACGAAGACCTACACCCAAAATCGCTTTCTTTCGCGCAAGCGGCGGGGCATCTGCGCTCTACGAGGGGTCAGCCTCTCGATACGTCGGGGATGCACGCTGGCTCTGGTGGGTGAGTCGGGATCTGGGAAATCAACCCTGGCCCGCTGCGTAGCCAGGCTTGAGAGTCCAACCAGCGGACAGATTTGGTTAGGCGACGCTGACCTTACTACGCTTCATTCTGCCCAACTGAAGCCGTTTCGACGCAGAATCCAGCTGCTGTTACAGGATTCCGCTGCTGCAATAAACCCGCACTTTCTGGCGTGGGAGGTTGTCTCGGAGCCGCTACGAATCCAACACCGCGGCACGATTGGGCAAGAGAAGGCCAAGGCTCTTGAGATGATGGAACAGGTTGGGCTGCCGAAGACACTGACTGAGCGCCGTCAACACGAACTCAGCGGAGGCCAGCGGCAACGCCTTGCAATAGCCCGCGCTCTGATCCTTGATCCTGAATTATTGGTGCTAGATGAGCCGTTCATCGGGCTCGACGTTTCTGTCCAAGCGCAAATCGCAAACCTTCTTCTCGCAACGCAAAAGGAGCGATCGCTCAGCTACCTTCTGATCGCTCACGATCTGGCGCTGGCCAGTAGTCTTGCAGATGAGATCGCTGTGATTCACAGCGGAAGAATCATCGAGAACGCGACACCCTCGGAGATTCTCCAGACTCCGCGGCAGCCATATACAGCGCAACTTGTAGCCGCAGCCTGCGGTCCTGGCGTAAATCGGGCCAGAACAGGTGGAGGACTTTAGATGCGCTACGTTCTCCGGCGGGTCGTACACGGAGTTCTGGTTCTCGTTGCTGTATCAATCCTCTCTTTTCTGCTCTTGCATCTCGCACCAGGAGAGTTCTTCGCGGAGATGCGGTTGAATCCGCAGATTGCTCCGGGAACTGTTGATGCATTGCGTGCGCAATATGGACTGGACCGGGCCTTGCCTGTGCAATACGGTCTGTGGATGCGGTCGGTCCTGAAGGGGGAGTTCGGTTATTCGTTCGCTTACAACCAGCCCGTCTCTTCGCTGCTTTGGCCCCGAGTGCTCAATACTCTTCTGCTGAATACTGTGGCCCTTCTGATTGCCTGGTTGGTCGCCGTGACATTCGGAACCTGGGCGGCAGCGCGGCCCGGGAAGTGGGAAGACCGGTTGTGTTCTCTGGGAACCTCAACATTGCTCGTGATCCCTGACCTGATGTTGGCGCTGGCTCTGCTGATGCTCGCCGTGCGCACCCGATGGTTCCCCTCAGGCGGCATGGTGACCATCGATTTCGCAGACTTGACCGCGTGGTCCAAAGTTAAAGATTTGGGGGCACATCTTGTCTTGCCCGCAGCGGTCATCGTGCTAGGGACATTTCCGCTGCTTTACCGACATGTACGGTCGAGCGTGTCTGAATCGCTCACGCTGCCATTCGCGCAGGCTGCGCGTGGATACGGCATTCGAAGAACCCAACTCTTGTTTCGTCAAGCACTGCCAGCTGCGGCCAACCCCCTTATTTCGTTGCTGGGACTGTCTTTCGGGACACTATTGAGCGCTTCATTGCTGGTCGAGGTCGTTCTGAGCTGGCCTGGATTAGGCCCAATGCTGCTGGAATCCATTCTTGCACGCGATGTTTATGTCGTCATCGCTATCGTTCTGCTTTCGGCCGCGCTTGTCATCCTGGGCAGTCTCTTCGCCGATGTGTTGCTTTATTGGAGTGACCCACGGATCCGGACTGAGGGGCGATGACCCATTGGCAAAAGATTGCGGTGCCTTTGGTGGCTCTGGTAACCGTGCATCTGCTGGTTGTGTTCGCTGGCTTCGTTGCACCTTACGACGTCGCTACCCAATTTCGCGAGCATCCGTATGCTCCCCCTTCCCGGGCTCACTTCCGCGATGAAAAAGGTCATATTCATATACGTCCGTTCGTTTATGCGTGGAAGAATAACGGCAATTTCGCCGAGTATGAAGAAGATACCGAACGAATCATGCCGGTTCGATTCTTCGTGCCTGGCGACCCGTACACGATGCTTCATGTTCTTCACTCCAGCGTGCATCTCTTCGGGGTTGCGGAACCGGCGCACATATTCATTCTGGGTAGCGATGGATATGGACGGGATCAGTTCTCGCGTCTGCTGTTTGGTGGCCAGGTTTCGCTCTTCTCAGGACTACTTGCAGCGGCGCTGTCTCTCTCGCTCGGTCTGCTGTTCGGATCGGCGGCAGGATATTACGGAGGTCTGCTGGATGCCGTGCTCATGCGCATCAGCGAAGTCTTCCTGGCGCTACCTTGGCTTTACCTCTTGTTTGCGGTTCGTGCGTTTTTGCCTTTGCGAATGAGCGCCGCGGGCACCTTCCTCTTGTTGATCGCAATAGTCGGAGCGGTGGGATGGACCCGTCCGGCACGACTGGTGCGCGGTATCGTATTGAGCGCAAAAGAGCGCAGTTATGTGCTTGCGGCACGAGGCTTTGGTGCGACGGAATGGTACCTGCTGCGCCGCCACGTATTGCCGCAGACGCGAGGAGTTCTGCTTACCCAGGCGGCGATACTAATTCCGCAATTCATCCTGGCGGAGGTAACCTTGTCTTTCCTTGGGCTGGGTGTTGCCGAGCCTATTCCGAGTTGGGGAAACATGCTGTCGGCGTTGCAGCAATACAACGTTCTCTCATCCTACTGGTGGATGATCATCCCTGGACTTGTACTGATCCCCATTTTTCTCAGCTACTACTTGCTGGCGCGCTCTTTAGAGCAACAAGTATAATCCTCGCTGCACCAATGCCATCAATAACTTGAGGCCTTATGAATGCCCTCCTTCGGTTTGGCGTCTTATTGTTGTCGTGTGCCCAGGCGGTGTGCGCTCTTGCGGGTTCGCCCTCGGCAACCGAGGAGCTTCTGGTCACCAGGAGTGAAGCGGGCCGTCCAGGCGGGAAACTGATTATCGCCGAACGGTCTGAGCCGAAAACGCTTAACCCAGTTACCGCGCTCGACGGGCCATCGCGCGACGTCATCCGCCGCATGACTGCCGATCTGATCCGGATCAACCGCAGCACGCAACTTACTGAACCGGCCCTGGCCATATCGTGGACAATCTCTTCCGATAAACGTCAGTACACGTTGAAGTTGCGCCACGGCATAAAGTTTTCGGATGGCCACCCCTTTGATGCGGACGATGTTCTGTTTTCCTTCCAAGTTTATCTCGACGAGAAGGTGCACTCGGTGCAACGTGACCTTCTGATGATCGACGGCAAACCGATCGGCGTGGTAAAGCTTGATCAGTTCACGGTGCGATTCGAACTCCCCAAGCCCTACGCGGCTGCCGAAAGAATCTTTGACAGCGTCGCAATGCTTCCGCGACATTTGCTTGATCAGCTTTACAAGGAAGGAAAGCTCGCCAGTGCCTGGGGACTGAATGTGCCACCGAGTGAGATCGCAGGTCTCGGGCCCTTTCGCCTGAAAGAGTATGTCGCGGGGCAGCATCTTGTGTTGGAACGTAATCCCTACTACTGGAAGAGCGATAGCAAACGCACTCGGCTTCCGTATCTTGACCAACTCGTTTTCGTGTTCGTGCCTTCGGAGGACGCACAGGTACTCAGGTTTCAAGCGGGCGATACTGACATCCTGAACCGCATCAGCGCTGACAATTTCCCAGTGCTACAGAAGGACCAGCGGGCCCGGGAATTCACCCTCCTCGATCTCGGTCCAGGTCTGGAATATAACTTTCTGCTGTTCAATTTGAACGATGACACCATAGGACGCCTGCCCGATGTTGTGCGCCATCAAGTGTGGTTTCGCGAGCAGAAGTTCCGCCAGGCGATCTCCGAAGCTATCGACCGCGACGCAATCGTGAAACTGGTTTATCAGGGTCGAGCAACGCCGCTCATAGCGCAGGTCACTCCCGGCAACAAGTTGTGGTTAGATCAGTCTCTTCCCAAGCCGGGGCGTTCGGTCGCGCAAGCGAAAGATCTTCTGCGTAGCGCTGGATTTCGTTGGAAAGCGGACGGAACGTTAATTGATTCGACCGGACAGGCTGTCGAGTTTTCTATCTTGGCCAGTGCCAGCAACGCGCAGCGCAAGCAGATGGCGACACTAATCCAGGCTGATCTCAAACAAGTCGGGATCAACGTACAAGTCGTGCCCATGGAATTCCGTGCGCAACTCGACCGTGTTGTCCAGACACACGACTATGACACGGCCATTATGGCTTTGGGCAGCGGGGATGTGGATCCGACTGCGGAGATGAATGTATGGCTTTCGACCGGCGGAACACACCTATGGCACCTGGGCGAAAAGCAGCCCGCCACAAATTGGGAGGCCGAGATAGACCAGTGGATGCGGGCGCAAGAGACCGAAATGGACCCGAAGAAGCGCAGGCGTGATTACGATCAGGTACAGCAGGTCATTGCCGCCCAGATGCCATTGATCTGTCTGGTCAGTCCCAACATTCTTGTTGGCGCAAAGGCCAAAATCGGCAATTTCCAGCCCGCCATTTTGGACCACTACACCTTGTGGAATGCCGACGAGCTGTTTTGGAGGCAGTGAACGATGACCGATACGATGACGAAGTTTTCATGTTGACCTCACGGCATTCTGTTCGCGGGCTCCTTACACTGAACGGATCTGGCCAACTTTAGATCGAGGCACAACCGAAGAAGCATGAGTCCCGATATGCAATTCGAACCGGCCGTGCCTGCTTTACAGGCGGACGAGCCCGGTGGCGACGGCCACCTTGTGCGCGAATGTTTGGCTGGAAACGAGCAGGCGTGGAACACGTTGGTCGAGCGCTACAAGAGGCTAATCTACTCGATCCCTTTCAAGTATCACGCTGCCCCTGAGGATTGTGCCGACATCTTTCAGTCGGTTTGTTTAGACCTCTACTCCGAACTAGGCAAGCTGCGCAAAGTCGAATCCCTGAAATCCTGGATCATAAGCATTACGGTACACAAGTGCTTGCAGTGGAAGCGGCAGCAACGCGGAAACGTCGAACTCGACGCAATGGAACAAGAGCAGGCAGAGGCGACCGCTGTCGCAGCTCCGGACTTCATGATCGAAGTGCAGCAGGAACAGCTTGTACGCGAAGCCGTCGCCAAGCTGAAGCCGCGCTGCGCTGAGATGATTCGGCTGTTGTTCTATCAACACCCTCCATTGCCATACAACGAAGTTGCTCAACGTCTGGGCCTAGCGACAGGTTCGATAGGGTTTATCCGCGGGCGATGCCTGAAGCAGCTCGAAAAGATCCTGCAAGAATCAGGGTTCTGAGTTATGTCGGACTCTTTGGCTGCCATGGAAAATCTGTCATGGACCGAGACTCTTTCGCGGATACCCGATGAGCGCTCTCGCCGTGCGTTCCTGAGCCGCGATCCAAAGCTGCAGACTCCCGAAGCCGTTCAGCAATTGTTTGACGAGGTGATTCGCCTGGTGCGAGTTGACCTCCGGCGGGCCTACCGCCTCGCCAAAGCAGCCTTGTGGATAGGACGTCAGCTTCGCGACGAGCCTTCACGCGCCCTGGGGTTGCGCGCACTCGGACACGTCTACTACCTCCGGAACAAACACCAGTTCGCACGCAAGCACTATGAAACGGCAATTGCGATTTATGCCTCGCTAAACCGGGAACTAGAGCTGGCGCGCACCATGAGCGCCGCACTGCAAAGTTTGATCTATCTCGGCGAATACGACCTCGCATTCGAATGGAGTGAGCGAGCGCGGACGATCTTCGAAAAACATAGCGACCTGCTTCGTCTGGCCCGCCTCGATACTAACGTTGGCAACATCTTTCACCGTCAAGACCGATTTCAGGACGCCATCGCACTCTATCAGCGTGCTTATGCCGTTTTCGAAGAACAAGGGCAAGTCCTCGATACCGCTATTGTCCTTCGCAACCTCGGAGTCTGCTATATCAGCCTCAACCAATTTTCCGAGGCTCTGCGCACGTACAGCAAAGCTCGGGAGTTTTGCACACGACAGCATGCGCCTCTGCTTTTAGCGGAGGTCGAGTACAACGTAGCTTATTTGTATTACCTCCGTGGCGAATACGCCCGCGCCATATCGTCCTATGAGGTCACTCGTGAATTGTGCATTCAAGCTGGAGACCCATACCATCGGGCGCTATGCGATCTCGATCAGTCCGAGATGTATCTCGAATTGAATATGAGCAGGGATGGGACAAGGCTTGCCGAGAGTGCGCTTGCCGGATTCCAAAAGCTAAACGTGCGATATGAGATCGCCAAGGCTACCGCGTTTATCGGACTGGCGGCAAACCAATTGGGGAACCGCAAACGCGCGCTCAAGATGTTCGCAAGGTCCCGCAACCTGTTCGTCAACGAACGGAACCGGCTTTGGCCGGCTGTACTCGATCTGTACCGAGCTGTGGTTTTGTTCGACGACGGCGACGATGAGGGCGCAGCTGAACTGTGCCAGGCTGCACTGGATGTGTTTGTATCGAACAGCATTCAGAGCCGGGCGGCCTTGTGTGAAGTGTTGCTCGCGCGCTTGGCAATCCGCTCCGGTGAATTCACAGCCGCCCAGCAGCATTGTCGTTCAGCCATCGAGCTGCTCGAGACCATGGAGGCGCCGGCAATCGCCTGCCACGCCTATCTCGCCATGGGAGAGGCGCAGGAGCGCTTGCTGGATCTCGAAGGCGCGCGTACATCCTATGAGACGGCGAGTTCGATCCTCGAAGAGCTTCGCAGCGAGCTCGTTCAGGAAGACTCCAAGATCGCGTTTCTCAAAGACAAGCTCGCTATCTACGAGAATCTGGTAGCGCTGATTCTGCGGGAGCGGCCGAATCAGGACGACAAGACGCGCGCCTTCGACTACATCGAGAGGGCCAAATCGCGCAGCCTCGCCGAACTGCTTGCCGTGCGGGTGGAGCCGGCGGATGCGACTGCGGGCTCTGTTGGGATAGACGTGGTGAGCGAGCTCCGCGAGCAAATCAACTGGACCACTCACCGGATTGAGCGGGAACAGATGCAACCGGGTGCGGATTCAGCAGCTCGCACAAAGCAGTTGCGCGATGAAGCACGAGCACTGAAGCGCAAACTGAGCAATGCATTGATTGAAGCCAAGGCCGGGAGAGAGCGGGTGCCTGTGATGGAGAGCGGCGGTGCTCTGGCTCTAAGTGCTATACGCGAGGCCCTGCCGCCCGACAGTACGGTCCTTGAGTACTATCAGTGCCGCGATTCTTTCCTGGGATGTGTGCTGGATCACGATCATATCGAGATCATCAAGGTCGCGCCTGTGGCCAAGACACGCGAACGGTTGCGGCTATTGCAGTTCCAATTTTCCAAATTTCGCCTGGGTACCGAATACATCTCGCGCTTTGCTCAACAGCTCTATCGGGCCGTCGACGCGAATCTGGCCGGTCTCTATAGCGACTTGATTGCGCCGGTCCGTGCCCACCTGCGTGGTAGGCACCTCGTCATCGTGCCCCACGGTCTGCTTCACCTGTTGCCCTTCCACGCCCTAACCAGGGACGGGACGGCGTTACTGGACGAGTTTGAAATCTCGTTCGCGCCCAGCGCCAGTGTCTTAGCATGGCTACTCAAGAAGGAACCCGTTAGTGGAAGTGAGTCCCTGGTCGTGGGGGTGCCGGACCCACTGGCTCCACACATTCAACGTGAAGCGGAGATCGTGGCCTCGAACCTCGAGAACGCAACCCTGTTGCTGGGAGAGTCGGCCACGCAGGAATCTCTGTGGTCTTTCGCGCCGAGAGCCCGCAATATACACATCGCGGCGCACGGCTATTTTTGTCAGGAGAACCCGATGTTCTCCTCTATCCGCCTGGGCGATTCATCGCTGACGTTGATCGATCTGTACCACCTGAATCTCTCAGCGGACTTGGTTGCGCTGAGCGGCTGTGGCACCGGGATCAATGTTGTGCTGGGTGGCGATGAACTCCTCGGACTGGTACGCGGGTTACTTCACGCTGGCGCACACAGCATGCTGGTCTCTCTTTGGGACGTTCACGACGAGAGCACTACCGAGTTCATGACTCTCTTCTATAAGAACCTGCGAAGCATGACCAAGTCTCAAGCGTTGC
>Ga0209039_10002638_pt1 | contig 14937 bp, 6 predicted proteins | sample BogFormECP12_OM1_FD_188238 | JGI IMG/M metagenome (GOLD analysis project Ga0209039, IMG submission 188238) | Bog forest soil microbial communities from Calvert Island, British Columbia, Canada - ECP12_OM1 (SPAdes) (version 2) | ecosystem: Environmental > Aquatic > Freshwater > Wetlands > Bog ... | reverse complement strand
GCTCCGTATTTCGCGACGGTGCTGCTCCCGATCCCTGGCACCGCCAGCAGCTCCCGGGCGGTTCCCGGCCGCGTGCTGGCCATCGCTCTCAAGGCCCGATCGTTGAAAATGCGGAAGGCCGGGACGCCGCGTCGTCGGGCCTCAGACAGACGCCAGGCGCGTAGCGCTTGTTCGATGGAGGAAGGCAGTCCGGTGCCGGACGCTTTTGCCCTTGCCACCGAACTCGGCTGGGCGGCGGTTTCGGGTTCCCGTGCCCGCCTGCTCGCGGAGCCAGTGGGCTTCGTCTTACGCTGGCGCTTGGTTGACGCCGGCGGCGAATCCTTCATGATGAAGTCGACCGGGGTGGTTCCGTCCACCGAGTATCCGGCGCGCGTCAGGCCCACCTTACGATACGGAATTGCTTTCCCGTTCTTCTCGAAAACCGCATCCGATAACCGCACGATGCCCGCGCGCGCCATGGCGCCAAGCACTTCTTCGAACCCGTCGCGGCTCATCTGGGAGCCGGGGTACAGTTCGCCGTATAGCTTTCCCGTTGATTTCATAGCGCCCGAGCGCAACGCCGCGACTACCCGCAAAAGCGCCGCGTGCTCCGCCGCGGTGGCGGTTCGGAATCGTTGCGCGGCGCACTGCCCGGGAGCGCAGAAATCGCAGATGCCGCACGGCTTCTGTCCGTCAGCGAGATCCCCGAAGTGGCGTACCAGGGTGGCCATGCGGCACTGGTTACTCTCCGCGTATCGGATCATCTGGTCGATCTGCGCCCGCTTCTGCTCACCTTGAGCGATATAGGACTCACGCCACTGGTCGTGGCCGCGGCTCACGTTCTCAGCATAGTCCACCACGGCGCCGCCATGGGTCCACAACTTCTCCAAAGCTTTGTCGAATACCTCCTCTTCCATTCGAACTTGGTGCGCGAGCGCCGCCTTTTCTTGTGGCTCGGCCCGGAGCCGGGCGAAGATCCCGTCCAGCACCGTGACGTCCGGATAGTCGCGCTCGAAGAAGAAGTCGTGGGTGTAGCGATCGGCGTAGGAGTGCATCAGGATGGCGCGGCTGGGTTTCCCGTCCCGCCCGGCGCGTCCCATTTCCTGGTAGTACGCTTCGAGACTACCGGGTAAGGCCGTGTGGATCACGGTGCGGATGTCGGCCTTGTCGATCCCCATGCCGAAGGCAATCGTCGCCACCATGACCTCGATCCGGCCCTCCAGGAACTCCTGCTGGACTCGCTGGCGGCGCTGGGCATCAAGCCCAGCGTGATAGGCCGCCGCGGGAAAGGAGGTGCCGAGTTCGGCGGCAAGGCTGTCGGCCTGCTTCCGCGTCGGAGTGTAGACGATGGCCGGCCTGCGTTCGGCGTCGCCCAACAGCCCGCCCGTGAGCTCGGCCCGTTGGGAAGGCGCAATCTCGACCACCTCAATGGCGATGTTGGCCCGCCGAAAGCCGTGAACGAAGCGGGTCGGCTGCGCCAGCCCCAACTGCTCGGCGATGTCATTCTGAACGATGGGCGTTGCCGTAGCGGTCAGCGCCATCACCGGCGCCGGCCGGAAGTGGGGCAGGTGCTGGCCCAGCATACGGTAATCCGGCCGGAAATCGTGTCCCCACTGCGAGATGCAATGGGCTTCGTCAATAGCGATGAGGGACAGGGGTCGTTTGGCCAGCATCTCCGCGAAACCAGCCACGCGCAGCCGCTCCGGCGCGATGAACAGGAACTGGAGCTTGCCGCCGAGGTAATCGAAGCAAACCCGACGCGAGTCGGCGCGCGGGCGGCCGGAATGGATACGCTCGACGGCGAAGCCGTGTTGCTTGAGTTTAGCCACCTGATCTTCCATCAAGGCAATGAGCGGGCTGATCACCAGGGTGGTTCCACCGCGGGCAATGCCTGGTAATTGGTAGCACAGCGACTTGCCGGATCCGGTCGGCATGACCAGCAGCACGTCCTGACCCTCGATGGCCGCCCGGCAGACGGCTTCCTGGTTCGGCCGGAAGGAGTCGAAACCGAACGCGCGGTGCAGAAGACTCTCCAGGTCGCCCGTCGGCACGGGTGTGGTTATGACTGCCTGCGGCGGTCGGGGCACGGTCGGCGCACTTGCGCTGGCCAGAGCCACTGCGGGCTCAGCCGCCTGCGGCGTCTGCCCCACCTTGCTTACCACTCCTCGGACGTAATCCTCGATCCCTTTCAAGAACGGCCCCAGCTGACCGGCGCCGCGCTGGATTCGCTTCAGATACGCTTCCCATTGCCCCGTCATGGCGGGGCTCTTCACCTCGGGGTGGACGACTTCGATCAGCCGGACACCTTTCTCGGTGGCTTCAAGGTTCTTCCCTTGCCGCACGATGTAACCGCGCTTGAGCAGTACCTCGATGATGGCCGCGCGGGTCGCGGACGTCCCCAGACCCGTCTCCTTCATGGCATCCGACAGTTCTTTCTCTTCGAGCGTCTTGCCCGCCGTCTCCATGGCCGTGAGCAGCGTGGCTTCCGTGAGGCGCTTGGGAGGTCGCGTTTTCTTCTTCAACGCCCGAACGTCGACCACCTCCTGCGGTTGGCCCTTGGCCAAGCCCGGGGGCAGGGCTTGGGCTTGGTCCCGTCGCTCCCCCGCGCTACTTCCCTGCCCCTGCGTCGTCGTCTGTTTCTCGACGGCGATATCCAGCACCTTCCAGCCCGCTTGCTGTACCGCGGTTCCTGACGCGTGATAGCGGTCGATGATGTCGCCATTGGTAATCGCCGTGATCACCGTCGTCACCGACCAGATGTGGTCGTCCTGCCAGGCACTGAGCAGGCGCCGGCAGACCAGGTCGTAGATCTTGCGCTCGTCGGCCGACAGGTTGGCCTTCTCGGGTGAAGTGGCGGTGGGAATGATAGCGTGGTGATCGGTCACCTTGGAGTTGTCGACAAACCGCTTGCCCAGGGCACGCTCCCCAGTGCCGGGCGCGAGGTGCTCGCGATAAGGCCTTTCGATGCTCTTGACGATCTGCGGCAGTGTCCGTCGCACATCCTCAGAGAGGTGCCGGCTGTCCGTGCGCGGATAGCTGATGAGCTTGTGGCTCTCGTACAACGCCTGCGCTAGGTCCAGGGTTTGCTGCGCGCTGAAACCGAACAGGCGGTTGGCGTGCCGCTGGAGCTCGGTGAGGTCGTAAAGCAGGGGCGGTGCCAGGCGCTGTGTTTCGGCCTTAATGGACTCGATGGAGGCCTTGCCGGTGCGCGCCCGCTCGACAATGCGGTTCGCCTCCTGTCCATCGGCGGGCAGCCGCATCGCCTTGGGTAGCGATTCTTTGTCTGCCCCCTCTCCCGCCCGCGCGCGGAACCACGTACCCTGATAGACGCTCTTCTTATCCCCGCCCGGGGGGCGCTCGCCAGGACGGAAATCGGCGAGGACTTCCATGTAGTCTTCGGACACGAAGCGGCGGATGGCGAGTTCACGCTCCACCACCATGGCCAGCGTCGGTGTCTGGACGCGGCCGACGGAAAGCTCCTCGTTATAGGCCAGGGAGTAGGCGCGCGACAAATTCATGCCCACCAGCCAGTCGGCCCGGCTGCGGCCGCGCGCCGCATCGGCCAGGGGGTCGTAGTCCGTCCCCGGCCGCAGGGCCTCGAAGCCCTTGCGGATGGCCTCCGGTGTGAGGGAAGAGATCCACAGCCGGCTGAACGGCTTTTGGCACTGCGCCGCCTCGTAGATATAGCGGAAGATCAACTCGCCCTCGCGGCCGGCGTCGGTGGCGCATACAACCCGTGAAACTCGCGGCGAGTTGAGGATTCGCGCCACGACCTCAAATTGGCCTTTGGTTTTTTCGTAGACCACCAGCGGCCATTGCTGCGGCAGGAGGGGGAGCCGGTCGCGCCGCCAGGAGCGCCATTCCGGGTTGATCTCGTGCGGCTGGGCAAGGGCCACCAGATGCCCCAGCGCCCACGTCACCACGTAGCGGTTGCCGTGCAGGTATCCGTCGCCCCGGCTGGTCGCACCCAACTCCCGGGCGATATCACGCGCCACCGAGGGTTTCTCCGCCAGCACGGCGATAGTACCGGACTCCGGGTTCGCCATGGCAAAGCTTCTCGTTCAACCTGTCGCGCCAGGGACGCGCTGCTACCCGCTAGCGCGGCCGGACATCTTAGGCGCCCGAAAAGAGGTTGTTCGCGGGCATGACCCGTTCCGCACAAGCTGGGGTATCGTTCCGCGGACTGTTCACCAGGGAACTGACCTCATAGCGCGTCATCAATTCCGCCTCAAAGGGCACCAGCAATTCCCCCAACCTCCGCCTCTCCGTCGGCGGAGCGGTTAACCAGGTCTCGTGGTGGTTGCGGTGAAGAATAACCGGCATGCGATCGTGGACGTCTTGCAGCAATTCATTGGGAGTGGTGGTCAGAATCGTGCATGATTCCAGGATCGTGCCGTCCGGCGACTTCCAGTGATCCCAGAGACCCGCGAAGGCAAACAAGGACCCGTCCTTCATGCCGAAGTGAAAGGCCTGCTTGCGCTGGCCTGCCTTCTTCCATTCATAAAACCCATCGGCCGGAACCAGGCAACGCCTCTGGGCAAAGGGCTCGCGGAAGGAAGGTTTGTCGAGTACCGTCTCGCTGCGGCCGTTGATCAACCGGGAGCCAATGGAAGCATCTTTGGCCCAAAACGGAACCAGGCCCCAACGTACCATGCTGATCGCACGCCTGGACCCTACTTGGCGGATCACGGGCACAGACTGCGATGGTGCGATGTTGTAACGCGGATGTAGCTCCTCCGTCGGCTCCGCTTCAAAGAACTCCGCGACCTCTTCTTCCGTGCTCGACAGCCGGTAGCCATGACACCTTCTCTCAAGTGAATGATACCACAGGGCCTTGTCCACGGATACACACCGTGCGACTAGAACTGCGACTATGTTTTCCGAAACCAGAGTACTTACCCTATAGGAGGAATTATGCAGATCACGGTGTCGATCTATGACCGGGTGAAGATCAACGGGAAGTGGATGGAGAAGCATGTCCCGATGCCAAAGACTATGAAGGACGGAAGGCTGTTCGTGAAAGATCAACGAGAAGGAAACTTCATTATCTCGTGGTACGAGGACTGCAAGAAGAAACGCCAGGCGGTGGAGGGCCATGACCTCTCGGACGCGGTGGCGCTGGCACGGTCGAAGGCCTGGTATTTGAACAACTGTCATGAACACCCGGAGGTCAAAGACCCCACTGCAACTACGCCTCGCCCGAGGATCGAAGACTTGATCCCGCTCTACCTGGAGGCCAAGTCAGGATGCCCGAGAACCAAGATCGCCCACAAGCGGGCGCTCCAGGAATTCCAGAACTTCTGCGCCGTGGAGCGGATCGGGCACGTGGATGAAATCACCAAACCATTGGTTCGGAAATGGTTCGACAAGCTGGTGGCAGGCGGCAACAGCCCGTTGACCGCAGGGATCAAGGTATTGCGGATGAACGCCTTCTATCGTGCCGTCCTGCATCTCGATCCTGGGAAAGGGATCATCACGAAACACGACTACAAGCGGGAGCTGAAAAATGTGAAGACCCCCGAGATATACACCAGGCAGGAGCTGGAGCTGCTGTTCAAGGCCATGGAGCCCGACGAGCATCTGGTCTTCTCGGTGCTGCTGGAGGCGGGGCTGCGCAAGAAAGAAATGATGCACTTGCAAGACGGCGACTTGATTTGCGACGAACTCGTCCCCGGCGCCTGGAAATGCGAGTTGAGGATCGAGTCCAAGCCGCAGTGGGGCCACCTGACAAAGACCGGGGCGTGTCGCAATGTGCTCATCGGCAAGGAGCTGATGGACCGCCTGCTCGCATGGAAAGCTCAGCCGAGGCCGTCCAAGCTGCTTTTCGGCACGAAAGGCGGGCTCCCCGATTGGCATTGGTGGGACCGCCTGAAGCGCGCGGCGGAACGGTGCGGGATCGACCCGGAGACCGTGTGCCTCCAGAAGTTCCGCAGCACCGCCGCGACCACCTGGCTGAGGCCAAAAGAACTTGGCGGCAAGGGATGGGACATCTCGTTCGTCCGCCAGCAGTTAGGACACGAGGACTACAAGAGCATCGAAAGGTACATCGCCATCGTGAAGAACGAAGAGCAGGCGCTGGCGGCCATGGACAAGGCGGTTGCCTGATCAAGCCGGTCGCGGTCATCACGACCAAAACGGTCAGCCGACAAAAAGACGGTATCGTATTTCGGCTCAAAGGGCATGGCGATGAAGCACGCCTGCGCCGCCCGCATAGAGGTGATGCGTGTAAGTAGGTCGTCGGCAAACCAAACCGGGTCAGTCCCTCGCTCGAGAGCCGAGTGCTGTTCCGAGGCCCGTGCGGGCGGAGGCGAACACACCCTGACAACAGAACCGCAGAGACTCCTCCCTCCCCTTCCTTCGCTACTTTGAAAACTATCTTTCGCACCACTCAGTCAGGGCTCGCAACCTACGTGCAAGCTCGGGTGTCAGGGCACCCGTGCGGCAACGCCAGCGCCAGTTTCCGGTCGGAGTCCCGGGCCGGTTCATCCTTGCCTCGCTGCCGAGCCCCAGCAAGTCCTGCATAGGAATCATTGCGGTATCGGCGACCGACGCCATCACCGCCCGTATGAAGTCCCAGTTGATCTCAGTTCCGTTCGTGCCAAAGTAGGCCTGCGCGCTCTCTTGTTCGCACTGCCGATCCTTCTGGCTCCACGTACCATCCTGCCCCAGGCTTGTCCACCAACCCACGGTCGTATCGTTATCGTGGGTGCCGGTATAGGCAATCAAGTTTCGACAGTAGTTATGCGGAAGAAAGGTTCGTGCCCCGTGATCGCTGGCAAATGCGAACTGCAGAACCTTCATCCCCGGAAACGAGAACCTATTTCGGAGGTCTTCCACTTCCGGGGTAATTACTCCCAAGTTTTCCGCAACGATGGGCAGCGGTCCGAGCTCTTTTTGAACTGCCTCGAACAACTTCGCCCCAGGACCCGGTACCCAACGTCCATTGACTGCGTTGCGCTCACTGGCTGGAACCTCCCAATAGGCCTCAAATCCGCGGAAATGATCGAGTCTTACAATGTCGACAGCGGCGAACGTCGCTCGGAACCGCTCGACCCACCATCGGTAGCCAGACTGGTCAAAACGATCCCAACGGTAGGTGGGATTACCCCAGAGCTGACCAGTCGCACTGAAGTAGTCTGGTGGTACTCCGCCCACAGCCCTTGGGTTCCCCCGCTCATCGAGGTCGAACATCTCAGGATTTGTCCAGACATCGGCGCTGTCGTGTTCAACGTAAAAAGGGATATCCCCCATGATGCGAATCCCTCGCCCGTGACAATATTGCCTGAGTTCGCCCCACTGCCGGGAAAATTCGAACTGAAGGAACTTCTGTAGGTTGATCTCAACTTCACTGGCTTGTTTTGCCGGGTCCCATCGCGTCCACGTCACGCCATCGTTCGCAATCTTGAGTGCAAGGAAATGAGCAAACGGGTCGAGCCACAGTCGGTTGTGCTCTTCGAATTCCCTGTAGTCCTCTGTTTGCTTGAACCGCGCGAAGGCTCTCCGCAGCAGAGCCAGTTTATAGGGAACTACCTTCTCGAAATCTACTTCCACTTCAGAGAACTTCGGCACATCCGCCAGGTCTGAACGCGTCAGGTAGCCGCGTTCCGCTAGTCTCTCTGGACTAATGAGCAGGGGAGAGCCGCCGAAGGCCGAAATGGACTTGTAGGGAGAGTCGCCCTCCCCGATGAGTCCGAGCGGCAGCACTTGCCAAATTCTCTGACCAGCGTCACACAGAAAGTCAACGAAACGATACGCCTCGGCTCCAAAGTCACCAATTCCAAAGCGCCCAGGCAGTGATGTGGGATGAAGTAAAACGCCGCTTGCTCTCGGGAGTCTCATGTGGTCAGCCTCGTAGCCCAGGTTCCCGTGCTTTAAGCTGCGAGGACCGAGGGACAATTGTCCGTATTCCTTGTTGTATTCTTCGGAGATACGACAGTTGGTGTTTCTGGCAGGTCCCGCGCATCGGGCCACGCGAGGACTTCCTAGACGCCACCTTGCCAACCTCCTGGAATCTTTATCGGCGCGCTGGAAACATCCCATGAGAGGCGACCGTCTGAGGTCCGATGGCCCCCTTCACCTCCGGGGGAGACTGGACTGCGGTTCATCAAGGGACCAGCATCCTTTCACAATTCGCTGACGCCACTGAAAGACTCACCCAGCAACCCTTGTCCTTTCGCTTCGAAGCGCCAGACGGTACCCTCTACCCTTCTCAGTGAGGACGTAACGAGGGTCGTCTGGATCATCTTCAATCTTCTCCCTTAGGCGGCGCAGAGCGGTGTTCAAACGCGTGACTTGACTCTCATCAGTCTCGTCATATCTCTCGCCGAGCGCTCGTTCAACTAGCTCTCGCCTGGTGCAAAGCTGGTTCGCGCGCTCATTAAGCTGACACAGCAGAGCATAACTTTGCTTTGAAAGCGCCAAGCGCTGCCCCCGGAGCCAAACTTCCTGATTGGTCCTGTCAACCCGAAGCTCTATTGGCGCCGTCCTTGTGCGCGACGAAGTGGTCGACTGCCTGTCGCCCACGTATTTCGCAATCACCGCTGCAGCAATGAGCACATGTGTCATCCGGGCAAGCTCATTCGGGCTGAGCTGATAGCGTGGATTGAAATCCGCAATTCGCCGCGCCGCTAGTAGGAATATACCCAGGTGGTACCGTGGCCAGTTCACGCCAATCTGTCGTGAAGCAAGGCGCCGAATAGCCTCAATCGTCCGTAGGGGTCTTCGCAGAGGTGCTTCGAAGTCGTCTACGCACAGTTTTAGAGATTCGTCGGCTACGAGAACCTGTTCCATCTGATGCAGCCAGCGAAGGTTCCTGACATCCACACAGTCGAAACGGATAGCGGCCTCGAGCGCGACGAAGTTCCATTCCGCTGGGGCAAGTCCGGCACGTCCAAAATCTGTGAGCCAAGCTCGTCCATTAGCATCAGCCAGGATGTTTTCTCCCGAAAGCATGCCTGGCGTCTGTACTAAAAGTGTTGGCCCTCCCATATCACAACTTGCATACAAGAAAACTGTTGGATCCGCGTACAAGTACGATTGGTGCTCAAATTGAAGCGTCAGCTTCCCAGAAACACATTCGATCTTTGCTCCCATAGCAGGAACCTGGCGAACGAGCGCTCGCACGCGTTCTTCAAAGGCCCCACGCGAAAAGCGATCTTCACCTAAACCAACGCGTTCAGCGTAGACTTGGCTAGCTTCCTTGGCTTCTTCAGGAATCCGTTTGTCTTGGTGCCAGGCGCGGAGGGTCTTCCCGAACAGGACCTCCACCGCCAGCTTGAATGATTTCTCTGGCCCTCTATGGTAAAGTTCCTTCAGCGAAGAGAGGTCTTCCACATTGGCTCCAGCCAGAGCATAAGCGTTTGCCGCGAAGTGGATCGTCTCGCTTGACTTAACTAGAAGGGTCCCGGTCTCGCCCGGCGCCTTAGGTCCGAATTCCCGGTAGGCGCGAGCCTCGTCCCGTATGGCGGCGTTCTCTCCGCACACAAGCAAGAGTGACTCGGGCGCTTTGCCGTGGGTGAACGCGACCAGCGCCACGGCCACGCGTCCTTCGCCGCGCCAAAGCACTCGCTCAATTTTGATCTGGTCCGCCTCATAGCAGAGACGGCGAAACAGATCCTCGAGCTCCCCCGACCTACTACGAAGGAGCTCGCCTTCTAACCCTGGGGCGACCAACGTTGCCAGGTGGTGGAAGGTAACTGGATCGTGCTCGTTGACTTGGATGACGAGATTCCAATTGATCCGGACATGCCTTTCAAACGCCTGCTTTACAGCCTCGATCAACATTTCGTGAGCTTCCTCCTTGCCCACAAAGTTGACCGCTGCCGGAAAACCATCTGACCCGGTACCCAACGCCCGACGCACATACTCGACGGTGCCGTAGGCTGTCAGAATAATCTTGGGTAGGGGACGGTAGTCTTCGCTCTGGGCAAGCAGCAAGCCGCTGATATCATTCTGGTCTCCGTCGTCCTCCATGCGAATGTCGAAAATCCCAAGATGAATCCGCTTCTCTCGCAGCGCCTTTTGTGCCTCCTCCAGAGTACCTGCCCTCACCACATCGTACCCGGCTTGTTCCAGAAGTCTGGAATAAACATCCAGCCATTCCGGTTTGTTGTCGATGAAAAGAATTGTTTTCTTCATGTCCTATCCTTGCTGAGATGGTGGAACCCGTTTGTTTGGAACCACTTTGGTGACTAAAGAAGAGCTTGGCCACCGATCAGTAGCCGCCTGAGCTGTCCGCTCCACGCACGAGATCCTCTTTTCCGATAGGAGTCGTCAAACAGTATCGAGACTGAAAAGTCGCCCACCGCCCACTGCCCCAGCCTTTGGGTCCGCCGGATTCCGGCAGGTCGTCAGCGGAACGGAATGGTCCAAGTCGTGCGCCGGGAATCATCGGCAAACGCCGGCCGACAAGCCAGGATCTGTATAGGCAACCCATCTATAGGCACCGGTTCCTGGCACAAATTCCGGCGATCAGACTTTGCAGGCCGGATCGAACCCTGCTTCGTTAGGCAGGATCTTCCCTTTGGCCTATAACCACCCGGCGCCCCTCGCTTTGTTGATAGGCGGAATCATTCATAGAGCTCCCTACCTGGACTTAGGAAACGGCCTCTAAGCCCGCCAATCTCTCACTTCTCGAAATCTCCCGCCGTATGCCAGCCCATCGTCGTAGTTGTGTCCACTATCGCACAACCGGCGATCCGCAGACGCCGCACCAACTCCCCACGCGCCTGGATCGAATTGTTGAGCCTCACGAAATGAACCCCAGCAAGATCAGTAAATTCCCGGATGTGCCCTACTTGAACGATCACGGTTCTCTTTGGAAAGCGCGCCATCACCATCCCGGCCTCGAAGATCACGTTCGGCCGAGGTTGAGGTGTCAGTTCCCTTTCGTGGACGCCGTCGCTTTCAGTCAGGAACTCCGGCAAGAGCCTAGCCTCGTCTTCTGGCGTGAGCAGAACGACCGCCGCTTGCGCCTTCTCGAAGCCTGCCCGCAAGATCTCAATGATTGTGGGCGCAGAATTCCCCGTCGCCTCCACCAGATCACCCCATTCGAGGGGCTGAAGCCCCAGTTCCCGCAGAAAGTGGCACATTGACGCATGAATCTTCTTGTTCCGTCCGTGTACGACAAAGACCCGGCGCCCACGGGGCCAGATCTCCAGCGTGTAGTCAACGATCCGGAGTAATTTCTGTGGACCCTCACTCTTATCAGCGACCGCGACGGCGGAAGGAAGCTCGTTGACCCCTAGAAGCCTGGTCAAGTCAGCCAACTCGACCTCGTAGCCGGTCAATATGATCTTAGGTATATTTCGAAACTTGTGGTCACTTGCTAATTCAAGTCCACTGAGGTCATCTTTGTTATTAGTAGTTGCCAACCTCATGTCGATTATTGCGAGGTCAACTCCACCGTCTTGAAGCACCCGACGCGCCTCCTGAGGGTTCGTCGCTTGCCTCACGTGGTACCCGGCGTTAGACAAGAGGGTGCTCCAAGTGCGCAAGAATTCGGGCTCATTGTCTGCAAGGAGAAGAACGTACTCCATTACTTGCCCCCCTTCACATCGGACGCACGCATTAGCGGCGGTACCGGTCGAAGTAAACACCGTTTGAGCGTGGACACAATCTCCCTTTCATTCAATGACTTGACTGCGTAGTCGACCGCTCCCGCCAGCATTACTTCCCTTGCCCGTTTCCAGTCGTCCACTGAGGAAAAGACTATAACCCGCACTTCAGGAACTTCAAAACGAATTGCAGAGATCACCGACTGCAAATCATTAATCGCCGAGGCATCCAAGAGCACCAAGTCGAAGTCTCTCAATCGGGTATTTCTGACCTCAGATTCGGTAATCAGTTCCACATCTGCGCCCAACGCGAGCACGGCCTTTCGCAGCCGGCTAAGCCAACCATCCCCCGCACCTGTGCTGACCAAAAGACTTCGTTTCAAGCTCACGCACCCCTTCTTAGCGTTCTGACAGCTTGCAGATAGGCAAAACGATTGCCATTGTGGTTCCCGATTTACCCGTCGATTCCATTTTGATCTTACCGTCGTAAGTCCGGACGATTGTGTCGGCCAACATAAGGCCTATGCCGGCTCCTGTGCTTCCCTTGGGCTTGGCTTTCGGTTTCTTAAACACGTCCGCCAAGAAGTCCTCTGGAATTCCGGGCCCGGTATCCTGGATGGAGATTTCAACGCTGTCCTCCACCACTCGCGTGCCGACCATCAGCTTCTTCTCAGGGCTATCCGCCGTCAGCATCACCTCAACTGCATTGTCAATCAATATCTTGAACACTTGGCGTAACCATGCCTGGCTTGCCGACACCCCGCCGACAGTGTCGAGGCTCTCGTCAAGCGCGTAACTCAACTTCACGGGTAAATACCTGGAATGCTTCCATAGGCGGTCAAGATATGTCTTCAGAAGGTCGTTGATTGGTATGCATTGAATTGTATCCTCGCCGGAAAGGGGAGCGATGATAGGGATCTCACGAATGCGTTTTAGGGTCCCCTTCAGATGATTTAGCCCGGTCAAGTCTAGGGTCACGTTCTGTTGCTCCAGCAGTGCAACATGCCCCAAGGCCGCGCCCACCTCTCCGCGGATGTCGTGCGCCCATGCCTGGCTAACCATCTGCATCCAATCAAGAGCGGTACGATCGCCGACGTATCCCTTGATTCTCTTAAGATCCTCGAACCTGCCTGCATTCTGGATAGCAACGGCTGCCTGGGCAGCTAAGCACTCCAGAGAGAAGCGGTCCCCCTCATCGAACGCGCTGCGCGTAGGATGCTCAACACTGATTACACCTATGACTTCACCACCGATTGTGATTGGCACTGCCAGTTGTTGACGGATCGCCGGAAAGAGTCGGACAAAATCGCCGTCCGTATCGACGTCTGGCACCAACTGCGATTCCCTGGTCCTGACAACTCGCCCAATGACGCCGACCCGCCCGCCAAGATTGTCCGGGATGAAATATGCATTCTCCAACGACTGAAGGGCAACCGACAACGTCTCGGACGGATACGCGGCAACCAACTTGGTTCCTAAGGTGTTCGTCAGCCAAATACTGACGAAGCCGCTTGAGTCTTCCACAGACCCTGCAAGTTTCCAAGCCTGCGCAGCGATATGGCCGAGGATCTCGTTCAACTCCAGAGTGCCCGTCACCGCAACGCCGGCTGCGTGGATGGCTTCCAACGCGCGGGCTCGTTTCTTAACCCCCTCGTGCAGTTGCACGTTGGCAATGGCGATAGCGGCCTGGTTGGAGAACAATCGGATGTTGGCCTCCTCATCTGACGAGATGCGATGGTGAGTCCGATAGTTGACGAACATCACGCCAACTCTTTGTGCTTTAGCCTTCAACGGAACGACGACGCATGTATGGATCTTCTCGTCTTGGGCGAAGCGGCTTGCTCTGAAGAGGTCATTGTCGGAAGGGTTCTCGACGACGTACGGCTGATCTTCTTTCTCGAACTTCTTGACCACTTCGTAGACTAGCGAGTCAGGAGCGACTTCTTCAAAGCGCGATGCCCTCTCTGGGTGCTTTACTCCCAGCATTGTGGGCGGGTGGTCCAGCTTTCCACTCACCTCATCGTACACATAGAGGACGACGGCATCGCAGTTCACTAGTTTCTGCGTCTCCTGAGCGATAAGATGTAGGGTGTGCTTCAGGTCGCGCTCGCCCAGAGCTGTCACATGTGCCACACGGTTGGCGGCTTCCTTTGCTTTTTTCACCTGATCGAGTAATCGCGCTTTCTTCAGGGCGAGCGCCGCATGGGTAGCGAAGTTCCTTAGACGCCTATCGTCCTCTTCTGTAAAGATCCTACCCTCCTTGTAGCTAACGTACAGCACACCAACAGGCTCCTCGCCCGCTTTCAGAGCAATCCCCTCGAAGCTCTTTATCTCGGCGCCTCGCAGGAGATCGCGCATCTCGGGACGAATGAACTGTGCGTCTGGGCTCTCGACGTCTGATACATCCACCAACTCGTTTCCGAATACCGTATACGTGATGCCACCCTCTACAGGCTCGGCTTCTTTGAATTTCCGCAGGACGGAATCGGGAATACCTGTAGCAACCAACTGATTAGGGATGAACTTGCCGAGGCCGTCGTCATAGGGCCAGATCGCGGTGGAGTCCGCTTCGAATAACGCCCTTGCCTTCTCGGTTATGGTTTGCAGCACCTGATCGAGACCGGAGGCTCCGGCCATCGCCTTGGCCGCTTCGTGCATGGATTCCAGTTCCAGTAGACGCCGAAGGTCATCGTCTTTTCGCTGGGCATCGGCGTAAGCCTTGGCCGCCTGGTTGGCGTACAGTTGCAACGCCTGTAGCTCCCATATGGAGAACTGGCGCGGCTTGCTGTAATTGACCCACAGGACGCCGATCTGTTTCCCCTTCAATGACAGGGGTAAACAAACGGTTGCGCCGACTCCATACTCAAGTTGCAGTGGGCTTACCCGATCCCTCTCGTTGTTCACATCCTCGATGACCTCGGCCTTACCGGAACGAATCACTCCCATCGAGATTCCATCCGATCGAACCGCACTGGTTAGATCGAGCTGCGCATCGATCCCCTTGATGATCTGCGTCCAAGGCTCACCCGTCTCATCGACCAAGATCATTCTTACCCAAGCTGCTTCGGCGGCCACACGCGCCCGTTCAACAATGTCGTCCAACACTTCGGCAGGATTCTGGGACGACACAAGCGCGCCACTCGCTTCGAAGAGGGATTGCAGTCTCTCGCGGCCGACTTCTGCTTCTCGACGCAACCGGGCGTTGTCAATTGCTATGGCCGCAGTATTGACCAACCCCCGTAACGAGCTAACACGATCATCTGACACGGGGTGGAGTGTGAACTTGTTGTCAGCGACCAGAAGCCCGATCGCCTTGTTTCGTACCTTGAGAGGCATGACAACAACATCCGAGGCCGGTTTGAGGCTTCGCCGGAAGCCTTCCGGCAGCTCCGACAGTTCATGA
>Ga0209039_10002635_pt1 | contig 14950 bp, 14 predicted proteins | sample BogFormECP12_OM1_FD_188238 | JGI IMG/M metagenome (GOLD analysis project Ga0209039, IMG submission 188238) | Bog forest soil microbial communities from Calvert Island, British Columbia, Canada - ECP12_OM1 (SPAdes) (version 2) | ecosystem: Environmental > Aquatic > Freshwater > Wetlands > Bog ... | reverse complement strand
TTCTGCCTGACGAGCTTAAGGGTCAGAACATCCCTGAATACCTGAAGAACCGCCTGGAAATGCAGGATAAATACCTCAAGGTAATTGATGACACGTTTAAGGGCCAGATCCTGGCCTGGGTGCCCGAAATGGAACGGGACGTCACCGGTCTCGCCATGATCGAGAAACTGGCTAAACAGATGTTTGAGGACCACTGAGACGTATAAAGGAGTCTGGCGATGGAGCAGGTAACCAGGAGTATGATCCAGTACGTGAAGGAGCACCCGAAGCTCAAGTACATCTTCTTTGGCGGCAAGGGAGGCGTTGGAAAGACCGTTATGGCAGGGGCCGCTGCTTTATGGTCAGCGAAACAAGGAAAGAAAACCTTGCTCGCCTCCACGAACCCCGTCCACAGCCTTTCGAACCTCATGGAACAAGATGTCTTTGGAAAACCGGCCGTCGTCTGTGACGAGAAGATGTGCTACGCCTTCGAAATCGATACAAGGGATACGATCGAGCGATCCAAACAGGAAATCCGCGAAAAGATCAACTGGTTTCTCAAGTTCGCAGATATCACAACAAAGGCAGATGAGTTCGTCGAGTCAGCCACCATGAACCCGGCCTTCGAAGAATCGGCTATGTTCGAGAACATGACCGACCTCATGTTCAAGGATGAATATGATTTCTACGTATTTGACACAGCCCCCACCGCCAATGCGAGGCGGCTTCTGGGCATGTCAAAGGTTTACTCTCTCTGGGTCGAAAAGATGCTCAAGAGCAGGGAGGAGGCGAAGTCTCTCAGAGAGATGCTCTCTTTTACGAAGAAAAAAGAAGAAGACCCTCTCATGGATTATCTGCTCGGTTTCAGGGAACGCATGGCAAAGGCGCAGAGCCTGCTGACTGACGATGCTCTGACCGCCTTCTTTTTCGTGACGTTGCCCGAAAGCCTGCCAATTGCCGTTATCACCCGCTTCATCAACTGGTTTCATGAATTTGGAATTCCAGTGGGCGGGGTGGTCGTCAACGGGATTATCCAGAAGGAACAGGTCGGCAAGGACGCGGCGGAGTTCGTGCGCAACCGCGTGAAGATGCAGGACGACCATATGCAAGAGATATGGCAGATCTTCGGCGATCAGGTCCGCGCCCTGGTGCCCCTGTTCGAAACCGAGGTAAAGGGCGGCGCAATGCTCAACCGTCTGGTCGGCCAGCTCTTCCCAGCGTGAGCACGCGACGTTCCGGGTTGCGGGTTTCGAGTTACGAGTTTCATTCCTTTTGAACCCGCAACGCGGAACTCGTAACCCGTAACCCTTCAATTTACAGCCTCACCGTGGTACAATTTTCCAAAACAACCGGAGGTGATTCATGGAAGAGGTTGCCATCGGAACAGTGGAAAAATATTTCGGTAAGATCGGCGTCGCTGCGATCAAGATCACCGGCGGAGAGATGAAGGTGGGCGACAAGATCCACATGAAGGGCCACTCTACGGATTTTGAGCAAGTGGTGGAATCCATGCAGGTCGAACACCAAAGCGTGCAGAAGGCTGGTCCGGGCACTGATGTGGGCATCAGGGTAAAAGAAAAGGTGCACGAGAAGGATACGGTTTTTCTCGTCAAGGCATGAAAAGGGCCGTTACAACGCTGCCGCTCCATTATGGAAAGGCCCCGCGGTGGCTCTTTGATAAAATGAAGCGGCTCTCAGCCGCGGTCGTATCAATAATCCTGCTCGAATTCGGCCCCAGGGAAGTTTTGAGGAGGCTATCCGATCCCATCTGGTTCCAGGCGTTTGGCTGTGTGGTAGGCTTCGATTGGCACTCAAGCGGTTTGACTACCACGCTCTGTGGTGCGCTCAAGGAAGGGATTGCTTCCACTGCTACTGATTTTCCCCTAGCCATCTGCGGCGGAAAGGCAGCAACGTCACGCCGCACGCCCCAGGAACTGACCGACCATGGCATGACGTGGGGTATGGACGTCTCCTCCTTCGTAGCTCTCAGCCGGCTTTGCGCAAAGATAGACAACAGCCTGATACAGGATGGCTACAACATCTACCACCACACCTTCATTCTTTCGAAGGATGGTGACTGGGCAATCATCCAGCAAGGCATGAGCGAAGAAACCCGTACAGCGCGGCGCTACCAGTGGTTCTCACGGGAGAATCTCGATCTCTTCTGCGAACCTCATACAGGGGTCACGTGCGACCGGCAGAGAGACTCGCTTAATCTTGTTGCCAGAGAGAGCGCCCCCGTACAGACTGCGGCGTTAGACTTCACGAAACAGGACCCTGATTGGATGTCGAAGACCTGGGGAGAGATAGCGCTTGCCATGCCTGAACGACACTATATAGCGGCGAAAGATGTAGATGCCAGAAGGCTCGATCGGATCTTCAGGACTCTCCATGAATCACAACCTGAGACGTTCAAGGACCTCGTCCAGATACAGGGTGTGGGGCCGAGGACGATAGCGGCGTTGAGTCTGGTCTCGGAGCTCGTCTACAATGCCCCGCCCAGCTTCAAGGATCCGGCCCGGTTCAGCTTTGCCCACGGAGGCAAAGACGGCCACCCCTTCCCCGTGCAGCGAAAAACCTATGAAGAGTCGATCACCTTCCTTCAGACCTGCCTTGATAGGGCGCGCATAAACGATCGCGATAAACTAGACGCGTTTAAACGGCTCACCCGCTACGCGGCAAATTCCAATCCCTAAATTCCAAATCTCAAACGGATTCCAATTTGCAAGTATAGAAACATGCAGATTCGTCCATCTGGAATTTGAATCTTTGGCTTGTTTGGAATTTGGTGCTTGGAATTTGGAATCTGTATTCTACAAGCGCTTGCAAACAAGGAGAGAAGGGGATACTATCTGGGCGTGAACGTTTCGCTTGAGCTTCTCCGGGAGAGAATCAAAAATCTTGACGTTATCGCAAAACTTTCTGTCCCGCACTTCGCCGGCAGGATCTATCTTGTGGGAGGAGCCATACGAGAACTGGCATTGGGACAGTCTCCGGTCGATTATGATTTTGCCCTGGAGAGGGCCGAGGATACCGCCAGACTGGAGGAACTGTTCCGCACAAAAGGCTTCTTTCTCGGAAAAAAGCCGGCACAGACCTACCGAGTCGTTGGCGCGGACGGGGTCTTTGATCTCACCTTTATTCACGGCGACATCCTGAGTGACCTGGCGCGGCGAGACTTCACGATGAATGCCATCGGGTACGATACTGCCTCAGGCGATATGTTCGACCCCTACGGCGGACTTGGGGACATAAGCCGCAGACTTATCAGGTACCCGAGGAGGGAGTCGCTCAAGGAGGATCCCCTTAGAATGCTCAAGGCAGTGCGTCATCTCGCAACGCTTCCGGATTTCTCTCTTGATCATGACCTGGTTCAAGCCATACATGAGGAGCGAGACCTGATTCGTCTGACAGCCCCTGAGAGAGTAAAATATGAGCTCGACCTGATAATGCTCTCCCCGGACCCGTATAAAGGCATTGCCGCCTTGCGCGACACACGTTTGCTCTTTCTGCTTTTTCCTGAACTGAGTGAGTTGGAGCAGATGGACCGCGAAAAAGGATTCGACCTGGAAACATTGGGCCACACCATAGAGGGCTTCAAATATCTTGACAAGGCAAAGGCGTTTCATCCTTTCGATGAACAAGATACGCGCAGCACCGCGTACGCACTGCTTTTCCACGATCTAGGCAAAGCATATACCTTTTCGTACGATGAGACGAAGCAACGGGTCCACTTCTTCTATCATGAAAAACATTCCAGGGAAATGGCCGCTGCGATCATGGAGAGGCTCCGGTTCAGCTCACACGAGATCAGGGTGATATCTACTCTCATTGAGCAGCACATGAGGGTTTTCCTTATAAGCCACGAAGGGGCAACCGATAAGGCCGTAAGACGCCTTGTTTACAAGATGGGTGATCTCACACCACCGCTGGTCCTTCTCACCCTTCTTGATATGTATGGAAGCTCTAATGGTGAGGAGAACGAAACCACGGTCCGTGTCAGAGAGCGGTGCACGGAGGCACTCTCTGCTTACGACGATTGGCGGAGAGCACCCCTGCCCGGCCTTGTCAACGGTTACGACTTGCTCGCGCTGGGTTTCCCCGAAGGGCCGCGGGTGGGAAAAGTCCTGGATGTGATTCGGGAGAAACAGGTCTCAGGAGAGATCACAGATAAGAGTGCAGCCCTGGAATACGCGAGGCAACAGTTAGAGACAGTGAATACAGGTAAGGACTAAAGCGAAGGTTGGTAACTCTTCGTTTCAAAATTCCTGTTTCATTGGTTTCATTGGTTCGATTAGTTACAGTCACTATCGGTCGCAGGTTGGCACGTTTATTTCCACCGCGCCAATAGTTGGGATTGCGAAATTGTCCTGTAGAACTAATGAAACCAATTCAACTAATCGAACCAATGGAACGACGTGCCAACCCCAAGGGCCTCTACCTTTGCTTCAGTCTTTACCTCTACCTGCTTTATATCTTACCTGTTCCCATTCAGGGGCTTATAGCTATCGGTTCTGACGCCCTCGTCCGTTCCCCCCTCCGCTCCAATTCCAGATAACCCGTCTTCGCACCCGAAGGGATTGTAATGCGGATCGTTCGGCCACCCTCATTCAGTTTCTTCGGCAGAGGCATCCCATTCAAGTATACTGTGACCGACTCGGCAGAGAAAGGAACCTGGATCTCCACCTGCTCACCCCATCGGGCCTGCGTCGGACTAAAGGTGAAGGTGAATGAATCGGCTGTCCGTTTCTCCTGCCTGTTCGTCTCCTGAGTACGGGGCCTGGCCATTGGCTTCTGATTCAGGTGCAGATAGAGGCCGGCCAGAAGAGCTGCGATACCAAAAAGGATGAGAAGAGCGTTGACGCGTCTCGAGAGCGGAATCCTGCCGCCTACCTTGCTCACGATGAGTACGGAGAAGGCGAGCATTGCAAGGGCAATAATTATCGTTGATAGAGGAATTTCGGCCATGTGCACCTACTATACTTCAGGGACGTGCTACTTTCAATGGGAGAAAAACTACAATTTTTATCGCAGATGTACGCCGATAAAAGCCAAAAGAGATTTTCGCAGATGAGTGTGCTTGTTCCCAGCATTGTGATAAGACGCCAATGCTGGGAACATCCCGTCGCTTCGCGAGTGAAATTTTCCCCACCGGAGGCGCGGGAATTGACCGGCTGTGTCACTCTATCACACAGGCGGTCAAGAAGTAATTATCAGCGTTCATCATCAGTTTTTTATCCGCCTTTATCAGCGATAAAGAACTTTCTTGCTCCACGCTGGATAAACCTGTATAATGGCTGACAGGTTCAAGGTAATGAGCAACGTAGCTATTCTATGGGATCTTGAGAATGTAAACCCGGGCGCAGACTCTCTCTTTCTGGAGGGACTTATCGAGTACGCTGAGGCTAAAGGGAGGATTGTGGCTGCTCGCGCTTACGGCAACTGGGCCCATCCGGGCTTCTCTAAACTCGCTCCGTCCCTTACCAGGAGATATTTCTATCTTGTCCACGTGCCCAAAGGGCGCAAGAACAGCTCTGACATGGTCCTAGTCTCCGACGCCATGGAGGTCATGCGCATCCACGAACACATAGATACGTTCATCCTTGTGACGGGTGACAGTGATTTTCGTTTTCTTGTGCTCGCTCTGCGACGCGCAGGCAAGATGGTACATATCGTTTGTAACACCCAGAACGCCTCCGAAGATCTCCTCGCCCTGGCTGACAGCTATGTAGATTACCGGGGACTTGTCCCGGGCGGTGACGATGAAGAATCGCCTCAGAAATCGCCTCCTGCCGCGGAAGACAAGACAGCACAGCAGCGGCCCGTCGTAACCCCGACGACCAAGGAAGACTGGTTCCAGGTGCTTGCGGAGGCTGCCGACCTCATGCTGAAGAAAAAAGTCAGCCCTGGCCTTGGTTCCGTCAAGATCAGGATGAAGATGTTAAATCCGAATTTCAACGAGAAAAAGCTCAATTTTTCTCACTGGAGTGACTTTGTCGCGGCTGCTGTGAAAGGCGGCTTTGTTACGATCGAGGGAAAGGGGGCTGAAGCCCTCGTCTATCCTGTGTCGGAGGCACTGAGACGTGAAGGTCCGCAGCAGAAAGGCTTTGCAGCCCTTCTGGACGTCCTCAGGGACTTGGACAAGGGAAGCACGCCAAGTTACCACTCCTACCGCACCGTAAACTCAAGACTGATCGAAAGAAAAGTGCAGTTCAGCTCCCTGGGGTTTACGCAGTTCAAAGAGTTCGTACAGGCCGCTGAAGCTCGGGGATTGGTGGAATCGAAAGTCGAAGGTCTCAAGCACGCAGTCAAGCGGGTCCATGCCTAAACAGTTGCTTTAGCTTTCTGCTAATCCCTCGGACCCGATGTATTCGCTATTACAAGGCTACCCCTCCTTAGCCCTTCTCGCGATTTCCTGTAATTTCTTTGCAGTCTGCGGCAGATTCTTCAAAGCGGCTTGCCGCTTTTGCGTCATATTACTGACCTCCATGCTCGCCGCGCGGGCATCATTGTCAATAGATTTCAGGCGGGCTTCGAGTTCTTTGACGTAGCCAGCCACTTCAGCCTGCGACCCAATCACTTCTCCTGATTTGATCGTCACCTTCGGCGGGTCGCCGTCAACATCAAACTCCTTCTTATTGATCATGATTTTCTGCCTGCGCTCTTTTGCTGCTGCCAGCAAGCCTCGAGCCCTGCTCAATTCGTCGTTTACTGCATCCTTCAGACTGATTAACTGCTGCAACCTCTTTGTGGAGGGCTCAGGATTCTTAGGGGCTTCCTGCACTGCTTCGCGAGTTACCAGGTCCACGGCAGCCTGGATGTCTATGTCCCTCTCTTTCTTTATGAAGGACTTCCAACTATTTTCTATCTTGTCGAAGGGATCGCCACGGCCCACGAGGGCACCGATATCCTTCAGTTCTTTCACCTGAGCTTGACTGAGGGGCGCCCTGGCAACGGGCTTGCTTTTGTTTGTGCCGTCAGCAGCGGGGCTCATATCTGACCTGGTACAGCAGACAAGCAGCAGAATAGGTACAAGCGATAGAAATAAATTGAAGAATCTGCTCACGCGCTCATCCACTCCTAATCGTACTCGACAGTGCCGAAGCTGTCAACAGCAATCGGAACGCCGTGTAACCCGCAAGAAACCTACTCAATCGCAGACCGATTCCACATTGTGGAAGCTAATTTTAGAGAATTGTCTTGACAATGAAATGGGCCTAATTTATAGAATAGGCAGGATTTTTTGGCATCCGCCGGGAGCTCTGTGTCATTTTTTTCATTTAATGCTCTTCCGGCGTTCCAGATGCCCTGCCAGACTAAAAAGGAGGAATGATGGACAGCCTATACAGCATTTTACGATTCATCAGCAAGGCCTTGAATCTTGTGGCAGGCGTAACGCTCACCTTAATGATGTTCTTGACCGTAGCTGACGTCTCCTTACGAGCAGCCGGCCACCCGATCATCGGTACCTATGAAATCGTGGCCCTCTCTCTCGCAGTCGTCATCGGCTTCGGCATCCCCAAAGTCTCCCTCGACAAGGGACACGTGATCATGGAGTTCCTGCTGGAGAAGCTCTCGCCCAGAGGCAAGGACGTCATGAACACGTTTACGCGCTTGCTCGTTATCATGCTCTTCCTCTTTATCGGGTACAACCTTTTGAACGTCGGCGCTGAGTTCCACGCCTCAGGAGAGGTCTCACCCACCATCAAGCTGCCCTTCTACCCGGTCGCCTACGGGGTTGCTGTCTGCTGCTTCCTTGAGTGTTTCGTCTTCATCTTCGAGATCGTAAGAATCTGGAGGGGCCAATATGAATGAGGTCACAGTAGGCATCATCTCTCTTGCGTTGCTGCTGCTTATTTTCTCGACAGGTATCGAGCTGGGTTTCGGCATGGCGATTGTCGGCTTCGTGGGGTTCGGTTATCTCAATGGCTGGAGCTCGGCCATGAACCTGATTTCCAGGGACATATTTGATGTCATCACCAATTACGGGTACACGGTCTTCCCGCTTTTCCTCCTGATGGGCCAGATCGGCTTCAATGCGGGCATTGCGGTGAGGCTCTATAACGCTGCAGACAAGTTTGTCGGCCATATCCCGGGAGGGCTCGCTATGGCCACGGTCATCGGCGCGACGGGCTTCAAGGCCATCTGCGGATCAGCCGCGGCCACAGCCGCAACCTTTGCCAGTGTCGCTATCCCGGAGATGGACCGCTACGGTTACAGCAAGACGCTTTCAACGGGCATCGTCGCGACCGTGGGCAGCCTCGGCTGCATCATACCACCGAGCGTCACGCTCATCATCATGGGCATACTGACCGAACAGTCCATAGGACAGCTCTTCCTCGCAGGAATTATACCAGGGCTGCTCATCGCTGCCTTGTTTATCGCCATCATTTACGGCTGGGCGAAGATCAATCCAGCCATTGCCCCCAGGGGTATGCGGTCAACCTGGAAAGAGAGGGGGCGATCCCTTCCCGAGATATTCTGGGTGCTCCTCGTCTTTTGCCTGGTCGTGGGCGGCATCATGCAGGGCTACTTCACACCCACGGAGGCCGGCGCGGTCGGTACGTTCGCCGTTCTCCTGCTGACGGTCATAAAGAGGGACATGACCTTCAAAAAATACGTCTCGTCAGTCTCGGAATCCCTTCGCACGGCCGGGATGCTCCTCATGCTCATTGCAGGCTCCGCCATATTCGGCCACTTCATAGCCGTAACCAATATCCCTCAGAAAACAGCGGACTGGGTCGTGACCCTGCCGGTCAACCGTTACATCATCATGATACTCATCTGTTTCGTTTTTGAAATCGGCGGCTCCTTCATCGACGACCTCGCCTTTTTGATCCTGGCCACCCCGATCTTCTACCCGGCGGCCTTGAAGCTCGGCTTCCCACCCCTCTGGTTCGGGATCGTGATCTGTGTCGTTGCCATGATCGGCGTGGTCATTCCACCGGTAGCGATCTGCGTCTTCGTGGTGAAGAACATAACCAAGGTACCTATCGGCCAGATATACAAGGGCGTGACTCCGTTTCTGATCTCACTCATACTCGTATGGGGTTTGCTCTTTCTTATCCCGCAGATGGTGCTCTGGCTTCCTTCGGTATTCTTTAAGTAAGCGGGGAGACGAGGGATAGATAGCGGTTGAGGACAGTGGATAGTGAAGAGCGGAGAGCGGCAGGATGGCCGTTCACAGACGGAGAAATAGCAGAAGGGGCTGCGTGAGAAACAAACAAGCGTCAAAATAAAGTGAAGGAGGTATCAAGATGGGGCGAAGAGCAGTATTATTTGTGATGGCAGTCTCTCTTCTTTTTGCAACCTATTCTTTTACGTACGCAGCTGAGCCGATCAAGCTCAAGTTCGCGAACTTCTTTCCACCCACACACAAAAATGCCATACTCTTTGATCAATTCAGTCAAGACATCAACAAGAAATCGAACGGCAAGGTGGAGATATCCTATTTTGCGGGCGGGACGCTGCTGACAGCACCCAAAATCGCTGCGGGCGTTGCGACAGGAATCGCTGACATAGGGCTCTCGCACTGCGCTTACTCAAGAGGCCGCTTCCCCGTCATGGAGGCTATGGAATTGCCCCTTGGCTTTCCGAACGGCTGGGTCGGTACCTTCGTGTCTAACGACTTTTATGACAAGTACAAACCGAAGGAATGGGACCAGTTTCATCCTCTCATCTTCGGTACCAGCCCTGCAAACGTCCTCCAGACCCTCAACAAACCGGTAAAAACATTGGAAGAGCTCAAAGGCCTGAAGATCAGGGGCACAGGCAGGGTCGGGGATATCGTAAAGGCACTCGGTGCGACTCCGATGCCCATCGAGATGGTTGATCTCTACGAGTCCTTGAGAAGGGGCGTTCTGGATGGAAACATGGGACCGATGGAACAGCTGAAGGGCTTCAAGATCGGTGAATTGATCAAGTATGTGACGGCGTCGTATAAGGTAGGGAGCGTCTTTTCCTTTTACGTGGCAATGAATAAGCACAAGTGGGATGCTCTTCCTCCCGACATGAAGAAGCTCTTCGATGATACGTGCAAGGAGTATAAGGACAAGTGGGCACTCGTGTGGAATGAGATAGATATCGAAGGCCGTGAGTTCCTGGTGAGCCAGGGTGGTCAGGTCGTGCCTATTTCAGATGCCGAATCCGCCAAATGGATAAAAGCTGCGGAGCCCGTCATTGGTGATTACAAGAAAGACCTCGTCTCTAAGGGCTATAAGGACAAAGAGGTCGATACCTGGATAGCGTTCATCAAAGAGCGCATCGAGTACTGGAAGGGCCAGGAAAAGGCCAGGAACATACCAACGCCATACCAGTACTAGATTGGAGTCCTGAGCTTCCAAAGAAGTTGCGTCACACTCCGCTTCAGTGCGGGTGGAGTGTGACGTTTTCGCCCTTTGGGCTGTTCCTCCTCGACCAGTGAAATCTATGAGTGAGATGTATCGCGCGTACGAGATCTCTTAAAAAAGATTCGCCAGGAGAAAAAATAGAATGATGCCCGTTGAACAACCCAAAAATACGCCAAAGACCGTGACCGAGGCCATTGAGCAAGTAGTCATGGCCAACCGAATACTCGCGAACGAGGGCGTTCTTGATGCCCTGGGCCACGTGAGTCTGAGAAACCCGGAGAATTCCAACGCTTTTTTCCAAGCCCGCTCTATCTCCCCCTTCGAAGTAACAGTCGATGACATCCTGGAGATAGATCTTGACGGAAACGTCCTGACAAAGACGACTATGAGGCCTTACGGAGAGCGCATCATTCACGGAGCAATCCTCAAGGCGCGTCCCGATATGAACGCTGTTTTTCACGGGCATCCCGCTGCGGTCATACCATTCACGGTTACCAATATTCCCCTCCGACCCGTAACACATGTGGGCAGTTTCCTGTATCAGGGTGTTCCGGTCTATGATGACTACGAGCCTGACGGGGGCATGCTGATCTCTACAAAGCAGGAAGGGGAACGTATAGCTCGCCACCTGGGCCAATACAGGGTGCACCTGCTGCGCGGCCATGGCTGCGACGTTGTCGGAGAGAGCCTCCACCATGTGGTGGCCTCTGCCATCTACTTGCGCGATAACGCCGCCATTCAGCTCCAGGTGCTCCAGCTGGGCGAGGATGTGAAATACCTCTCGCCCGAGGAGGCCAAGCGCGCCATGGAGGTTGCGCTCTTCAACACCCTTCCCCTCGACCGCATGTGGAACTACTGGGTTGCCAGGGTGAGAAAGAATATGCCGGACATGAGGAGGTAATTATGATTGCTTGGCACGACTTAAGGGACTGGCTCAAGGAAGTAGAAAAGATCGGAGAGTTGGCAAGGGTCCAGGAGGAGGTTGACTGGGACGAAGAGCTTTCTGCCGTAACCTACTTGACCGGCAAGAAGATCGGCGGGCCGGCCCTACTCTTTGAAAAGATAAAAGGTTACAAGAAAGAAAAGCGGGTGCTGAGCAACATCCTCGGCAGCAGTTTGAACAGGATCGCCCTCACCCTGGGCCTTCCGCTCAACATGCCCGCTCTTGACATGATACGGATGACAAAAGATATTTACAAAAAGAGAATCCCGCCCCGTGAGATCAGCGATAAGGACGCACCTATCAATGAGAATATCCTGACCGGGGAAGACATCGATGTCACGATCTTCCCTGCGCCCAAGATGTGGCATCACGATGGCGGCAGGTACGTCGGCACTGCTGACGCGATCATTACAAGAGATCCCGACAGCGGTTTTCTCAACCTGGGCACGTACCGGCAGATGATCATGAACAAGAGACAGGTGGGCTTTTATGTGTCTCCGGGTAAAGACGCCCTGCTCCACCGGGAACGCTGCTGGGACAGGGGACAGCCTTGTCAGGTTGCTGCCGTCTACGGAACCGACCCTCTGCTCTTCATCTGCGGCGCGATGGGGTTCCCAAAAAACGTCTCCGAGTATGACGCCATAGGCGGCATCTTGGGGAGGCCCTACGAAGTAGTAAAGGGGAAGACAGTCGATCTACTCGTGCCGGCGCACGCTGAGATCGTCATAGAAGGAGTGGCCTACCCGGAAGACCTCCAGTCAGAAGGCCCCTTCGGTGAGTTCCAGGGGTACTACGGCAGGCCGGGTGGCCCCACACCCGTCATCGACATTACCTGTATACGCTTTCGGAATGAGCCGATCCTCACAGCCGCGCTCATGGCTGATCATCCCTCCTGCGAGCAGAACCTCTTTTTTGGCATCGCCCGCTCCGCCAAGATATGGGATGATCTGGAAACCGTCGGCGTGCCCGCTATACGCGGTGTCTATTCCGTTCCTGCTGCCGCCGGCGGCTTTGGTATGGTGGTAGTCTCAATCGAGCAGCGTTATCCGGGCCATGCAGCGCAGACGGCCGCGCTTGCGGCGCAGTGTTCCGGCGGCGCCTACTACACGAAGTGGATCGTGGTTGTCGATGACGATGTGGACCCTACAGACATTGACCAGGTCATCTGGGCCATGTCGACCCGCTGCGACCCGGCAAGCGACATCGATATTCTGAGGCATACCTGGTCGACCTACCTTGATCCTACGAAGAATCCTGCCGAGGAACGGCCTTACGGCTCCAAAACCATCATCAATGCGTGCAAAGAACACAAGTTCCTCAAGACCTTTTCCAAGCGTACCCGCTTGACGAAACCAACCTACGAGAAAGTGCAGAAAAAGTGGAAGAGCTACGGTTTGCCCTTCGATATCCCGGCCATAGACACATTTGAGCCGGATCTGTGACCAGGAGAAGGGGTGAAAGCCTTTCTGCACACCATTCACAGGATCACGATATATATGAACGTGATCGCAGGCGTTGCCCTCACGTTCATTATACTGCTCACCGTGTGCGATGTGGTGCTCAGGGCGCTGGGCAGTCCGATATCGGGCGTGTACGAGATTGTGGCTATGGCGGGAGGCATCGTCATAGGCTTTGTCACACCGTTTACCTCCTGGGTCAGAGGTCACATCTTCATGGATTTTGTCATCGAGAGGCTCTCTCGGGGAGCAAAGAGCGCTTTTGATATTGCAACCAGATGTGTAGGCATAGCGCTTTTTCTGATGATAAGTTGGAACGTCTTCAAGATAGGCAAAAACCTACACAGCGTTGACGAAGTCACCCCCACGCTTGAGCTGCCGCTCTACCCCATCGCTTATGGTGTGGCATTCTGCTTTTTTGTGCTTTCAGTGGTCCTCTTCTGCGACATTTTAAAGATCACCGGAGGTAGCTTCGGAGGCGGCCATGAATGAGGTCATTTCCGGATGCATTGGTTTAGCAGCGGTTCTCGTCCTGTTCCTTACCGGCATCGAACTTGCCTTTTCCATGTTATTGGTCGGTTTTCTGGGATTCGCCTACCTCACCTCGTTTGAGGCGGCTATGCATCTCGTTGCAAAAGATCTTTTCGAAGTCTTCGCCTCTTACGGTTACACGGTCTTCCCCATTTTTATTTTGATGGGGCAGATCGCATTCAACTCGGGCATAGCCAAGAGACTCTACGATTCCGCTTACACGTTTATCGGCCATATACCGGGCGGCCTGGCAATGGCAACCGTCGGAGGGGCAACAGCGTTCAAGGCACTCTGCGGGTCGGCTGCAGCCACGGCAGCTACGTTTGCGAGCGTGGCGATCCCCGAAATGGATCGCTATCATTACAGCAAAAAAATCTCTACGGGCATTGTCGCAACAGTCGGAACCCTCGGCTGCATGATTCCTCCCAGTGTCTTCTTGATCATTTTCGGCATCATCACCGAACAATCGATCGGTAAGCTTTTCCTTGCCGGCATCATTCCCGGGCTTTTCATTGCCGTGACCTTCCTCGCAACCATCTACGTTTGGGGGAGAAAGAATCCAGCCCTCGCGCCCGCCGGAGAGCGATCGACCTGGAGGGCCCGTTTCCTGAGCCTGCCGGAGGTAGTCGTCGTGCTGGCCATATTCGTTCTCATGATCGTCGGATTAATGAGGGGCTTCTTCACACCCACGGAGGCTGGAAGCGTTGGTACCGCTGCGGTCGCGCTGCTCGTTCTTCTCCGCCGGCAGCTCAAGTTCAGAGGATATGTCAAAGCCGTGAGTGACTCAATGCGAACTGCATGCATGATGCTTATGCTGATCGGAGGCTCAGCCGTTCTGGGTCATTTCATCGCCATAACCAACATTCCCCAGATCATGGCCGATTGGGTTGTGGCTCTACCGCTCAACCGGAACATCATCATGGTCATCATATGCCTGATCTACATTTTAGGCGGATCATTCATTGATGATCTGGCGTTCATGATCCTTGCGACACCGATTTTTTTTCCGGCCGTGCTCAAGCTTGGATTCGACCCCATCTGGTTTTGTATAATGATCGGGGTGACCCAGATGATCGGTGTCGTTATTCCACCGGTAGCGATCAATGTCTTTATTGTGACCAACATCACCAAGGTGCCGATGAGCGTGATATACAGCGGCGTTTATCCGTTCCTGGCCGGTATAATCCTGTTCGGAGCCCTTCTCTTTCTCTTTCCGCAGCTTGCGCTCTTTCTTCCTCATTATTTCATGCCGTGATGCTTTATGAAAGGCAAGCGGGTGGTGAACTTAGTTCTTAAATCATAAAGGAGGGAGTTCCATGAAAAAAATTTCTCTGCTACTGATAACTTTATTGATACTGAGTGTCACTCTTCTGCCCGCCACACGCCTCCTCGCACAGGCACCTGTGAAGCTCAAGTTCAGCAACTTCTTTCCGGCGACCCATCAGTACGCGATCCTGGGCCAGCAATTCTGCGATGAGATAAAGAAACGCACCAATGGAAAGGTCGAGATTGCCTATTACCCGAGCGGGATTCTTACCACGGCCACCAAAATGTTTGAGGGTGTCGTGAACGGCGTCTCTGACTTGGGCCTATCCCACTGCGAGTACACGAGAGGCCGGTTTCCCGTGACGGAAACCCTCAGTCTACCTCTTGGTTATCCAAGCGGGTACGTAGCCGGCCAGGTAACGAAC
>Ga0209039_10002634_pt1 | contig 14951 bp, 13 predicted proteins | sample BogFormECP12_OM1_FD_188238 | JGI IMG/M metagenome (GOLD analysis project Ga0209039, IMG submission 188238) | Bog forest soil microbial communities from Calvert Island, British Columbia, Canada - ECP12_OM1 (SPAdes) (version 2) | ecosystem: Environmental > Aquatic > Freshwater > Wetlands > Bog ... | reverse complement strand
ACGGCGGCGGCCACCTTGGCATCTTCACGGTTAATGATGCGGGCGATTTCGAGCGCGGACTTGCGATCGAGATCGGTGGAGGCGAAGTTTGTTTTCTCGGTAACGAGGCGGCGGAGTTCTGCGCTCGTTGTTCCGCGCTTCAAGATTTTGCGATTCAAGGCTTTGCGTTTCAATCTTTCATCCCTAAACAGCCCGTGGTGTAAGTGCGTTTCGTATCAGGGCACGCCTTCAGGCGTGCCGTAAGTGCTGCTATAAATGCGCCTTCAGGCGCTGGGGGCGGCGATTGGAGTTTCACCACAGGCTCCCAAAGCTTCCATCACCGCGTCGTGAAACGCCGGGCGCACCTGTTTGATTGCCTGGTTCTGGCAGTCAGGCCAGGTGCGGTTGGTTAGCAAACTTATCGAAAGTTGGCGGTCTGGGTCGATCCACAGGGATGCGCCGGTGTAACCGAGATGTCCGAAGGAACGGGGCGAGAAGTATTTTCCGGATTGCGAGGGCGCCGCGGGCGTGTCCCAGCCCAGCGCTCGGGAAGTGCCTGCGGGCGCGGATTCCCGGCGCGAAAAGAGTTCGACGGTCGAGGAGCGGAGGATGGGGTGTCCGCCGTTGAGCATGGCGTGCGCGAAGATGGCTAGATCTTCGGCGGTCGAGAACAGGCCGGCGTGTCCGGCAACGCCGCCGAGGACGCTCGCGTTTTCGTCCTGCACCTCGCCTTGGATGATGCGGTGGCGGAAGCTGCGATCGTCGGCGGTTGGCGGGATGGAGTTCTTCAAGGCGGGTGCTGGGTTGAAGGTCGTGTGGGTCATGCCGAGCGGACCGAAAATTTCGCGCTGGCAAAAAGCGTCGAGGCGTTCGTCGGCCAGCCGTTCGAGCGCAATGCCGAGAATGATGAAGCCGATGTCGCTGTATTCGGCGCGCGCGCCGGGGGCGGCGGCAAGCGGCGTGGTGAAGGCGGCTTGCAGCAGATCTTCACGAGTCTGGGCGCGCAGGAAAAGCTTTTCGTAGGCGGGCAGGCCGGAGCTGTGCGCGAGCAGCATGCGCATGGTGACTTCGCGGCGGCGAGGGTCATCGCCCGAGTCATGGCCGGCGAATTCGGGGGCGATGGCGGTGACCGGGGCTTCGAGATCGAGCAGGCCGCGTTCGTAGAGGATCATGGCCATGGCGGTCGTGGCCACAACTTTGGTGAGCGAAGCGAGATCGAAGAGGCTCGCAGTGGTGACTTCGGCCGACGCCGGATCGTAAGTGAAGCGACCGATGGTTTTGTAAGCTACGAGTTCTCCGCGGAAGGTAACCGCGAGCGAACAGGCGGGGAAAGTGCGCGCTGCGATGGCGTTTCCCACGATGCTGAAAGCGTTGCGAAAGCGATCATCCTGCGCGGCGAAATTGCGCGCGAGGAAGGAAAAACCGGCGGGCGGATTTTGAATCTCGATCAAAGGCGTTCTCGGATGCCTGCTCGGGTTATAGCAAACCGGAGCGGCCGAGGCAAAGCGATCCGACTGCCCAGTGGTTACCTGGGATAGAGCGCGACCACATGCGGGCCCATCTTCTGCTCGACTTTGCATCCCTCGATCAGTTCGTCAGGGATAAACCAAATCTTGGGGCGTTGCGGATCGTAGTGGACCTGCACTTTGTGTCCTACCATGTGCAGCAGCAAGGATTCGCAAGGAACAGTTTTAGGCCGCAAGAGAGAAAAGCGGCCGGAATAACGCTCCCCCGCAACTTCGTAGGAGAAGCCAAACGTGGGTAGCACGGAGCGGCGGGTTTCGGTGGTAGTTTCAAGTGCGGCGGATTCGACCGTCGCCTCGGTTTGGGGCCATTGGCGTGCTTCGTCGACTTCGCGCTTCTTTCTCCACCACCACATGGCAAAAATGGCAGCGACGCCGAAGGTGAAAGCGAATACCGCGGCGAGTAGGACGATTCCGTCGTGGTCCACTCGCCTAGTATCGCCGTGAAGTTGTCCGCAGGCAACGGGCAATGTTGACGACGCGAGTTACCAGCAGAGCCCGCGAGCGGTCATGATGCTTGAGAGCTGTCTTGGGCGTCGTGTACAGTCACAACAAGCGTGAAACTCACATCGACAATTTTGGCGCTCGTTCTTCTGCGGTGCGCAACAGCTTTCGGCCAGACTGCGCTTGATTCGCGTCTCGCCGTTCTCGATCCCATCGTCAACGACGCCATCGTGCAGGGGCAAATTCCGGGCGCTGTCCTTATCGTCGGGCACGACGGGCAGGTGGTCTATCGCAAAGCTTACGGCAGCCGCGCGATTGAGCCTCGGCGGGAGCCGATGACGCTCGATACGGTGTTTGACTGTGCGTCGCTTACGAAGGTGGTGGCGACGACTACGGCCCTGATGCAGCTTTGGGAGCAGGGGAAATTTCGCATGAGCGATCCGGTGGCGAAGTACCTTCCCGAGTTTGGGCAGAACGGGAAGCAGGAGATTACGATCCGGCAGTTGCTGGTGCACTACTCGGGGCTGCCGGAAGATCTCGACTTGGTGAAGAAGTGGGAGGGCAAGGACGCCGCGTATCGCATGGCGTTTGAGGTCACGCCCGACCGGGCCCCAGGGTCGGCGTTTCATTACAGCGATATCAACTTCGTGGTGCTGGGAGCGCTCGCAGAGCGCCTTTCGGGCGATTCGCTCGATGAATATGCGGCGAAGCATATTTTTGCGCCGCTCGGTATGAACGAGACTCGGTTCCTTCCTCCGCATTCGTGGGAGCCGCGAATCGCTCCGACCGAAGAAGATGAGAATCATCACCTGCTGCGCGGAGTAGTGCACGATCCCACGGCTCGCCGGATGGGCGGCGTGGCGGGTCATGCGGGAGTATTTTCCACCGCCGACGATCTGGCGCTTTTTGCGCAGGCTCTGCTCGACGGCGGGCGCGGCGTACTGACTCCGGCGACGATTGCAAAGATGACCGCGCCACAGCAGCCAGTGAACGGGACGACGTTGCGCGGATTCGGGTGGGACATCGATTCTCCCCTTTCGAGCAACCGCGGAGAGCTGCTGCCGGTGGGCAGTTACGGACACACGGGATTCACGGGAACGTCGCTGTGGATCGATCCCACGACGAAGACTTATATCTTGCTGCTGACGAACGCGGTGCACATGAACATTGTTCACATGAACACGGTGCCGCCAAAAGAAAAGGGAAGCGCGGTCTCGCTGCGGACGAAAGTGGCGACCGCGGTGGCGGCGGCGCTGGCGCTGGATCCGGCGGAAGCGGAGAAGATGCGGGCGGCTACGATCACGGGCTACAACGAAATGCAGAGCGCGGCGCGCAAGCTGGCGGTGCGGAATGGAACGGTGAAGACGGGAATTGATGTGCTCGAGGCGACGAAGTTCGCGGCGCTGCATCCGTCGAGGGGCGGGGCTCCGCGCAGCATTGGGCTGCTGACCAATCAGACCGGCGTCGACTCCGAAGGGCGCCGGACGATTGACGTGCTGGCGAACGTGCCGGGGATTTCGCTGGATGCGATTTTTAGTCCCGAGCATGGGGTGACGGGGACGCTGGACACGACGGACGTCAAGAATACGAAAGATGCGGCGACCGGAGTTGCGGTCTATAGCGTGTACGGGGCGAGCGACGCGGCGCGGCGTCCGCCAATGAACGTGCTGAAGCGGCTGGATGCGGTGGTGATCGATCTGGCGGATGCGGGCGCGCGGTTTTACACGTACGAAGCTACGACAGGATATTTTCTGGAAGCGGCCGCGAAGGCGGGAATTGAAGTGGTCGTTCTGGATCGGCCGAATCCGATTACGGGCTCGTTTGTGCAGGGGCCGGTATCCGATTCCAGTCCCAATTTCAATGACGGGCGGGAAAGTTTTACGAACTACTTTCCTGAGCCGGTGCGCCACGGGATGACTTTAGGCGAACTGGCGAAAATGTTTAATGCCGAGCGGCACATTGGGGCGCAGCTCGAGGTGGTTGCGATGGAAGGTTGGCAGCCGGGAGACTGGTTCGATTCGACCGGCCTGGGGTGGGTGAATCCTTCGCCCAATTTGCGGAGTTTGACGGAGGCTGCGCTCTATCCGGGCGTGGCGCTGATTGAAGGAACGAATGTCTCGGTGGGACGGGGAACGGATACGCCCTTCGAAGTGGTGGGCGCACCTTGGATCAAGAGCAGGGAATTGGCGGCTTACTTGAACGGGCGCGGTATTCAGAGTGTGCGTTTCGTGCCGATTGTTTTCACTCCCTCATCGAGTAACTTTGCGGGGGAACGCTGTGAAGGCGTCAACCTGATTGTTCTGGATCGGAATACTCTCGATTCGCCGGAATTGGGAATTGAACTGGCGTCCGCGATGCATAAGCTGTATCCGAATGACTTCAAGATGGAGCGGATGGCGGATTTGCTGGTGAATCAGGCGGTGTTCGAGGCAATCGCGGCGGGAGAGGATCCGAGACGGATTGCCGAGGACTGGCAGGAGCAGTTGGAGGGCTTTGTGCGTCTGCGGGAGAAGTATTTGTTGTATAGGTAATGGCCCGTAACCCATGGTCCCGCGCCCGCTCCTCAGCTACAATGACCTGAGGTGCCAGGTTAGCCATGTCCGAAAATCTGCTTCTCATTCCGAGTCCGTTTTACCGTTGCGCCGGCCCGAATTGTGGGGTGCTAAAAGGCGGGAGCGACCGCTGGTGGATAATGTGGAGTTCGTTCGGCGATTACGAATTGCCGGTCATGCATCTGGCGCCGTGGGACGAAAAACTGGCGGTGCAGGAAGGCGCGATGCATGTTTGCGGCGAGGGGTGCGCGCAGAAACTGCAGTCGCAGTTTATGGGCAACGTAATCGAGAACCGTACACGGAGAAGCAGCGGTTAGAGTTAGAGTTTGCTGGCGGAAGAAATAGCTAGAGCTGGTTTCATAAATCGGTCTTGGGCAGGGCACGGCTTCAGCCGTGCCATTCGGGGCTAGGAAAAATGCGAGCTTTAGCCCCTGAGGGACCTGCCTTCCGAGCGGAAAGGCATTTATGAAACCAGCTCTACGCACTTTTTTCAGCTAGCCTTCCTCAGCTAACCGGGAACTCCGGTCGGCGCATCTGAGATTGCAAGCGTGTTACTAAATTGTCCTGAAGTGGTAGGCCTTCGATGAGGATTCGTGCTGCTTCTATTCTGGTTTTGGTGCTGGCGGGGATCGCGGCGGCACAGACGTCTTTGACACCCAAACCGGCTGCGCCTTCGGTGGAGTCTGAGAAGCCTATGCTGACCATTCCTGCGGGAACGAGGGTTCCACTATCGCTGAAGCAGGCGATCTCGACGAAGACGGCTAAGGACGGAGATCCGGTGTACGCGGAGACTGCCTTTCCCTTTGTGGTCAACGAACGGGTCGTGATTCCGGCGGGCACTTACATCCAGGGAAAGATCGAGCGCGTGCAGCGCGGTGGGCACGTAAAGGGGCGAGCTGAGGTGCTGATCCACTTTACATCAATGATTTATCCCAACGGCTATACGGTGATGCTCGGCGGCTCGGTCGAGAACACGCCTGGGGCGGAGAAGACGTCGATGAAAGATTCGGAAGGGACGATTCGCCAGGATAGCGAGGCCGGGAGAAAAGCTAAAAGCGCTGCGGAAGGGGCAACCACGGGAGCGGTGATCGGTGCTATAACCAACGGAGGTAAGGGAGCCGGGATCGGAGCGGGAGTTGGAGGAGTGGCTGGGCTGGCGGTAGCAATGTTGTCGCGGGGCGCCGACGTGAGGCTGGAGCCGGGGACTTCGATCGAGATGGAGATCCAGCGGGAAGTGACGGTGGATGCGAGCCGGATCACTTCGCGACGTGAGGTCATTGTCCGCAACGACTAAGCCCCCTTCAAATCAAGCTTTCGCATTGACCGGCTTCCCCCGTGTTCCTCTGTGCCCCCTGTGGTTCGAGCTCTTGCCCTTTGTCAGAAGCCCTGAAGCACTTCGGGCTACCCTCACTATGAAACTGCCATAGTGTCCGCAAGAGCGATGATTCGCATTTGCAGTTGGGTAACTTCCTTCCACTCTTGTTTCTCTGCCAACGTTTCGCGGACAAGAACGTCCGTGCCACACGAGCTACTTCAATACAAACATAGCATTCACGTGGGCGGTGACCGTCACGTTCTGGGGCGAGAACTCTTCGGTCGGGGTGGGGCCTTGTGCTGCCATCGCCATCGGCATGGCACGGCGCGGCATGGGCGCGAGCACCCGGATGTTCTCGAAGGTATCGACGGAAGCGTACGAGAGTTCGCCGAGCGTGCGTCCGCTGGCAGTGGCCAGGGACTGCGCGGAAGCGCGGGCGCGCCGGTAGGCGTCGGCGACGGCCTTGCTCTTGGCCTCGTCGGTCGAGTCCAGCGTGTAGCTGAGAGATAAAGACTGGCTTTCACCGACGACGCTGGCGTCGGCAAGTTGCTGGGTGACCGGGCCAATCTTGGAAAAATCCTTGAGCTTCAAGCGGACGCTGGTCGTGACCTGGTAGCCAATGACTTTGTGCTTCGGGTTTTTCCAGTCGTACTGGGGATTCACGGAGAAGAAGCCGATTTCCGCCGACTTGGGATCGATGCCGTTTGCGCGCAGAACCTGGCGCGTGGTCTCGGCTTGTTTGGCGGCCTGGTCGTAGGCGTCCTTGGCGCTGTCGGCTTGGGCCGAAATGTTGAACTGGATGAGCGCGGTATCCGGCGCGGTTTCAAATTTGCCATCGGCGCCCACGAAAATGGTGTTGGGCAGGGGATTGAGCGTGGCACTCTGCGCCATCGAGAGAGTACTCAGAACGAGAACGGCGCAAAGAGTGACGAGGGTGGTTTTCATCGGATCTCTCCTGGATATTGAAAGCTGCATCTCGGAAGCTGGATGTGGAAACCGAAGTTTCCGTTATACACCTCTGGTATTAGAACGCGGCAAGCTTCCCGAGTTGCACTCGAAGGAAGTGAAACGAGAAAAATTGCGGGGCAAGAAGGACGGCGCCGAGGGAGACGCGGCAAACCGCGTTTCACCGGGAAGTCGGGCATTTGAGAGCGTCAGCCATGGGCGCTGTGGCTGGATCGATTGTCCGGGCCAGCAAGGACGTTGTGGCAGTCAGAAAGAGCATTCCCACCCGCGACGAGAGTTTGTTGACGACTACCTCCGCAGATTTTCGGGCGCACCAAAACAAAACCCGGTCCGCCCGCCAAATGTGAAACAGGCACATTCTGGCGGGCACCGGTTAGTTCACCCCAGAACGGCCGAACACGACCGTGGTGGGGGCCGTTTGGATTGACTTCACTTGTCCGGTTGGATGAGGCGATGAGGGTAAAACGATGCCTGGCATCGGGCAGGAAATGCTGGTCAGGTTGCACGTTTAGTGTTGCAAGCTCAGCCAGCGTTGTCCGTGGTTACACTTTCGGGAAAGACGGGCTCGGCCCATTTGGGTTCTGCCCATTTGGGTTCTGCCCACTGATGTCTTTCCGCAGGTCTTCCCAGATATCGTCGGGCATTTCGAGAAATACCTTGACGATCTGAGGATCGAACTGGCGGCCGGACCAGCGTTCGATTTCCTTGCGGACGGCCTGAATGCTTTGGGCAGCACGGTAAGGCCGGTCGGATCTCATGGCATCGAGCGTGTCGGCAATCGCGAAAATTCGGGCGCCGAGGGGGATCTCCTCGCCCTTCAGGCCACGGGGATACCCGGTCCCGTCGTAGTGCTCCTGGTGGGCGTAAACGATTTCGGCAGCCTCCGCCAGAAACGGGATTCGGGAGATGATCTTGTAGCCGAGGTAGCAGTGCTCGCGCATCATGGCCATTTCGTCGTCCGTGAGCTTGCCGGGCTTGCGCAGGATTTCGTCGCTAATGGCGATCTTGCCGAAGTCGTGCAGGAACGCACCGTACGCGATTACTTTGATTTCTTCTTTCGACAGGCCCATTTGTTTCGCAATGGCGATGGTGAATGCGGTCACACGCCTGGAGTGGAATTCGGTCTCGGCGTCCTTGAGGTCGATCGCATCGCCCAAGGCTTCGAGCGTGATGTCGTAGGTCTTCTCCAGGTTGGAAAGCGCCGTTTTCCATTGCTGGGTACGAGCGGCAACCAGCGCCTCGAGGTTGGTGCGATAGGCATCGTTTTCGCGCTTGAGACGGCGATTCTCCAGCGCACGGCGGACCGTGTGCAGCAACTGCTCTCGCTCGAAAGGCTTAAGCACGTAGTCGTACGCCCCATGGCGCAGGGCCTGCAGAGCAGCCTGAATGTCGTGCACCGCAGTGACCATGACGATCGGCATGTCGGGGTAACGTTCCTTGGCGCGTTCCAAAAGGCCCATCCCATCCATTTCGGCCATCATCAGGTCCGAGAGGACGAGATCGAATTCATCACCCGATTCCAGAATCGCGAGGGCTTCGACGCCACTAGCGGCCTGGCGAGTCTGAAAATGGGCTCCGCCAAGCATGGAGGAAACAATCTCGCGGATTGTTTCCTCGTCGTCCACTACGAGGATGCGGTTATTTGGCATGGCGCTAAGTGTCTGTATCGCTCATTCTAGGCCACGACTGCACATTCCGAAAGTAACCAACCGGAGACGGAAATCCGGTAACGAAGGCCCGCTGGCATGATATTTAAAAGCTTAGGTGTTCGTGCGCTTATCTTTCGTGCGCTTATCTATGGATACTGCCGGCCTGTTTGGGAATTCGCTTGGCGTGTTGACCGGCCCTTGGTTGACGGCGCGGGAAACGGCCGCCCTGATCGTGGTCGTCGTCAGTCTGCTTTTCTTCCGGGTGTTTCGGGAGCGATGTCTGCTGGCGTGGGGAGCGGGCTGGGTCGCCTATGGAGCGTTTCTGTGGGTAGCGGGCGCCGCCGAGATGCACGGCGCGTCGAAGTCGATGGCGGCATTTGCGCAGGCCGACTTTGTCCTGGCCATGGGATTGTTGGCGGCGGCGGCTCTGATGTCGGCGCAGGCGCGGCGGGCGCTGACGGCGTTGGTGGCGCTTTCGTGGGTGCTGATGGTTTGCGCCGCCATGCGGCCGCTGTATTTTCCGGATGCGAAGGCCCTCGGTCTGGGCTTGGAAGTATCATGCCGGTTGATTGCGGCCGGGGCAGCCGTCGAGTTGCTGCGCTACCGGTTCGGGCGTATTGGGCTGGGGCCTTTCCTGTTCGGCGCCGGGCTGCTGACGTTGAATCTGAACTGGCCTAAGTTCACCAGTCATATTCCGAGTGAAGGTTACCTGTTGGCGGAAGTGCTGTTCGGCTCGAGCATTCTGCTGGTGGTGCTGGACGACTCGCGGCTGCGTATGCGCCGGTTGACGGTGCTGAACGAGTTGACGGTCACGATTGCGCGCGGCCAGAATCACGCCCCGATGATGCAGACTGCGCTGGAGAAACTGAAAGCCGTAGTCGGGGCGAAGGCAGCATGGTTCCAGTTGATGGAAGGCGACCATCTGGTCCCCACGCAGCACGCCGGCCTGTCGCCGGAATTTCTGCGAGCCATGGGTCAAGCAGGGATGGCGCAAGTCGGGACCGATGAAACCGCGGCCCGCGTCCTCCAGGAAAACCGGGCGGCGGTGATGAAACTCTCGGAGATGTCGGAGCCGGAGCGGGAACAACTGCGGAGGCACGGCATTCATCACGTGCTGCTGCTGCCGGTACTGGGCAAGAAGACGGTGATCGGGATGCTGTCGCTCGGCTGCTCCGGCAGCCGGCGCCACACTCGGGAAGAACTGGAGTTCCTGGAAACGGCGGCCCAGAAGCTGGGGATTGCAGTGGAAAATCTGCGGTTGCTGGAGCAGGTGTTGCGCTCGCAGCGGCAGTGGATGAATACCTTCGATTCCATTCAGGATCTGATTCTGGCGCACGACGCGGACTTCCGAATCCTCAAGACAAATCAAGCGTTGCTGCAGCGGCTGGAACAGGCGCCGGCCGATGTATTGGGCCATCTCTGTGAGGAGGTTCTGCCGCAACAGCGCGCCTGGAGCGGATGCCCGTACTGCGAACGCGGTTCGGGGCTGACGGAAGGAATGGATCCGTGTTTCGGCGGGCAGTCGGTGATTTCGACCTCATCCTATGCCGAGCAGGGAGGCCGGCAAAAGGGCACCATTCATGTGGTGCACGATACGACCGCGCGTCAAGTGGCGGAAGAAAAGTACCGCATGCTGTTTGAGCAGGCGCAGGAAGGCGTGTTCGTAGCCACGCCGGATGGCGAGTTGCTCGACTGCAACGACGCCTTTGTCACCATGCTCGGTTACGGCAGCCGGGATGAGTTGATGGCGCTCGACATGGGGAGCGTGCTGCACTCGGTGGCGGAGGAGCGAGAAGCTTTTCGCAAGGAAATCGAGGCGCACAACTACGTGCGCAATTTTGAAATCACGGTGCGGCGCAAGGATGGCACGCTATTGGTGGTGGCGCAGAGCTGCTTTGCAACCCGCGATTCCCGTGGCCAGATTGAACGCTATCAGGGCTTCGTTCTCGACATCACGGAGAAGAAGCGCTCGGAAGACGAGATGCGCCGGCGCAATCGCGAGTTGAACGCGCTCAACGCCATGGCCGTCATCGCGACGCAGTCGTTCGATCTGGATGAAATTCTGAACCTCACGCTGCGCCAGGTGATCTCGCTGTTTGGGGCGGAGACCGGCTCGGTCTATCTGGCGGCAGAACCGGATGGCACCTACCGGCGGCGCGCCGGCTGGGGCCCACGAAGCGAGGCGCGCGTGCGCATGGCCGAAGTCATTTTTCCGGAAGGTCTGGGCGATCTGGTGATGCGCTCGCGTGCGGAAGTAGTGACCCAGGATTTTATGCCGCACCTGCCACCGGCGGTGGTCGAGTTTGTGTGCGCCGACCGGCTGCCCTACTGGATCTGGGTTGTGCTCTGGAGCAAGGACAAGCCCATCGGCATCATGGGTATTGCCAGCAAGGAAGACCGGCACTATTCCAGTAACGATGAGAATCTGCTGGTCGCCATCAGCCGGCAACTGGCGACTACGATCGAAAAGGTGCAGCTCTACGAGGAGACTTGCCGGGCGTACGAGGACTTGCGGCGGACGCAGGAGCAACTGCTGCAGAGCGAGAAGATGTCGGCCGTCGGCCAGTTGATTTCCGGCGTGGCGCACGAGTTGAATAATCCGCTGACCGCGATCCTGGGTTACGCGCAGCTGCTGGAAGGCGCGGGCCTCGATCACCGTTCGGCCGACTATGTGCGTAAGCTGTTCAAGCAGGCCCAGCGGACGCACCGGGTGGTGCAGAATCTTCTTTCTTTTGCCCGCCAGCGCAAGCCGCAGAAGCAGGAAGTGGACTTGCGCAAGGTGCTGGAAGAGTCACTCACGCTGCGCGAATACGACTTGAAGGTCAACAACGTTTCGCTGGAACGCGAAATTCCCGATGACCTGCCCTCCGTCGTGGCCGATCCCCACCAGTTGGAGCAGGTCTTCCTGAACGTTATCAACAACGCCCTCGATGCCATGGTGGAGGGCAGCGGCAGCGGGGTCTTGAAAGTGCGCGTGTTCAAGAAAGACGCCTTCGTGTGCGTGGAGTTCGAGGACAGTGGTCCGGGAATCAAGGATCCAAGCCGGATTTTCGATCCCTTCTATACCACCAAGTCGGTGGGCAAGGGAACCGGCCTTGGGTTGAGCATCTGCTACGGGATTGTCAAGGAACATGGCGGGGAAATCGTGGCGCGCAACCGGGAAGAGGGCGGCGCCACCATTGAAGTCCGGTTGCTGGCGAGCGAGAAACCAGCGCTGCCCGACGCATTGGCGCCCACGCGCCGTGAGTTCGTGCTGGCAGGGCGCGTCCTCCTGGTGGAAGACGAAGAAGCGGTGATGGAATTTGAACGAGACGTATTGGTCGGTGCCGGAGCTGAAGTTACTGCGTCCATGAGCCTGGAGGACACGAAAGAAAAACTCCGTACCGGCTCCTTTGACGTGATCGTCATGAATGGGCGGATGCCCGGCGGATGCAGCGCGCGGGAGATGTACGAGTGGATCGCGCAAAACTGCCCCGGTCTGGAGAAAGGGCTGCTGCTGACGTTTTCCAGTGTGACTGACCCGCAGACTCGAAGTTTCCTCCAGGAACACGGCGTGCCGTCGCTGGCCAAGCCCTTTGAAGTGGCGGACCTGATCTCACACGTCCGCGGGCTGAGCCAGAGGGAAGGGAAACCTGCCATGAAGACGAACGATAAGAACGAAGAAAAAGCCTCCATGGCGGGCGCGGGAGCATAGCCGCAGGCTATGCCCGGTTCACAGATATCGTAGGCTGACATCCGCACGAGGAAGGGGCGGGCGATTCCAAAACCACCGCTTCGCATCGGCAGGGTTTCCTCTGTGCTCCTCTGTGACCCCTGTGGTTCGAGCTCCCCCCCTTTACCGCAAGCCCCTCTGACGCACATCGGACTACACTTCCCTTGAAACCGCCATAAGCTCCTAAAGTTCCCCCTTCAGTCCGCGCATCATTTCCGCAATCAATTTTTCGTTGCGCCGGTACCAGCGCCAGTGTCCTTCTCTCTTGGCCTCCACCACGCTGGCCTTTTCCAGAATTCGCATATGATGCGAAACGGTTGGCTGCGCCAGCTTCACGCGCTGCTCGATATCGAAGGCGCAGAGCCCGGTTTCCTTGTCGAGCGAGCATCCGCCTTTTTCTTTCAGCGCGCGCAGAATTCGGCGGCGAGTGGGGTCGGCAATGGCGTGCAGGAAGCGATCAAGATTGGGAGCGGCGTGAGCCATGATCAGGAAGGGTAACAGAAATGCGGCGAGGGCTTCGAGCTACGAGCAAACGGTCTGCTCGAAGCTCGCGGCTCGAAGCGCGTAGCTCATTTTTTCACAATCGGATTGTAGCCATCGCCGATGAGGCGGGCACGCATGGCCTCGGCGTCCTTCAGGTCGGCGTAGGGTCCGACCTGAACGCGATAGAACTTGTCGGCGGAGGGATTGTTCGCGGTGAACGCCGGATACTGCTTTTTCTTCAGCGCCTCGACCAGCGATTCGGCGTCTTCCTGCCGGCTAACCGCGGCGACCTGCACGTAGTAAACGGCGCTTGAGGGTGTCGCGGTTACAGCCTCAGCGGCGGCTTTTGACGGTTCTTCTACGGTCGAGGCCGCCGCGGTTGAGGCCTCCGGTGGCGCCTTCGAATCCTGAGGGATGAGCGCGGCGTCAGCCTTCTTCTCGCCTACGGCCTTGTAAAAACTAAAATCGCCAGACTGCGCTGTGGGCTGGGGAACGTCGTTTCTTGCGGCCGAGGGCCGAACGATGGTTGCCGGACTCCCAATGGGAGCGATCAGCGAACTTCCCACGCCTGCCATGGTGGTTCTTCGGCCGAGCGAAAAGCCGATCGCAAAGAAGAAAGCACAGACCAGGACAAAGCTGAAAAAAATGGCCAGCATGCGGCCGGTGCCGAGGATGATCTCCGTATCCTGCTGCGCCGTGGGCATCGTAACCAGTGTTGACCTCTACTTTCCCGCCGGCGCGCCGGGTGTGGGCACGCCCGCGAGCAACTTCTGCATGCCGGAGAAGAAATCGATGGGCACGGGGAACACGACCGTCGTGTTTTTCTCGACCCCGATTTCGGTGAGCGTTTGCAGATAGCGCAACTGGATGCTGATCGGTTCGGTCGCCAACAGGTGCGCGGCATCCACCAGGCGCTGGGCGGCCGAGAACTCGCCTTCGGCGTGGATGATCTTCGAGCGCTTTTCGCGTTCCGCCTCAGCTTGCTTGGCCATGGCCCGCAACATGGACTCGGGCATATCCACCTGTTTGACTTCCACGTTGCTGACCTTCACTCCCCAAGGCGCGGTGTGCTGATCGAGGATGCTCTGCAGGCGCAGGTTGATCTTGTCGCGATGCGCGAGAAGCTCGTCGAGTTCCTGTTCGCCGAGCACCGAGCGCAAAGTCGTCTGCGCAAACTGCGAGGTCTGGTAAACGTAATTGGAAACTTCCACCACGGCCTTATTGGGCTCGATCACGCGCAGGAAAATGACCGCATTGACTTTCAACGTGACGTTGTCGCGGGTGATGATGTCCTGCGGCGGAACTTCGAGCGCTTCCTGCCGAAGCGAAATGCGCACCATGCGGTCCACCGGGGCGAAGACCAGGATTACACCCGGGCCCTTGGATTGCCCCAACAGGTGGCCGAGGCGGAAGATGACGCCGCGCTCATATTCGGCCAGGATCTTGATGGAACTGAGCAGGTAGATGATGATGATGACGATGGCAACAGTGACTACCGGGAACCCGAGCTCCATATATGCCTCCACGCAACTCGTTATTCAGAGTATGAGCAAATTGTAGCGCAAGCGAGCGGGTATGCACGGTGACGACATGCCCGCGCAGTTGTTGAGGAAGATTCGGGCATCCGGCGACAAGAGTTTAGAGCAGTTCTCGGGTTGCTGTAGAGGGAGCCGAGAACGGGAAGGGCACGGCTTCAGCCGTGCCGTCAGGAGTTACAACGGGTTCCGGCTTTAGCCGCTGAGGGTACGCACTATACACCATCACGAAAACCACACTAGTGACAAAAGCTCAGCGATACACGTCCTTGCGATGTCCGACCCTGACCACCAACACCCTGACGCGCTCATCCTGTATTTCGCAAATCGTTCGAAATTGGCCCAGCCGATAGTCGCCCACCCGATACCGCCACAATCCGCCTTTGTCGCCGTGGAGCGGCTTGCCCCATTGACGAGGGTTGTCCGCCGCCTGCACCCGCTCCCGCAGAAATCGGATGATCGACCCCTGCGCCGTGCGGTCTAGTTTCTGGATTTGTTTTTCGGCGCTGCGGCTGATTTCAACCCGCCAGCCTGCGCCCGGCGGCGTTCTACTTTCGGAAACCAAGCCGCCGCTCCAACTCTTCGAGCGTGATGGTGGGTTCCTGCCGTTCCAGCGCCGCGATGCCCTTCAAGTAGTCTTCGCGGTCTTCCAGATATTGCCGGATGGCCTCGCGCGCATAGTAGCTCTTGCTGCGGCCAGTTTCCTTCGCCAGGGACTCCAGTTTTTCTTCGAGTTCAGGTTCCAGCCGAATGCCAAGCATAGTTGTTTAACATGTTTAACGTAGCATGGTCG
>Ga0209039_10002633_pt1 | contig 14958 bp, 6 predicted proteins | sample BogFormECP12_OM1_FD_188238 | JGI IMG/M metagenome (GOLD analysis project Ga0209039, IMG submission 188238) | Bog forest soil microbial communities from Calvert Island, British Columbia, Canada - ECP12_OM1 (SPAdes) (version 2) | ecosystem: Environmental > Aquatic > Freshwater > Wetlands > Bog ... | reverse complement strand
ATCAGGGGCGTCCACAGAGCTGGTCGTATTGCCGCCGTGCAGATCTTGCGGCCATCCAGCGTGTGACCATGCCGGACCGGGAATGAAATGCCGTATTTGCGGAGACCGCTACACCGATCCGGCTGAGGACGATCTGCCGTCGAACCTCTTGTGGGGAGAGTAGGCGCCGCGTCCAGCACCGATTCGGTCGAACTGAGAGTTCGTTCTTTAGCGATACAGGTCTCCGCCTGGCCCCAACTCCACTCCTGAAGCCAAAAGGTACGAACGCAGAGCTTCTTCGGCTGCGAACCAATCAACTTCGGGCGAACCGAATGGGCGGCCGCGTTTTTCCCAATGCTGATAAGCGAGTTCCCGAACTATTTCGTGACGACACTCATAAGAGTGCGTCAGCGGCTTGCGCCACCGCATCCAATCTGGGTTTGTCGACTGTTCTGTCATGACACAATAATTGCCTTATTTTGCAGGAGTTGCAGCACACAGTGCCAATGCGTGCGGGCTACGTCCAAACGTCGCAATAGGGTACTGCAGGCCTGATGCTCTTGCACATAAGCTGCCGAATGGTTATCGAATCTGCGTCACGGTAATTGCCGATCAAGTCAACAGGTTACGCGAGAGACCGGGATTGCAAGCACGGAATTTTGAGCACCGGAAGCCTTCGCCGGAGTGACGGAATAGAGTCAGAGGGTACTTTGAGTCGGTCGCGATGGCACCTAAGACGCCGAGTAACCCGCCTGTTTCGTGTTATTTATGTATCGGCATGACTCTCTCGGGATCCGGAAAGCCGGATGCTTAGTTCTTTCTCGAAACCCCTGAACCGTTCACCGATTCTAATCTGAAACAAACGCAAGAAAGGTTATAGCCTTAAAGGCAAGACCGTCCGACCGGAATGGAGTTCATACATGAACGTAAATCCCCTGGCGGGAACGACTCCGGCTGTTTCGCAGCTGATCAACGTGCCGAAACTCGTAACCTCCTACTATGTTGAGTGCCCAGATCCTGCAGTTCCTGCACAACGCGTCGTCTTCGGCACATCAGGACACCGGGGTTCACCCTACAACGTGGCATTTAACGAATGGCACATTCTCGCCATCACTCAAGCGATCTGTGCTTATCGGAAACGCCACCGGATTAGAGGGCCGTTATTCATGGGGAAGGATACTCACGCCCTCTCCGAACCCGCCTCAGCGAGCGCCCTCGAAGTCCTGGCTGCAAATGGTGTCGACGTGATGATTGCCGCGGCTGACGAATACACTCCGACTCCGGCTATTTCGCATGCCATCCTCACCTACAACCGCAGCCGAAAATCCGGACTGGCAGACGGAATTGTGATTACCCCGTCCCACAACCCCCCCGACGAGGGCGGCTTCAAGTACGACCCACCAACCGGTGGGCCTGCGGACACGGAGACAACGGGCTGGATCGAAGCTAAGGCGAACGAGTATCTGGCAAACCGCTTGCGCGGCGTGAGACGCATTCCGTTTGCACAGGCGATCAAGGCCGGCACTACTCACTCGCATGACTACATCGATCGATACGTCGAAGATCTTGAGCATGTGATCGACATGGACGCAATTCGAAGTGCCAACATCAGACTGGGCGTGGATCCGTTAGGTGGTGCCGGAGTCCATTACTGGGCACGCATCGAAGAGCGCTATCGCCTCAACCTCACGGTCGTCAGCGATGTCGTCGATCCGACCTTCCGGTTCATGACGCTCGATTGGGACGGCAAAATCCGCATGGACCCCTCGTCGTCATACGCCATGCAGAGGCTGATTGCGCTTAAGGACAAGTTCGATATTGCATTTGCCTGTGACACTGACCACGACCGTCACGGCGTTGTCACAAAGAGCGCGGGCCTTCTGCCGCCGAACCACTATCTTGCTGTCTGCATTCACTACCTCTTCTCACACCGCCCAGAATGGCGCAGCGGCACAGGCGTCGGAAAGACAGTTGTAAGCAGCAACATGATTGACCGGGTAGCCGCAAAGTTGGGAAAGACACTCTACGAAGTTCCCGTTGGTTTCAAATGGTTCGTCAGTGGCTTGCTAAAGGGCTCTCTGGGCTTCGCCGGGGAAGAGAGCGCGGGAGCTTCCTTCTTGCGGCGCGACGGCACGGTCTGGACTACCGACAAAGACGGAATCGTACCGGCGCTGCTCGCGGCCGAGATCACGGCAAAGTCGCGGCGTGATCCTGGCGAGGTTTATCGAGAACTAACGCGCGAGCTCGGCGACCCGGTTTACGAACGTATCGAAGCCCCTGCTACCTCAGCGGAAAAGGCCGTGCTGGAGCGGCTTTCGCCGGAGCATCTGCGCGTCACGGAACTGGCCGGCGAACCGGTCCAAAAGGCGATCACCACCGCGCCGGGCAACGGCATGCCCATCGGAGGAATAAAAGTAATTGCCGAAAGCGGATGGTTCGCTGCTCGCCCCTCGGGAACTGAGGACGTGTACAAGATCTATGCGGAGAGTTTCCGGGGAAGGGAACACCTTTTACAAATCGAGAACGAGGCACAGGAAATCGTTCGTAAAGCGCTGGCGGCGCACCAGACTGCCGCCTAAAGAAACATGATCAGATTCGAGGAAATCCCGTGAACAAGAGTCTGACATCTGACGACTTGCTTTCCTGCCTCACGGACTTAGCGCTGGATCTGCGTTGGTCGTGGAATCACTCGACGGATGAGATTTGGGGACGGCTTGACCCGGAACTTTGGGAGCTTACGCAGAACCCCTGGGTGGTGCTTCAGACTGTCTCCAAGAAAACGATTCAGGATCTCGCTGCTGATGATGCCTTTGGCAGCAAGGTTCAGCAGATGCTTCGCAGCAAGCAGGAGCGAGACGGCACATCCGCCTGGTTTCAGGCAGCCCATCCTGGCGCAATCGCGACGCGGATTGCCTACTTCAGCATGGAGTTTATGTTGAGTGAAGCCCTTCCCATCTACTCGGGTGGATTGGGCAATGTAGCCGGAGATCAACTCAAGGCAGCCAGTGATTTGAGCGTTCCGTTAATTGGGATCGGGCTTCTTTATCAGCAGGGCTATTTTCGGCAGGAGATCGACCGGAACGGGTTTCAGCGGGCAATCTTTCCCTTCAACGACCCCGGCCAGCTGCCCATCAGCCCCGTCAGGGATGCGGACGGTGAGTGGTTGCGCATCGCTCTCCGCCTTCCGGAGGCCACTCTCTGGGTGCGCACCTGGCAAGCGCAGGTGGGGAGAACGAAACTGTATCTACTCGATACGAACGACCCCGCCAATTTGCCCACTCACCGGGGAATTGCCAGCGAGCTGTATGGAGGCGGTCCCGAGGTGCGCCTGCAGCAGGAGATGGTTTTAGGCATAGCTGGGTGGAGACTCCTGTCGGCACTTGATCTCGACCCCGAGGTTTGCCACTTGAACGAAGGGCACGCCGCATTCGCCGTGGTGGAGCGGGCCTTCGGCTATATGCAAAAGCATGATCAGCCCTTTGACGTCGCACTGGCGGTGACGCGAGCGGGAAATCTTTTCACGACGCATACGCCGGTCGAGGCCGGCTTCGATCGTTTTGCGCCTGAATTGATGGAACAGTACTTCAGAAAATATGCCGAGGAGGATCTGCATATCGAATTCGAAGAGTTGATGGCCCTGGGACGAAAAAATCCACTCGACCGTTCCGAGGCCTTCAATATGGCGTATCTCGCGCTGCGCGGCAGCTGCGCGGCGAATGGCGTGAGCCAACTTCATGGCACAGTGAGCCGGAAGATCTTCCAAGGACTCTTCCCGCACTGGCCAGAGATCGAAGTACCGATTGGCGCGGTGACGAACGGGGTTCATGTGCCCACATGGGACTCTGCCGAAGCTGACGAGCTTTGGACGGACGAGTGTGGCCAAGATCGCTGGCGTGGAACGCTGGAAAGTATCCAGCGCCTTGAGAACGTCAGCGACGAACAACTCTGGGAAATGCGCACGAAAGCACGCCAATCTCTCATCCAGTACGTGCGAAAGCGACTGGCGCGACAGCGTCTCCAGCAAGGCGCGCCACGACAGGAGATCGCGCAGGCGGAAACCATTTTCGACCCGCAGTCGCTGACCATCGGCTTCGCCCGCCGGTTTGCAGCCTACAAGCGACCTACGCTCCTGCTTCACGATCCAGAGAGGCTGGCTCGGATTCTCACCAATCGAGAACGGCCGGTGCAACTGATCCTTGCTGGCAAAGCACATCCGCAGGATCTGAGCGGCCAAATGATGATCAAAGAGTGGAATGACTTTATCGCTCGTGGTGATGTTCGCTCCAGCGTGGTTTTCCTGAGCGATTACGATCTGCTGCTTACCTCCCATCTGGTCCAGGGCGTGGACCTATGGCTCAATACTCCGCGGCGGCCATGGGAGGCATGCGGTACCAGTGGCATGAAGGTCCTGGTCAATGGGGGGCTCAACTTTTCCGAACTGGATGGTTGGTGGGCGGAGGCGTACTCGCCTGATCTGGGCTGGGCTATCGGCGATGGACTGGAACACGGAGACGATCCCGGCTGGGACGCACATGAAGCCAATACTCTGTACGATCGCTTGGAGAAAGAAGTAATTCCGGCGTTCTACCTTCGCGACGCTCGCGGAATTCCCACCGCGTGGGTCGCCAAGATGCGCGCCAGCATGCTGCGGCTGACCCCAAAGTTTTCCTCAAACCGCGCCGTTCGAGAGTATGCTGAGAAATTCTACTTGCCGGCAGCGGGACGTTATCGCGAACGAGCCGCAAACGAGAGCAAAGTGGGGATCGAACTGGCCAGCCGCTTAGAATCGCTCGCCGAGGCCTGGAAAGACGTGCGATTCGGTGCGGTGACCACGCAGAACGAAGGAACGCAATATGCTTTTCAGGTTCAGATCTTCTTAGGTGGACTCGATCCACACGTGGTGGAAGTTGAGCTCTATGCAGAACCGCAAGCTGATGGCAAGATCTTCCGGCAAAAAATGGAGCCACAACAGCATCCTGATTCGAACGGTTACGCCGTGTACTCGTCCAAAGTTCCCGCCACTCGTCCGGTAACCGACTACACGGCGCGCGTCATTCCGTCGGAGCTCCAGGCAGCGATCCCGCTTGAAGCGAGCCAAATCCTCTGGCAGAAATAGCGACGATAGGAACTTTCGGATGGCCGCGTTTCTTGTGAAACCAGCTTACAGGCTACAGCGGTTTAGGAAACAGTGTGATCTGGTTTTGAAAGGGCGCGGCTTGAAGCCGCGCCGTAAAGCCCGTCACCTTACTCCACCTCGCGGGCTTCAGCCCGCGGGAGAAGCAGTACACACTATTTCCTAAACCGCTCTAATTGTTTTCGTGCATTGAAACTGAGCTACGTTCTGTCCCGGCTCGGATTTCCTTCGGCGATGGAATCTGCGCAGCGTTCCAACCGCCACCAAGCGCTTTGATCAGCTGAACGCTGGCGACCATTTCCTGCATCCGATAGTTGACGGCGGTTTGTTGATCGTTCAGCAAAATCGTTTGCGCGGTGATCACATTCACGTAAGGGTCGACTCCTGTCTTGTATCGAACCGTAGCTTCGTGCAAGCTCCGCGTGGCAGCTTCCACTGCGGCATCTTGCCGCCCGATGGCCTGAGACAGGATTCTTAAAGAGGCCAGGTTGTTTTCTACCTGCTGGAAGGCGGTCAGCACCGTCTGCCGGTAATTTGCCACCGTCTGGTCGTAATAGGCCCGAGATTGTTGGACTGTGGCCCTGCGTAATCCGGCATCGAAAATTGTTTCCGAGATGCTCGGCCCGACCGACCAAAAGCGGCTCGGCCACGTGAACCAACTCGAGACTGAAGAGTTCCCGAAACCAGCAGAACCGCTCAATAGGACATTAGGAAAATACGCAGCCTTGGCCACGCCGATCTGGGCGTTGGCCTGGGCAACCGCACGTTCCGCTGCCGCAATGTCTGGACGCCGCTCAAGCAGTTCAGAGGGAATCCCGACCGGCGTTGCTGGAGGTTTAGTTTCCAGAGCATGCGCTGGAAGAGCGAATGTCGACGCCGGCTGGCCAATCAAAACGGCAATGGCGTGTTCATACTGAGCGCGCAGGACTCCGAGATCGGTGTCTTCGGCCTGCGCTGCTCTCAACTGAGCCTCGGCCTGCGCCACAGATTCATCGGAACAGAGGCCGGCTCGATACTGGCTTTGGGTCAGGTCCAGCATCTCCTGATAGGCGGCTACAGTGGAAGCCAGCAACTTTTCCAGAGAGTCTTGCGCACGAAGCTCATAGTAATCGGCGGCGAGTTCCGCTTGTTCGCTTAGCCGCACATTCTCGAGATCGGCGGCGCTGGCTTGCGCGGCGTAAACATTGGCCCTCACCCGCGCAATCCCCACGATGACTGCCCGGTTGTCGTTCAGTTCGAACTCCGAACCGATGTGCGGATTCTCGAGCTTGGAAAATTCGGCATCCCGGACCACGATGAAGCCGTTCTCGGCATAAATGTCCTCGATCTTTCCCTCAAGCAATGCCGGCCTGCCCAGCAGGCTGGTGTCATCCAAGCCGACAACGGTGACCGGTTGATAATTACCGTCAGCCAGCTTGACCAGCGCCCCTCCCGAATACAGTGGGACGGCATATTTCACTCCATGCATGCTACGAACTGCATCCAGAACATAGTTGGGCATGCCGACCGAATTGGACACCGATTCTACGTACGGATCCATGACCCATATTGTGCTGCCGACGTTGATGATGTTGGCGGAGGCGTGGTTCAACACCCCGAAGAACATCGACGTGACAAACATCATCAAGTACACGGCAAAAACGATGCCGAGGATCAGCGCGCTGAACTTCGCCCTGTCATTTACCAGCAGCTTAAAACCGAGCTTCAGGATCCCCTTCACCGCAGCATTCTTCTTTCTTTGCGCTCACCGTATTCAAATCATGTATCCCTTATTCGCTGACGCTTTATTGAGCGAAGGATCGGGATCGGACTCACTAGCGCTCAGTAATGCGAGCTCAGTTCATTCCTCGTTCCCCCCTCTAATGAGCAGGCCATGTTCCACGTCGTAAATCATGTTGGGGAATGATGGAAGTGTCTTGGAATCTTGGACATCCCCATTTGCAACTCGAACCATTCCCTGCGCGATACATTCTTTGACTGCATTTCGTCACTGTGACGGAAGACGGGATGCCCACGCGCAAGGGGGGCCCTTTGGGCTTTCGGAGATTACGTAGATTCACGGCGCACAAATGCGGAACCCAACGTGCACGTCCAGGCATGTGAGTTCCCTGGGATTCGGACGTTACAGCCAGACAAGACGCCCTGAGATGCTTGCGGCGGAAAACCTGCCTGATTCCGTCAGGATTTGTCTGCTGTGCGCAAGAAGCGAGATCGGATGCAATTCCTAGTGCCCAGCGCCGCCTTGCTGTTTTTGGTACTACCCTTGGGGACTGCCCAGGCAGACCGACCCACCACTGATCTGACTGTGCAAGATGAACTTCGTGCTCTTGCCAGCCAAGGCGTTCTTCCAGAACTTCGCTGGCCTGACTACTCGGATTATCGCGTCCAAGTGCAGAAGTTTTATGAGCCGACTGGCTATGCTCTCGCCTGGATTCAAAACCTGAGGCCGACTCCGCAAGCACAGGCAATGATCACCATCTTCGGCGAGGCGGGTAGCAAGGGCCTCGACCCTGCAGACTACGACAGCCTGCTGTGGTCCGGACGGATCGACAAGCTGCGAGCGGCTTCGACGGCCGATGTGGCTCGATTCGATTTGGCGCTAACTGTTTCGGTGATGCGGTACATCTCCGATCTACACCTCGGCAGGGTCAATCCGCGCTATTTTCACTTCGGTTTTGACGTTGAGCACAACCAATACGACTTGTCGCGTTTTGTTCGTGAAAGAGTGGTGAGTTCGTCAGACCTCGAGTCGGCGCTGGTGACTGTCGAACCGCCGTTCGATGGTTATCGCAGGACAGAGAAAGCTCTGCGACGGTATCTGCAACTCGCCCAGCAGGACGATGGGGAGCAGCTCCCAACCCCCCAAAGGCCGGTCGCTGTCGGGGACCGATATTCCGGCATGCAGCGGCCGGAGCAATTACTGTGCCTCCTGGGAGACCTGCAGCCAGCCGCTTGTGGGGTGAAAGCCAGCGACGTTTATACGAGCTCGGCCGCCGATGGTGTGAAACATTTCCAGCGCAGGCACGACTTGCAACTAACCGGCCGTCTTGACCAAGCGACGATCCGAGAACTCAACGTTCCACTCAGCGATCGAGTCACCCAGTTGCAGCTGACGCTGGAGCGCTGGCGTTGGCTGCCCCATGAATTCCCGCAACCGCCCATCACTGTCAATATCCCGGAGTTTCGCCTGCGGGCTTTCGATCAAAACGACCAAGTTGCTCTGGCGATGAAAGTGATCGTGGGCCGCGCCTATCGCCGCCAGACCCCCGTGTTCGCGAAGGACATGACGTTCGTCGTGTTTCGGCCCTATTGGAATGTTCCTCTTAGCATTCAGCGCAATGAGATCGAGCCCCACATTGAGCGCGATCGATCCTATCTCTCAAAGAATAACTATGAAGTGGTGACGCACGAAGAAGAGGTCGTAACGAATGGACCAATCAGCGATGACGTTTTGCAACGGTTGCGGGATGGGACTTTAGAAGTTCGTCAGCGCCCGGGTCCAGACAACGCGCTCGGGCTGGTCAAGCTGATGTTCCCGAATGAATACGACGTCTACCTGCACAGCACTCCTTCCCCGGAGTTGTTCTCCCGGCCACGTCGTGATTTCAGCCACGGCTGCATTCGCGTGGAAGATCCCGTTGAATTGACCACCTGGGTACTGCGCAACAACCCCGGATGGGACAAAGCCCGTGTCCAAGCGGCCATGGAAACCGGCCAGGACAACTACCAAGTCAAGCTCAGCAAACCCATCCCAGTTTTGATTCTTTACGGCACCGCCGTTGTGGACGACAACGACCAAGTCCACTTCTTTGACGATATCTATGGGCACGACGCGACGCTCCGGCGGACACTTGCGAAAGGCTATCCTTATCCCGAATAGCTTGTTTGACAGGACGACAGGAAGTCGCTACCAGCGTCGAACGCGCCCCACATCGACGTGGATGAAATCAGAGCCAGCATAGTATCCGACCCCTCCTTCATGTAGCGCTGCCGCGAGATCTCGGAGTTTCGCTGTGCTGGTTCCGGGCAGGCGAATGTCAATCGCCATGGCCCGCATGTGGAGACTATGCTGGGCAACGCCATGGCCATGGCTTCTCAGGTAAGAATTCGTGTGCGGAGTGCGGTATCCGCAGACGACGTTAATCCACGCTCCAGGCCGGCCCGCAGCATCCAGCAACTCATACAGCAGATCGAATAAATGCGGGTCATAGTGACGCACCTCGCCGCTGCGGTAATCGCGCAAAAATTGGTCGAGTTCAACGAGGGCCTCCGGGACATATGAATCGCCTTCCTTATACACGACATCCAGCTTCTCGCCGGTGTGACTGTGAAGGAACCGCAACCGATATTGACGATTCGCCGGTGTGCCTGGCCCGGTCGGCGATGCCGGCGCCGCTACCGGAGGGATGATCAATAATGTCAGGAAAACGACGAACACCACTTCTACTGCACGGGATTTGAATCTCACCGAGCCTCTATCGAACGTTGGGATGCTTGAATTCTTACATTCGGTGGGGTAATCCGTCTACCGGCAAGCGCTTTTCGTGGCGACCAATATCGGGCGGGGAAGCGGGGGGATTCGGGAAAGCCGCGCCCCGTGTAATCCATAGCAAACTGGCGCGGACTTACCCCGACAGGGATGGGTGGCGGCCCACAAAGAAGCCACCACCCACTGTTATTGGCCGGAGAGAGCGCTCATTTACGCAGCGATATCCAGATAGTCCACAACCTCATTAACTCCCGGAGCTGACCACGCAGCGCGTTCGGCTTCTTGGCGCTCAGCCCAGGAAGAAACTTTCCCATTCAGGACTACCTTGTCTTTCACGACGCTCACCTTGATCTTGTCCGCGTCGATCTCAGCAGCCCGACGCAAGGCCTGCTCAATACTCGTTTTGACCTCCGAAGGCGACACTTCAGGCCTCTTGAGAGTAATCATGTTGGTCACGCCCTTGACTCCGGTCAAATTGCAAACAGCGTCCTCGGCCGCGTCCTGTTGATACTTGTACTCGACCTCACCCTCCAGCGTGATCCACCCGTCGTCCACTCTCACTTTGATGCGGTCGACCGGGACCCAAACATCCCACTGTAGCGCGTTAATCGCCGCTCTGGCGATGTCTTCATCATTGCGAACGTGATAAGCCGGCAAGTCGACTTTCAGTTCGTCCGTGACTGCTTTTACGCCAGCCACTCTTTCTGCCGCATGCACGGCCGCATACTTCGCGGCATAGTTCTGAACGTTACCCGTCAGACCCACGATGCCGTCCTTGGCGGTCACGCCGATCTGCGAAGCGCTAATGCTTGGTTCGTACTTCAGTTCCTGGAGAACATCCTGCTGCAGTTGCGAATCGCTCTTCTTCATATTCCCTCCCACGAATTTGAACTCATATTGGAGTCTTCGCTGCCCACGGCAGCTTCCCGGCATACGTGACAGGCATCTCAGAGACCAAACCTTGGCAGGCACGACCGTTTCAAGTAAGACGGGCGACATCAGATACTTAGGAGTCATGCAGCAGGAGACTCATTGTGGTCTGTGGCGCTGAATCCGCCGACACTTGGTCAGAGTGACGACTCAAGGGGAGAACGTGTCGCTGAGAAAAATCCTCAGTTTGCCGAGCGTGAGGCCGTGCGTTTAATCCCGAGTTTTCCCGGCGCCGTGGCGAGGCGCCACGTGAGTCGTGAACGGCGCCGAAGATGAGGTCCTTTCCCCTATACGCGAAGAACTCGTTCTTTTTTCCCCTATGCAATATTTCCGATGTGACGGAAATCACATTTCTTTTGGCAGGGAGAGCAGGTGACTGCTCCCCCTATGCCAATTGAGAAGCGCTACTACAACAGTGGGCTGAGATGTCACCAGAGTGCTAGGATAGCGATGTTTTAGAGTCTGAAACCTCTGTTCATGTGGAGTGATTAGATACTCGCAGCGATGAGAGTACTAACTTGGCTTTTTATGCCGGAAGAAGTACTGAACACGCTGGGAATCGGCGGTAGGGCAAATGAACCCATCAGGTATCAACGCGAATGAGTCCGTAGCCCATCGATTGTCGGGGCCGCCGCGCCAGATCCGTCTCCAGCATTACGGGCTTGCGATTCTCTCCGTCGGGGTCGCACTCGCGATTTCGCTACTCCTTCAGCATTTCCACTTCCGCGTCCCTTCCGCGCTTTTGCTGCTGTTTGCTGTGGCCATAAGTTCCTGGTATGGAGGACGAGGTCCCGCGGCATTGGCGGTCATCCTGTCCACAATCGGCTTCTACTGGTACTTCGTGGAGCCGGTCCGCACCATCTACATTTACCGGTCCGAGACCGCGTATTTCATCGTTTTTGCAGCGTTCGCTGCGCTCCTGTCCTGGTTCGGCACGATTCGGCGGCGCGTGGAAGCAGATCTGCGCGAGCAGGCTGCTCTGCTCAATCTCACGCACGACACCGTTTTTGTGATGGATATGGATGGGGTTATCAAGTACTGGAATCGTGCCGCCGAGGAGCGGTACGGCTGGACCGCGGACCAAGCGGTGGGCAGAGTTGTTCACGACCTCTTGAAGACAGTATTCCCGGCGCCGCTGGACAAGATCAAAGCGGAAGTGACGCGTGCCGGTCGCTGGGAAGGCGAGCTTCTGCAAACCAAGAAGGATGGCAGCCAGTTAGTGGCGGCGAGCCGTTGGTCGCTGGAGCGAGGCAAGCGGGGTGAGCCGGTTGCAATCCTGGAGACCAACAACGACATCACCGAGCGCAAGCGGGCGGAGGAGGCGTTGCGTCGTTTGAATCGCGAACTGCGAGCGCTCAGCAACTGCAACCAGACCCTCCTGCGCGCCACCGACGAGCAGACCTTGCTCCAAGAAATCTGCCGGATCGTCTGTGAGGAGGCCGGCTACCGCATGGCGTGGGTGGGCTATGCCGAACACGACGAGGCCAAAAGCGTGCGCCCGGTCGCGTGTACCGGAATCGAACAAGGATATCTCGCAGACCTCGGCATTACGTGGGCCGATACGGAGCGTGGGCGCGGCCCGACCGGAACGGCCATCCGGAGCGGGAAAACTTGCTGCATCGAGGATTTTGCAGCGGATCCTCGACTCCTGCCCTGGCGGGAGAGCGTTCTGCAGCGCGGGTTTCGTTCCGGCATCGCCCTGCCGCTTAAGGACGAACAGGCTAACCCCTTCGGCTGTCTTTCGATTTATTCCGCGCAGCCCAGCACCTTTACACCGGAAGAGGTTCGGCTTCTCGAAGAACTGGCTGGCGACATGGCGTTCGGCATTGTCACCCTGCGTTCCCAGGCCGCACGCAAACAGGCCGAGCAGGAAGTCTCCCTCCTCAGTTTCGCCTTGGACAATGTACGCGAAGCCGCTTTACTAATAGACGAAAGCGGGCGTTTTCATTACGTCAACGAGGAGGCTTGCCGGGTTCTGGGTTATACCCGTGCGGAACTGCTCGGCATGGGCGTGCCGGATATTGACCCTGAGTTCCCGGCGGGGCATTGGTCCGACCATTGGCGCGACCTTAAGGCGCAGCGGTCGCTGAGTTTCGAAAGCCGCCACCGAACCCGAGATGGCCGCACTTTCCCGGTCGAAATCAGCGCAAATTATTTCGAATATGGAGGCCGAGCTTACAACCTAGGCCTGGTGCGGGATATCACCGAACGGAAGCGCGCCGAGGAAGCGCTGCGGCGGAGCGAAGCCTACCTCTCGGAAGCGCAGAGGCTAACCCACACCGGCGCTTGGGCCACCGACGCCGCGCCGGACCCGTTGTACTGGTCGGAGGAATTGTTCCGGCTTTATGGATTGAACCCGCAAGACGGATTACCGACGCATGACCAGGCGATGCAGCGCGTACACCCGGAAGACCGCGACAAGTACGCGCAGGCGTTCCATAGGGCAATCCATCAGAAGGTGGACTCCGACGTCGAGTTCAGAACCGTGTTGCCCGATGGAGCAATCAGGTACCTCTATGGCCTGGGCCATCCCGTTCTGAATGCCCGTGGAGAAGTTGTTGAAGTGGTGGGCACGACGGTGGATATCACGGAACGAAGACGCGCCGAGGAAACACTGCGGCGGAGCGAAGCGTATCTGGCGGAGTCGCAAAGGCTCACGCACACGGGCACTTTCGTAGGCGATAACACAACCAAACCATTGTACTGGTCGGAAGAATTGTTCCGGATTTATGGATTTGATCCGCAACAGGGGTTGCCGACACGGGAACAGCCGTTGCAGCGAACCCACCCGGAAGATCGTGACAAGGTCTTGCAGGCTTTCGACAGGGCGATTCGTGAGAAATTGGATGCCGATGCCGAATACAGAATTGTGTTGCCCGACGGAACAATCAGACACCTCTATGGACAAGGTCACCCCGTTCTGAATGCCCGTGGAGAAGTTGTTGAAGTGGTGGGCACGACGGTGGATATCACGGAACGAAAACGCGCCGAGGAAGCACTGAGGCGGAGCGAAGCATATCTGAAAGAAGCGCAAGGGCTGAGCCACACCGGCAGTTGGGCCTTGGACGCGTCCACTCGCGAGTACAGCTACTGGTCTGATGAGATGTTCCGGATTTTTGGGGTGGATCCCCACGGTGGCATACCGATCAGGGAAGCAATGGGCCGACGAATTCATCCAGAAGATGCCAGCAGGGCGACCGCCGGCTTCGAGAAGTCTCTCCGTGAAAAAGTAGATACCTCCGATGAGTACAGATTCGTGCTGCCCGACGGAACGGTCAAACATATTCAGAGCATTCGACACCCTGTCTTGAACGATGCCGGAGATGTCGTTCAACTGGTCGGCACCTTTGTGGACATTACGGAGCGAAAGCGGGCCGAGGAATCGCTACGCGAGAGTGAGATGCGCTTCCGCACATTTGTGGACCACGCGGCGGACGCATTCTTCCTGCATGATCAAGACCACAAGGTTCTTGACGTCAACCGGCAGGCCTGTGAGAACCTCGGCTACACTCGTGAGGAACTGATCGGGATGTATCCCCTTGACTTCGACCCGGACATAGATGCCGCACGATTGCAACAGATTTGCGAGCAGCTCGCGGCCGGACAGGTCTGCACCTTCGAGACTCGTCATCGACGGAAGAATGGGACCGTGTTCCCGGTCGAGATCAGTCTCCGCCCGTTCCGGCGTGGCGATCGTCAGCTCCAACTCGCTCTGGTACGGGACATCACCGATCGCAAGGCAGCGGCGGAAGCTCTGCGGGAGGGCGAAACGCGCTTCCGCACGTTTGTGGACCACGCAGGCGACGCCTTATTTGTCCAAGATCTCGAGCAAGGGACCATTGTTGATGTGAACCGGACGGCATGCGAGAGCCTTGGTTACAGTCGGCAGGAACTGATCGGGAAAACGCCGCTTGCCTTCCACCTGGATTCGGATCGAGCGGAGATGGAGTCAGTCGCGGAGCGAGCGACGGCGGGCGAAACCGTGGTCGACACACACTGCCATCGGCGAAAGGACGGTACGGTGTTTCCTGTCGAGGCAAACACGAGTTCTTTTTGGTATGGCGGGCGTCGCTTCCTGCTGCATCTCTCCCGGGACATCAGCGATCGGTTGCGGGCCGAAGAACAGCGTGACAGGTTGCGGCAACTCGAGGCCGATCTTGCGCACATCGACCGGGTAAGCATACTGGGGGAACTGACCGCCTCGATCGCGCATGAGGTCAACCAGCCACTCTCGGGCATTGTGAGTAGTGGTAGCGCGTGTCTGCGCTGGCTGGCCAGAGATGTGCCTGATCTGGAGGAAGCCCGGGAAGCCGCCCGCCGGATCGTTCGCGACGGGAAGCGAGCCGGTGAAGTGATCGCCCGGATTCGCGCCCTGACAAAGAAGGCCGTAGCGTCTAGAGAAAAGCTGAACCTGAACGAAACCATC
>Ga0209039_10002632_pt1 | contig 14965 bp, 10 predicted proteins | sample BogFormECP12_OM1_FD_188238 | JGI IMG/M metagenome (GOLD analysis project Ga0209039, IMG submission 188238) | Bog forest soil microbial communities from Calvert Island, British Columbia, Canada - ECP12_OM1 (SPAdes) (version 2) | ecosystem: Environmental > Aquatic > Freshwater > Wetlands > Bog ... | reverse complement strand
GCCACCTTGTCCAACGACTCCCCCGATCTGATCCGTTTCACCACTTCAAGCCGCTGCTCTGGTGTTCGCTGACCTTTTCTTGGAGCGTTGCTCTGGTTGCCGCTATCGCCACGTGTGGTTGCCATGAAGATGATAATAGTCGAACAACGTACTATCCGGTAAGCCGGCTACGTGGACTTTGCAGCCAGGCGTTGCGCGCCAAGCGCTGTGAGTGACTATTGCCAAGTGGTGCGTTGGACAGCCCGATCACTGTGCCTTTGCCGTGAGCGTTGAATATACTCGAACCAAGCCAGCTTCTTCGGCTGCAGCAAGACTAAAGCCGGCGACACTCAATTCAGTGGCGAGCTTCGACCTTCGGCCAATTGCTGCAGGATGGTAAGGACCCTCGTTTTGACGCTCAGGCTCAATCTGCCGGATTGCCCTCGGTCGGTCGCACGCAATGCTTACGCTGCTTGCTCCTTTGCCCTGCCAAGTAGCGACGCAAAGTCAGGGATTCTCGGGTATGAGTGCGTGATACTCGTGCATTTTCGGCGCTCAATTTCAATGACCATGGCAAAAACACTTGTATTTCGACGTACGTTATCAAATTTACAGCTCAAATTCAATATTTGATAGACAATTATGCCAAATATACCGAGTAACGAACACGTGTTCGTTGCATTTAGCAACAAACTTGTGGATATTCTAGCCTGATTGCAACACGCCTATTGACAAATGGCTATAAATTAGGCTCAAGAAAGCCGCCGATTCTTGACAATCGCTTCCCTATATGGTAAGTAACTGAATGATATCCAATAGTTGCACGATCAAAATGAAGGTGTATAGGTCGGACTTGGATTTCATTTGTTGACGCGTAAGGCCCTCCGGTAGCTCCGGAGGGCTCTTCCTTACGAAGGCGTCAAAAATGAACAGGAAGCCGGAAACCAATGAGACCCTTCCCTCTGAGTTTTGCGCTTGGGGCCGTATGCGATGCAGTTGGTCAGTTGCACGAGCATCGACCCGAATTGCCGCTCGGCGAGACCGCAGCCGAGAGGGAGCACACGGCTCGGCAGGTTTGGTGGATGCTCGCCCGGGGTAAAGGGGTCCGAAGTTTGTGGATCGAAAACAAGCCGAACAAATCAGGCAAGCTCAAAAGCTACGTCAAGCTTGGCGACGCGAGGGACCTTGTAATTGCACGAGTTATCGCGGGTGAACTACGTCGCCAGCTCGACTGCTACCTGCCGCACGTCCCACCCCAACACGTTGGTTGTGAGCTGGTCGCCCTTGCGCGTCATAAACCAGATTCCTGGCTGCTCCAGCTGGATTTGATTGAATGCTGGGAGTCCATCGACCCATTCAAAGCCTTGAGCGCTTTGGAAAAGCTTGGCGCTCACCCAGCAATCACGAGCTGGCTACGGGGCTTCTATCGGAGGTGGGGGAAATCTTTCCGGGGGCTGGGTCGTGGAATTGCTTGGTCACCTATTCTCGCTGCTGCTTACATGCTCCCACTTTACAATACATCGCGCGATCTGAGATATTGGGTTGGCGATGATCTCATCTACGCGTGCAAATCTGAGAGTGCCGCAATCGAACTAGAGGGTAAGGCACGAGAGGTACTAGCCTCGCTCGGATTGCAGGCTCACACCGATCGACCGAAATACTACCGTGGCCCTGTGACGGGCCAGTTCACATTTGCAGGGTTGGATTTTGCTCGGGGTCGAGCAAATCTGAAGTCCAGTACGCTTGAGAGATTACATCCGAACGCACTAGACACGAAAAATATGCACCCCTGGCAAATAGCCGAAACTGTCATGAGTTCCCTAAGACAATTTCCGGCGGCCCTGGGCAGCACTTCTGTCTGCAACTTGATCAGATCTTACGAACCGATCAGCGGTTCAGAAACTTCTAATGAGCTGATATCAAAGCAAGAAACTTCTATCAACCGGTACACCCGGTCCCAAGGCACGAGGAGAGTCAGTCAGGCGATCAACCGATTACTCGACTCTACTCTATCCCTTACTGAGCTAAACACTCACACTCCGTTCTCAGATGGTAGCAGCTCAGCGGTCGCGCGCAACAATTGCGCCAACGCCGCGGACCCTGGGGTCCGTCCAATTGGGCAGGCCCTAGGGTCAATTCCGGAACTTCTGCGCAACATACCTGATCCCTACACGTGCCAAGAAGCTTACTGGCTTGACCGATTTGGGTTGGGAGTCGATCAAGTTGATCGGATCAGCCAAGTAATCAAGGTGGTCAATGACTACTGTACCTTCCCAAGCCTGGATCCTCCGATCAAACTCGTTAGGGCCTTGATGCAAATTAGGTCCAAACGCAATTGGGCTGATCAGCTGATAGACATTCTGATTGATAAGACCGCCGTGGCTGACCTGTCAGGCAAGGAATCAGTACGCTGCGCAACGCGTAATCTGAGGCGAGCCCACCGGCGCAAAGGCAAGTACGGAGGTCGAGTGCGTTGGAGCTGCACGACAGCCGACGGTGGGCACATCGAGGCGCGAGGGTCGTGCGTGTTCATAGGCTAGCTACCCAGACCTACCCGTTCGCACGGCAACGCTCAATCAGGAATGATCAACTCAGCTTACGGGTTTGGGTCACTAGTGAAGTCGCACCCGAGCCGTGACCCTCAGTACTTGCGGATTGCTTCAACGTCCACGGCGGCGCTTCTGGGGCGCATCATCCATCACACGTGCGGGATCTTCTTCCAGCAGAGCTAAGCCCAACCGAAGTGCTGCACGCGCCACACCGTGCCGTGTTGTAATTCGAATCCGGTTCGAAAGTGAATCGAGGCGCGCCGCGTCGTCTGGCGAAACGCGCATGTTGATCGCGACGGTTAGCTTCGCGTCCGCTTCCTTTTCCGTCATTCTACGCAGCCCTTTTCACAATGCGTTCAATTTGAGTCTTCCCAAGTGGGTGCCCCGCTCGCGAGACGACTCCAGCGTGTCTGCACTCGCATACGATAGCACGGAAGCTCATGCCAGCGGCGCGCAATTCGCGAACACGAGCAATCACAATTATCTCGGCTTCGTGAGGTTGTAACCGTCCGGCGCTGTCTGCACTGTAGCCGTACGGAACTTCGCCAGCCCGTTCGCCACGAGCACGCTTGGCTTGCAGGGCAGCGCGCGTGCGTGCACGAATAAGCGCCCTTTCGTATTGCGCGGCCGCATCGAGAATACTGCGCATGAAGCTGTCTGCTGGCGTGTCGCCGTTGCCGACTCCATCGGCGCATACAACTCGCGATCCGTTGGCTCGTGCGGCCTTCTCAATCGTGGCCGCGACCGCCACGTCTCTAGCCAATCGGTCACGCTTAGCAATGACGAGGATACCTGCGCGGTGCACGCGCAACTCGCCTAGTGCCGCGATGAGTCCCGGACGCTCGTCGAGTTCGCTCCCGCCGCTCACTCCTTGATCCATGTGCCACGCAGCAACACGAATACCCTCACGGCTCGCCCACGCCTCAATGGCTGCGCGCTGCGCTTCGGGGCTTAGGTGCTGTTCGCTGGTACTGGCGCGGCAGTAAGCGACCGCGACCTTCGGATCTCCTGGTCGGCTTCGTCGCGATGACATGATCTAACATTACCCGGTAGAGTTGCGATTGTCAATCATTGTCAATCATTGGTTGACAGTCGTGAACTAGACCGACAACGGATCAGAATGTAGTTGACCGCCAGATGGCCCCGAGACCGTCCACAGACCGTTCGGCGTGTGGACGAAAGGAAGCGGCGTGCCAGTTCGCTCTACCTAGAATCGCCCGAGGAGCGCTAAGTGTAGGCCACGGTCGGCCGTAGAACTGCTGGGCGCCAATATGGGTGTTCACTCATTTGTTTTTGGCGATTCCGTCCGATGGTAGGCTTGATGGTCATGCCGGATCCGGGGCAAGCAGCTGGGCACGTGACGAAGTTTTGTGGCGATTGTGGCCAGAGCCTTCTGATCCCAACAAGTGATCTAACACGTTCGGTTCGTTGTCCTAGATGTCGGGCTCTGCACAACGTCGGCGAGCTGATTGACAAGTCCACGCCAATCGCAGCAGTGCCCGCCAGTGAGAGACCGCGGGACGCCTCAAGTCCCGCAAATGTGGTTCCGGTGTTGGTGCCGCAGCCAACGTCCGCTGAGAGACAGGTATCACGAGGATTGCCTACCGAAGTTCAGATGCCCTGGCATCAAGCGTATGCCGACACTGTCGCAATTCCCGCTTCGCATTTGCCAAATGCTGAACAAGTCATCGCTCCGGAACTTCGAGAAGAGCCGGCCATCGTTCCACCGGTGGCGGCCGTGTCGGAGCCCGCGGCAATAGCCAATGGTGCGAGTGAACAAGAAGGAACTATTCTCAAGTTGCACAGCGGCCATTCCACACAGAATGTCTTGCCCGCAACTGCCACGCCTACGCCAACCCCTGTTGGCGCACTCGATCGCGCTGCGCAAGGGGTTGCCGTTGCCGTCGCGGCGGCCTCACGTACTTTGGAATTTGCCGATAGGTTGGACACTTTCTTTTACGGCAGGCGGGCCAAAATACTCGTTGTCTCGGCTGGACTCGTCGCGTTTGCACCTACGTTGAAAGGCCAGCTTCAATGGCCATGGTTACCGCCCATCGCGATTGCAATATTTCTGTTCGTTCTGAGCGTTCTCAGTCTTGCACGCGTTGCAATGCTACGAGACGAAGACGGGAGATGGGTGCCAGCTTTGGGGATCGTAGCCCTAAAAGGCGCGCTGATCGACTTAGCCGAGACCTTTCAGCGGTTTCGAGACTCTAAGCGAAATCAACGTCAAATTGGCATTGGACGCCTCCTAATTGCACTGGCTTTGATGTCCCTCGCAGTTCGCGCGGTGTGCGACCTCATTGAAGTGGATTTCAATTGGCCCGCTGAAATTGATTGGCTTGCCTTCTTCGTAGGTGCGCTGCTCTGGCTGCTCGGGTTCAGGGCAACACGAAAACTAGGAACGCAGTCGTCACTGTACGTCGACCCGGCACGTAATCCAGAGCAGGCGGGCGCAGTAGCATCGGCGTTCGCAAATCTTCCGGAGGTTATCGACTGCAGAGATTCCGCCTCGGTCAAGGCAATGGTCAACAGAGCCGGGCATCCACTTGCGGCCCAGCTAATATCCGCCACTTCAATTTGGCGCCCACGACCGACTTCCAAAGAGAAAGGCTATCAAAGGTCGTACAAGCGACATCTGAATAAGTTGCTTCCAGAGTGCGAAGCCATAGACGAAGTACCCTTGCGAAAGCTTGGCGTGCAGTATTCTGGACGAGTCGATTTTGTCGTGGGAAATTGCGTGCTTGTCGAAATGAAGCGAAAACTCAACACATCGACGGGCCAAAAGCTCGTTGGTCAAATCCGCATGTACATACAACTTCGCGAATCCAACAAGCCCGTGGTGGCTGTATTGCTTCTTTGCGAGACCCCACCCGAATGGGCAATGTCGTTCTTAGCACCTCAAATCCAACAACTGCGCCGCGAAGGACACGCGGTTGTCGCACTCACGGCAAGGCAATGAATACTCGGGAACTGCTCCTGCTTTCATGTGGTGTGATTGTTCTTGCTAGTTGTCATCGGCGTGTGAAGCCAACGGGGGCTGCCGGCGCTGATAGCGGAGGGGCCAAGTCAACAGAGATCAAGGTGCCAGCACCTCCAACAAATGACCGTGCAGGTAGATTCAGGTCGGATACCTGCGACCAGCCGTGTTGCGGTGGGTCAGCTTGCAAGAACACCTCAGAGAACGCCACGCATGCGCCTTGTCGAGGCGACTCTGGAAATTGCGCGAGGTGTGCTTCTGGACTCACCTGTATTCCTGGCCCTTGTTCGGCAATGCTCCCCCCGGGCGAATCATGGGAGCTTCATGCGTCCTACATTGGCGGCGCTGGTATTGCGGACATTTGCCAGTCGGTTTGGGCAAATGCGTTTGTCTGCTTACGGGCAACAGGTACAGGGAATTGGACTTGCCTTCCGATTTCGGATTCGTGCGCACATCGTGGCCACGGGCAAGCGAGCATGACCGTAACAACCGATGATTTGACATCGCGTGGAATAGACATTGAGGTACGCAACGGGAACGCTCAAGGCCCGGTCATTGCCTCCCGAAACAGTGCACGCTACAGCACTGGCATTATGATGCGTGCACTTTGCACGGGCGTGCGATTCGATCACTTGACGAGCGTGCCCGGAGTTGACATTGATTCGTTCGCTTTCTTCTTGGACCCAAATTGAACAGACACAGGATGATTCATCCTCAACGTTTCGTAGACTGCGCACGATTTCGACCCGGTGGTCGTCCCACGCGCACCTCTCGACTACGGGGAGCCACCATCAGCTCTGCTGCGTGTACGCCAAGGTGACCAGCGAGCCACACGAGGCGGTGAAGTGTGAGGTTCTGCCCTCCTCGTTCGATCCGAGCCAAGTACCTCGGATGTACACCAAGATCTTCGGCGAACTGTTCTTGCGTCAAACCCAGTTCCTGGCGTAGCTCCGCCACTCTTCGGCCCACATCTCGGACAACTTGATCTGGGTCTTCGCGTCGCACGACCCGAAGAGGCCGTCACAAGTGCTTGCCAAAACATGCTCATTTATGGTTCCCTTTACATTTGGACCCAAATGGCCCCGTCGAGTTGGCCCTGTTGGGTCACGAAACGAAGACCTCAAAGCCCTGGCGAAGCAGCAAGACAGATTGCCGCCTGTCCGCTGAACGGGAGTAGCAGTCATGTTATCAAGATCGCTGGTCGGTTTGGTTCTGTGTTGTTTGGTGGCGTGCAGCGGCGGTTCCGGACAGGCCGGATCAGAAAACAGCTTACGTGCATGCGTGCCAGGGCAATCAAAGGACTGTGCTGGCCCTTCCGGTTGCCAGGGCAATCAGACTTGTACGGAAGATGGGTCCGGTTACGATGCTTGCGCTTGTGGAGAACCGAACGGCACTGGGGGCACCGGAGGTTCCATCAGCACTGGCGGCAACTCTAGTAATGCCAACTCCGGTGGGAGTTTCGTGAATTCTGGAGGTACTGTCGGCAGCATTGGTGGCAGCTCTGCAAGTATCGGCGGCAGCTCCCGCACCGGAGGCAATTCTTCAGTCAGCTTGGGAGGTAGCACGGCAAGTAATGGTGGCAGTACGCCAAGCACAGGTGGGAACGCCAATGCTGGCGGGTTCACGACAACCGGGGGGTCCAAGGCGCAAACCGGTGGCAAGACTTCGACTACTGGCGGGGCCGGCACGGGTGGTAAGGTAGTCGTTACTACAGGGGGCAGCGCAACTGCGAGCGGCGGCAATGCGCCGACAACGGGTGGCAATCCCGCGACTGGCGTCCAAGTTCCAACTGGTGGCGCGCTTAGTACAGGCGGTTCGCCGAACACTGGTGGTTCAAGCAGTACTTGTACCGACCTTCAGCCTGCAGGATCAACGTGTGCGTCCCTTGCAGCCAACTCGATGTGCTCTGCCGCAGTAGCTGCGGGATACTGCTTGGCTACTTGCAACGCCTGCGGCGGTAGCGGTACAGGTGGCGCTTTTGGAACAGGTGGCGCCAGTGCGACTGGAGGTTCAACAGGAACCGGCGGCAGCTCAGCAAGCTGCTCTGACATACCGGATCCGAACGCGGTTTATTCTTGCGCGCAAATAGCTGCTACCGGCAATGATTGTTCGTATGTCACTCCTCTTGGGTACTGCCTTCAGTCTTGCAAAGTCTGTGGCCAAGGAGGTACTGGCGGTTCATCGAGTACGGGGGGTGGGACTTCGAGCACTGGCGGAGCTGGTACGGGAGGTGCGAATGGTACTGGCGGCACCACGAGTACGAAGCTCGTTGCAAAGGCTGTTTCTGCCGGCAGCTACCATGCCTGCGCGCTGCTAACGAATGGAACAGTCTGGTGTTGGGGTGCCAACGGCAACTACCAACTTGGTGACTACTCGATGACGACGTATAGCTCCGTCCCTGTCGAGTCTGCTGTAAACTCTACTGCCGTCGCCATTGCTGCTGGTGCGTATCACACCTGTGTGGTGCTGGGTGGAAACGTTCAGTGTTGGGGTGATAATAGCCACGGGCAGACTGACGGCGGGAGCGAAATCTTATTCAATACCGCCATTGCTGTAACCGCGGGTGCCTATCATACTTGTGCACTTCTAAGCGGGGGAAACGTGGAGTGCTGGGGCGACAACACCTATGGCCAACTTGGTGCCTCCACAACGACGAGTTCCGTTGCCCAACCCATCCCGGTAACCGGCATAACTGGCGCTACCGCTGTCTCTGCCGGTGGTGCCCACACTTGTGCTTTATTTAGTGGGGGCACGATCCAATGCTGGGGCGACAACAGCTATGGCCAGTTGGGTATCAGCGTCAGTGTGCAAGGCAGCTCAAAACCCGTCACGGTTTCCGGTATTGGCCTCACGGGTATCAGTACTACTGATGCTACTATGGTTTCTGCTGGCGAGTACCATACCTGTGCGGTGTTGATGGGTGGGACGGTTCAGTGTTGGGGCCGCAACGGCAGCGGCCAGCTCGGTAACGGTACTACTGCGGACAGCTCCGTACCCGTCGCAGTCTCGGGCGTCACCAATGCCACCGCCGTTGCCGCCGGCAATGACAACACTTGCGCGCTGCTTAGTAATGGTTCAATTCAGTGCTGGGGTAACACCTATGGAGGGGCTTATGGCATTAGTAACGGAATCGTCGTTGCAGTTGGCGGTGGTCAGACCTGCGCACTGCTTTCGGGTGGCAAGGTTCAGTGCTGGGGTTTCAACAGCTACGGCCAGCTTGGTAACGGCACCACGACGAATAGTTCCACACCCGTCACGGTGAGTGGATTCTGAAATAGTGCTGTTCAGAATCGTCAACAGAAGGAGCGATGGTCATGGCGATTCAGAACGGCCCCCAGCTCCCGGTAGGAAAGCCGTCCTCGTACCCCAAGATGACCGGCGCATCGTTCGCGTCGAGCAAGAAGTGATCATTCGAACCGAGAAAGGCCGGCAAGTTCATCGCCGCAAAGCTCTGCCCCCTCACAGCACCCCCGCTCCCCCAAAGCGCAAGGGCGAGCGCGCTAATGAAGTCATCATGACTTTGACTGCTTGCTTCATATTTGACGCTCCCATTTGGCATTTTGCGTGCCTCAAAGAATCGAAGTTCGTCTATGAGCCTGCGGTCAGCAGGGAAGCTGAGTTCACGCTTCTCAAGTGCCACAACAAGGCCAGTTATTAGTTCGACTTTCCGCATGGCGGTGAATACGACAGGCTCTACAGAGTGAACGCCGGAAGCACGAAGAAGATCGACGAGCACTAGCCCCGCTCCTGTCGCATCGATCACAACCTTCGCGTTGAAATACCGACGTGACAGCTCAGCGACCTCTTTGACTTGCATGGTGAAATCGCGACCATGTAAATCTTGGAGATGAGCCACTCGCCGCGGTAAACTTGAATTGTCCAGCACGATGACAGCGGAACGGTCCCTTAGCTTCGCGGGATCGAACCCGATTGTGAACTTCCTGCCGTCAGCGTTCGGCGGCAAGTCGCCTTCAGAACATCCGCTGATGTCATCCCACTTGAAAAGCGCGTTGCGCGCCGAGCCGAACTTACCTTCCCATTCCGTTTCCCATTGTTCTTCACTGATCTCGTTCTTCTGAGCAAGCACGTAACTTTGGTCCAAGAATGGGTTATCGAGCGAACGAAAGTGAAAGGACTTTACTCGTGCATCGCTGCCGTCCCGACCACGCTCAAAGAGCTTGTGCAAGTAGCTTCCCTCACCGGCTGTTGCGGTACTGGATATCACCATGGCACCACCAGTATCCGCGAGAAGCGGTGAAAGCACCTCTTTGATAGTGCCCTCATCCACGAGGAATGCTTCGTCCAGGGCAATAAGTCCAAGATCACGCCCATGCCCTCGAACGTGGCGGCCGTGCTCGGCTAGGCTTCTTGCCATTAGGACGACGGTTTCCCCAACTTCAACTTGCGGAAAGGGGCTCTCGACCTCACGCCGGATCAAGGTTTCCAGAAGCGGAGAAGAACGCAGGAGTTTGAGCACGTACGCCAACAACACGCGCGATTGATCTAACGTTGGTGATGTGATCAAAGCTTTGAACGGCTTGCCCTGGATTGCATTCACGACGGCCAGCCAAGCGATTAGAATGGCCAAGACCTGGGTCTTGCCCGCGCGCCTACCGCCAACGAGGACCCGTAGCGGGTGATCGTCAAGAAGGAATCTTGCTTGCCCATCGTGCAACTGAACGCCAAGCATTCGGGTCGCGAACAAAACAGCATTGTCAAGTGGCCGCAGCATCGCTGGTCTCGATTCCCAAGATGGTCCGTTGTTCCGCTGGCTCTAGCGCTTTCGGGTCAATAGGTTGACTCATCAGAGCCGCGATTTGCACGTACACATTTTGCTGTGCTGGTGCGATCTCCTGCCGAAGTTCGGCCAGTAGCTTCAAGAACCGTTCAAGTACCGAATAGCCCTTGAAGGCGGCGCATGCGACCGAGGTTGAAGAAGGGGACGCGCGCAACTCGCGAATTTGTTCTTCGATCTCATCGCAGGCGCGCGCCGCGCGCTTGACTACATCGTCTTGAGTGGCTTGTGCCTGCATTTGGATCGAAGGTACGGGCTCGCTCATTGCCGTCGTTGCGGGTTCTGGCTGGTTCGCCAGAGCCTTCAAATACCAAATGATCGTGGGCCTCGAAACGCCCAGCCGGCGCGCCAAAGCGGACTTGCTCAAGGGTTCCTTCGCTAGTTCATCGCGTATCTTCTGAACCAGCTCCGGGTTGAGCTTCTGAACGCCCCGCTGGTGGCGGGTTGGCTTTCCGCTTGTCGAATCCGGCATCGCACCCGACTGAATAGTGTCAACCAAAATGCAAGGCTGTCAACTCTGGGCATTGGTTTACAGCAATAGAAACGAAGTGGCGTGCACTTTAGTTCGTTTGAGTATGGTACACCGGCGCCGGTGTAGAGAAGGTCAGCTTCAGAAGGTAGAGCGAGAAGCGCACAGTCCGATCGCGACGGACTAGTGCGTAATCACCTCCAAGAAGTGCCCAAGGGAGGCGGACCCCTTCGAGATAGGCACCTTTGAGGCGGGCACGTTGGAGACATACACCCTTGCAATTGAGCCTGACGAACTCTCTCTCCCCGCGTGCGTACCGGTCTACTAGCTCTGATTGATACGGGGGTCCACGAGCATGCCAATCCCAGCATGGCCTGCGTTTACAATTTGCTCAAGGGTCCCATCATCAACCACGCCGTCGAGCTGTTCCCAAAGGTACTTGTCCGACTGCATCGTCAATGGCGGCAAGTCCCCGAACGCTGGCAGGGTGATTTTCACGAATGGCGACATCGCTGCGCCGTTCTTGGCGAGCCCCTTTCGACGTTTCCCGTACGCGATGATTGCTCGTTCGCCCTGCAGTAGGTCGCCCAGTACCGCGCGCTTGCGTTCAAGGCTCGGCGTCTCGCGCATGAACTCCTGCAACAGTGCGCTAACGCGCTTTTCGATCGATTGCTCTCCCGCACGCTTGCTTTTATGCTCTTCGCGCTGGCGCGTGAGTTGGTCTAGTTCCGCCTGCGCCAGCAGTTTTCTCCTATCCAATTCGACGTTGCGTTCAGTGAGAATCGCCTTGTCTATTTGATCGGCTAGGTACAGGTCAACCAACTTTCCTATTTCGGCCCTCGCTTGCTCCAGCCTCCCCTTTGCCGCCTTGACTTGCGGTCCGAACGGATCTTCAGTGCCCATCACCAGCCGCTCATGCTGCTGAATCTGCACCAGCCGGCAAACAACGATGGCCCATAGCGCCGACTCAAACTCCCTCTGATGCATACTCCCGCACCCAGCTGGACACCTTGCATAGTGCTTGTCGTGTGAGTTGCGCTCGTGCAAGTGCTCCCCGCAAATGCAGTCAACGAACCCCGTCGTCAGGAAGGTTGTGCGCCGCTTCAGCACATAGGTTCTCCGTTGGCGCTCCACAGCTGCATACGTCTCGGTACTGATTAGAGCCGGGTACGTGATCGAATGAGCTTGGCCGTCGAATACCAGATTTGTCTCACCTAGGTAGGCGCGAACATTGCGCACAATGTGCATTAGCGACACCGGGGACCACCTCGTCGGCGTCCAGTCCTTTGCGGCGTTTCGCCGGTTCGTCGTATCAGCCATGGGCGTCGGATAGCCCGATTCCGTCGCCTTGCGCGCAGCGTGCGTCACGCCCCCTTCGCAGTACCACGCCAAGAGTTGGCTCAGTCGAGGCCCCGCTTCCGGGTCGACTTCGAGCGTGAAACCATGCCTGCGGTCCGCACCATTGGCAAATACCTGCCGATACCCGTACGGTGGATGCCCGCCCTTCGCGTACCGGTTCTCACGCAGCCGGCGGGATTTGCCAGCCATGGTGCGCCCTCGGATCAACTTGTACTCCTCGCTAGCGAGAAGAGTCTTCAAGCCGTAGTTCAAGGAAGCGGCATCGATTGGCCCCTCCTCTTCGAGCACCTGCACGCCGCACCCAATTAGAACAGCCTGAATACGAGCAGCTGCTAGGTGACTCGCCTGCAGTTTGTCCATCTTCTTGCTCGTCCGGTCGATGCGCGCGATGCGAGAGAGAGAGTAGACAACCAGGTAGTCCGGTCGGATTGTCCCGGCCTCGATGTCTTCCAGTAGCTTTGCGAATGCGCGCCCATCCAACAGACTGCCAGAGACACCATCGTCACTGACCCAACCATCTTTGGATGGCCCGTAGCTAAGCAGAGTCACGTTGTGCGTGGCGATTAGCCGCCGGCAGCGCTCTGTCTGAGCGGTGATTGTCTCGGCCTCTCTCTGGGCGATTGTGGACGTTCTACAGTACGCAATCCCAGTCTTTACCGGCTGGCCAGCACTTTCCATATCCAACTCTATCTATGCCACTTTACGACGTACCAAACAAGGTCCTTGAATAAGAATGTTTGTTGGCGCGTCGTAGAATTGCTTTATTTTAGCTGAATTCTGCAAAGGCTGACCAGAACCCCTCGCGCCTTTACCAGAGCATACTTGGCCCGACCAACGATTCAATCTCGCTGGTACTCAAAGGGATAGTTGCGTTGGGGTTGGGAACGAAAAGCACTGCGCGATTGCACCCGTCGGCTGCTCCTACGGATAGTCGGTAATGGGGGAGTAGAAGATGGTCCGCAGACGGAGGTTGCCAAAGAATCTCGTCATATATCAGTAACCCACCGACCTTCGGGTGCGAGCTAAGAGCCTCGATCAAGCAGGCCGCAGTCGATTCGGCCTTGGCCACTAAGATTTCGACCGTTTTGACGAACAGCATGCCAGTGCGGACAACAAGGAGAGTTGGCGTTTGGGCAGTGTCGAACTTCTTTCGCCAACCGCTTTGCAGTTTGCCGATGATTCGGTCCAGGTCTAGCTTGGCCGACACCGGATACTGCCACTTCCAGGTATTTTGGCCATTACAGCGCGCCCGACCCGTCCCTTCTGAGAACTCTTGAAAGGTCGTCGCCCCGCTTTTCTGCACACCGAGTAGGCCCTCAAGAAATGCCTCTCGCGCAATCAATGCCGGCTCCTCACACTCAACATCAACTCCAATCGCGGGGTCATAAGGGCACGGAAATTGACTGAGGAACCACTCGTCGAATTCGTGCCACTGCTGCATTGCATCAGGTTCATGCAGAGCCTTGAACTCGATCGTCACCCATCGCCCGTCTATCTCGATTCGACAATCGGGAGGACTGGGATCGTCATCTCGTTGGATGAACTCCACTCGGCAGCCGGCGGAGCGGAGCCGACCGCAGAATTCGAGGGACATTACAGCTGCCGTGTACTGTGTCCACGAAGTTGACCCAAGATCTACTTTTACCAACGCGTCAACGTGCGGAGCGTCCTCCAGTGCTCGGATTAGCCGATGCAGGCGCACCCATTCCCGCGGACCACCCTGCAAGGCCAGATCAAAGCAGCGGGCGAGATGCGCCTTCTTCTCCCATCCCTTCCATTCTTCTCCGAACACCCCATGCATGTAAGAAACAGCGTCGGCCACTTCACCGACCGTCTTATGATCTGCAAGCACTTCGTCCCACGAGCTTCTACCCCAGTGCCCGATGAGTTCTAGCAAAGACATTGTGTTTTCCGATGAGGGGTCATCAAGGTCCAGGTTATGAATGCAAGGGAAACTCACAGCACGAGTTCAAGAGGTCTTGACCGTCTTTGCAGGCGACTTGGTGGATTTCTTCTTCTTTGCTGCAGTCTTGCTGGGCTTCTTCTTTGCCGGAGCCTGCTGCGTACTCACCTGCCCAGAAGCGACGCCCGACGCATCCCAGAAAGATGCGAGTTGCTTGACGATCTCATTACTTTCGTACAGTTCCCTTGCGAGCCGTATTACGCGACCGCTAAGCCAATCCCGCTCGTCAGGTGGCACGCGGTACTGACTCAAAGCTTCCTCGTCGAAAGGAATACGGATCGGCACATCCTTGTCCAACGCGATGGCGCTGTACGCCTGGTTCCGTCGCCCATTCCGCTGTTCCTCGTGGAGTTCGATGATTCGCTTAGCGGAGTCAACGAACCAGATCGCATCATTGTCTGGACGGTACACAGCGAGACAGAGTCCAGGTTGCCTCGCGAGGTACTTCTTCTTCAGTCCCTGGATATCCTTGTCTTTCGCGTCGCTCAAAAACTGTACGGACTTCACTTGAACAGTTATCGGAATGAGCAGGTCGATATGTCGAACTAGAATGATCAGGTCAGTCTCGTCGTCCGTCCACATCGGCCGGGCAACGCGCAATCCACAACGAACTAGCTCCGCAGCAACTCGCGCCTCGCCAGCGACGCCCGAGAACGTATTGGTAAGAGCATGAACGGCACGGAACGGTTTTTTCGAGAGTTCCTTCAACGATCCGCGTTCGGCAGCTTTTTGCCACTCCTGAATGACCTGCTCCGAGAGTCCTTCAGACTTAGCCACCTTGTCCAACGACTCCCCCGATCTGATCCGTTTCACCACTTCAAGCCGCTGCTCTGGTGTTCGCTGACCTTTTCTTGGAGCGTTGCTCTGGTTG
>Ga0209039_10002631_pt1 | contig 14970 bp, 10 predicted proteins | sample BogFormECP12_OM1_FD_188238 | JGI IMG/M metagenome (GOLD analysis project Ga0209039, IMG submission 188238) | Bog forest soil microbial communities from Calvert Island, British Columbia, Canada - ECP12_OM1 (SPAdes) (version 2) | ecosystem: Environmental > Aquatic > Freshwater > Wetlands > Bog ... | reverse complement strand
CCTCCCTGCGCGATCTGCTCGGCGGGACCCGCGGCCGGCCCCGGGACGGCGACCTCGCCGCCCTTCTGGAGGGTCTCGATGAGCCAGCGGCCCTCTGCGAGCTCGATGGCGAGGTCGGCCGCTTCCTTGCGAAGCGCGTCGCGCGCCCGGCGCTGCTCCTGTTCGACAGCCGCAGCGCCGTCGCGTCGGATGCGCGCCGCGGCGGCCTCCGCATCCGCGAGGATCTGCCGGCGCTCGGCTTCCGCGCGCTCATGGGCAAGGCGCCGGATTTCCTGGATCTCCGTGTCGAGCCGCGCCATCCGACCCTTCCAGTCGGCGAGCCGCTCCTCGGCCTCCCGCAGCACGGCTGCAGCGCGCTCGAGGTTGTGCTCGATGTCGCGACGGCGCGTCGCAAAGAAGCCCCGGATGGGAGCGCGCAGGAAGTAGACAAGCACGCTGAGAAGCACGATGAGATTCACGGCGTGCCAGACCAGGGTCCCCGCGTGGCTCTCGGCGTGAGCCGTGCCCTCGCCGAAGGCGGAGGCGGGGATCAGGAGTACCGCCGCCGCGACGAGGCCCCGACCTGCCGCCCTCACGAGAGGCTTCGTCCGAGGATGCGGGCCGCCGCGTCTCGTGCGAGCTCCCGGGTCTGCGTTTGGAGCACGCGCCGTGCCTCACCCAGCGCCGCGCTGAGCTCCCGGCGGGCGGACTCGACGATCTGCGAAGACTCGCTGCGTGCGGCTGCGACCGATTCGGCGTGATGGGTCTGCGCGGCTGCAAGCGTCGCCTTGTGCGCTCGTTCGGCTTCCGCGCGCGCCGCGCGCACCGCGGCTCCGTGGCGCGCGAGCTCGGCCTCCGCCTCTTGGTTGAGCTCTGCAGCGCGTGCCTGCGTCCCCTCGATCTTCTGGTCGCGCTCGTCGAGCACCCCGAGCAAGGGCGCAAGGAGCAAGCGATGAAGCACCGGCACAAGGAGCAGGAAAAGCACCACGAGGAGCGCCACAAGGCGCAGGTCGGGGATGATCTCGAGGGCGCCTTCGGACGCGGACGCCGGTGCCGCGAGAGTGCCCCATCCCGTTGCGAGGCAAACGGCGAGGGCCTTGCGAGACCAATCCAGATTCATCGCTCGCGGGTCTCTCCCGAGTGTCGCGCGCGGAGCCGCAGCGTGCTGGCCTTTTTCGTCCAGCCCGTCCAGCCCGTCCAGCCCGTCCAGCCGGGCGGGCCGCCCTTGCGAGAAACTGCGGCCGACGTCCCGACGATGGAGGACAATTCCGAAAGAGCTTGAAAGCAGGTGCCGGAACAAACCATCGACGGCCCGGCCGCTTCCAAGGCGGCGGCATGTTTGCATAGATCAGGCGAAGTTCAAGGCGCTGCGGAGCTGGTGCCGCGCCCATCCCGCGGGGGAAGGGCGGCTCCGGCATGGCAGCGCCCGTCGAGCACGGAGCCCTCGGCGAGGGCGAGGGCCGGAGTCCGCACTTCCCCATGCACCCTCGCCGTGGGCAGGAGCTCGACCCGCCGCCGGGCGTATACGTCGCCCTCGATCACCCCGGCCACCACGAGTTCGTCGACCTCGATTCGCCCTTCGACGCGTGCCTGGGCCTCAATCCTGAGCGAGCCCTGGGCGATCACATCGCCCAGGAGCTGCCCCTCGATCTGAACGGAGCCGCGGAACGCCAAGACCCCCTCAAAACGGGCCCCGGGCGCAAGGATACTCGCCGCTCGGGAGGGACTGGGCTGCCCGGACTCGCTCACATGCCCTCCAGGATGATCCGCGCGATGCGGTCAAGCTCGCCTGCACCATAGAACTCGATCTCGATCTGGCCACGTCCGCTCGCGGCCCCGACGACCCGCACACGGGTTTTGAGTCGCTCGCGCAACGCGTCGACCAAGTGCCCGAGATTCGGGTCGCTGGGAGAGGGGGCAGCCTTGGCTTTCCGCTCGCCCATGCGGGCAACGCCCCGCGCGGCTTCTTCTGCGGCCCGCACGGAGAGTTGCTGGGCGACGATGCGATCGCGCAGCTGGCGGCGGTGTTCCGGGCTTTGGATTTGGAGGAGGGCCTTCGCGTGGCCCACGGAAAGACGACCATGCTCGACGTCGGCCTGGAGATCGCGTCCGAGCTCGAGCAGGCGCAGGTGGTTCGCCACGGTCGAGCGATCAAGGGCCACCCGCTCGCCAATCTCTTCCTGGGTCGCGCCGCCCTCGGTCAGAGCCCGGAAGGCCAGCGCGAGCTCGATGGGATTTAGATCGTGACGCTGCACGTTCTCGACGAGCGCCAGCTCGAGCCTGTCCTTTGGGGCGACCTCAGCGATCACCACGGGAATCGTCTTGCGACCCGCCACCTGCGCGGCGCGCCAGCGCCGCTCTCCCACGACAAGCTCATAGCGCTCCCCCGCCGCTCGCACGACCACGGGTTGGAGGACGCCGTGACGCCGGATCGAGTCGGCCAGGCGTTCGAGCTGCTCGGCGTCAAAGATGCGCCTCGGCTGCTCGGGATTCGGGTCGATCCGCTCGACCTCGATCTCCGCGGGCCCGCCCGCCGCAGGGAGCGCCTCGCCTTGAGAGGACGCGCCCGGGCCGGCCCCCGGGATCAGCGCCCCAAGACCGCGACCGAGCGCGCTGCGACCCTTGGTCATGGGGCTAGTCCGACGACGCGCCGGACGAATCCGGTGGACCGCTCGCCGGGGACCCCTCCGTCCGTCGGAGAAGCTCGTCCGTGAGTTTCAAGTAGCTCATGGCGCCTTTCGAATGGACGTCGTACAAGAGAATGGGCATGCCGTGGCTCGGTGCCTCGCTTAGCCGCACGTTCCGGGGGATCAGCGTCTCGAAAACCAGCTCGCCGAAGTGTGCCCGCACGTCCTTCAGTACTTGACGGCTAAGGCTGTTTCGCAGATCGACCATGGTGGGGACAATCCCGGCCAGCACGAGGTTCGGGTTCAGGCTGCGGCGCACGAGCTCCACCGTCTCGAGCAGACGTGCGAGGCCTTCGAGCGCGTAGTACTCACACTGCAGGGGGATCAGCACTTCGTCCGCCGCGGTGAGGGCGTTTAGCGTGAGGAGACCCAACGACGGCGGGCAGTCGATCACAATGTAGAGGAAGGCCTCCCGCAGGTCCGACAGCGCCTGCTCGAGTCGACGCTCGCGGTTGTCGATCGAGACGAGTTCGATCTCTGCCCCCACAAGATCCGGCCCGGACGGAACAACCTTCAAGAAAGCGAGCTCGGTGGGAACTGCGACATCCTTCATGACGCACCCGCCGATGAGTGCGTCATATACTTGACGCGCCGGCTTTGCGAGTCCGAAGGCGCTGCTCGCGTTGGCTTGCGGGTCGAGGTCGATGAGCAAAGTAGGGCGCTCGGAGGCCGCAAGGGAGGCGGAGAGGTTCACTGCGGTGGTCGTCTTCCCGACACCGCCTTTTTGATTCACGACGGCGAACACACGGGCACGCGCCATAGCGTTCTCTTCCCCGGGGGGAGCAGCGGTGGGGTCACGGGGTAGGTATCACATCGCCTAGGCCCGCGTCCATCCGGCGCTACCGGGACTTGCGTCCGAGCCAGAACGATCGAGAGCGCCCCCCGAGGGGTACTCTATAGCGTACAATGCGTTCGCTCTCGACCCCCGGCTGGTGCCCGACCTTTGGGGCGCGAGTCCCGCCGGGGACGATCAGCCAACCCCCTGGCCGGACCCAGGGGAGAAGAAGGGAAGCCGCTTCGGGAGGCGCGGCGGCCGCCTGAGCGATGGCCGCATCGTGCGGTGAAGGACAAAGAGACTCGGCCCGGCCGTGCCGGGCCTCGGCGTTCGCGAGGCCGAGCTCGCGGATCGCCATCCGCTGGAAATGGTGCCGGCGCTCCCGGGATTCGACCAAAAGGATCTTGCGCTCTGGATGAAGGATTGCGAGAGGAAGGCCCGGGAACCCGGCTCCCGAGCCCACGTCCACCAGGGAGCCAATGTCGGCCGGCGCGGCGGCATCCAGGGCGGCCGCGTCGAGAATGAGGCGCCGAACCACAGACTCGGCCGTGCGATGCCCCGTCAGGTTTATCCGGCGGGCCCACTCCTCGACGAGGGTGGCGAGCTCCGCGAGCGTCTCCAACGCAGACCCTGGATGCACCGGGAGGGACAACGCCGCCAGGCCCTCGGCCAGCAGCCGGATGACCTCAGGCTTGGAGGAATCTGACCTCGTCAGGCGTGTTCCCCGTGGAACGTTCGAGAGAGCGCGGGTCCTTGCGTTCTGGTCGCGAGCGCTCGCGATCAGGGACGTTCCCCGTGGAACGTTTGCGCCGCCTCAGCCCTCCGTCCGGCTTGAGGCGGTCTCGGCCTGCCGACGTGCCTCCTCGTACTCCGGAGCTCCTTCGGGAACCACCACGACCTGCCGGTAGCGACCCGAGCCCACGCTCATCGTCACGACCCCTTCGAAGTCCCGAAGCGCAACGTGAACGATGCGGCGGTCCTTCGGGTTCATGGGGTCAATGGCGACCGATCGGCCGGTCTCCGCGGCCCGCTGGGCGGCACGCTCGGCGAGGCGAGCTAGGTAAGCCTCGCGCCGGTCGGAGTCCCCCTCCGCATCCACAACGACGCGCAGGTTCTCGTCGCCGGTCCGCAGGACTGCTTGGTTTGCGAGGAGCTGGATGGCGTCAATGGACCGTGCATCCCCGGCTGTAACCTTCATCGCAGCCGGTCCACGCAGGCCGATGGCGATCAGGTTCCCCTCCCGGCCTTCGCTCATCTCAAACGGGCCCACCTCCATGCGCTCGATGAGTCCAAGAACGAACTCGCCGACGGGACTCAGGGGCGTACGCGCGCTTCCCACCGAAGGCTCTTCTGGTTCCGGGGCCGGGCTCAGCTTGGGCGGTTGCACCGCAGGGCGTTCGGACTCGACTGCGCGGCGCGGTTCCCGAAATCGGTTGTCTCCTCTTCCTTCTCCCTGCCTTCCGGCGGGCCGTTCGGAGGGGCGCTCCGGGCCGCGGGAGCCTCCGCCTCTTTGCTTTCGGTCCCGCAAGGCCGCAACAATCAGCGCCCGCGCCGCGAGCCCGAAGATCTCACCCGCAGGCGGCTCGACGATTTCGAGCTCGTCCTCGCGGACGGCAAAGAAGCTCGACGCCTTGCCGAGGGCCTCGTTGCGGTTGGCCCCTACGAACTCTCTCCACTCGCTTCTCGGGTCGTACATCGACTTCTCCTACTTCGCGACGCTCATGCTCCGCTTGAGCCAGTACTGATGGCCCACCGCCAGCAGATTGCTCACCAGCCAGTAGAGCACGAGGCCAGAGGGGAACTGATAGAAGAGAACGGTGAACATGACCGGCATCACGGTCATCATCATTCGGGCCTGGGCTGGATCCATACTGGTGCTCGGTGTAAGCCGCTGCTGGAGCACCATGCTGGCGCCCATGACGAGCGGGAGGATCCGCACCGGGAGATCGAGAACGGGAATCATCGCCACCTGTTCGGGTGCCGAGAGGTCGCGGATCCAACCGAAAAAAGGAGCCTGCCGCAGGTCAATCGAACTCTGGAGCGCGTAGTAGAGGCCGATGAACACCGGGAACTGAAGCAGGATCGGCAGGCACCCTCCAAGCGGATTTACCCCCGACTCTTTGTACAGCTTCATCATCTCCTGTGACTGGCGCTGGCGATCGTCTGCGTACTTCTCCTGGAGCTCTTTAATCCGGGGCTGGAGGTTCCCCATCTTTGCCATAGAACGCATCTGTCGTGTGGTGAGTGGGGCGGTTGCGATCCGCACCAACACGGTCAGCAAGATGATGGCGACGCCGTAGTTCGGAATGACGCTGTAGCAGGCGTGTAGGAGCCCGCCGAAGGCGCGCGTGAGCGGCGCCACCCATGCGTAGCCAAGGTCCACCGTCCGCTCGAGGTGCGAACCCATCTCCGTCAGCAGGCTCAGGTCCTTGGGACCGACGTAGATCTCGATCTCTCGGGAGGCCAGGTGCGAGGCTGGGAGTTCCACGGGGTGGAATCCGAGGAACGCGTCCGCCTCCTTCGGCTCTTCGCCCTTCATGAACTTCGCGATCGCTTCCCGTGGAAGATCCGGGATCATCGCCGCAAGAAAGTACCTGGATTCGGCAGCCACCCAGTCGATGTCGCCCTCGAAGGTGGGCGTTTGCGTGCCCGACGATCCGGTGAGTTTCGCAATGAACCCGGGGTCGCCGACGGAGCCGACGGGAATCCGGCGCACACTGCCCTCATGCATGACAGAGAGGCGTTCGTCGAAATACTTCGGCGCTCCGCGCTGCACCATCGGCCAAGCCACCCAGAAGCTTGGGGTGACCATCTGCTGGCTGTCGTTGCGCACCTCGATCTCGAGCCGAGCCTCGTAACGATTCCGGTCGAACGCGAAGGTCTTGCGTACCGTGAGACCGCTCGCCTTGTACTCGAACACCACCGTCGTGTCGTCGTGACTCACCAGGCGGAAGGATGCGAGACTGAGGTCTCCAAGCCCGAGCTCGGGGAAGGGGGTCGCGAGAGCCACCTCGCCGTTGGCCCCAGGGGTTATGAGCTCGACCGGCCCGGCATCCTTCGCGGTGCTGTCGCGATATTTCGCGAGCTTCCAGCTCATCAGCCCGCCACCCCGTGTGGAAAGCTCCGCGCTGTAGAGCGGGGTTTCCACCCGCGCGATCTGCGGCGCGGACCCGTCACTCCCTGGTGTCGGGGGTGGCGGCGAGAGTTGCGGAGCGACTGCGGTTGGGGCCGGCTCGGGCGCGCGCTGCGGTGCAGTCGCCGCAGGCGTCTGTAGCGCGGGCGCCGGCTTTGGTGGGGGTGGCGGCTGGAGGAACTGCCATGTCACCAAGACAAGAAACGAGAGGGCAAATGCAAGGAGGAGGTTTCGGTCCACGCGCGCTCTTTACGGCACCGGGTCCAGCCCGCCGGGATGGAAGGGATGGCAGCGCGCAAGGCGACGCAGCATAAGCCAGGAGCCGCGCAGCGCACCATGGCGTCGAAAGGCCTGCTCCGCATAGCGGGAACAGCTCGGCTCAAAGCGGCAGACGTCGCCGAGCAGAGGAGAGAGTAGGAAACGATAGATGCGCAGGAGTGCGGAACCGAGTACCGCAGGACGCAGCACTACCAGACGGTTCGGAGGAGCGAGGTGTTCTCCCCTCAATTTAAGACCTCACTCAATTCTTGCGAGATTTCTCTCATGCCAAGCCTAGCGGCACCTTGACGGGCAATCACCACAAGATCTCCGCGCGCCTCGAGCAATGCCTGACTCCGGCGAAACCACTCTCGGATCCCACGTTTAACCCGGTTTCTCACGACCGCACTGCCGACGCGCCTGCTCACGGTGACTCCAAGCCGCGGCGGGTCGGCCGACCTTTTGGGGTCGCGGCGCGCTAGCAGCACAACGAAGTGCTCGGTGGTCATCCGTTGCCCGAGGCGCGCCACACGTTGGAACTCCCGGGAACGTCGCAGGCGGGAGGCTCTCGGGAACCGCTCACGCGGCCCACCCATCGCTTACTTCGAAGCGATCGTAACGACCAGCCGCTTGCGCCCCTTTGCGCGCCGCCGCTTGAGCACAAGCCGGCCACCTTTCGTCCGCATCCGCGCGCGGAAACCATGCACACGCTTCCGGCGGATCCTGCTCGGCTGGTAGGTTCGCTTCATGATTGGCGCCTTCTATTGGGGACCGAGCATGGTACCTCGCCCGAAGCAGGCGTCACCGACAGTCGAAAGGCTGCCAAACACCCAAACACAGGCGGCCCGAGGAATGGCGGAGCTTATCCAGCGGCCTGAGACGCTGTCAACCCAGCGGGTAATTGACATGACACGCGGCTAGCTCGTGCCTTGACGTGGTAAGATTGCGGGTATGGTCCCTCGCCTGTAGGTGAGGCAACTCGCCTTGGACCTTCTCTCTCCGCGTGCAAGGGGTGACCGCGGACACTGAGGGGAATCGCTAGAAAGCCTTGCAGATCAGCGGGATGACCGAGTTCTCGACCAAGTCCTGTGATCTATCACTATTCCTACCAATTGAATTTCTATCCAAAGGAGTTGTGAAGCCATGAAGCTGGTGATCGCAAAAACGGAGCTCCAGAAGGGGCTCGGGCGAATCCAAGCGATCGTTGAAAAACGCAACTCCATGCCGATTCTTGCCAATGCGTATCTAGAGGCAACCCAGAACGGTGGCAGTGCCCGACTCCATATTGCAGCGACAGACCTCGAAGTCGGGGTACGCGGCTCCCACGACGCACAAGTGAGCGCCCCCGGCAATCTTACGGTCTCTGCAAAGAAGCTCTTCGAGATCGTCCGCGAACTTCCGGACGAGCCGCTCCAGCTTGCGAGCACCCCGAACTCCTACCTCGAAATACAGTGTCCGCGCTCTCGCTTCGTGCTTGCCGGAACGGCTGGGGACGAGTACCCGACACTTCCGTCCCCCTCGCCGAAGGCTATGGTTCGAATCCAGGCCAGCCTTTTGAGCGCGATGATCGAGCGCACGATGTATGCGGCCTCGGCCGATGAGACCCGATACAACTTGAATGGAGTCTACTTCGAGGTCCTACCTGACACCGGCAAGATTCGCATGGTGGCGACCGACGGCCACCGTTTGGCCTACCTCGATCGCGTCATTGCCGCTGATCTCTCGGGGCTCTCCAGCGGGGTCATCTTTCCGCGAAAGGGCCTTTCGGAGCTAAAGCGTCTCGTGGACGAGGAAGATGCGGATGAGGTGGAACTTGGCTTCGAGGGCAATAACGGCGTTGCGCGGAGAGGCGAAGTGACACTGATGATGCGCCTGATAGAGGGTGAATTCCCAAACTACCGCCAGGTCTTACCGAAACCGCCGCGGCATGTGCTTGTGCTCGAGAGGGAGCCCTTGATCCATGCCCTTCGCCGGGTCTCTGTGCTCTCCGTCGAGCGCAGCCGCTCCGTCAAGCTTGAGGTCCAGGAGGGCCGCCTCCAGATGTCGTCGAGCAATCCCGACCTTGGCGAGGGCCACGAGGAGCTCGAGATCGACTACGCCGGCGAGCCGCTCTGCTTGGGCTTCAATGCTCGGTACCTGCTTGATGCGCTAGGCGTCCTCCAAGCGAAGGAAATCCAGCTCGGTCTCCACGACGAGCTCTCGCCGGCCCAGATCCGCCCCACCGACGACGCCGATAGCCTCGCGGTGGTGATGCCGATGCGGATTTAATCGGCGCTGCTTCTCCGACGGAACCGCAAGCCTTTACCGGGACTTACCCTTTCGGTACCGTTTCGTCGTAGTTCGGCGCGAAGGCGCGCCCATCGCACCGCGCGAACCCCCCAAAAATCCGCGCGGGACCAGCGAGGAACCGCTGCCCGTGACCTATGACGCGAGTTCGATCGAGGTCCTCGAAGGCCTCGACCCGGTTCGAAAACGCCCGGCGATGTACATCGGGACGACCGGTCCCGAGGGTCTGCATCACCTCGTCTACGAGGTCGTTGACAACTCGGTCGACGAGGCCCTGGCAGGCTATTGCCGCGAGATCAGCGTCGTGATCCACGACGGCAATAGCGTGACGGTCACCGACGACGGACGGGGGATCCCCGTCGACCAGCACCCGACCGAGAGACGCTCCGCGGCCGAGGTGGTCATGACCACCCTCCATGCAGGCGGGAAGTTTAACGAGAGCACCTACAAGGTCTCAGGCGGTCTGCACGGGGTCGGCGTCTCCGTCGTGAACGCCCTTTCCGATCACCTCGAACTCGAGATCAAGCGTAACGGGAAGGTCTGGCGACAGACCTATGAGCGGGGTGTACCCGTCGAGGCGCTCACCGCGATTGGTACGACGGACAAGACGGGGACCAAGGTCACCTTCCATCCCGATCCGGAGATTTTCTCTTCCATCGAGCTCTCGTTCGACGTGCTCTCCCAGCGCCTGCGGGAGCTCTCGTTCTTGAACGCAGGCATCCGAATCCAGATCACCGACGAGCGGAGCGGGAAATCCCATGACTTCCGCTACGAGGGTGGAATCGTCTCGTTCGTCGAGCATCTGAACCGCAGCCGAACACCTCTGCACCGGCCGCCGATCTTCATCTCCGGTCAGCGCGAGTTCGAAGTGCGCGGCCGCAAGGTACCCGTCACGATCGAGGTCGCCCTCCAGTACAACGAGACCTACAACGAGAGCGTCTTCTCCTTCGCCAACAACATCAATACGGTCGAAGGGGGCACGCATCTCATTGGTTTCCGCACGGCGCTCACGCGCACCTTTAACCGCTACTTCGCTTCCCAGTCGAAGAACGGCAAAGGCGAGGCGGAGTCGGTGACCGGGGATGACGTGCGAGAGGGCCTGACGGCGGTGATCTCCGTCAAGCTCCCGCAGCCGGAGTTCGAGGGGCAGACGAAGGCCAAGCTCGGGACGAGCGAGGTCCGCGGGCTGGTCGAGAACCTGGTCTACGACCAGCTCGGTGCGCACCTCGAAGAGAATCCCTCGATTGCGAAGTCGATTACCTCCAAGGTTCTCGACGCGGCCCGCGCCCGAGCCGCGGCTCGCAAAGCGCGCGATCTTGCCCGGCGCAAGGGTGCGCTTGCCGACTACAGCCTTCCCGGAAAGCTCGCCGACTGCCAGGAGCGTGACCCTGCCAAGTGTGAGCTCTTCATCGTCGAGGGGGAGTCCGCCGGTGGATCGGCCAAGCAGGGACGCCTGCGCGAGACGCAGGCGATTCTGGGAATTCGCGGCAAGATTCTGAACGTCGAGCGCGCCCGAATCGACCGCATGCTCTCGAGCCAGGAAATCCAGGCCCTGATTGCCGCGATCGGCTGCGGTATCGGCTCTGAGTTCGACGCCACGAAGGCCCGCTACCACAAAGTGATCATCATGACGGATGCCGACGTGGACGGGAGCCACATTCGCACGCTCTTGCTCACGTTCTTCTACCGTCAGATGCGCGACCTGATCGAGCGCGGCTATCTCTACATCGCGCAGCCGCCCTTGTTCAAAGTGAAGAAGGGCAAGAGCGAGCGCTACGTAAAGGACGAGCCCGCGCTCCGCGCCCACCTGCTTGATCTTGCCTTGCGGAGCAGCGTGATCGCGCCGGCGGGCACCGACCAAGCGCTGTCTTCCGATGCGGCACGGCAGCTCCTCGAGCTCGCGAGCGAGTACGAGCGCCTCGTCCAGCGGATCGCGCTCCGCCGGATCGATGAGCGGGTGGTCGACGCCGCGGTGTGGGCGGGCGCGCCGCGGGAGTCGGATCTGGCGGACGCCGGGGCGCTCCGTGGCCGGGTTACGGAGGGGATCCGTGCGAAGCTCGCCGAGACGGCTGCGGAGGCTCTGCCGGTGAGCTTCAGCGTCGAGCCTGACCCCGAGCACGGGGGCTCGACGCTGCTCGCGGAGACACGCCGGGCGGGCGTCGTCTACCGCACGCCCTTCAACGCGGAGTTCGTCCGCTCGCCGGACTACCAGCGGCTCGGCATCTTGGCTGGGCAAATGACGGAGCTCGGTCGGGGTCCGTTCCAGATCGCGGGGGCGGCGGCCGAGGTGGAGGCAGCCCTGGCGACCCCGGTCCTGCTCCTGCAGCGCGTCCTTCAGCTCGGGCAAAAAGGGCTTTCGGTACAGCGCTACAAGGGTCTCGGCGAGATGAATCCCGAACAGCTGTCGGACACCACCATGGATCCTGCCAAACGCACGCTCTTGCAGGTGCGGATTGAGGATGCGTACGAGGCCGACGAGATGTTCAGCAGGCTGATGGGCGACGAAGTCGAGCCGCGCCGGGAGTTCATCGAACGCAACGCCCTCGACGCACAGAACCTCGACATCTAGGCACACAGGAAGCCGCGTGGCGAGCGAACCCTCCGAAACTCCCGAATCCGAAGACGAGCTCCCGAGCAGCGCGGGGGGCGCGCCGCCGCCCACGGGATCGCTCCAGCCCGTGAACATCGAGGACGAGGTTCGGCGCTCGTTCCTCGACTACTCGATGTCGGTGATCATCAGCCGTGCGCTGCCCGACGTTCGGGACGGCCTTAAACCTGTCCACCGGCGCATCCTGTATGCCATGCAGCAGGAGGGACTGCTCTCCACGCGGCCCTACTCCAAGTGCGCGGGCGTGGTGGGCGAAGTGCTGAAGCACTACCACCCCCACGGTGACAGCGCGGTCTATGACGCGCTGGTGCGGCTCGTGCAAGATTTCTCGCTGCGTTACCCGTTGATCGACGGCCAGGGCAACTTCGGCTCCATCGACGGCGATCCGGCCGCCGCCTACCGCTACACCGAGTCGCGCCTCCACCCGCTGGCGGAGGAGATGCTTCGCGACATTGATCGCGACACGGTCGACTTCGTGCCGAACTTCGACGGCTCGACGACGGAGCCGGTGGTTCTCCCGACGCCTTTTCCGAACCTCCTGGCCAATGGTTCGACCGGCATCGCCGTCGGCATGGCCACGAACGTGCCCCCCCACAACCTGCGCGAGCTCGTAGACGCGCTCGTGCTCGAGGCGCGCAACCCGGACTGTACGCTGGACGATCTGCTCGAGAAGATGCCCGGTCCGGACTTTCCGACGGGCGCCATGATCTGCGGCCGCGAGGGCATTCGCGACGCCTACTCGACGGGCCGGGGCCTCATCACGGTGCGCGCCCGCGCCAAGACCGAGGAAACCAAGCGCGGCGCGCGCATCGTCGTCACCGAGATCCCCTACCTCGTGAACAAGACCACGCTCTTGGAGCGCATCGCGGAGCTCGTGCGCGAGAGCAAGGTCGATGGCGTCACGGATCTGCGCGACGAGTCGAACCGGCAGGGGATGCGCATCGTGATCGAGCTCCGGCGCGACGCGCCCGAGGACGTGATCCTCAACCAGCTCTACAAGCTGACGCCGCTTCAGACCACATTCGGTGTCAACCTGCTGGCGCTCGTGAACGGGCGCCCCCAGACGCTGATGCTGAAAGAGGCGCTGCGTCTGTTCATCGACTTCCGCAGGGAAACCGTGGCTCGCCGGGCGGCCTACGATCTCGCGCAGGCCGAGGCGCGGGCCCACCTGCTCGAAGGGTTCGCGATCGCCCTCGACAATCTTGACGCGATCATCGCTCTGATCCGCGGGGCCGAGGACGCGAACGCCGCGCGCGGCGAACTCATGACGCGCTTTGCGCTCTCTGAGCGACAGGCCCAGGCGATTCTCGACATGCGCCTGCGTGCCCTCACGGCGCTTGAGCGCCAGAAGATCGTCGAGGAGCTTGCCGAGGTGCGCGCGAAGATCGCGGATCTGAAGGACCTGCTTGGGAGCGACACCCGCGTCCTTGAAGTCATCGTGAGCGAGCTCACGGAGATCCGGGAGCGCTTCGGGGACGAGCGGCGGACCGAAATCACCGGGCCCGTCGAGAGCTTCACCACCGAGGACCTAATCGTCGAGGAGGACATGGTCGTCACCATGTCGCACCTGGGCTACGCGAAACGCAACGCCGTGGCGCAGTACCGTGCGCAGCGCCGCGGCGGCAAGGGTGTCACGGGCATGGACACCCGGGAAGAAGATTTCGTCGAGCACCTGTTCGTGGCGTCGACCCACGCGTACATCCTGTTCTTCTCCAACAAAGGGCGCGTCCACTGGCTAAAAGTCCACGAGCTCCCGCAGGTGGGGCGTGCCGCACGCGGCAAGGCGCTCGTGAACCTCCTGCAGCTCGGAGGGGGCGAACGGATCCAAGCCCTTTTGCCGGTGCGGCGCTTCGACGAGCGGGGATACGTTCTCTTGTGCACCCGAAAGGGTGTGATCAAGAAAACCGACCTCGACGCCTACGCCAATCCGCGCCGCGGCGGGATCATCGCCATCAATCTCGAGGAAGCGGACGAGGTGATCGCAGCCCGCCGCACAAACGGCAGCCAGGAGGTGCTGATCGCCACGCGAACCGGCAAGTCGATCCGCTTCCCCGAGACGCAGGTGCGGCCGATGGGGAGGGCTGCGACGGGCGTGCGCGGCATTCTGCTTTCCGAGTCCGATGAGGTGGTCGGAATGGAGATCCTCTCGCCGGGGGCCACGATCCTTACCGTCACCGCCAACGGCTATGGCAAGCGCACACCGCTCGACGACTACCGCAAGCAGAATCGCGGCGGCCAAGGGGTGATCACGATTCGCACGAGCGACCGCAACGGGCCCGTGATCGGAGTGGCGCAGGTGACGGATCCGGACGAGGTCATGCTGATCACGAACGGAGGCAAGGTGCTGCGTTGTCGGGTGAGCGGCATCTCGACCATGGGACGCGTGACGCAAGGCGTGCGGCTCATGGAGCCCTCCGAGGGCGAGCGGCTTGTGGCCATGGCGCGTCTGGCCGAGGGAGATGACGCGAGCGCGACGCCGAGCGGCGGCGGCGGAAACGGGGCCTCCGGAGCCCCGGCCGAGTAGTGCCTTCGACCCGCCGCTCGAAGGCTCTCTTCTCCCGCGCGAGGCGGGTGATCCCGGGTGGTGTTAACAGTCCGGTTCGAGCGTTCGGCGCCGTGGGCGGTGTTCCGCGCTTCCTCGTGCGCGGCAAGGGCGCACAGGTGTGGGACGCCGACGGCAATGCCTACATCGACTACGTCCTCTCCTGGGGGCCGCTCATCCTCGGCCACGCCGAGCCGCGGGTGGTCGGCGCCGTGCGCGCCGCGGCGGCGCGCGGCACGAGCTTCGGCGCACCGACGGAGGGTGAGACCGAACTCGCCGAAGCGATCCGGCAAGCGCTCCCGAGCCTCGAGCGCGTGCGCATGGTGAGCTCAGGCACCGAGGCTGCGATGAGTGCGCTGCGGCTCGCGCGCGCGGCCACCGGTCGGCCCCGCATCGTGAAATTCGACGGCTGCTACCACGGCCATGCCGACGCGCTTCTCGTCGGAGCCGGAAGCGGTGTCGCGACGCTCGGCATCCCGGGCTCGCCCGGCGTGCCTCCTGCCTTCAGTGAGCTCACCGTGCAAGCTCCCTACAACGACCTTGACGCGGTGGCGAGTGCCTTTGAACGCTGGGGAAGGGAGATTGCCGGCGTGATCGTCGAGCCGGTCGCGGGGAACATGGGATTCGTTCTCCCGCAGCCCGGATTTCTCGAGGGCCTGCGCAGCTTGTGCGACGCACACGGCGCCCTCCTCATTTTTGATG
>Ga0209039_10002630_pt1 | contig 14973 bp, 11 predicted proteins | sample BogFormECP12_OM1_FD_188238 | JGI IMG/M metagenome (GOLD analysis project Ga0209039, IMG submission 188238) | Bog forest soil microbial communities from Calvert Island, British Columbia, Canada - ECP12_OM1 (SPAdes) (version 2) | ecosystem: Environmental > Aquatic > Freshwater > Wetlands > Bog ... | reverse complement strand
GGCGGACCGGCAAAGGTGGGAGACGTCGTCAAGAATCCCTGATCGCCAGCCAATGAACGTTTTCGCCACGAGCCCGCGCTGAGGGATCAGCGCGGGCTCATTCTGTTTCCCGGTGGCTGATTTGGTGTATCCTCACGGGGAACCGTAACCCTCCTGGAGGCCCCATGACAGCCGAATTCATACTTGGGCAGCACATTGGCGACTACGAGATTCTTTCCATCCTCGGTCTCGGCGGCATGGGCAAGGTGTACAAGGTCCGCAACGTCATTTCAGACCGCGTGGAGGCGATGAAGATCCTGCTGCCGGATCTGACCTCGCAACAATCGCTGGCCGACCGCTTCCTGCGGGAGATCCGCCTGCTGGCCACGCTGAATCATCCAAACATCGCGGCGCTGCGCACGGCGCTGACCTACGAAAACCAGTTGGTGATGATCATGGAGTTCGTGGAGGGTGAGACGCTGGCGAACCGGCTGGCGCGTGCGCCCATCTCCACGGCGGAAGCGGTGAACTATTCCGACCAGATACTTTCGGCGCTGAGCTACGCGCACAAACAGAACATCATTCACCGCGACATCAAACCGGCCAACATGATGCTGACGCCGCAGGGCGTGGTGAAGTTGATGGATTTTGGGATTGCGCGATCTTCGAGCGACGGCGCGCTCACTTCCACCGGTACGACCCTCGGCTCGCTGAATTACATGCCGCCGGAGCAGGTGCGGGGTGAAGCGGCCGATGCACGCTCGGACATTTATTCTTATGGCGTGTCGCTCTACGAAATGCTGACGGGCAAGCTGCCGTTCCGCGGCGATTCGCAATACTCGCTGATGACAGCGCACCTGAACACGGAGCCGCCCGAGCCGATCACGCTGCGCAGCGATCTGCCGCCGGGGCTCAATCAGATCATCATGATGGCCATGGCAAAAGATCCCGCGAAGCGCTTTCAGTCTGCCGATGCGTTCCGGAACGCGCTGAAGAGCGTGCCCGTGTCGGCGATGCCTCCGGCGAGTACAACGGCGACGCCGAAGCCGAAGCCGGGCTCAATGACCACGCTGGTGGAAACGCCGGTGCCGCAGCACGTTTCGACGGTGGCCACGCCGGGGTGCAATCCCGCGGCTACACCCGCGGCCACGCCGGCGCCGCGGCCGGCGACCCCGGCAGCCGCGCCACCTTCGGTTCCGCCGCCAGCACCGGCGGCGCCCCGTACGCGGCGCGGGCTGTGGCTGGCGATCGGTGCGTTGATCGGCGTGGGGGTTGTGGTGGCGGCGGGAATCTATGTTCCGCGGCATTTGCGGACACACGCCGATCCGCAGAAAGCGATCTTTCCCGCAGATTCGGGCACTCCAGCGAATCCGGCCGCGCCGATCGTGGCGGTCCAAAGCGACCAAGGCGGCGTCACGGTGGACGCACAAGGGAATGTTTCCGTGCAGACGCCGCAAGGTAATGTGGATGTTTCGGGTACGACTGGCTCGGTGAAAGTATCGAACGCTGGCGGCGAGACTACTCCAGCGCTACCGAAGGTGCCAAGCAAACCTTCCGCAGGGAATCCCAAGCCGTTGCGGGATGCGGGCACAACTGCCGTACCGCCGCCCAGCGTTCCCGCAGGACCTTCGCCAGAAGAACTGGCGAAACTCGAGGACGATGCGGACAAACTGAATGTGCGGGCAGCGGCGGCTTCTCACAGCGTGGACACGCTGCGACAGCAACAAGTGGCTTCTGGTTACAACTTGCGTGCGGACATTGCTTCGGCGCAGGAACGCATGCAGCTCTACCTGGCAAAGGGAAATGCGGCGTTGAAGGGGAAAGATATGGCGGGAGCGCAAAAGTATTTCGATCTAGCGGACGCCGAGATCAGCAAGGTGGAGAAGTTTCTGGGGCATTGAGCAGGAATGCCGCTTCTTTGAGTTTTGAAATGTCCGCGTCTTGCTACTTGCTCACATTTGGCCGGGGATTTCCTTCCTACCAGGAGGTTCTCAGTTCGCCGATCTCGGCGGTGACGGCATCGAGGACGGTGCACGCCTTGACTGCGGCGGTCATGGCATTGTGGTCCCGGAAGAGCGGCCGGTCCGCGTCCAGGTGCTCGACGACCTTGCGCACGGCTGCCTTGGCGGCCAGTGTGCCCTTGCCCGGCGTGAACTCGCGGAAGTCCAACGCTTGTGCGGCGGCGATGAGTTCGATGGCCAGGACACCGTTGGCATTCTCCAGAATCTGCCGCGTCTTGAGGGCGGCGTTCATGCCCATGGAGACGAAATCTTCCTGATCCGCGGCCGCTGGGATGGACTGAATGAAGCTTGGTGCGGATAGGATGCGCTGCTCGACGATGAGCATGTCCGCGGTGTACTGGCTCAGCATGTGGCCCGAAAACATTCCGGCGCCCTTGGTGAGGAAGGCGGGCAGGCCGACGGAGAGGGCGGGGTTGAGGAGGCGGTTCAGGCGCCGCTCGCTGAGGACGCTGACCATGGTCACACCCGCGCCCACCACGTCGAGGGGCAGGCTCACGGGCGTGCCCTGGAAGTTCGCGCCGGTATAGACCTTGTTCTCCTCTGCCACGAAGATGGGGTTGTCGGCCACACCGTTGAGTTCCGTCTCCACCTGCTTGCGCGCGTAAGCGAGCAAGTCGCGCAACCCGCCGATGACCTGAGGCGTGGAGCGCATCGAGTAGGCGTCCTGCACCTTAACCTTGAGCTTCCCCGTGACCAGATCCGAGCCTGCGATCACGGCACGCAGGTTCGCCGCCACAGTTTGCGCGCCGCGAAACCCGCGCAACTCGTGGAGTTTGGCCTCGTAAGGGCGCATGTTGGCCAGAAGCGCCTCGAGCGTCATGGCCGCGGCGATTTCCGCCTGAGCCACCCAACGCTCCGCGTCGTAAAGCTCGAGGCACGCCATGCCGGTGATGAGGTTGCTTCCATTGATGGCGGCCAAGCCGTCGCGTGCCTTGAGGCCGGGCACGGGGATGGCCGCCTTTTGCAAGGCTTCGCGCGTGGCCATGCGTCCGCCCTGGTAAAAAGCTTCACCCTCGCCCATCAGCGACAGGGCGCACTGGGCCATGGGCGCCAGGTCGCCGCAAGCGCCGACACTTCCCTTCTCGCACACAACGGGGGTGACGCCGGCGTTGAGCATGGCGATGTAGGTGAGCGGGATCTCCGGGCGGCATCCTGAGAAGCCCTTGGCGTGAACGTTGATGCGGCTGAGCATGGCCGCGCGCACGTGCTCGATGGGCGCGGGCTCGCCAATGCCGGCGGCGTGATTGTAGATGAGGTATTTCTGGAATTCCTTTACCTGCTCGTCGTTCAGGACCACTTCGGAGAATTCGCCGATGCCGGTGTTCACGCCGTACATGGTCTCGTGGGCCTGGATTTTTTTCTCGAGCATGGCGCGGCAGGCGCTGATGCGGCCGAGCGCCTCGGGTGTGAGTTCCACTTTTGCGCCGTGGCGCGCCACGCGCACTACGGTCTCAATGGTCAGGCTGCTGCCGTCAAGGCGGATTGCCATGGTGTTCCTCCTGGTGGGGCCGCGGCGCTTTGGCGGATCAGAGAAAAAATCCCGCGCGGCCCATCGTCACGTGGTTGCAAGATGGCGCGGAGGTGGGAGTCAAACCACCGCGCAAACGGGTGAGTGAATGAACCCGGCATATTGCATGTGAATTTCGCCCCGCCACCATCATAGACGATTCTAGCGAGCTTGCTGCCAAGCTACCACGTTCGGGTTAAAAGTAGGAACTGGAACATGTGGCCGTTGATTCGGTGTGCTTTGTGAGCGGTTCTGAGTATTTGAGTACATTCCCGGACGTTCGCGCGGCGACACTTCTCCGGTTTGGTTACCGACCAGGTGCCACCCTTTCACTTAGTGCCAAATTTGGGTGTAACCATGTGGCTTGTGACCCGTCTTACCATCAGATAAAGTCTGTTAGAGAAATGCAGAGATATAGGCCTTTGCTACTTCTGGCGATGGATGCTGGGTGCACTCCGATGAAAAGGAGTAGGACACAGGTCTTCGAGGTTTTGCCCGAGGGTTCAGTTTCCGGCGGGGAGGCGCTGCGGTAATGGCCCCGATTCTTCTCTGGCTGATCATGGTGCTTTGCCTGCTCATCTCCGTGGCCAAGTACCTGATGGGAATCATTCTGAAATTGGCTTTCCCGGGGGCCAAGGTCAAAAAAGACTACACCTACCAGCCTTCCGTCAGTGTGCTGATGCCCTGCTACAACGAAGGCAAGACGGTCTACGAGACCATTGAAAGCATCAGCAAAAGTAACTACCCCAGCGACAAGTTTGAAGTGATCGCCCAGGACGATTGCTCGGTGGACGATAGCTACGAGTGGATCCTGAAAGCCCAGCGCGATTTCACCAACATTCGCGTGAGGGCAGGACGCAATGACGCCAATTGCGGCAAGGCACGCACGGTATGCAATGCATTGCAGCTCTCAACCGCGGACGTCATCATCTCCATCGATTCTGATTGTATTTTCCATCCCGACGCGATTCAGGAGCTGACCGCCTGTTTCTCCGAGCCGCGAATCGGCTCGGTCGGCGGCAGAGTGGGGGTGAGGAACCCGAATGACGGCATCATTACCTCGATTCAGGCGATCGTCTACTACTCCGCGTTTCAGCTTTATAAGATTCCCGAGAATTGGACGCGCAGCGTCTGCTGCATCAGCGGATGCCTTTTTGCCATTCGGCGCGACTTACTGCTCGAGATTGAGCCTGCCATCCGCGCCCGCCACTGGTTCGGTATCCCTGTAACTCAGGGCGAGGACAGGTTTCTGACCCATCAGACGCTGCTGCGGGGTTACGGCACTTATATCAACAATGACGCGCTTTGCTGGACGACGGTGCCCAACACCCTCTCCGTGCTCTTCAAACAGCAACTCCGCTGGCGCCGCAGCATCGTGCGCGATTTCTTCTTTACACTCAGAACCTTGCCGCAGCATGTCTGGAAACTTCACCCAAACACAGTGCTGACGCTGGTTCTGACTCCGCTTGGGGCGCTGGTTGGTTTGCTGGTAGTGGTGACCATGCTTACGTCGGACCCCTTGGCCTGGGCCGGCCCAGTCCCAATGGTGACCGCACTCGGAATTGGTGCAATTCTTACCTGGGTGATCAAGAAATATAGCGCGAGGGAGGCGCTCGCTCACCCTCTGGCTTTTGGCGCTTATGTTGCCTGGTCGCTAGTGTCCAGTTTGTTCCTCACGCCCCTTGCTCTGTGCACGATGGATTCCGCAGACTGGGGCACGCGAACCAAAGCAGAACAGGAGGCGCCACTTGGCAACACCACCGGTTGATACTCTTCCTCCCCAAACGAAGAAACTTCCTGCCAAGCAATCGCTGCACTACACGCTGGTGATTACCTTCTACCGCATCTTCGCCATCGTCGTACTCTATCTCGTGCTTGCCGGCATTCTCACCTACGCCTTCGTGATGGGCTTCTATGCCGTGAGCAGCTCCTGGGCAGCTCCGGTCATTCTCTCTGCCGCGGACGAGAAAAGTCTTGCTTTCAGGGCACAACTGGTGACCAGCCAACAGACAATCGAAGATCTGAAGGTGGATTCCAAGAAACTGGAAAGTGCCATTGCCGAAATGACCAAGCACCGCGCAGCACTGTTGGCACTGGAACCTGAACTGCGGGCCGCCATCGCGCGCGAAGAAAAGCACAATCGCGCCACCGGCGGCGAACTCGCGGCCCTCGACCAGCAGAAGCAGGCCGACAACCTGAAAACGCAAAAAGTGCTGGTGCAACTGAGGGAGGTCGAATCCAACATCAACAAGGACCTGGCTTCCGGCTTGATCACCAAGGGCGACGCGGCCACGCAACTCGCCTCACTCAACCAGGCACAGGGCGCCTTAACCGACAGCAAAATTGCGGAGGTCTTGCTGACCGACAGTGTTTTGACCAAGACCACGAATGGAACCACCACGCTGGACGTGCTCGAGAAGCAAACGGAATTGCGCTCTGAGGCCGCGCAACTGGATGTGGCCATCAATGTTTCCGAAAAACAGCTTCAGGAAGAAGCAAGGCAGATCGATCGGTTGCGACAAGCCATCACTACCGCAAAACAGAGCCCGTATTACCTGAATGCCTCCGGCGGGCAAACGCTTTATTTCGCTTTCGTTCCTTATGACAATCAAGCCAGTGCCGCGGCCGGCCAGCCGATTTACGACTGCTACCTGAACATGATTGCCTGCCGCAGGGTCGGCGCGGTGAAGCAGATTTTCACCGGCGAAGAGGTTGCCATTCATCCGATCTTCAAGACCACCATCCGCGGCTTCCTGATTCAGATGAATCTGGACCACCCGGATTCCGCGAAATCCAAGACCGTGTTCCTCGGACGCAAGCCACTGTTGTTCTAAGGAGAACCAGAATGTTTCTGAATCACTGGAAGCTCGTGATGGCTGCAGCCCTGTTCATTCCCTGCCCTGCGCGCGCAGGGGATCAGAAAGATCAGCAGGCCTACTGCGCTTACGTTATGGAGCAGGCACAAGCGCAACGTGACCTTCTGCGCACGCCTACTGCCGCGGCTGGCATGACTCAGCCGGAGACTGGCCTGCCCATGCAACTCATAGGCGGCGCCTCTCTTGGCCTGTCCGACTTGAGAAAGGCCGGTTTGACCATGGAAGCCGCCCGCAAAAACTGCGAACTTTACAAGGCTACCCTGGAAGCCCAGCAGGACGTCCAGTATGCACTCTCCAGCCTGGAGAAAGATGCTCTGAGCAACAGGCTCGGCCTGATCGAACAAGCCTCCAAGTCGCTGGATGCCCTGATGGAAAAAACTTCAAGGATGGTGGAAGCGCAGAATGCCACCCGCGTGATGCTCTTTTCGTTGCAGACCACCAGGATCAAGCTGGAGGCTGACCGGGCCGACACCCAATCGAGGATCGCCGCGATTTATGTTCCCACGCTCAGTGATAAACCATTGAAAGAGCTGGTGGCACAAAAACAAAGCGGCGAACAGGGAGAGCAGAGAGCACTGGACAAGCTGAACCGTCAGAATACCTGGGATGTGGCGCTTTCCGTTGGCGTCCACCAGCAAGTCAATCCGGTTGCCCAGGGCCCACAACCCTACGGTGAGGTCACGGTCAGCTACAATCTTGCCAGTTGGTCCATAAACAAGCATTTGGACCGTGCCGCGGACGCTCACGAAGACTGGAAAAGAGTTCAGGAGGGCGATGTGGTGCGCGGCATGGAGGTCCTTCGACAACAGTTGCTCGATACCATCTCTGTGCAGGAGGCCAAGCTCAAGTCTCTGCGCGAAGAAAGCACGCAGATCGACAAGAACTTGGAGCTCGTCGCCAATCCGGACACTTCCGCAGCCTTCGACTTCCACAACCAATTGACCGCCGCGTTACTCCTATTGCAAATCGAGACCAGTGACGCCATCTTCAGGATTGACCACGGCCGGGAATACCTCGCAAGGAATTACTGAAAGATTTGTCGCGCGCGATTGGCGCGGTGCCTCGCTCAATTGCGTTCGGCTCCGGAAACAACCCAGGATTGGGGCGGGCTATCCTGGGACTAGCGGGGATTGGCCGCTCCGCTCAAGAGCAGCAGCGCACCTTACTTCAGCCGACAGGCAGCTCAATCGTGAGGGCGGCACCGTTGGGCTGCAGGTTTTGCGCGTAAATGTTGCCATTGTGTTCTTTGACGGTGCCGTAACAGATGCTCAGGCCCAGACCGGTTCCCTGGCCAACGGGCCGCGTGGTGTAGAAAGGATCGAAGACGCAACTCACGTCGGTGAATCCCGGTCCGGAATCGCTGAAGCGCACGATGATTTTCTCGCCCTCCCGGCGCCCTTCCACAAGGATTTTCTTTTCCTGAGCCTGCTCCAGCGCGTTCGCGGAGTTGCTAAAGAGGTTGACGAAGACACGTTTGAATTGTCCTTCATTCAGCGTGATGCGCGGCAGATCCCGCGCAAAATTCAGTTCCACCTGGATTCCCGTGCTGCGCAATTGATGCTCGCAAAGCATCAGCGACTCTCGCACCACTTCGCTGATGTCCAGCAAGCGGCGGCCGGCGCTCTGGGGGCGGGCGAAGCTCAACAGATTGTCGATGATGCGCTTGATGCGCCGCGCTTCCGCTCCCAGCCTTTCCAGCTTTTGCCGGGACGTTCCCTCCGGCGCCTGCTCGATCAACAAATCGGAGAAGCCGATCACCGCAGTCAGCGGGTTGTTCAGTTCGTGGGCCACCCCGGTGACCAGTTGGCCGACTCCCGCCAGCCTCTCCTTCTGCATCAGTTGGCTTTGCGCGCGTTGTAGCCGCTCGAAATTCTCCCTGGACTCGATCAGCAACTTACCCATTTCCCGATTCAGCAGCAATTGCCGCAGAAACACGAAGACACCCATCAGCAGGATGCCCGCCAGGGTGACCGAGACGCGGTACGGCCGCAACGCACTCCCGTTTGGATCCAGGAACAGCTCGCACAGACCCATTACCGGCAAGGACAGTACCGCCAGCGCCGCCAGAATTCCGGGCAGATCGCCGGTATGTTCGCGTGCACCCTCCGTCAACGGCTCGGACGGCACATTCCGTGCGCGCACGGCAATGAGGATGAACCAGCAGATCGCGGCGTAGTTCGGAACATCGTAATAGCTTCCGCTGAAGTACTCATCGCGCTCGAGAGCGGCATTCAGCCACTGATAGGCAAGCAGGTACAACGCACAAGCGGAGAAAAGCTGCCAATAAATCTTGCGCCAGGCGCCTTGCGCCACCAGCGCCATGCTCCCCAGCACCGCGAGCAGCACCGAAAATTCCAGGATGTACAAGGAATAGTAGTAGCTGTTGAAAGTGATTTTGTTGGGCAGAATATATTCGTTGGGAAACACCAGAAACATGTACACGCAGACCCACCACAACAGAAGAATCAGGAAATTCAGGGTGGTCAGGTGGAATCTTTGCTCGCGCTGCCGCGAACCAGGCCGCATCGCCGCCGCAGCCATCATGGGCACCGGTTGCAAAAAGATGGGGATGTCTGCCCAGAAGGGATCTGGCGTGGTGCGGCCCGCAAAGACCTCGTAGTACAGCCACGCGCCAAGGTTGCAGCCGACCATCACGGAACTGGCGGCCAACAGAATCCAGAACCAGCGTGTCCGCCCCTGGTTACTCGCAGCGGCCCAGATCATTACCACTGACGCCACGATCCACAAGGATGTGCCGGCAATATCAGAGAAGGCGGTCAGAGCAAGACCCGGCCGGCCCACCAGGGACACCACGGTGTACAGGAGCAAAAAGCCGACCACCACCACCAGTTGCCAACGGGCCAACGGTTTCATGTGAGTTCAGACTCCGGTGAGCACAAGAGGAACGTGTGCCCTGTATAGATCATTCTACGTGGCCCGGGATTCCGTTATCAGCCAGAAGGAGTATCTGCAAGCGACAATACCACCGGCGTATACCTTTTTTTACCGAATTTTTAGCGTGCGTGTTATCAATCTGGAGATAGTGCGAGGCTCGCCGCGCGTTCGCCGGTGCTACTCGATGGTGAAGTTTGCTGTGCGCCAGGCCGTGCTTGTTCCTGTGGAGTCGCTGCCCCGGACTTCCAGCCGGTACGAGCCCTTCGACAGGTTCTTCAGACTGATTCCGCGTCCGATGGGTATGATCGGACTGCCTTCCTGGATGTAGGGCGCGGCGTTCACCGCCTGAAGATTCTTTTTCACTGCGCCCGTCTTGGCATCGAGAATTCTCAGGTGCGCTTCGACGGTTGTCGCGGACTTAGCCGCGAGTCGCGGCTCATAGACCTCAAAGTATGCGTAAAGCGATTCGTTTTCCTTGAAGCGATGGTCCAACGTGGGAGTGATTTCAATACCTTTGCTGACCAGGGGTGCATAGCCCCCGGACAGTCTCTCCGGGTTTGCTGGCGATCCAGCGTCCACAGCCCGGATTCGCCTGGAGAGGACGATTGCACTGGTGGACAATTGCTTGTCATCGTAGTTTTCCACGTTCAGCGGCACTTGCTGCCGGCCAAATTTCTCTCCATCACTGAGGATGGCCCGGATCTGGTATTCACCGGGAGGCAGGTCGAACTGCGATTCATAGCGGTTCGGTATCTGAGATGTGTTTTGGATGAAGTGGCCGCGTGAGGATCGGGGCTTTGCGGTGGGCTTGCCGGCCGTATCATTGTCACAGCAGGCAAAATCGCTAAAGCGAGCGGCGACAGTCCCATCTTTGTTGTAAACCATGAGCAAAGCGCCGATGGAGGCATACAACGTGCCATCCTTCACTTCATACTCCAGAGACTTCCATGGAAACTCGAGCTTGACGTAGACACGAGCTGTTCCTGCGGACCTGTAGAACGGGACTGCCTGAAGAGTTAAATTAATCTTGCTGGTTTCCGCCGAAGCAAGATCGTCTTCCATTTGCTTGCCGAACTCCATTCCCTTTAGCGGGTCGGAAGCCGAATGCGGTGTGTTGCAGTACTCGCTGCGGGACCACACGAAAAGATTGTGACGGGTCATTTTCACTTTGATCTGATGGCAGCTTCCCTCGAGCGATGGCGGGGGAACGTAGGCAATCACATAACGGGGCAAGAGAGTCCAGTCATTGAGAAGCGTCCTGGGTTGATCCGGATCGGCCCATCTTCCGCCACCCGTCCCTATAATTTCGAAATGGTTGCCCAGATTATCCCGAGCGATGGAGAGAGCCGGACGCTCCAGCGTGACATTTTGAATGTTCTGCTCCATGCCATCTTCAAATAGATGGAAATCCCTGGCGACCAAGTTGCGAACGGCAAGGGCATCCGGAGGGCGAGGATCCTGAACGCTTGGCCCAAACAAGGGAATCTGGCGCTCCGGCTGCGTAGAAAGCGCCTTCTCGAACACGACGGCGGGGACCAGAACCTGATTGGATTCGACGCGGATGGGATCCTGCGCAGAAACAACCTGGGCCCACGGGCAGAGAGCGGCACAACTCACCAAGAGTGCCCAGGTCAGCGTGATTCTCTTGGTCATTTTGTTTTTTTCCTGAAGGCGCGCTATCTGGAGAGCTTACCGGGATGCAGAGAACGTAAGTGTGACCGTGCTCACCGGCAACTGTGACCTGGGCCATGACCGCATAAGGAGACTGCTGCGATTCGGCCGCTGGACCCACACTGACCGCGCTATCCGGCACGATAGCTTGTCCAGTGCCGGAACGGTTCTGGTGCAATAATCCATCATGCAACAACGATCCTCTTTCCCTTTGTTCATCGCCCTGCTGGCCATTCCCGCCGCAGGGCTGGTTGCCATCAACTTCGACCTCGAACTCTCCCGCCTCATCTACGGCCAAGCCTCACCGGTATTCCTCGGAGTTGAAGTAGCCAGCTTGCTTAGGCTTCCCACACTGGTGCTACTGCTGCGCTCTCGCCTGGCGGTTGCTTCGGTGCCAACTGGCTTCTACCGCGACGCGCTGGATTTTCTCGCGCTGGCGCGCTGGCATACGGCGCTGAAAATTTCGCTTGCGGGATTGCTGATACTACCTCTGGTCTGGTTTGTGCTTGATAACCGATGGATGTTCACCATGATGAAAAGTATGGGCCGCAGAGTGCTGGTTTTCAGCGACGTGCGGAGCGCGCTGGACGGCGGCGCCGTCGCTTACCAGCAGGCCCTTGTTGGCGGGATTCCTTTGCTCTTTGCCGCGCACATGCTGTGCCGCTGGAAGCCCGCGAGCCGGCTTCTACCCTGGCTGCTGGTGCCGCTCATCTTCGTGGGCACTGTCATCGCCACGATAGTCCTCGTGACGATCGTGCATTTCTCTCGCTGAGGCAAGGCAGATAGATGGTTACTCGCGAAACTGCACAGGTGGGTACTGGAACGAAGATGTCCGGTTTGCCGACAAACCAGGACTTAGTAAGCCAGAATGTCCCAACGAGCCTTTTGACTCGGAATAACTTCCGGTTAGCCCGTCACCCGGGCTCGATCTGAGGGCGAATCGCTTGCCGACCACGACGGGGCTGGATAATGTCGTTCTTACTGAACTTGTTCGAGCTGACCCAGCCGCTGGTTCAACAAATCAAGATCATCCGCGAGAAGTGACTGATCGAATAAATCGACATTCAAGAAACGTTTCAGCAATTCCGCGGGCGGCGCATCGAACCCGTTTTTTAGGAGAGCAATGTAGCGCGGCACAAATTCTTGCCTGTTGGCGGCGTAAAGCTGGTAGTACTTCAGCGCCAAGAGTCCCCCGTAAACGTAGTTAACGTCATACAACGGGTCTTCGTACATGAGTGAGACCGCTGCCCAACGATTGCGGAGTTCCGGCGTACTTACCGGGAAGCTGGAGAACAGTCCATCCACCCGCTCGGTGAGCTTGTCAAGGTCGTCCGCACCTCTAATGCTGCCGGCCGATACTCCATCATAGATTTGCTGTTCAAGCAGGGCGTCTTGAGCCCCGTAGAAAGCATCCAGCCCCTTGATGCTCATCCATTGCTCACGGTAGTATCGGCGCAAACGCGGATCAGCCGCCTGGTCGGCCATATAATCGGCCAACACCAGTTCATTGAAGGCCGCGAAGGATTCAAACAAAAAGCTCGGGCCCTCTGCATAAAGTGGCGCCACCCCATGCTCCGACATCAAGCTGCGGTGCGCTGCGTGACCGCCCTCGTGTGCGATCACGGATAGATCCTTAAAAGTCGCATCGTATCGTCCGAAGAACAAAATACTCGTGCTGCCGGTGAAGCCGACGGAGAAGCCTCCTGTGTAGCGGTTTGGTGATCCTCCGGGTAGAACATCGGCGCGTCCGTTTCGCGCGTCTAAGAGCGCATCAAAAGCATCTTGATATTCAGTGCCCAATCCCGCAAAGGCATTATGAAAAATGCCCGGCGCATCCTCCAGGGGAGCAATCGGCGGAATAAATCCGGGCTGTGGAGCGGACAAATCCCAAGCCTTCATTGGAGCCTTATAGGCTTCCTGGAAGTCACGCGCGCGGATCTCCTCGAAGCGTTTTGCGACTCCTCCGTGCTGCGCCATGGAATTAAGTAACGCTCGTGTTTGCGCTGGGTCCAAATACATGCTGCTGTACTTGCGAGCGGGTGCATCTTGGTAGCGATGTGCTTTCGCAAGCGAGTCCTGCGCTCTCACCGTATGAATCAGAACAAACGCCAACAGGTCGCGTTGGCTTGCGAACTCGTTGTAGCGGCGTTTGAATGCTTCTTCTCGCACCCGTGCCTCTGTGCTCGATGCGAGCAGAGTTCGCTCTCGGATGAGGTCGACCGGTCCGCTCGCTGTTTGTACCGTTCCGAATGGGATCCCCGCCAGAACCTGTTCATATAAATCGTATTGCCAGTCCCCGATCTCGGGCTGCAATCGATCGAGCAACGCCTGTTGGTCCTCTGGCAGGACATGCTCCACATCGCGACGAATGTCCTCTATCGCGAATTCGTACCTTTTCAAGCTCGGTTCGCCAGTATAGAACGCCCGCAGTCGTTCGCTAGGAATCGCCAAGATTTCTGGAGTCAAAAAGGCGGTTTGGGCATTCACTTCAGATTCGAGCTTCTCGTTTGCGTCGCAGGCAGAGTCTTTGCGGTTCAGGGAACAGCGCAGATGAAGATACCCTTCATGGCGACGATAGAGCCTCAGAACCTCTTCGTATGCCTGCAGCGCGTCGAGTAGGCGCGACCCTGTGTTCATCTGTCCTTTGAACTTCCCGAACTGTTTCAGCGCCGAATCCATGTCAGCGCGCGCTGCCGTTTCGGCCTCCGGTGAAGCGAAGTAGTATCGCCCCAAGTCGGCGTTCAGTGTCTTTCCACTCGGCGGCGCCTGTGCCGCAACAGCGACGCTCATAACTGCGCACAGGAGAAAGGCAAGAGAATTCATGGTCTTCATGCGGTCCATCCCCCCAGCCGGATCGGTGCTGTCACTGCGCGCTTGCACAAAGGTCGCGTGCGACGGTCTGCAATCGTTACTAGAAGTTATCTCATAAACACTTTGAAGTCATTTAGTGCCCGTGAGTTATGCAAACTAGCGTAAATCAGGAGCATGGACCTGACCGAAGCGCAGTGGGAGAAGCTCAAGCCCCTGCTTGTTCCGAAACGACATTCCGACGGTCGAGGTCGGCCTTGGCGCGATACGCGAGCGGTTCTGAACGGTATTCTTTGGGTTTTGCGCACCGGTGCTCCTTGGCACGATCTGCCTGATCGCTATCCACCCTATCAAACCTGCCATCGCCGCTTTCAACAGTGGCAGCGCGACGGCACGCTGACTCGGCTGCTGCACGCGCTGGCCGAAGACCTGCGCGCGCGCGGCAAACTCGATCTGTCGGAAACCTTCATCGATGCCAGCTTCAGTTCGGCGAAAAAAGGGGCGCTGCTGTCGGCCCGACTCGCCGAGGAAAAGGCAGTAAAATCATGGCGATCGCAGACCGCCATGGTTTTACTATCGCCTGCAGCATCGCCAGCGCTTCGCCGCATGAAACGAAACTCGTCGAAGCCACCATCAAGCAGCGCTTCACGCACGCCAAACCAGAACGCATGATCGGCGACCGCGCCTACGACTGCGATCCGCTGGACCAGCGCCTGCGGCAAAAACATGGCATCCAGCTCATCGCGCCCCATAAATACAATCGCCGGCGCAAGAGCACCCAAGACGGCCGGGAACTGCGGCGCTACCGCCGCCGCTGGAAAATCGAGCGGCTCTTCGCCTGGCTCCATAACTTCCGCCGACTGGTCACCCGCTGGGAATATCACGAGGCCAACTTCCTCGGTATGCTCCATCTCGGCTGCCTCGTCATCCTCCTGAGGCATTTATGAGATACGCTCTAGTTTAAGCTGTGTTAGGCGCAGTCGTCTTCCACAAAAGCAATAATATGACTTAGGTTGACGTCCGGCGGAACCGATAGAGTCTTGCGAGTCGCGCCAGCGTGCGATAACTCCCGTGTAGTCGGCAATCCAGAAATTATTCGCTTCGGTCCTGATTAACAGCTGTCAGCTCAGGCGGTCGATGCAACACTGGCTTGAAGTTTACTCGCTGGAGTTTGGAATCCTAGAGTTTTTCTTGGTCGTTGATTCAAGCGCAGCGA
>Ga0209039_10002629_pt1 | contig 14976 bp, 14 predicted proteins | sample BogFormECP12_OM1_FD_188238 | JGI IMG/M metagenome (GOLD analysis project Ga0209039, IMG submission 188238) | Bog forest soil microbial communities from Calvert Island, British Columbia, Canada - ECP12_OM1 (SPAdes) (version 2) | ecosystem: Environmental > Aquatic > Freshwater > Wetlands > Bog ... | reverse complement strand
CTCCCCATTCTGACTCGCCAAATTACCTCAGCCAACTCCGTTTGCAAAACATGGAACATTTGGATCTCACCCATTTGAACGAATTTGCAGAGCGCGCTGGCAAACCAAAATGGCGGCGGATTGCTGCTCAAATTAAAGGTCTTGCCCTGCAGGAAAAAAATGGATACGAGGACCTGCCGTGAAAGAATATCTAAAGACACTGATTCAATCTTCATCGTCACCTATGGAAGCACGTAATTGGTCGCGCGAATACTTACAGGCATTGATCTTGCAAAGTTTGCAGCGCACTGGTGTAATGACTATGATTGCTTTTCATGGCGGCACTGCATTACGATTTTTGTATTCACTACCGCGTTATTCTGAAGACCTTGATTTTGCTCTTGAAAGAAATTCTGAGTTATATGATTTTCGGTCATACCTTCAAATTATTCGAAAAGACCTGGAAGCGCAGGGCTATAAAATTACGCTTAAGGTGAATGATCAAAAAACAGTTCAAAGTGCTTTCATTCGTTTTTCAGGGTTGCTTTACGAATTGGAACTTACCCCGCATCGAGATGAAACGCTAGCAGTCAAACTTGAAATGGATACCCACCCACCTGCTGGGGCGGTGTTGGCCACATCTCTGGTTCGTCGCCATGTTTTACTTAATCTACAACATCATGATCGCGCATCATTATTGGCCGGTAAACTTCACGCCATCTTACAGCGTCCTTATCTAAAAGGACGCGACTTGTATGATCTGATTTGGTATTTGAGTGACAGGGACTGGCCGGATCCCAATTTTACTCTTCTCAATAATGCCCTGCGGCAAACCAAATGGACGGGTCCAAGCCTCGCCGTTGAGAACTGGCGTGAGGTTATACGTTCAAAAATCAGGAATATTTCTTTTGAACAGGCTTTGGATGATGTGCGTCCTTTTATTAGCCCACAAGAGGATTTGGACCTGCTGACAAAAGACAATCTGTTGCGGTTGTTGAGGGTTTCTTAAGTTTCAAAGGCGACGTTCACGTCGTGTATGCTTATCATTATGGATACCTTGTTCGGTGCCATGGAACGCATCACCTTCTACAATCCTGAGAATGGATACACCGTTCTACGCCTGCGACCAGATGCCCACTTAGACGCCCACCCGGGAGTAAAAAGATGGAAACACAATTTGACAGGCACCTCCGTTGCGGTATAATAGCCCCCGCGTCAAGGAAGTTTTTCAGAACCTTAATGGAAAAAGGGAGCAACTGATTCGCGAGGCTCCCATCATAGGACGTTCAAAAAGTAGTGCAACTGACTCGTGTTTTTGAGAGACAGTGACACCAAAAATGGCCCACTAGCTCAATGGCAGAGCAGTTGACTCTTAATCAATTGGTTCAGGGTTCAAGTCCCTGGTGGGTCACTGTTTTACTTGTAAAATGCTGTAAAAATTGCCTTCGAGAACTCGAAGGCAATTTTTCTGCTGTTATACTCAGCTAATAATAACAAAATAATTGCTCCAATACAGATTGGAGAATCTCTCCGCAAAAAAAAGCAATCGTATCAAACCTAACTATGTCCGATTCTGATGTCTTCATCATTTCTGCTATCAGCAATACTGAGCCAGCTAAAGCCATACGTCAAGCTGTGCAAAGTGCGGGAGCGGATTCTATCCGTGTGCAGGATGTGATCTTCGGCCTAGATAAACCGCCTTCAACCGATATAGAAAAAATCGTAAGCGATTCAGGCTTGACCTGTTCAACGGCTGCCGTTTCATCGAGTCTGCGCGCGACCTTCTTCGCTGCGCAATCCATCTTGAGTTTGGATGTGGATGTCGTGATTGTAGTTGGCATAGAAACTAATGCTTCCACAGCGATATTACTGGCTTCACCAGACGCCGTTGGCAGATGGAATCTTATGCCGCGTGCGCGTCTCGCGGCGCGTTCCCTGACCGGAATCGATTTGGCGCTACGCGCGGCAGAGCTTGAACTCAAAGATGTAACAGTAATTAAAGATGGAAAATATTGCGCAATGCTTATAAAGGATGTATTGGATGAGCTGGAGCAAAATTCCGCGCGTTGGGGGATGGTTACTGCGAATGAAATGGCTTTGCTGATCGAGAGAATCTAATACGTTGCAATGAGCCACATTGTTTATCTTGCTCTTGGAACAAATCTCGGCGACCGTCCTGACAATCTGCGTGCGGCAATCAAGGCAATGTCGCTCGAAATCAAAGTCATCGCTGAATCAAAAGTCTATGACACGCCGCCGTGGGGATATGAAGATCAGCCAGCGTTCCTCAACATGGCAGTTAAGTGTGAAACAGCGCTTGAAGCGGAATCGCTTTTGAAACGCCTCAAACAGCTTGAAGTCCAGCTTGGACGCGAGCAATCTTTCCGTTGGGGTCCGCGCCTTATCGATATTGACATCCTCTTCTACGATGATCTCATTCTTGAATCCGAATCGTTGATCATTCCTCATCCGCGTTTGTATGAACGCGCCTTTGTGCTTGTGCCACTTGCGGACATTGCTCCTGATTTCATTCATCCGGTTTTGAAAAAAACGATCAAAGAATTGTTGGCAGGCACGAACATAGATGATATTCATCCTTACAAATAGTATATAATCGCGGTAAAGACGGAGGCATTTATGACCGATCTCAAACCTCTCAACTGGAATGCCAAGGCAGGCGTGGGTCTGAACATAGTCCGACGCGCCGACGGCGGGATGACGCTCACATTCAGCGATTTATCCGAGGCCACCATGCGAGCATGGCATGACTTCGCACTGGAACATTTGCTCGGCTCTGATCGACTGACGCGCAATCTTTACGATTTACGCGCAGTCAAAGACATTTCGGAAAAAGCAATCCGCGCAGCGGTGGAAGTGGACAGCGACCCATCCGCGCGCAATATTCGTCTGGCCGTGGTTGTGGCGGACGAAAAGATTGCGACCGCGATTCGGACGATTGCCTCCCTTGCATTGCCAGAAACCGCTGCGGCGATGAAGATCTTCACCAAAATTGAAGAAGCCGAAGCGTGGCTTGCCCGCCCACTTGATCAGATTGCATGAAGTCATTGCAAATTAACAATCATACATTGGATTGGGGGAGCCGCACGTATGTGATGGGCATCCTCAATGTCACGCCGGATAGCTTTTCGGGCGACGGACTTTTACCCCCCTCCATCTCCCCCCATTCCAATGGAATGGGGGGAGAGCAAGAGGGGGGTGTTCTTCGCTCTCTTGAACAGGCAAATCGCTTCATCAACGCGGGTGTAGTGATATTGGATATCGGCGGAGAATCAACGCGGCCGGGGTCACAGCCGATTGAAGCGGAGGAAGAGATGCGGCGCGTCATCCCAGTTATCAAAGCCATTGTTAAAGAATTCCCTGATACATTGATTTCAATTGACACCTATAAGGCAGCCATCGCGGAAGAGGCGCTGAACGAAGGCGCACAGATTGTCAACGATGTCTGGGCGTTGCGCGCCGATCCTGAATTGAAACATGTCGTTGCGAAATACAAATGTCCCGTGATCCTGATGCACAATCGAAGCAAACCCGCCAGCGTGGAAGTGCGCGCTCTATTGGGCAATGCCTACATCGGTGCGGAATATAAAAACTTGATTGAGGATGTGAAGCGCGAATTAATGGATAGCGTGACACTGGCGCGTGAAGCGGACATTTCCGATGAGCGCATCATTCTCGACCCCGGAATTGGATTCGGCAAAAAAGTGGAGCACAACCTTGAGCTGATTAACCGTCTCGATGAAATCCGCACACTGGGCTTTCCGGTCCTGCTTGGACCCTCGCGCAAGTCGTTCATCGGTTACACTTTGGATCTGCCTCCCGAACAGAGATTGGAAGGCACCGCCGCCGCAATCGCAATTGGCATTGCGCGCGGCGCGGACATCGTCCGCGTGCACGATGTGGAATATATGGCGCGCGTCGCAAAGATGACCGACGCAATTGTGAGAAATAAAAAACAATGAGCACAAATTACAATCAGGTTTTGTTCGACGACAGCGTCGCTGATGATTACGGCAAAGAACTGCTTCGCAGCGGTATCATCGAAGCCAAGGCGGGAAATAAAGATTCGGCCCGCCGCTATTTCGACCGTGCCACATACATGAGCAGTGACCATGATGTCATGGCCGAAGCCTGGTTTTGGATGAGCCAGGTCACGGATGATCCAACCGAGAAGCGCAAAGCATTAGAGAATTGCTTATCCAATGATTTGCAACACGCCCGGGCTCGCCGCGCCCTCGCGATCCTCGATGGCAAAATCAAACCCGATGAGATCGTTGATCCCGATGCGTTGCCGGCCGCGCCCGTACATTTGTCGCAGACCGACGCGCAGAGATTCATGTGCCCCAAATGCGGCGGTCGCATGACGTTTGCTCCCGATGGTCAATCGCTGGTTTGCGAATATTGCTCGCGCAATCAATCGTTGCATACTCAAGCCACGGCGAAGCAGGAAGATTTTATTGTAGCGATGGCGACTTCGCGCGGTCATGACAAACCGCTAAACGAACAGGTCTTTCAATGTCAGGGATGCGGCGCTCAATTCATCCTGCCGCCGGATCAGCTCTCCGCCGTCTGTGCTTATTGCGGTTCGCCACACGTTGTTAATCTAGAAAAATCAAAAGACCTGATTGCGCCGGATGGCATCGTTCCGTTTGCTTTTGATCAGAAACACGCGGTTCAACTGCTCATCAATTGGGTAGAGGAAAACAAGCTCAAACCGGAGAAGCAAGTGGAACAACCGCGCGGGCTTTATCTTCCGCTATGGACATTCGATCTCGGCGGCGCGATTGATTATACAGGTCAGATGATGGAGAACAATGAGGGCATTAGCTTTCACATGGGATTGGAACACAGGCAATCTAATGTGATACAAGTAAATGATAGCTATCCATTGTTGATTCATGATGTGCCGATTCCAGCCAGCCGAAAATGCTCTGCTCCGTTCGTGCGCCTCATCCCCACCTTTGATTTGAAAGCCGTTCAACCTTATGATCCGCGTTATTTGGCAGACTGGCCCGCTGAACTTTATGATATTCCGATGGGGGATGCGTCTTTGGACGCACGCAGTCAAACTGTAAACATAGTCAAACGCGACCTGCCTAGTAAAGCCGGCCTCGTGAAATTGATCTCCACTTCGTCCGCAAATATGACCGTCGAATCATTTCGGCTCAATCTGCTTCCGGTCTGGATGACTGAACTATGGCTGGAGAATAGAAGTCATCTTGTTTTGATCAGCGGACAAAATAATACGGTGCAAAGCGACATTGCTACAAAGTCAGATAAAGCCGGCGTGGTGGAATGGCTGGGTGACTTATTGAAAGATTGATCCTCTTTCTTTTCTCTTTCGTGGTTTAATTCGCTTATGCCGCAAACCCAATCCATCGTCCAACGACGACGCGCCCGCCGCGCCGATGAACGCCGCGCCCGCGCTACGCGTCTTCAGATGGGTGGTATCGGGATCGGCATGATCGTTTCGTTCCTGCTGGCATTGCTGATTCTATTGACCGCGCTGGCATATGCGAACCTAACCAGCAATCTTCCAAACGTTTCGCTTCTTCCCACTCTACTCAATCCGCCAGATGGACTCTTGCTTCAACCTACGCGCATTTATGATCGTACCGGCCAGCATCTCTTGACGTCATTTGCGCCGAACGATTCTCCGCGCCGCTATCTTCCACTCAATCCACAAAATCCGCAGCACCTTCCAGACTTCCTCGCGCAAGCCACAGTGGCAACCGTTCAGCCTGATTTTTGGACAAGCCCTGGTTACTCCCTATATGGCTGGCAGAACCCTGACCTTCATCCAACCATCGCAGAAAAACTCGTATTCGATTTGTTACTTTTCAATGAGCCGCCAACAATTCAACGCGCTATCCGTGAACGAATTCTCGCAGCACAGATCACGGCCGAATACGGACGCAGTCAAATCCTTGAGTGGTATCTCAATTCAGCCGATTACGGTCATTATGCTTTTGGTGTGGACGCGGCTGCACAACTTTATTTTGGCACATCAGCTTTCGCGCTAACTCCTGCGGAAGCCGCGGTGCTGGCCGCGTTGAGTCAATCGCCAAGTTTGAATCCGTTTGACGCGCGCGACCTCGCAGTGCAACGCGGCAAAGAAGCCATCAAAGCAATGCAGGCTCTTAAGTTGATATCCGGTCAAGATACAACAAACATTCTCGATCAATTCTCAATTCCCAATTTACCGATTCCTCAATCGAACAATGCGGTTGCTCCTGCTTTTGTCAACCTTGCAATCAACGAACTCGATCAGCAATTTACTCGCGAACGAATCGAGCGCGGCGGCCTGAACGTTATCACAACGCTGGATTACGATTTGCAAAGCCAGGCTTCGTGCGTCACGCTGGCTTATGACCATCGTCTGGCAAATACACCCGATCCAAGCACACCGTGTACTGCCATGCAACTGCTTCCATCCTTGCCGCCCGGAGCAGTTCTCTCGGAACCGTCGGCCAGCGCGATCATTACCGATCCGGAGTCGGGCCAAATCCTCGCGGCGGTAGGTGAAACGCTACGAGGCGAAGAAACAGCTAATTTAACAGCACACGATCCCGGGTCGCTGATGGAACCGTTTGTTTATCTAACGGCGTTCACACGCGGCATGAGTCCGGCTTCCCTTGTTTGGGATATTCCGTCAACAAGCAACGCGCAAAATCCCGATGGACAATTTCACGGCCCTATCCGCGCCCGCATCGCGCTTGCCAATGATTATCTCGTTCCCGCGGCAGCCATCGCAGACCAAATGGGAAGCGATGCCATCCATCGCACCGAAACTTCTTTTGGACTCGATGGCAATATCTTTTCCTTGCTGGACATGGCTTCAGCATACGACATCTTCGCCGCGCAAGGCGTGCGCTACGGTCAGCCCGGACTTATTACCGTGTTGCGCGTCGAGGGGCTGGATCATTCCGTTTGGCTTGATCAAAGCAACCCGCAAGCCCAACCGGTGACGACGCCGCAGTTGGCTTATCTCATCAATAATATCTTGAGCGATCAGGCCGCGCGCTGGCCCAGTCTTGGACATCCGAACTCGTCAGAGATTGGACAGACTGTGGCGATGAAGTATGGTCAAAACGTTGACGGCCACGATCTTTGGGCGATTGGTTACACTCCTGCGCGGCTGGTTGCCGTATGGACGGCGACTCCTGCATTGGATTCACCGCGCCTCTTACCGCAGCTTTCCATCGGCCTGTGGCGCGCATTGATGCAAACTGCTGCTCAATCGCTTCCGTCACAGGGGTGGTCAACCCCTGCGGGAATTACGACCATGGATGTATGCGATCCATCCGGCTTACTGCCCACCAAAGATTGTCCATCCATTGTGAGCGAAGTCTTCTTGAACGGCGATGAGCCGATTCAATCGGATAATTTGTATCAAAACGTTGCTGTGAACCGTGAAACCGGTTATCTTGCAACCGTATTCACGCCACCCGAATTGATTGAGAACAAAGTGTTCATGATGATTCCGCCCGAAGCGCAAGCTTGGGCAAAAGCCGCCAACGTGCCGATCGCGCCTACCGCGTATGATGCCATCCAGCCTCCGCAGATTAATCCTGATGTCAATATCACCGCGCCCGAATTGTTTGCAGAGGTGAACGGCCAAGTTCAAATCAAGGGCACAGCGGCTGGTACGGACTTTGACCGTTACCGCGTGCTGGTCGGTCAGGGAATTGATCCGCAAAATTGGATTCAAATCGGGAGCGATTCGACCACGCCAGTAAGTGACAGCATCCTCACAACGTGGGATACAACCGGTTTTACTGGACTGTTTGCAGTACAACTGCAAGTCGTTCGCAGGGACCAGCGTATGGACATCGCAACGATTCAAGTGACGATAAGATAATTCCATGCCCTCGCTTGCAGATAAACTCAAATCGCTCGGCGTCAAGGTCGGCACAGGCGAAATCCACGCGCCAAAACCGGACGAACATTTTCCCGTTGAGACAGTTGTATCCGGCGCGTTCGCGTCGAACTCGCTGGGCGAAACATTTATTCATGAAGAACATTTCGCCGCGGATTATCATCATGGACTTGCGCCTATCAAACTTCAAGCTTCACTAAATGTGATGTCCACTTGGGCGGCGGACACGCGCCTGCATGATTTGCCCATTGAATCATTTGCCTTCCTCGATACCGAGACATCCGGCCTTTCAGGCGGCACCGGGACTTATGCTTTTCTCGTTGGCGTTGGCAAGTTCATAGATGATGAATTCGTATTACAACAATTCTTTATGCGCGATCCGTCGGAAGAATCCGCGCTGCTGGAGGGACTTGGAGAATTTCTCGCGTCAGCGCAAGCGTTAGTCACGTTCAATGGCAAAGCCTTCGACGCGCCTCTGCTCGTGACTCGCTATACATTACATGGCATTCCCGTTCCATTCAAGGATTTCGCTCATCTGGATTTGCTTCCGCTAGCAAGAAGATTATGGCGCGACCGATTAGAATCGCGCGCTCTTAAATATCTTGAGGAGAATATTCTACTGGCGCCGCGCACCGTGGAAGAAGTGCCGGGGTATGAAATTCCCTATCTTTATTTCGATTATCTGCGCGACGGCGACGCACGTCCGTTGAAAGGCGTGTTCTATCACAACGCCATGGACGTGGTGGCGATGGCGGCTTTGCTGAGTCATACTGCGAAGATGCTGGAAGATCCCTTTCATGAAGGCATTGAATATGGTCTCGATGTGATTGCGCTTGCAAAACTTTATGAAGACCTCGGTCAATGGGATACCGCGGCGCGTCTCTTTGAACGCGGACTGGAAAAAGGAGTCAGCGAAGAAAATTTTGCGGAGACGGTGCGCCGCCTCTCGGTCCTGCAAAAGAGGCGGGGCGATTTCGATCAAGCGATTCATTTATGGGAAGAAGCCGCGAACAACGGTCACATCTATGCTTTTGTTGAGTTAGCCAAATATTATGAACACAAGCAGCGCGATATTAAATCAGCGCTCAAATGGACGAAGTCCGCGCAAAAGCAAATTGAAAAATCTGATTTACCGGTTTATGTCCAAAAGCATTGGATGGATGAATTGACTCATCGCCGCCAGAGGCTGGAGAAGAATCTTGGAAAATAAAAAGCAAGCAGTATAATGGAAACAACCCAAAGGAGCAACTATGGAAATCACTATCTCGAAACAACAGGGGCATGTGCCGATAACAGTCATCCAGCCGCACGGCGATGTGGACGCGTCCAACTATGCCGAATTGGTTAACAAGGCGCGCGAACTTTTCGGCGGCGGCGCCAAAGATTTCATTGTTGATCTAAGCGATGTGCCTTTTATGAGCAGTGCCGGGCTGGTGGCTTTGCACAGCATCGCCATGTTCCTGCGCGGCGAACAGCCTATTGATCCACGATCGGGCTGGGCCACGCTCAAATCCATGGATCGCTCTCGCGGAGCCGCTATGCAAACTCATATCAAACTACTTGGCCCACAGCAGATGGTCAGCGAAACATTGGATAAGGCCGGCTTCACCCAATTCTTTCAGGTCTTCACTGATTTAACAAAAGCGGTGGTATCGTTTTAGTCTGCCGTGATTGATACGAACATGGATTGCGATGAAAAACATCTATGTTGATTCATTTTTATAAGGATTGGCAATGTATATTTCCCCCTTTCATCGCGAAGAGGATTTGAATAAAATCGCGGATTTCGTCCGCGAACATGATTTTGCCACACTTGTGCTGGCCGAGAATAATGTTCCCATTGCATCGCATCTGCTCGTGGACTTTCAAACGGATGCCGATGGAACCTGGTTTCTCAGCGGACATATGGCGCGCGCCAATCCGCTTTGGCAGAAATTTGATTCTGAAAAAGAAGTGTTATTGATGTTTGGCGGACCGAACACGTACATCTCGCCGAAATGGTACAACCACCTCAACGTTCCAACGTGGAACTATATCGCGGTTCACCTCTACGGTTTTCCGCGCGTGATCGACGGCGGGGATGAACTACGTAACATTCTTGCGCGTCTCATCCGGCGATTTGAAACAAACAGCAATTATCGGATGGAGACTCTGCCGTCTGATTTTGCAGAGAAACAAATGCAAGGCACGATGGGTTTTCAAGTCAGAGTCACGCGCGTGGAAGCGAGCTTCAAACTAAGCCAGAATCGCGACGATGAAGATTACGTCAATGTCATTCGGCACCTCAAGGAACGCGGCGATGAACAATCACTCGCGATCGCCGAGCAAATGATGAAGAACAGAAAAGTCTAATGTAGAGTGAACGGTTTGGTCAAAACCATTTTTTATTGATAGGGTTCTATTGTTTGAAACGAGGTTGCGATTTAACTTCTTAACATCCTGTGACTCCTCCGGGCCAAGGCACAGATTGTAAGCAGCCTTTTGTTCAAAATCAATTAAGTATATTTTCAACAAGGAGAATAAACATGAAGCTTTCAGCACCCAAAATGGTCACATGGTGGATCGCAGTCGTTCTCGGTTTGCTCGGGATTCTTGGGAAGTTTGTTCCCACCCTGCCCCTCGTCAGCCACTATCTCTGGTTCATGACTGCTGGCTGGCTGCTCTTTGCAGTCGCGACGGTAGTCGACGGCCTATAAACTGGTTTTCAAGGTTGAAGAGAAACGGCCCACTCTCCCAGCCTTCATAAAAAGTCCCTGCGATATTTCTCAGGGGCTTTTTATGTTCAATCTTTTGGATTAATGCACGTCACCGTGTTCGATCTCATCGCCCGTTTCTGGGCCGAGCAGAATGCGCCATCGGCCAAATCGTTCCTGATAAAGAATGATCACGGTTGCCAATAAGGTGGAGATGGGAACCGCCGCGATTAGTCCCAATGAACCGACCAGCGTCCGCACAATTTCTTCCGCTAAAAATTCAGAGTTGATGAAATAGCTATAACTTCCATTGCCGAGGGTGAAGATTAGCAGTAAGGGTAACGCGGCACCGGTATAAGCTAACACCAATGTATTAACGGTGGCCGCCACATGATCCTGACCGATGCGCATGGCTTTTTGAAGCGTGCGCCGAAATCCCAGCGATGGATTGGCATCATGAATCTCAACCACCGCCGCCGATTGCGACGTGACGAGATCATCCAGCACGCCCAATGAGCCGATAATCATTCCACCGAGCAGAAGGCCGCGCGGATCAATCGGCACCGACGAAAACTGCATCAGAAATCCTGCGTTCTCGTCTCCATAGCCTGTAAGGCGCGTTAGATAGACAAAGAATAGCGAAAGAGCGCCGGTCAGCAACAAAGAAACCATGATGCTCACGACCGAGGCATGGGTTTTGAGATTCCAGCCATAGGTCAGATATAAGGTTGCCGCTAATAGAATCACCGACCCGATCAAGCTGACCCTGACCGGATCTTCCCCTGAAAGAATGTGCGGGATCACATAACCGATGATCACCACCATGCTTACAACTAATGACACTAAACTGCCTAATCCTTTCCAACGTCCCATCACCAACATGGAAAGAACAAAGGTGATCAGCAGGATCAAGAGCGGTTTGGTGCGCACGTAGTCCACGTAATGCGCTTGAAGCTGATTTTCGGGGGTCTTATCCACCTCCACATAAACTTCATCGCCAGGCACAAAACGAAAATTATCGTTGCGCAGTTGGTTTTTGCCATAATCAATTTCGAGTGGAATGCCCTTGTAATCGCCTTCCAAGATTTCCACTTCCATCACTTGATATAGCTGGTTCCTGCCATTGAGATTGATTTGTCCCTCATCAACAATTTGTGTTATCTGCGCCAATACCGTCTGCGAACCAAATGTGGCGCCCATATCGCCTGAAAATTGCGGCGGCTGGAAGAAATAGGGAATACCCACGATCAGCAGAATCGAGAAAAGCAAAATGATCACTGCCGCTGCAATAATAAACGAAACCGGAACTTTTTTCATTTTTCCTCTGTATCAGCGTGCGAGTATAACGGCCTAACGAAGAAAATGAAAGGCGGCTTCTCATACTCAACTAATGCTTATCGAAGCCGTTTATGGATATAATCCCTTCACATGGAAATACCAACTCAGCGATTGAATATATCGCGTATTTTGATCTGGGTCATTCTTTTTGGCGTTATTACAATTATTCTTTATAGTAGTCTGCCATCTTCCATATGGCCGTGGCTGGGACAGCGGCTTTCTGTTTTTGCCACTGTATTTTTGGGGATATTCATCGAGGCTCTTCCATTTCTATTAATGGGGACTCTTTCATCAGGATTGGTCGAAGTCTTTCTCTCAGATGATTGGCTGGCGCGTTCAGCTCCGCGCCGCGCTTTGCCCGCCGCGTTGGTTGGAGCCTCCCTCGGTTTGATTTTCCCCATCTGTGAATGTGGAACGGTTCCGCTAGCGCGCCGCCTCTTCCGAAAAGGACTTCCTTTACCAGCTGGCATTTCTTTTTTATTAGCCGCGCCGGTTCTCAATCCCATCGTTATATTGAGCACTGCGACTGCATTTGGATGGGGACGAATGTTGTTGTGGCGGCTTGGCCTCAGCTTGTTGATGGCAGTCTCAGTTGGTTTGGCATTTTCAATCGAAAAAGATTCAGCCAACATTTTGCGGGCACCGATATTTCCGATTGAATCGATTGTTCTACATACTTATTCTGCAAATGAAACCTTTTTGCAAAAAATTCAGCAGGCCTTGGTTATCAGCGCAGACGAGTTTTTTGAAATGGGACGTTATTTGGTTTTGGGCGCGTTGCTGGCCGCTATTTTACAGACTTTCATTTCGCAAAGCTCTTTGCTGGCTGTCGGAAGCGGTCCCATTCTTTCCGTGTTGATCATGCTGGCGCTGGCTGTTTTGCTTTCCATTTGTTCCACCGTCGATGCATTTATCGCTCTCGGCTTCCTGGGAACCTTTAGTTTCGGCTCTGTGCTTTCCTTTCTGGTCTTCGGCCCAATGGTGGACATCAAAAGCATTCTGATGTTTCTGCAGGTCTTTCGCCGCAAGACGGTTTTTTATCTCGTCCTCCTTCCACTCCTGATGAGTCTATTGGCAGGATTGGCATTCAATTACTTTTACGCTTGAAAATTATGTCCATTCGCCTCTATCGTTTTTTGCAAGCCTTCATCCTGTTCGCACTGGTCGTGTTCATTGGCTTCAAGTTAATTAGCGGCACGTTATCGCTTTATATCAATATGCAATACATGCCCCTAACCGTGTTTGGAATCATTATGCTTGCAATTATGACGTTCGTTGTGCTTCAACACTTAGAGTCAAAGACAGATGAAGATGAGCATCACGATTCAGGTCACTACCATGATATTTCTCCAAGCGCCTTGATTATTCTGATCGTCCCGCTATTGATCGGTGTTCTGATTCCGGTGCATCCTCTCGACGCCACAGCGGCTTCCACACGCGGCATGAACGTATCTGCGCCGTTAGTCGGGACTTTGCAAACTCGCGAGTTCCAATCCGCGGCGGACACGCGCAATATTCTGGATTGGATCGTGATCTTCAATTCCACCGATGACCTCTCACCCTATGTCGGCCAGACAGCCAGAGTGACAGGTTTTGTTTATCATGATCCGCGCCTTCCCGCGAATCAATTCATCGTAAGTCGTTTTGTCATCACCTGCTGCACCGCAGACGCTTCGGCGATTGGCATGATCGTTAATTGGAATCAAAGTGCCGACTTAAAAGAAAGTTCCTGGGTCGAGGTTAAGGGTCCGGTACAAGCTTCCAAGTTGGGCGGCCAACCCATCCCGTTGATCGAAGCAACTTACGTCCAATCCACACCACAGCCGGATCAGCCCTATCTTTATCCATGAAGTTGCGCATCCTTCAACCACTTGATCTCGCCGCCGGAAGCCTGGCCCTTGCGTTGATTATCATCATCGGCGTGGTGATTTTGGTAGGCACCTGGGAGGGCATTCAAGTCAATATCGTCACTGCAGATGAAAGCGGGCAGATCGGTCCGCTATCATCCATCCTGCTGAAATTTTCAGAGCCGGTCAATCAAACCATTGCCCAGTCGTTATTTTCGATTCAGCCTGAATCACCTGGCAGGCTCGATTGGGTGGACACGAAAACTCTTCGCTTCACTCCGCTGAAGCCCTTGCAACCCGGCATCAATTACCATATACAAATAAATGCCGGATATCTTGGGAATAAAAATTTGCTTCTGCGCTTCGAGCATTCGTGGATGCTTCACGTGCGTCAGCCGGAAATTGCTTACCTCGCTTCAATAAATAATAACATCCAGCTTTGGGCGATTGACTCAGATGGAAATTCTCCGCATCGGCTCGGAAATTTCAATAAAGCAATATTTGATTTTGATGCCGCACCCGACGGGGAGTATTTGGTCTTTTCGGCTCTCAACGACAAACAGGGTGCGGATTTATGGTATGTAGATCGCAATGGAAATTCATTGCGTTTGCTTGCTCCATGCGATGCAGATCGTTGTACTTCGCCTACCATTTCACCAGACAGCCAACAGGTCGCCTATACGCGCGAAGCTGCCCCCATTGCTCCGAACATGCCTACTGGCGCTCCGCGCATACGGGTGCTCAATATTCAAAGCGAGGAGGATCATCCTCTTTATTCCGATCCTCAAATCATAGGTTTTGGTCCCGCATGGTCGCCGGATGGAAAATATATAACGTCTTACGATGGCGTTCAGGCGGTGATTCGAGTCGCATCCATAGCTACAGGCGAGCAATTTATATTACCAAGCGCCACAGGAGGCGACGCACCTACCTGGTCGCCGAACAGCCAAAATATATTATTCACCGATGAGGCTACTTCGCCGGATGGTTCAAGTTCATGGACAGAAATCAAAATGGCGAACATTGCCACAGGCGATATCTCAGTTTGGATCGGGAAGAGTGATCCGCAGGATTATCAATACGGGGAATTGGCTTGGGCGCCGAATCCTGATGAGATTATTATGGGCTTGCGACTTCCACCTGATTTCACTTCGCGAGGATTGCTATTAGTGGGGCCAAATGATCCGGGCGGGCCCACGGTTGCGCGCGATCCTCAATTCAT
>Ga0209039_10002627_pt1 | contig 14983 bp, 10 predicted proteins | sample BogFormECP12_OM1_FD_188238 | JGI IMG/M metagenome (GOLD analysis project Ga0209039, IMG submission 188238) | Bog forest soil microbial communities from Calvert Island, British Columbia, Canada - ECP12_OM1 (SPAdes) (version 2) | ecosystem: Environmental > Aquatic > Freshwater > Wetlands > Bog ... | reverse complement strand
CTGCGGCTGTGAGAAGTCCATGATGGGACAAGATGGTCAGAACCAAAAGTCCTGCGGCTGTGAGAAGTCCATGATGGGACAAGATGGTCAGAACCAAAAACACCACAGCGACGATTCTGATTCCAGCCACAACCACAGCGACGATTCTGATTCCAGCCACAACCACAGCGACGATTCTGATTCCGAATAAGTGACATGAAGCAGTCAGGATTTTATTTCCCTGACCAATCTTTTTAAGTCAACGTTGCGTCGGCGGACCCCGCTGCTTGCTGCGGGTGCGCTTTTTGACTAGAGCCTCAAGATCTGGCATACCGATTACATCTACATCGTAGGAGCACTTTGATCTTGGAATAGGGTTCTGCTTTAAGATCTAAGATAACAGCCCTTGAAAGTGTTCCTTGTTTCTGGAAATCTTACCATGACCTTGATGAATCTCATGGGTACAGATCACATCTCTGCCGACGACAACGGTGAGTGTTTTGTCCGAGATCTGCAACAAGCAGTTCCTCCTGCAAACCGATAAAACTGAATAGCGATTACCAGATGAGAGACATATGAATCTCGTGCGACAGTGGGAACGGCCACTTCCAGGGAGAAAAAGGTAGTTAAAGAGAATACGGCAACAATGCCTGAAAGCTAACCTATGTCCCTATGTCCATTAGAAATTTATAGTAAAGGAGGAGCAATCAATTAGCTAGGAAGTTATGATATTAGGAGGAAAATTGCATGAAAAATGGTTATTGTTTAATAGCATTAATTCTGCTAATAGGTAGTAGCATGGTGCTGACAGCATCTTCCCAGGAGCAAGTTGCGTGGACTGTATATGTTCATGAAGGAGACCTAAACGGGACGATGCTTTCGAATGTCCAGGTTACTGGACAAGACGCAGCAGGAAACGGCTTTCAAGGGATTACCGATTCAAATGGAGTAGTGGTCATTAGCGGACAACCAGGAACCTGGCAGTTTTCATTCACAAAAGAAGGTTATGACCCCCTTAGCTTGAATTATAACGCCACTGAAACGGGTGAGGGTGCTATTTATCTCCAAAGAACCGCTCAATCTTAAGGATGCAGCAGGTTCTGGCATATAGACCCCCTGACGAGGTTGGTGAACCTTATGCTTCTGTCCAAGCTTTTGTTTGCCATTTTTGCGATATATCAAGTTTTGTGCGCCCTATCAGACCATCCTAGGGATGCGCCTGGAGCTGGGGTTAGACCTCAGCATCCCAGCTCTTTAGCCCTGGCAGCTCCATTGCGTGATACGGTTGCTTCCTGAGGAACTACCCGCTTCGCGGGGCACATAAGAGATTCAAAAACTCCTATCTTCCTTCTCCTGACCTAAAGGTGGTCCAAGGCCAGCTTGGCCTATCTTTGAGGTAACCGCCCTTTAAGTAATTCCATTGAATATGCTCTTTTAGAAACTCAGTTGCATTGAAGGGCATGCCAGATGAGCTGCCCCACCTGGCAAGGAAGCTCATATCTCTGGCCATTGTAGCGTTAGCGACCTTTCCGTCCAGTGTGCCGTCTGGAGAAAATGGCAGAGCATCATCTGAGCTTCCCATGAACTCTAGTGCATCCAGCTCCGAGTGCACTTCCACAGTCCTTGAGCATGGATTGATCTTTTTTAGGTAGACGTCATAATGATCGGCCAGTATGGCCTTGGCAACCTCGACATCTATCTTACCGTAATTCTCTTCCATAAGCTGGGTCAGCCTTACCTGGCGGGCTCCATTGGGATGACGTATGTCTGCATATCCTGTGTCAGAGCACTCCAGGTTCCTGATCCTTGGATCGATGGGGGCGTTGAAGCCTATGAAGTATCCATCTCTAGTCCTGGTGATGTTCGAGTAATCTAGTCCAATTTCAAAGCGCATTATCTCGCCATTATTGATATCACCCAGTAGCCAAGAGCCCGCATAGCCACCACTGTTATTCTCCAGCATGATCCTTGCGAACTGGTCCATGTCATCGGCATATTGCATGGCTTTTCTGACTCTTAAGAACTCAGGAGTCTTATGGACTTGATAGCACTCGAAGCCACTTATTGTGGTCTCAGTTCCCACCAGTCCAGCATCGGTCACAAAGAAGTCTGTAAAGCTATCGAGGTGCCCCGGGACGGATTGCATGAGGATCCTATGGCCATTTGAGGGTTTGATATCCAGGATCACATTGTAGAACTGGCCTGTTGCAAAGTCTCCCCAGGTATTTTGGGCTATGACGATCTTGCCATCACTGGTGGCGTTGCCCGTTGCTATGAAGGCACTGCATCGGCCCTTAGAGGCTATTTCTCCCCCATCGTCCTCATTCGGCCACCAATAATCAGTAAGTTCGGAATAGCAGTTCCAAGCCAGGATATCCTGCCAGGTGATGTTAACGCCATAGACATTAGCTCCTTTGGCTATCCCCTTAATCTCCTGGAGATATTCCTGATCGATACTGGTCATGAAGAGCTTCTCGCTCGCATCGACGAAGAACTGCCAATCTTTCCCGGTATCCCAATAGGTCTGATACCGGATGTTCTTCAAGATCGCCTGCAGCTCTGGGGCAGCCAGATAACCGTACTGAATACCTCTCTCATAAGACTCACCTTCTATGTGGATATAGATCCAACCGTCCCTATCAAAACGGTAGCCTTTGTCGTAAACAATGATGTTTTCAGGCCGATCGGTTGCCGTGGCTATGATAGACGCAGGAAGCACAGCCTCAATAAGAATGAACCTGTTGGCTCTCATTTATCACACACCCACTTTTCGGTAGTTTATCGCAAATAAGTTTATTTGGCCTTTACTATGGCATGTGATCGGCTTGAATGAGTCGTTTTTACTCGATCGGATCTCCATAAGCACCATCTTGACTGAAGTGATCTCCCGTTGTGGTTTTCGTTTCTGTCAACTCAACGAAAGTAGATTACCCAGAAATAGGGCAAATAGCTCTAAGCAGAACCATTTCACACGCTTAAATCAAAAAGCGAACAGTTTTGAACTAAATCGTCGGCTCGCACACAATAGTTCGTTCGATCCAGGTTATATATATCGTTCGATCCAGGTTCAAGTATAATGTTTGACAAGCTAACTCACACTTCATCAAGACCAGACTCTCAATTGAAGCCTATCATGTTGCAGCAGTTGTTCGAAAGAACAGCCGATACAATGCCAGATCGCATTGCAGTCATCTGTGAAGGAAAGGAGTATACCTATCTAGAATTGGAACTCTATGCAAACCGCATTGCACATTACTTGAGCGAAAGAGGTGTTAAGGTTGGGAATCGTGTTGGTATCCTGTTGAAGCGCTCGATCGAGACTTATGCTGCGATAATCGCTGTTCTGAAACTCGGCGCAGCGTATGTTCCTCTTGATACAAGCTTTCCCAGTGATCGCATTCGTTTTATTGCTGAAGACGCTGAGTTTAGCATGCTGATTTCGACCGAATCGATCTCAGCCCGAAATGCTGCGAACAACTGTCCCCAGATGCTTTTGGATCGTGAAAAGGAAGCAATCGCATCGCAATCAGATAGCCGTCCCGAGATTGCCTTTTCCGGCCAGCCCGAAAGAGAGCTTTGCTACATTATTTACACTTCTGGCTCCACAGGCAGGCCGAAAGGTGTAGAGGTCGAGCATCGAAGTGTAGTCAATTTGATCAGAGTTGAGACAGAGATCTTTGGTATTCGGCCAGAAGACCGCGTTTTTCAGGGAATTACTGTCGCTTTTGACTTTTCGATCGAAGAGATCTGGATGACATTGCATGCAGGCGCGACACTAGTAGCTGGTCCATCAGAAGAGGGATGCCGCTTCGGCAACGAACTTGCTCACTTTCTAATCGAGCAACGCGTGACCGTTCTACTAGCAGTGCCGACCGTGCTATCGTCGATCGATGAAGACATCCCGAACCTCAGGTTGATTGACGTCGGTGGCGAGCCGTGCACTCAGAACTTGGTTGACCGCTGGGCGAAGCCGGGACGACGCTTCATCAACACTTACGGTCCAACTGAAGCTACTATAACGGCGACCTGGGCCGAACTGGAACCGGGAAAACCTATAACGATTGGACGACCATTTCCGAGCTACAAGGTGCTCATCGCTAACGAAACAGGTCGGAGAGTGCCCAATGGCGATATAGGCGAGATCTACATCGGAGGAGTTGGCGTCGCCCGAGGGTACGTCAAACGACCCGATCTGACCGCTGAGCGTTTTATAGCGGATCCAGATGCCCAGCCAGGCTCAGACGCAAGGCTCTATCGAACCGGCGACCTTGGACGCTACACAGAGACCGGTGAGATCGAATACCACGGACGCGCAGACCTGCAGGTAAAGCTACGCGGCTACCGCATTGAGTTATCTGAGATCGAATCGGTAATCTTGAAGTCAGAAGATGTTCAGGCGACTGCTGTGGCAGTGATGCCATCTCCTGATGGAATCGAGGAGCTTGTCGCCTACGTAACTCCAAAACTCGGCCACAACGTCGATCCTGCGAAGCTCCATGATCTGCTTCACTACTACATGCCACCCTACATGGTACCGGCTTATATAGAGCTGATCGATGCACTTCCCATCCTTCCCAGCGGCAAGATCGATCGCAAGGCCCTGCCCAAGCCTGGTTTGACCAGGCTTGGTTCCAACAAGCCATTCGTCGCCCCCAAAGGGGAAATTGAAACCCGGATCTCAGAGGTCTGGGGCAACGTCCTGAGGCTGCCACAGATCTCAGCGACCGACGACTTCTTCCGTGACCTTGGCGGTCACTCGCTTTTCGCAGCCTTTGCGGTCTCGAAGCTGAGGGAAAATCCGGCGTTTGCGCATTTGAGCATGGCCGATTTCTATGCTAACCCGACTGTGCAGACGCTCGCAAGGCTTGGTTCTGCTGCTACAGCCCCCAATGGAATCTCGATTGTCGAACGGCCTAAAAAAGCTACGCTCAAATCGCACGCATCGAAGAGACTCATAGCCGCCCAGTCCCTATCTCTGTACGCAATGTTTGGCATTCCTGGCCTGATGATGACCCTCTGGCTGTATCTGTCACAGAGGCTGACCGGGGGCGATACCCTAATAAACTACGTGTTTATTGGGCTGTTTTTGTATTTGCTCTACATTCCTGTCTCGATTGCTGTTGCAGTCGGCACGAAACGATTGTTGATAGGCCGATTCAAGCCTGAAGTTTATCCGCTGTGGGGTGATACTTATCTGCGCTGGTGGATGGTAAACCTGGCACAAAGTTTCGTGCCGCTGTTCATGTTTGCAGGCACTCCACTAATGATCTGGTATTGTCGCATGATGGGAGCAAGGATCGGCAAGGATTGCTACATCGGCACTAGTGTCGTTTCTTGTCACGACTTGATAAGTCTCGGCGACGGCACCAGCGTCGGCAACGGTTGCAACTTGTTGGGTTACTCGATGACGCCTGACGGCATCGAATTCGGCACAATCGACATCGGAAGTGACTGCTTCATCGGAGCCAACAGCGTGCTCGGAATCAACACCATAATCGGTGATGGCGCAATGCTTCTCGAGCAATCTCAGCTTGCCCCTGGAAGCATACTGTCGCCTAGTCGAGTCGCTAAAGGTTCACCAGCACGTTCTCAGCCAATCGATCAGGCTCCCCCGTTCGTTGTGCCCGAAACGCAGGACAAGCAACGTGTGTCGGAACGGATGTTGATTGTGGGATTCCTGGTTTCCGGCCTGTTATTTCTGACACTTGTGCCGGTCTTGGCCGCGATACCTGGAACGCTATTCGTTTGGTGGCTGATCACGAACTATCCGGGAAATGCCTGGACTTGGGTCGTCGGCCTGATTTCGTCTGGCGTTCTGTTTGTTTCTTCCCTGTGCATACTCGTTGCTGGTTGCAAGCGCCTAATACTACCAGACGTCCAGCCGGGCGGATATCCATTGCAATCTACCTTCTTCCTGCGCAAGTGGACGGTCGACAAGCTCGTAGAATTGAGCCTGATGCTAAATAATGCGCAGTATGGGACGCTCTACATAGCTCCCTTCCTGCGAATGCTGGGGGCAAAGATTGGCGTGCGCGGCGAAATCTCAACAGTTTCCAATATCACTCCAGAGCTGCTTACAATCAAAGACGAGGCCTTCGTCGCTGATATGGCCTCGATCGGGCCAGCTCGAGTGTACCGCAAGACGCTGATGGTCGCACCCATTACCATAGGCGTCCGCACTTTTATTGGCAACGCTGCGCTGGTGCCTGTCGGTGGAAATATTCCCGACGGTTGTCTGATAGGGGTACAGTCGACTCCTCCCCAAGCCACGATTTACCCGGGTAGTACCTGGCTTGGGCTGCCTCCGATGTACCTGCCTCGTCGGCAAGTTGTCGAAGGCTACACCGAAGAGCAGACATTCAAACCATCTCTGGGTGCCTATGCGTTGCGCTACTGCTACGAATTCTTCCGGATCACGCTGCCGCCAGCCTTTGCATTTGGCATTATATGGACTCTATATTTCTTGTCACAAGCAAGTCTCGCAACACTGGGGTTAGGTTTTTCCTTACCTCTGCTGCCGTTGTTCTACCTGGCTCCAACGTTCGCGGCAATACTCGCAGTCGCCGCCCTAAAGTGGATATTGATCGGTCGCTACCGGCCACGCTTCGAGCCATTGTGGAGCCACTTTGTACGTCGCACCGAGTTCATCACTGGCATCTATGAAAATGTCACTGTGCTACTCCTCTTGGGATTCTTGCTCGGAACTCCATTCGTCCAGCCGGTGTTGCGCTTGATGGGTGTAAAGCTTGGTCGTAATGTCGTGCTCATGACCACTCACATGACTGAATTCGACCTCACCGAAGTTGGGGACAACTGTGCCATTAACCTTAGAGTCTCACTGCAGACTCATCTGTTTGAAGATCGTGTGATGAAGATGTCGTACGTCCGCGTTGGTCCCAATAGTACCATCGGCGAACGCAGCGTGGTGCTCTACGATAGCGAGATGAAGGCAGGTGCGCGCCTGGGGAACCTTTCGTTGCTGATGAAGGGGGAAGTGCTTGCCGAAGGCAGCGAATGGGAAGGTTCGCCAGCGCAGCCGGTGCTACGAGTTGAAGCTATTTTGTCTCCGCAGGCCAAATCTAAGAGACATATGCTAGTTCAGCCAAAGCAGAGTCTAAAGCATTTGGGATCATTGTCCAGAAACCCGAGCCACGGGAAGTGTGTGTAACAGCATGCGCCCGTCTCTGGTCGAGCTTTGGCGGGCCTGCGACGTTTCCCGCCAGAGCGTGGAAGGGGCCTTAAGTCTGGACAGGTTCTTGTGCATGCGCTGCCGCAAGATCGTGGCTCGATGAAAGCAGTCTGGCTCTTTCTGTTCCATGACGAAAGAATTGGTCTATTGAGTTTCATAAGACTAGGGAAGAACTACAAAAAGAAATAGCTGACCGGGAAAGGATTGAACCCTACAAACCAGCATCTAGCGTCGTATATTCGCAGATGAAGGATATGCAATAGTACAGGTCTAATTACAGATAAGATGACAGTTTTGCAAGATGGCTTAAGGGTTATGGACCTCTCGCCTTATGTGGACTCTGTAAGTTAATGGCTTAACTATGGAATTGGTGTAAAAATCATGGGTCGTGGACTAAGCGATTTACAGAAAGGTATGATGAGGATGGCATGGGACGAGCTGAGAGCGCACGACGCGTTCGTAGCTGACGCGGCAGCGAAGGGTAAGACGTTCAGTGATCTATACCGAGATCGAGACAATTGGTGCGGATACGTCTGTGTTGCGGATGTATTCAGGAAGTTCTATGGTTGGATCCCTGTTCGAACAACCGGCAACTTCGTTACAGGCGGTTGCTATCAGCATCATTTCTCTAAATCGGAGATCGGTGAAAAGAAGTATATGGCCGCATACATAGCCGTACACAAAGCATTGGACAGATTAGTATCGAGGGGGTTAGTCTCCAAGAATGGTGGAGGAAGAGTTTACAGTCTAACCATAGAAGGAGAGACCCTAACGGCTAAACAAGTGGAGAGCGAAACTAAGTCTTTCTGATCCAGATAAAAATAAAAAATACAAAATTCTTTAGAAGAATTGGTGTGTAGAGAGTCCGTTTGGATTAGCCGAGTTCACAAATGAGTACACGAATAATTCATTTTGTTCACATCCTCAGAGCGAGAATAGTATGAATTTTCAGCGAAAACTATTCGTTGTTAGAAAATTTGTCGGATAATAAGAATCCTCTATTGAGCATTTTTACACCGCCAGTGACATGTCCTTATGCACCATTTCAATTCCAAGCCATTAACCTATATAATTCTATAGGCTTGAGGTACTGTTGCATAAAGGGTTGTTGCAGCAAAGATAGTGGTTAAATTATAGCGATTTTCGGTTGCCACCACCCCATAATGCAACAGTACACCTCTACCAGATCACCGGCCTCTCACTCTCTGGCCTGTAGAGTTTATCCCCTGGCTTTACACTTGGGAACGCCTTGTAAAATTCAGGCACGTTGAAGACCACGCCGTTGACCCTAAACCTGCTGGGCGAGTGGGTATCGGTCAGTGCACCCGTCCTCAGGGATTCGTTCGTGTCCGATTCCCTCCACATCTGGGCGAAGCTCAAGAAGAACCTCTGATCTCCTGTGAATCCATCGATCATCTCTGGCTCCCCGTTCAATGAGAGCTTATAGGCGTGGTAGGCCATGGTCAATCCGCCGAAGTCTGCTATGTTCTCCTGCAGGGTAAGGTTGCCGTTGACGTGAAGCCCGGGCAGGACCTCGAACCGGTTGTACTCGTCCACCAAAGCCCCCGTGCTCTTGTTGAAGTTATCGGCGTCCTTTGAAGTCCACCAATCCGTCAAATTTCCACTGACATCGAACTTCCTGCCCTGGCTGTCGAAGTTGTGAGTCATCTCGTGTCCTATTATGGCTCCAATAGCCCCGTAGTTGACTGCGTCATCGGCATCCTTGCTGAAGAAGGGCGGCTGAAGAATGCCCGCCGGGAAGACTATGAGGACCTTATTGTAGTCCGCATAGGCGTTAGTCTCCTGGGGGTTCATCTCCCAGAGCTTGTGATCTACGGGCTTGCCTATCCTGTCCAGGCCGTCGGGACCGTGGTGAAACTGGAAATTAGAGGCTCTGAGGACATTCATGACGTATGAGTCGTTCTTCACTTCAAGCTCTGAATAATTCAGCCATTCATCGGGGTAGCCTACCTGGACGTCCAGGACCTCGAGCTTCCTAAGGGCTTTCTTCTTGGTTTCAGGCTCCATCCATGTCAGGTTTTGAATTCTCTCCCTGAAGGCCTTCTTCAGGTTGGATACCATCTCCTGCATCCTTGACTTGGAGCCTGGGTCGAAATACTCGTTCACATAGACGCGGCCTATGGCCTCACCTATGGCCCCATATTCTGCATCGAGGACCCTCTTCCAGCGAGGCTTCATCTCCTGTTGGCCATTGAGCTTTCTCCCATAGAAGTCAAAGTGCTCCCTCTCTAGGTCGGAGCTGAGATAGGAGGACGTGGCTAAGATCAGCTTCCAGCGCAGGAAGGTCTTCCAGTCTGTTACGCTCTCGTCCTGCAGGGCAGCGCTCAGCTCCTTGAAGAAGGACGGGTTTCTGACGTTGACCTCGGCTACGTCCGGGTGACCCAGGACGCTGAAGAGACGAGACCAGTTCATGCCTGGGGCAAAGGCCTGAAGCTTCTCAAGGCTCATCATGTTATAAGTTTTGATCTCATCGTTGTCGGCCACGTTTGTGAAGGATGCGTTGGCCAGCCTGGCCTCTATCGCCATCACGGTCCTGGCATTATTATCAGCGATCTTTTGGCTATCGCCAAGGAAGATAAACATCTTGGCAACGTGGGTCATGTACTGCTCTCTGGTCTTGATAGAGTCGTTGTCCTGCCTGAAGTAGAAATCTCTGTCTGGGAGGCCTAGACCCCCCTGAGTGAGGGTGGCGATCATGACCCTGCTGTTCTTCTTGTCGGGTGCGGCGTACATGGAGAAGAGGGGATCCATGCCATAGTCCATCATTTGCGTCGATACGGCCTGGACATCGGAGGTGTTGGAGATATTGTCTATCATCTTCAGCTCGTCTTTGATGGGATCAAGACGCTGCTTTTCCAGTGTGGCATTATCCATTCCCACACGGTAGAACTCATCGATCTTCTGCTCGAGGCTTCCCACTGGGGCAGAGGTATTGTTGGCTGCGCTCTCCACTATTCTTTTGACACGGTCGTAGGTCCTGTCATCTACTATCTGGAACTCCCCGTATCGGGATTTGTCTGCGGGCACGGGGTGACTTTTTATCCAAGCTCCCTCAACATAATCATAGAAGTCGTTTCCAGGTTTTACTGAGAGGTTCATGCTCCCGGGGTCGAAGACCTTCTCTTGGCCCGAGGTTCTCGTGTTACCCATCGAGGCTTCAGAAGAACCAAAGGCCACGAGGGTTAAAGCGATAGTTAGTGCAATGCCAAAAGCGAATAGACATATTACTCCCTTCCTCTTCATGATCTTCACTCCTGTGGATTAAGGGACCTCATACACTGCAGCATATAAAAGATTGCTTATTTTGTATGTAGTTGGCTCCCCTAGAAACACTGGACAGATTACATTTAACGATGACTTCGACTAATAGGTCAAAGGTATCGGCTTGATAAGGTATTAGAGCCAGGCAAGAATAGATCTGCAAAGATTGCTTTGTGATGGTTGCTTTATATACCCGTCTTTACCATACGACCTAATCCGAGGACCGGTGGCTTACTGCTATCGATCGTAAGTTCGTTTAACTACAGGAAGCGAACTTTGATATGGCTTGGACTCCATCATTTTGTGCATGGAAGCCGAGAAGTTCCTGAAACCCGATGAGTTCGCCAGATTGCTGAAAGCTGCCAAGGACGACCGTGAGAGGTGCATCTTGCTACTACTGGCTGGGGCTGGTTTGCGGGTAGGCGAAACTGTGGCCATCAGGGCTGAGGACATCGACTTTGGGAAAACCTATCTGCATATCCGGTCAGCTAATGCTAAACTCAAGAAAGCCCGAACAGTAGTGTTACTGCCTCCAGTGATCCAGGTCCTGCAGAAGTATCTGGCAGGTAGATCTGAGGGATGGCTTTTTCCCGGCTATAGTGAGAAGCACATATCTGCACGGCAGGTCCAAAAGATTCTTGATCGCATTGCAGAACGATCGGGGTTGCAGAAGGTGGAGCATCAGGATAGGGTCGGGCCTGGACGATACCGGATTCATCCGCATCTCCTGAGGCACTCATTTGCTATGTGGAGCCTGGATAATGGCGTGCCGATCTATGACTTGCAGAAACAACTTGGTCATGCGAGTCTTGCTGCTACGGGAGTCTATCTGGAGGCATCCCCTAACCACAGGCGTGAGGCTTATTTGAGGTCTGGGTTATCAGATTGTCTCGCAGGCAAGAAATCCTAATGATAAACGTCCTAGTCTACGAGCTTTATGGGCTGACAGAAGAGGTGATTGGGGTTGTGGAGGGGACGTGAGCTTCGGCGCTAAGGTCTATGAGGGAAAGGTCAAATTCCGAGACAAACCACTATGCTGATACAAAAACATGAAGAAAGCTGCACGAGTTCAGCCAGGCCTTTTGGTTGACATAGCCACGTTAGTGGCAATTGCAGAAAATTCCTTGGATCTTTTAGAGCCGAGGGTAGGGCCAGAGGACCCAGGAGTACGGAAGCGGCCACTTATCAAGCGGAATAAGAAGGGCGAGGAAAAGACCTATTACCGCTGGTATTGTTCCTGGCATGATGGTAACAAGACCATTACAGAGTACCTGGGGAGCTGCAGGAAGATAAGCGAAGCGGAAGCTCTTGAGAAGGCGAAGAGATTGAAATCTGAGTCGTTACTAGGATGCTAACGAGGTGCTGAAGCAATGTCGATAGACAGACTTGATCGCAGGGGCCATCTCACGCGCCAAAAAGAAGCCGAAGAGCGCCAAGCCTGGAGAGAAGAAAATAGTGAACGCCTTAGATGGGAGATGTTTCTTAGAAGCTTCGGCCCTGAAGGCGACTTTGACCATTTAGGTGAGACACCAAAGAATGCAGAAGAAGAGGCTGCATTCGCTCATCGTGAACTGCTCCAAAGCATACTTAAACACTACACCGGGGATGGTACCGTAGATTATGAATCCATGGGCTTTGAAGAGAAAGCCTTTGCTCATCTTTTTGACGAACTTTTCATGGTGATCGACGATTATTCATTATTGGATATGGACATCGATTCCTGGCGATTTCAGCTCAATATCGATTTACCTAAGTTCCCAGAGCTGATATCAAGAATCGATGAACATCTTGGTAGTAGTGATTGGCGGGAGATCTGCTATCTACAAGAGGGTCAAGACTATTTGATGGAGCGTTATCTTGAAAAATGGGAAATTATGCGTTCCAATGCTTTACTGTGTCGAGAGGAAAATCCAAATTTCAAGTATGAACCGTGGATGGATCGACCTGACGAATAGACGGCCTGCCTAGACAAACTTCAGAGCCCTATAGCCAGAGTACATATAACTCACATAGTCCAAGACCATCCTTCCTCTTTTGTCTCCTTTATACGCAAACTTCCTTGTAGCTAACTGCCTACTCCGATACTTTGTGGAATGATTTATCGACAATTGCCAGCTATCGGTTAACCAGCATCGGCCAAAATGAAAATACGATATAGAACCTGGAGCGCAAAGAAACCCTTACGAGGTCCAAAGCATATTTATAAAATTAACTAGCCACTTATACGGCTGAAGATGGTTGTTCAAAAATTGTGCGTGTAACATGCAGACAGATAAATCTATAATCTAGTTATGATAAATATATATAGACATTTATAGATTATTATATCTCAAGTGCTGTGGCTCGGAAAAAAATCGCTAAAAAATGATTTAAGCACGGTTATGAAGAAGTCTCCTTAACTAATTCTTTTGCAAATATCATGTGACCACTGCCTTCTTGAATACCTGCCAAGCTACCAGGAACATAACCGTCGCAAAAGCCGTCAGCGCCATGAGGGAGAGAAGTAGGTCATTTGTGGTGTAAACATAATGAGTACCGATAGCGTAGAAGTCTTGGCCAACGGCAAAGTAACGCACGCCATTTACCAAGTGTGTCATGGGATTGAATTGGGACAAGATCCGCACAGGACCTGGGAATGCATCGATGGGATAGAGGGCATTGCTGGCGAAGAACAGCGGAAGCGTCAGGAGAGTTATGACCGCCTGTAGTCCTTCTGGTGTCTCCATGCTCATAGAGATGGCCGAGGAGAGGAAGAGAAAGCCCAGGGAGAATATGCCCACAAAGAGCAGCACTCCCAGAATAGCACCTGCTGTCTGGAGCAGTGTGTATCCCTGGAAGAATCGAACGCCCATGACTAGGCCAAAGCCCATGATGACCATAACCTGAATGAAGGATTTAGTGACGCCAGAAAGGCCAATACCCACTATGATGTGGTTCCTGGGCATGGGGCTGGCCAATAGCTCCCTCATCAACCCCCAGTTCTTGTCGAAGAGCAGAGTGATTCCGCCAAATAGGCTGGTGAAGAGTGTGGTGAGGGCGATCACGCCTGCACCCATGAAGGTCAGATAGGAGACGGCGACTGCGCCTTCAGGCACAACCCCGCCTGAGCCTAGCCGAGAAAAGTTGCTAGACATGGCAGCTCCGTAGAGAGCCATCCACAAAGCCGGCTGGATCAAGGATGCTACCAGTGCAATTCTGAACCTGACGAACCTCAGCATATCGCGCCAATAGATAGTGGCAAACTCGTAGGCCATTTTATCGGCCTCCATGAGGCTGAATCCTATGCAGCTTTTCGGCCCCAGAATTTCGGATATCTCGGCCGGTGTGATGAACAAAGACGTCATCCAGCGTGGGCTTCTTCAGGTTCACACTGACGATCTCTATGCCCTTTTCCTTGAGACGATTCATGATGAGAGGAAGGCAGTGCGTGCCATCGACGTTAATGGTAACCACCAGCCCTTGGGTCGTGACCTTGACATCCATGACCGCTTTGAAGCCTTTCAACATGTTCTTGGTTGCCTCGTTGTCGCTGGTCTCCAAGTAGATCATGTCTCTGCCTAGGGCATCCTTGAGCTTGGTAGGATTGCCAGATGCAATTATCTTGCCGTGGTCCACGATGTCGATCCAATTGCTAACCAAATCTGCTTCGTCCATATAATGCGTGGTTAGAAATATGGTGGTTCCCGATTCGTTGACCATCTTTATGTAATCCCACATCCTGCGGCGAGTTTGAGTGTCTAGGCCAATTGTAGGTTCGTCAAGGAAAAGAACTTTAGGGCGGGTCATCAGCCCTCGGCCGATCTCCAAGCGCCTCTTCATGCCGCCGGAGAGGTTACGGGTGCGAACGTCCCTCTTTTCCTCAAGCTCCACCAGATTAATGATCTCGTCAATCCGTTGCCTCCGCTCATCTTTGGGCATGGAGTAAATTCTTCCGTGCAACTCCAGGCTCTCCCAAACTGTGAGATCGCGGTCTAAGGTTTCGTCTTGAAAGACAATGCCGATGCTTCTTCGCACCTGCTCAGGCTCTCTGGCCAAATCATATCCGGCTACGGTGACCGTGCCCTTCTGAATGGGAAGCAACGTGGTCAGGATATTGATGACCGTGCTTTTGCCGGCTCCATTAGGCCCGAGGAAAGAAAAGATCTCGCCTTCTCGGACGAAGAAGTTTATGCCGTCCACCGCCTTGAAGTCTGCGTAGCTATATTCCAGGCCACTGACCTCGATAATGTTTTCGGACATCTCTGATGTACAAATGGTCATTTTTAGATTTAAAGCACCTCCTTGGAAAGAATTTGCGGGACTTAAATACCTCATCAGCAGGTCCAGCCGCGACTTGAAGCTTCAAATGGACTAGAATGATTCTGCTTACAAGTTCACCAGGGTCTTGATCCTCTAGGGTGGCCTATATATTGAGGGCTCGGAGGGCATTAAGTTAGACTACGCTCACTCATGCAGGATACTTAATACTGGTAACATCAGCTATGAAGATTTACTGCTATCGATGTTTACGTGCGGGGGATGAGACTCCCGTTC
>Ga0209039_10002626_pt1 | contig 14989 bp, 16 predicted proteins | sample BogFormECP12_OM1_FD_188238 | JGI IMG/M metagenome (GOLD analysis project Ga0209039, IMG submission 188238) | Bog forest soil microbial communities from Calvert Island, British Columbia, Canada - ECP12_OM1 (SPAdes) (version 2) | ecosystem: Environmental > Aquatic > Freshwater > Wetlands > Bog ... | reverse complement strand
AAGAAAATGTCACCCGCAAGAGCTTGCGCAAGAAGTGGCGCGCTCATGTTGGTGCCGCCGTGTGTGCCGATGAAGTCGCGGCCAACGATGGTCGCGGCGCCGAAGCCAAGGAAGGTGGTCATGATGTAGAAGCTGCCGATAAGTGCCATGGCCCAAACGACGCTGTGGCGCGCCGTCTTGGCATCTGGAACGGTGTAGAAGCGCACCAAAATGTGCGGAAGCCCCGCAGTGCCGAAAATGAGCGCCAGACCCAGAGAGATGAGTTCGAGCGGGCCGTATGGCGGCTTGTAACGCAATCCAGGTTGTAGGAAGTCCTTCACCACTTCCTGGCCTTTGTCGTGATACGTGACGTGGCCGATGGCGTCAAAGAATTCGGCGAAGCTGAAATGAAAGTGGGACATCACCAGAATGCTGAGGAGGAAGGTGCCGGCCATGAGCAGGATGGCCTTGATGATTTGCACCCAGGTGGTGGCCAGCATGCCGCCGAAGACGACGTAGACGATCATGAGTATGCCGACGCCGATCACGGCGGTGTGGTAGGAGATGCCGGAGCCCTTGAGCAAAAGAGCGACCAGCGCGCCGGCACCGACCATCTGGGCGATCATGTAGAAGGTGCTGACGGTGAGCGTGCTAAGCGAGGCCATGGCACGCACAGGCCGCGGCTTCAGGCGATACGCGAGCACGTCGGCCATGGTGTACTTGCCTGCATTGCGCAGCGGCTCCGCAATGACGAGCAGCACGGTGAGGTAAGCGACCAGCCAGCCCACCGAAAACATGAAGCCATCGTAGCCCTGGAAGGCGATGATGCCTGCGATGCCCAGGAAAGATGCCGCGCTCATGTAATCGCCGGCAACCGCCACGCCATTCTGCCAACTCCGGATCTGGCGGCCGGCCGCGAAGTAGGCACTGGAACCTGAGGAGCGTTTGGAGGCCCAGTAGGTAATGACGAGGGTGATGGCGATGAAAATCAGGAACATGATCAAGGGAGCAGACATGGCCTATTTGTCTCCTTTGGCGTTTTCGTGGTTCAGCGCTTTTTCGATGATGTCCTTGGAGATTTCATCGAAGTTGTCGCCCGCGCGGACATACAGGCCGGCAATGGTCCAGGCCATAAAAAACTGCGAGAGCGCAAACAGATAGGCGAGATTGACGTTGCCCCACACTTTGATGGACATGAAGTGTGGCGCGTAGCCCACCAGAATTGGCAGCAAGAAGTAGTAAATCAAAAAGAAAATGAAGGCGGGAATGATGAAGATTTTCTTCGTGGCCATGAGGTCCCTGAACTCGTGGCTGGCCGCCACACGGTCCCACATGGACTGCGCGTTTTGGTCAGGTTGTGTTGCGTCTGGCATAGGTACCCCCGTCAGGAGATTCGCAAAAGAATTTGGTTGTTACGGAACGAGCGCCGGTCAACTGAACCGTGCGCATCCTACAACGAGAGCGGGAGAGTTGTATACAACCTGGGGTAGCCGAGCAGGGCGGGAGGGAAGACCAAAGCGAGGCGCGCCTGCGAGTGACGGAGATCAGGCCATGAGTTCGCGGACTTGCGCGACCAGTTGGGCGGAATCGTAGACAGGCTTTTCCAGATAACCATCGGCGCCGGAAGACTCGAGAAAGCGTTCGCGGTCGCCGCTCATGGCGTGCGCAGTAGCGAGAAGCACGGGAAGGCGGCGGGGGGATTTTTCCTTCAAGATGCGGCAGAGTTCGACGCCGTTGACGCGGTGGCCGTCCCATTCGGCGTTGGAGAGGGAGACATCCAGAAGAACGAGATCGACTTCGCCGGCGCCGACTTCGCGAAGGATCGCGGGCACATCTTCGCTGACCAGGCAGGAAAAACCGCCGGCACGTTCCAGAGCCAACTGAAAAAATTTGGCCACCAGAGTGTTGTCCTCGATGATGATGATGCGCTGCTTTCTTCCCTGCGGGGCGGTTTGATTCATGCGCGGCGCGCTCCCGTGGCATGTGATGGTGAAGCGAGTGGAATGGTGAACCAGGCGATGGAGCCATTGCCGTTGGCGCCGCCGCCCAAACCGATGTTGCCGTGCATCATTTCAACGAGTCGTTTCGCGATGGCGAGGCCGAGGCCGGAACCCGTAATTCCGCGCAAATCCGCGCGATCGTGACGCACGAATTTTTCGAATGCGGAGTCACGCTTTTCCGCGGGAATGCCGATACCGGTGTCTTCAATCTCGATGCGCAGGAAGCCTTGTGGATCATCGGGAGTGGCGCGAATCGTGACGCCGCCACTGGGAGTGAACTTCACGGCATTGGAGAGCAGGTTGAGGAGCACCTGGCGAAAACGGATTTCGTCGCCTCGCACGAGCGGGAGTTGCTGTTCGAGAGTTTCGTCAACCAGTCGCAGATTGCGGGAAGCCGCTTGCACAGCGACGAGAGGCAGCGTGGAATCGAGAACCGCGCGCGGATCGAGTTCCTCGAGTTCCAGTGCCAGCTTGCCCGCTTCGATCGAGGAGATGTCCAGCAGATCATTGACGAGGCGAAGAAGCAACTGGCCGCTGCTGAACACATCGCGGAGCACCTCTTTTTCCTCTTCGGGACTGATGCACAAGCCATCGAGGACCAGTTTCGTAAAACTGAGAATGGAATTGAGAGGCGTGCGCAGGTCGTGGGAGACCTGGGCGAGGAATTCGTCCTTGATGGCGTTGGCCTCGGCAAGCTGCAGGCTGGCCTGTTCGAGTTCCTGATTGAGGGTCTGCAGGTGGGCCATGGTGGCGCGGAAATAGGAATCGCACATCAGGTTGAGGTCGAGGTCGAGGATCTTGCTGAGGGCCTGGGAATAGGCCAGGCGCTCCTCGCGCGCGGGAAACTCGTCGAACATTTTCTCCATGAGGAAGGAGCGCACAACACCCATGGCGCTGATCACGTATTTCTGATCCAGAGTGATGCGCACGTGGCGGAAACCAATCTGGAAGCGGTCGTCCGCGTAGTGTTCGTCATACACGCCATTGAAAAGACCGCGGCCCCAGGCCTGGAGCGTGGACTTGAGCCGGAGAACCTGGGCTTGGCCACCGGTGAAAACGCGGCTCGCGCCGGGATGGCGGGGAATCTGGGCGTAGAAACGTTCCGCCATTTCGGGCAGATGTTTTTCCATGCGCGGAAGAAGCCGTTTAAGGAGGATGGCGTCGTTTTCGCCGAGGTGCAGGTAGCGCTTCATCTCTTCGATGAAGGTTTCTTCGCGGGGTTTGGTTGGAACCGGGGCCGACATCTTGGGGATGATACCACTGGTAGTGAAGCCCGAATACCAGGGCAAAGGGGTGCCGGGAGTAGGTGGAAGCGGTGGGTAGGGGTGGGGGGAAACTCCGCAGAATTGCGTGATCTGCCGCAGAAGGCCGAGGGACAGCGAAATCACCCTACTAACATATTTATTTACATCCAGTTAGAGACGACTAGTTGGTCTGTGACGTGCATCACTCTATTAAATCGACTTGTCACAGAAACTGCTGGAGCGCGCACAGTTCATGTCCACAGGGAGAGTTACCGTCCGAGGCGAGCCAAGCAAGCCTGTTGTGGAGTTCCGCCGCATCCTGGTGGCCACGGATTTTTCCGAAGGGGCGCGGGGTGCGCTGGAGTATGCGTTGACGGTGGCTCGCCGGTTCATGAGCAAGGTGTACTTGGCGCACGTAATCCCCTCGCAGGTTTTCCACTTCGTCTCGCCGGAATCCTCGGCGGACGCGATACAAAAAGCCAAGGCATTTGCCAGTGGGGAACTGCGGCGCTGGATTGATGCCGCGGCGATGAGTGACGTGGAGCACGAGGAGTTGCTCATTGAAGGACAGGTGTGGCCGGTGCTGCAGGAACTGATCAGGTCGCACGACATCGATCTACTGGCGATGGGGACACACGGGCGGACTTCGCAGAAGAAGTTGCTGCTGGGAGCGGTGGCGGAGGAGGTTTTCCGCCTGGCGGAATGTCCGATCTTGAGCGTGGGGCCGGAGGTGCGGCTGGAGGCCGGGAAGAAAACAGAACTGCAGCGATTGCTCTACACAACCAATTTCAAGCCGCACGCCGAACGCGCGGCGAGCATGGCGTTCGCGCTGGAGCGCGCCCACCGGGCCAAATTGACCGTTTTGCACGTGGCGGAGGAGGGCGGTGATCCTTCGCTGGAGGGGCACGAAATCGTGCGAGATTTCCTGGTGAAACGCCTGAAGAAGGTAATCCCCGCGGCCTGCAAGGATGTCTGCGAGCCGGAGTTTCTCGTGCGGTTCGGGGAAGCAACAGAAGAGATCTTGCGAACGGCGGCGGAGCAGGACACCGATTTGCTCGTTCTGGGATTACGGGCAGGGCGTGGACTGGCGGGGCAACTGCCTTCGGCGACTGCCTACGAACTGGTGCGGCAAGCGCCGTGCCCGGTGCTCACACTGAGATCCTAATCGTACGAGAATCGATGGTGGAGGAATTAGATGAAGCGGCCGAAGAGATATGTCTTGGGCATGTTGCTGGGAATTCTCGTATGTGCAGGGAGACTGAGCGCACAGGCCGCACAGCATGTTGATCCTTTCCTGGGGGCCGATGCCGGCGGCAATGTTTTTGTTGGACCCAGTGTCCCGTTCGGGATGGTGAAACCTGGCCCGGACATGGATGCCGGGGAAAACGATGAGAATTCCGGTTGGGCTGCCCATGGCGACATCCGCGGATTCAGTCAAACGCACGTAAGCGGCACGGGCGGCGGGGCAAAATACGGCAATATTCGAATCCAGCCAACGACTGGCGCGCCATCGCAAAACGGCTACGCATCGCCGCGAGGCAATGAGCATAGTGAAGCCGGGTATTACCGGGTCACCCTCACACGATTTCCCATCGATGTCGAGGTGACGGCGTCGCGGCGAACAGCGCTCTATCGCATGACTTATCCGAATTCGGAGCAAGCGAACATCCTATTCGATGTGGGGAAGTGCCTGCACTCCTCCGCGGAAGCGGGCGAGGCACAATCGGTTGTTGGCACGCAGGTCGACATTCTATCGCCAACGGAGGTAACCGGATTCAGCAGCGTGAAAGGAGGGTGGAACAAGCAACCTAAGCCATACACGGTATTCTTCTATGCCATCACGGACACGCCTGCGCGATCTTGGGGCACGTGGCAGTCCGGGAAGCTGCAGCCCGGGCAAAAGCATGCCGCCGAAGAAGGTCCTGAGGCAGGCGGTGGTGCATGGCTGACGTTCCCGACACACGATGGACAACAGGTGCGCATGAAAGTGGGCATCTCGTTCGTCAGCGTGGAGCAGGCCAAGCGAAACGCCAGCACTGAGATTGCAGACTTCAACTTGGAAGCGGCGCGCGCGGCGTCCGTGGAGGCCTGGAACAAGGCCCTCGGTGCGGTCGAACTCAAGGGGGAGACACCGGAGCAGGCGCAGATGTTCTATACGGCGCTGTACCACACGATGTTGATGCCGGTGGATCGCACGGGCGAGAACCCGCTGTGGAAATCGAGCGAGCCCTATTACGACGATTACTACGCCATCTGGGACACTTTCCGTACTTCCGGCCCATTGCTGACGCTGGTCGCTTCAGAACGCGAAAGGAATCTTGTACGTTCCCTTCTGGATATCTATCGGCACGATGGATGGCTTCCCGATGCACGAAGCGGCAACTACAACGGACGCACGCAAGGGGGGAGCAACGCGGAATTTTTGATCACAGACGCCTTTGTGAAAGGGCTGAAAGGAATCGATTGGACGACCGCCTATGCGGCAGAAGTGAATGACGCCGAGAACTCCCCAGTCGATCAGGTCAAAGAAGGCCGCGGAGGACTAGAGGATTGGCGGAGTCTCGGCTACGTATCGGTTGAAGGGGTTGACCGCCCAGGATCGAAACAGATGGAATATGCCGCTGATGACTTTGAGATCGCCCTGTTGGCAGAGGGGCTCGGCAAAACGGCGGATGCCGCCAAGTATCGGGCGCGATCGGGCAACTGGAAGAATCTGTGGGACGACGATTTGCAAGATGGCGGCGTGAAGGGTTTCATTCACCCAAGGCACAGGGATGGCAGGTGGTTGGAGAACTTCACAGCCTTGGACGAGGGATCGTGGAGTTCGCAAACATTCTACGAAGGCAATTCATGGACGTATTCCACGTTCGTGCCCCAGGATGTCGAGGGGCTAATCCAAAAGTGCGGCGGAGCGCAAAAATTTGTGGCGAGACTGGACGCGTTCTTCGACGTTCCCGGGCGCTACGATCCCGGTAACGAACCGGGATTCCTGGCTCCCTATCTCTACATCTGGGCTGGGCGACAAGACAAGACGGCAGAGCGCGTGCGGCAAATCATTGCCGCCAACTTTCATTCCGGACCAAAGGGTATGCCCTTCAACGACGACTCTGGCGCGATGTCGTCCTGGTATGCATTCGGTGTGATGGGCATCTTTCCCAATGCCGGACAGGACATTTACGTCATTGGCAGCCCAGCCTTGCCGGAGACGACGATTCATCTGGGCAACGGAAGAGACTTCACGGTGATCGCAAGGAATGTATCGGCAGAGAACAAGTATGTGGTGGCGGCAGAGTTGAATGGGCACGCGTTGCAGCGTGCGGGGTTCCTTCACGGCGAAATCTCGAACGGCGGAAAGCTGGTACTTACGATGGCGGCAAAACCCGGCGCATGGCCCACAGAGAAGCTGCCGCCGTTGTTTCGCTAATTGTGTTGCGCGGACCGAGTGGTTTCACGAGTAGTGGTGTGTGCTGCGGCGCTTGCAGGCGAAAAGCTGTGTGCCCTAAGAGAGGAAAGCGCAGTTAGTAATTTTCTTGCGGTTTGCGCCCCCAGAATTTCTCTGGAGTCTTCGGCGAGCGGGCCGCGCGATAGGAATCCAATTCCGCGGCAGTAATGACGAATTGCGTTTCCTCGGGGTTGTTGGAATGAGCCGCGAGCTCCGCTTGCAGCCTCTCCGAGCAGATGGCCGGTGCGTCCTGATAGCGCGCGCGATGGGAAATGAAGGCTTCGTTGGCAATGTTTAACGTGAAATCGCGCTCTTCGCCCGGCCCGCGGACATGAAACGTGTACTCGCGGGAGAGCGGCTTCGCCTGGAAGCCGATGTACTGGACAATGATGCCGGTGCTCATTTAGCTCCCGGCACGAACACCTTGGCCGCGAGCGTGAGAGCCGGCTTCACGGCTTTCACACGCTTGGCGCGACGCCGCTTCGGCGGAGTTCCCTCGGCAGGTTCAACAACCATCAAGCTGGTAACGAATAGCTTGGGGCCGTGCGCGTCGAAATCGATGGTCGTGCGGTCTGAACCGGATTCCGTGATGACCCCGCAACCGTACTGAAAATGCTTGATATACTGGCCAACCGAAACAGTCATGAATAATCCCTCCCAATCAGATTAGACAAAGCACATCGTTCTTCGCGGGCGGTGCGCGAACGAGGACGGCAAAGCTGAAAAAAATCGCTAGGGGGCTTCCACGGGGCGGCTAGTAGCGCCGCCGGCCGTCTCCGCCACCCGAACGTCCACCGGAATAGCCGCCGCGGCCGCCGGAACGATCTCCGCCGCCACGCGATTCCTGGGGACGCGCTTCATTGACTTGCAAGGCGCGGCCTTCGATATCCATGCCATTGAATTCGCCGATGGCCTTCGCGGCGTCGTCAGCGGCTCCCAGTTCCACGAAGCCGAAACCACGCGAGCGCCCGGTTTCGCGATCGGTAATGACGCGAGCCGAGGCCACTTGATATCCCTTCGTAACGAAAAGCTGCTGCAATGCTTCATCTGTCATGCCGAACGAGAGATTCCCAACATAGAGTTTTGTCATACGCGTTTCCTTTTCCTATCCCTTTCTCTTTTCTTGCTGGCAAAAGAGAAAATCCGATTCATTTGCTGCTTTGCAACACCAACAACGGTTCTTCCCGGAACTCGCCAGCCCAAGGAATCCCTCAAGCGGAAACCTTGAGCCGGTCCTGAATATGCCGCCGGTTCGCCGAAATCGTGAGAAAGGCCAGACCGATGAAGCGTTTCAGGACGACAACATTGACTTCCAGGGAATTGAATTTGCGGCCGCGAAGTCCGGCCAAAATGCGCAAGACGGCCTTGCGCAGAATTCCGGGATAGGCGCGGCCCACGGCTTTGGCTTTGTATTCACCCGTGAGGCGGACAAAATTCCAATTGGCTTCTCGAATCCTGCGATTAAAAGTGTAGCCATCGACGTGCTTCAGCATCCGCCAGCCCGGCAGAAAATTCTCGCTCTCAACGAGGAAGTTGGGCGGCAAGAGCGCTCCATCCCTGATGAGGATGATGCCGGTTTCGCTCATGTGAGGCGCGGGGAGCAACTAGAGGGTCCTCGTGCGAACGGTCCTGCCAATCAGCAGGCCGGCGATGATGGTGAGGAGAGCGGCGCAAACGATGGCGATGAAACTCGAAACGAATACGCCGGGATAGCCGGAAAAACCCACCGCGCGAGTCAAAACCCCGCCAAAAACCGCGCCCGCGACACCCATGGCAAGATCCATCGAGTGGCCGTAGCCCTTGCCTTCAAGGCTTCTCCCGGCAAACCACCCGGCAGCCAATCCGACAAAAATCCAAATTAGAAACTGCATCGCATGCTCCTTTGTCGAGAACGGAGGAAGAAGAGTTGGGGAGGACCTGGCAGGCACCCTGTTGGAAGAAGCGCGGGGCCGAAGCCGGGAGCGACCGCAACCGATGAGAGACGGTGGAACTCAAGAAGTAACGGCGGCAGCCATTTTGTGGAAGGTAGAGTTCGCGACCATGTAGGTGTGGATACGCAGGGTTCCGTCAATGATACCGGCTAGCAGGTTGGTCACCTGGGCAAAGGCATTCTTGTCGTATTTTTCGGCGTCGGCGCTGTTTTCCCAGAAACTGTAGGCGTAAACTTCCTTACCGCTTTGCGAGATAAGCGTGAATTCGTCGAGGAAACCGTGCTGCAGACGGAGCAGGGGAATGACCTCATTTTCCATCTTCTTTATGAAATCCCCGGCGCGGTCCGCCTTCAAGTGCATGGATACTTTACGTGCAAACATGGAACTCTCCTGGGGTACAAGACCAAGGGAGAGGTTCAGGGAGGTGGACGGGTCTGGAAGACCTGAAAGCAGCCTTGATCGCACTTCCAGAATGCGCTACTTTACCTGTTTTGTCAAGTGATTCGACCTGCGATGGGATATACTTTACCGCAGCTGTTAACGCATCAGGAGAGCGCTTGTGGACGTTTGCTTTGTCATTCAACAGAGACTCAAGGAACTCGGCCTGGAGCAGCGCGACCTCGCGGCGGCCGCCCAGGTCACGGAGTCTTATATCTCCCAACTGCTCACGCGAAAAAAGGCCCCGCCGGCGGCGGAGCGCACGGATCTGTACGCGAAGATGACCGCCTTTTTGAAGCTGCCCAAGGGTCAGCTCTCCGCGATGGTGGATGCGCAACGCCGGGAGGAATTGAAGAAGAAGCTGGCCGATCCGCCCGCGTCGCTTTTCAAGGAAGTGCGCGAGCTGATCATCCGAAAATGCCAACCGGCAAGGCGGATGGAAGTGCGCGAGATATTCGAGAAGCAGGCGTTTGGCGAGTTGGAGAGGTTGGTGACGCAGACGCTGCTGGACGTGACGCAGGGCATCGCCCGCGAGGAACTGGAAACCGAGAATTGGCCGCGCAATGCCGCCAAACTCCGCCGCCAATCGAATGAAGAGATGCGCGCCATCACACTGGACTTTCTGGACACCGATGTGTTCAACGTCTCCATCGATCACTGCGCGGTATTCCTGGAGCCCATGATTGATTCCTGGGACATCGACCTGCAGACCTTTGGAATGGAAATCGAGTTGAACACTGGATTGGCTGCAACGGAGTTCCTGAAATTTCAGTTTGTGGAAACGGGAGGCGTGCCATCCTCCGAAGAAGAGCCGGGCTTCCAGGAATTTCTGGGCAACGCGGCGCTGAGCGGGGATGCCACCGGCGAAGAAGTGGAATTCCTGAAAAATCTGAGGTTTCGGCAAAAAAGACCCAGCGCCCTTTACTACTATCGCGAATTGCAGAGCCTTCGCGATCCCCTCCATTTTCTGGAGAACGGTGGCGCGGCCATGCACAAACACCGGGATGCCAATGACATTGAGAAACTCCTGCGGATGGAATCCAGGAAAAGCGCCATCCGGCGGTGGACCAGGAACAGAAAAGGTCCGCGAAAGCTCAGGAAAGCAAAGCCAGCTTAGGCTGGGGGACAGGGCCTGAATGGGATTGATATGGTTTCAGGCTCGTTACCAACGCGCACGAATCCTGAAGAATCAAGCAGATCGAGCGGCACGCTTCGCCCGGATGTGATACTCTTATTGTGCGCTTAATACCGCGGCAGTGTTGTGCGGTCCCTCTGGTTTGTACTGTGATCTGAGAATCCCCGCCCTACGTTTCCTCCGTTCGTTTTCAGCGTAATTCAAAACAAGTCTGGCGAACCACGTCGCCGTGCCTTCCTGACTTTAAGGGAAAGCCCTGCAACCATGGACGCTAGTAAGAAAGTAAAATGCAAAATTTTTCAGAACTATCGATTTCTCCTTACCTGAAGGAGCGTATTTCGTCTACCGGCTTTTCGGTGCCAACACCGGTGCAAGCCGCGGCGATTCCTCCGGCGCTGGAAGGCAAGGATGTGCTGGCAACGGCACAAACCGGGACAGGCAAGACCCTGGCGTTTCTTATCCCCGTAATAGAAAGGCTGCTGCAACGGAACAAACCAGGAATTGCGGCGCTGGTGCTTGTGCCCACGCGCGAACTGGCGATGCAGGTCCTGGATCAATACAATGCGTTGCGCGGCAAGCAACTGGCAGCGGCAGCGTTGGTGGTGGGAGGGCTCGCCGAAGGGCAGCAATTGAGAGCCATCCGCAATGGAGCCAACGTCATTGTGGCGACTCCCGGGCGGCTGGAAGACTATATGGACCGCGATCTGATGGACTTCCGCAATCTGCAAATCCTCGTACTGGACGAATCCGACCGCATGCTGGACATGGGATTTCTTCCCGCGATCCGGAGGATCGCAGGGTCGCTGCCCAGAGAGCGGCAAACGATGTGCTTTTCGGCAACCATGGAAGGGGACATGGCGCGCCTGGTGAAGGACTACACGAAAAACGCGGTGCGCATCGCGTTGGGCTCAACGCTGAAGCCCGCAGAAAACGTGCGGCTGCACGCCTATGAAGTTGCGGCGAATGGAAAACCGGAGCTCCTGCGCCGCCTGCTGATTCAAGAGAGCGGCCGGTGCCTGGTATTCTCTCGCACCAAGCGGGGCACCGAGAAGATTGCCAAGGGGCTGCAGCGCGAAGGTATCGCGGCGGCGACGATCCACGGAGACCGCTCGCAATCACAACGCACGGCAGCACTGACCGGATTCCAGCAAGGACGCTACCGCGTGCTTGTGGCCACGGACCTTGCCGCGCGTGGCATTCACGTCGAGCAGATCGCCCACGTGATCAACTACGACTTGCCCGAGGTGGCGGAGAACTTCATCCACCGGGTAGGACGCACCGGGCGCGCCGGCAAACATGGCCTGGCCTCCACTCTTTTTGCGAACGAGCAGCGCTCCGATCTATATCAATTGGAGCGTGCCCTCGGAATCCGGATGGAACGGATCACCGTGGATAGCCCGGCACCAGATAACCGGGAGCGGGATGCGCTTCCTCGCCAGCAATCCGCGCAAAGGCCGACGATGATTGCGCTGCCGGGAGAAATCCTTCAAGTACAGATGCAGAGTTAAGAGCGAGAATCGAATGGCCTCGGAGACGAGGCCATTCGTGTATACTGAAAGTGCGCACATCCGACAACCAGAAGCCGCGCAATACACGGGGGCATCAGGACCAACGGAGTCCTGTCCGCATGAAGCAGCTTGAGACGGTCCAAGCTGCGATCCGTACATCACGTCCGCCGTTCACCAGGCCATGCCCAGGTGTCTCCGCAGGGTGGCGGCAAAGGTACCAGGGAAACCGGGCCAATTCTGGCAGTGGGTCAACAGGAGCAACCATTGTCGCGAGAAGTTCAAGAACAACCAGAGACGGTCCAGAACCTTGTCAAATTAGGCAAGGAACAGGGTTACCTGCTCTATGACCAGGTGAACGACATCCTCGCCTCCGAGGAGTTTACGGCCGAACAGATTGACGGACTCTTCTCCGTTTTCGAGGGCGAAGGCATCGGTTTTTTCGAGGATGTCTCCGACGCCAAGGCGGCGCTGCCCGTCCCCGAAGTGGCGGAGCAGGCCGGAGTGCCGGGGCAGGAGGAGGAATCGCGGCGCGAAGATGGCGAAATCGAGCAAACAGCTTCGCAAGGAGAGAAGACCAGCGATCCCGTGCGCGTATATCTTCGCGAAATGGGCGTTGTGCCGCTGTTGACGCGCGAGAGTGAAGTCGTGATAGCGAAGCGGTTGGAGCGCGGAAATACGCGTGTGCTCAAGACGGTATCGCGGTCGGCGATCGTGGTGAAGGAATTGATCACCGTGGGCGCGGACCTGCGAAGCGGGCACAGGTCCATCAAGGATGTCGTGCAGATTGATGAGGAAGAGCTGACCGCGGAAAAAATCGAGGAAAAAACCCGGCAAACGCTGCGCATCATCGACAACGTTGAAAAGCTGCATGCTTTGGCGCTGAAGCAGGCCGCCAAGCTGGAAAACACCGGCGCGTCTAACAAGCGCGCGCATCTGCGGGCCAAGCGCCGCTTGCTGCGCACCAGGATTGCGATTTCGCTGCTGGTCCGTTCGCTGGAGTTCAAGGAGCGCGAAAAAAAGCGCCTGATTGGAATATTGCGGCACGCGGTTGAGCACCTGCACACGCTGGAGCGTGAGGCTGCCCGGCTGGAACGCCGCGTCAAGGCATCTCACGGCGACGCAACGATGGAAGCGCGCAGGGAACTGCGTTCCTGCCGTGCGCGCCTGAAGGAAATCGAAGTGTCCAGCGAGGTTACGCTAAATGGACTGAAGCGCGCGCTCACGCAAATCCAGCTTGGCGAGGCCGAAGCTGAACAAGCCAAGAAAGAGCTGACCGAAGCGAACCTTCGCTTGGTCGTCTCCATCGCCAAGAAATACACGAACCGCGGCCTGCAATTCCTGGACTTGATCCAGGAGGGCAATATCGGACTCATGCGGGGGACCGACAAGTTCGAGTGGCGCCGCGGGTACAAGTTTTCGACCTATGCCACGTGGTGGATTCGCCAAGCCATCACGCGGGCGATTGCGGACCAGGCGCGCACGATTCGTGTCCCCGTACACATGATCGAAACGATCAACAAGCAGGCGCGCACCAGCCAGCAGTTGGTGCAGGAATTGGGGCGCGAGCCCACTTCCGAAGAAATCGCCAAACGCCTGGATATTCCCGTTGACGCCGTGCGCAAAACCAAAAAGATTGCGCAGTTGCCGATGTCCTTCGAGACGCCCATCGGCGAAGAGGGCGATTCGCACTTGGGCGACTTCATCGAGGATAAGGCCGTGTTGTCGCCCTCCGACGCCGCCATCCACCTGAATTTACGGGATCAGATTGCCTCGATCCTGCGCACGCTGACGCCGCGCGAGGAACGCATCATTCGCCTGCGCTTTGGCCTGGACGATGGAAGCCAGCACACACTCGAGGAAGTGGGGCAGGTCTTCGCGGTGACGCGGGAGCGCATTCGCCAGATTGAGGCCAAGGCGCTGCGCAAACTGCGGCATCCATCACGTTCGGGAAGATTTCAAATTTTCGTGCAAGGCGCATATTGAGAAGCATTCGAGCCAGTGGATGAGCGAGGGAAGAGCACAGGACCCCGGGCAGCATAATAAATTAGGAGAAGAGGAATGAAGAGTCTATTTGTAGGCAACATGAGTTTCCAGACAACGGAAAGCGAGCTGAACGAGCTGTTTAAGCCGTTTGGGCAGGTGACCCGCGTGAATCTGGTGAAGGATCGCGAGACGGGGCGCGCGCGCGGATTTGCGTTCGTGGAAATGCCCAACGATGAAGAGGCCGCAAAAGCAATTGCAGGCTTGGACGGCAAAGCGATTGGCGGGCGCAACCTGAAGGTCAATGAAGCCCGCCCGAAGGACGCCACACGGCCGCCAAGAAGCAGCGGCGGCGGCGGAGGCCGCGGCGGATTCTCCAATGAGGATTACCGCGAGTCGGCCAGGCAGCCGCGCGAACCTCGCTGGTAGCCCTCACAACAACTTTTCCGAAATTGCCAGCGCAACATGCAATTTCAAGGAGGCTATATGGCCATCACATTTCAAAAGCGTCAAAAGGAAATGAAGAGGCAGGAAAAACAGCGCGAGAAGGCCGAACGCCGCGCGCAAAAAAAACTGGCTAAACGCGCCGAAAAAGAAGCAGCGACCGAAAATGTAACAGAGCCCGACAAGCCGGAGCTCCCCAGCTGAAATTCCCGGACCATAGGGAAGAGCCGCAGGAGCGCCAGAATTTCTCGATGGACATCGATGCAATCAAATCCCGCGAGCCGGTAAGAGTAGAATCAGCAGTCGATTGTTGAGTGGGGAGATGTTTGGTGGACGTGAGGGGATTCGAACCCCTGACCCCCTGCTTGCAAAGCAGGTGCTCTCCCAGCTGAGCTACACGCCCACTGCAACTATATGATTCTAATGATGAGTCTAATAGAATCTCGCGAGAATGACTACCTGCTCTGTTTGCAGATGGTCTCGCAAACTGATCTATCGACCCATCACTTACAACCTTTAGCTGGTGAGGTGTTTACAGCGACTTCCTGAAGAACTTTAGGTTTGATTCTCGGTCCATTCGGTCCATGAACGCACTTTTTTGAAGTAATTACGCGATGGGTAGAGCATTCGGCTATGGCCCGAATGCTTGAGCATCGAAGTGAAATTGAAGCTATTCAAGTTGCTGAACCAAAAGCTGTTTTCAATCGCCCCGTGCAAGGTCAAAAAGAGCTGTCCTAAGAACGTAATGATCCTTTCGGATTCCAGAGCCGCACAATCGTTCTTGTTGGCCGCGCGGGCTGACATTTCCAGCAGGGAGAGTTGAACGAAAGAAGTGGAGCTTTTGGTTTGGAAGCGAATACTCGTCAATCCGCAACGTGACGATGAGTC
>Ga0209039_10002625_pt1 | contig 14991 bp, 13 predicted proteins | sample BogFormECP12_OM1_FD_188238 | JGI IMG/M metagenome (GOLD analysis project Ga0209039, IMG submission 188238) | Bog forest soil microbial communities from Calvert Island, British Columbia, Canada - ECP12_OM1 (SPAdes) (version 2) | ecosystem: Environmental > Aquatic > Freshwater > Wetlands > Bog ... | reverse complement strand
AGGGCACGCACATCCCCTCCCACGGAGTCTCCTCAGCATCAATTCTCTGCTGACTCGTCCAGATTCCCCAAAGCCCCTCCGGTATCGGCGGATTGGGGGATTCTTCTGATGGATTCTTCTACTGGATTCATTCTGCTGGATTCTCTTGCCGGATTCTTTGTCCGGTGGATTTTTATGAAGTCAGAATGAATTTCAGCAGCTTCGGACGCGGGACTTGCGCCCAGAATAATAGCGCCGTTGCAGAAGACTGCTTTCCTCTCACCGCTTTCTCGGCGGAGAGTAAGCCCAATATGGGTCCATCAACGCTCGACAACAATTCCTGAGAGTCCATTACGACACCAAAGCTTGCTGCCGGCACAAGCGAACATCAACGAAATACTACCGAGAGTTAACACGGCAATGGGCTGCGCTTGTGTCCGAATCTTTCGGAATGTCTCCCGCCTGACGGCGTACACGGAACAATTCTCGCCACTTCTTGAGCAGAGATGGGCCACCGGGGCAGATAAAATTCCTGCTAGTTTAGATACGCCCCTGACTCCCTCGAAAGCCCTGTTCGAGTCAGTTTGTGCTGACATAGCACTCGGCACATGTCGGGATAGATCGCGAACGCCGCATCTTAGGCCCAAAAATCTGGCCCGTGCCACCCAAGTGAACAGTTTATGTGGCGATCGGTTGCCTGCCGAGGTCGCGTCTGGTCAGAAATAGCCCGGAATACAAAGACATCGAATCTGGTCGGCGCCGAGTTGGTCCGGCTGGCTGCCGTTTGGAAGATCGACAATCCTGGTCGAGAGAGTAGAAACGAGGCGCCCAGCGATCTCCGCCCCAGCGGTGCGCCCCGCCTTGTCGCCGTCCAGCAGCAGAACGGTTTCCTGAAAGTGCTCTCGGAGAAGATGTTCTTGGCGCCGCGACAGCGAGCACCCCATCAGTGCCACGACGCAGGGCAGCCCAGCTTGATGGACTTTGAGGCAATCGAAAAAGCCTTCCACAACAACGACGGTCCTGCCATGCTTGACGGCCCGGTGAAGGTTAAAGAGCACAAGCGACTTTCGAAACAACGCAGGGAACTTGTACTTCGGCTCGGATTGTGTCAGCGCCCTGCCAGCATAGGCGACCAGGATTCCCTCTTCATTTTGAATCGGGACGACGATTCTGCCGTGCATGCACCCCTTGCCGGGAAAGTAGCCAATGCCAAAGTGTTTGGCCGTTTCTTCCGTGATCCCTCGCCCGCCGAGGTAAGGGTGTGAGTAATCGATGCCTTTGAGCGTGAACGGAAGCGGCATGTTGCGAATTTCTCCGGTTAATGACTCCGGCGCGCACGATGTTCCGGTAGTCAATCGAACATCCTGAGGGTGGGTTGGCGTCAGCGCCTTCGGCGGCTTAGTCGTGACAACAAACCATTCCTGAAGTCTGAGCGCCGCATGGCGAAGCGAGCAGCTTTCCATCACTGCAACAAAGTCCAGCACGTTACCGCCAATGCGCCCACCCCGTGCTCCGGCACACGAATCAGAATGGCACGCCCACGCATTCTTATCGGTATTCACGATGAAAGTTTGGTTGCTACTCTTAGAATGGTGGGTGGGCAGAGGGCAGCGGCCTCGCAGGTAGGTACGATCCACCCGCCGCAGCATCACACCATAACAGGCTATCGCCATCTCCATCGAAACCGCCTGCTTCACGGCTTTGAAATCAACCCATCCGGACCCCATCATCTCCTCCGTCGCTGGGCATGAGCTTGGTAGGTGTGACACTCAGCTGAACGAGCCCCGAAGGGTGAAGTTGACGGGGAGTGGGGCCAGCTGGTGTCGGCACGTCGGCGAGTTGTTTTAGCAGGATCTCTATGGCTTCCACTCCATCATCCACCGCAGCCTGTTCTTTTTCGGTAAGCGGAATCCCTTGCCGCAACCGCATCAGGTTACTTTTCCCCTCAAGCAACTGAGCCTCGCTAGAGGCCTTCGGCCGGTAAAATGAGCACTTGGCGCATACCATCCGATACTTGCATTGTTCGAAAAAATCAAACGTGCAGTATCCATGACCAAGGTCGTAATACATCCACGGCTCCCGTGCCGCTGTTCCGTTCTTGACGACATCGCGATCAATTAAGACTTCGATGGCCCGCACGTTGCGGGCGAAATAACCGGCATCGCGGTAGGAGTTAGCCAGTTTCGTAGGGCTGACATCGAGATAGTATTGCGTCGAGTTCGCCCATTTGTGGCCAAGCCACTTCTGGAGCTCAAAGAGTGACATGGGTTCCTTGGCATTGAAGAGTTGCGAGGCGATCGTCGAGCGCGCCCGATGACTGGTGATGTTTCCGCGGGCGTCTTTGGTGGGCATCTCCGCCTTTTTGCAGAGGATGGGAACCAAGGTACCATTAATATACTTCCCAGCGATCCGATGGCCGCGAAACATGAAGAGAAAATTAACCAACTCGGCCGTCTTCTCGTCGAGTGCCGCTGGTTGTTCGGGTAGCTGAGTCTCCCAGGCGCGCACAGCGTCGCCGACGATCTGATCTACAGGCTTGGTAAAGGCTCGGCTGGTCTTATTCACGGGTACATCAAGATTGCAGATTCCCTCGTTCACCTGGGGGGGGCTTATTCCATTGCTCGCGCGTGCAGCCAACGCGGAGGCGCCGGATCTCATCCACTCGCAACCCGCAGAACAGCCACACGACTGTCAGGGCCCTGAACATGGCCAGGGGATAGTAGTGGGTGGCGCATTTATACGAGGTGGTCAGGTCAGCTTCCGTGAGATTCAGCCCTGCCCATAGGAGTTTCGCCCAGACATCGTCCGCGATGACTCTGGGGTTTGGAGAAATCAGAGCGCGCAAGCTTCGAGGCGCAGCAAAGCAGCGGCGCGGATCGAAGCGGCGCGGAATCCACTCCCATTCCTGGATGTCGCGGAAGAAAGTGCTCAGTGATGAGAGATGATGAGCCCGGGCTTTGGCGGAGAGCGGCTTGCCCAGGTGCTTCAAGTATTTCTTGTCCTTCTGAGTCCAGTCCCCGATGTTCATCCGGCAGACCACGGCCACCCACTCTGCCGCGAGTTCGCGGGTCCATTGGTCAGGCGAAGCGCAATCTGGATGTGTCCCGGTAACCCACCGGGCCGCCTTGAGCAAGCAGCTATAGAGCCTGTTGCGACTGCTGGGCTGCAAAGTGCTGGTGGCGCGCCATCGATCCACCCACTCGACCCATTCGGGGGCGACACCATTCCATGGATTCCCCGCGCTGGGGTTGTGGCAGCGACTCGGAAGGGCCTGGGGAATAATGCCGAGACCCGCCAGAGCACGGGATAAAACGCCGATGCTGGCGCGGTGGCGGTCCACCGTCGTTGCACTTCTCTCAGCCTCGAGAAGACTCACTGTGAGGTCCTCCAAATGTGGACTCTTGTTCGCCAAGAGCGCCGTACAAACAGCCCACTGGACTTCCTGGGCCTTGGATCGCCCGTATCCCCAAGAGCGGATGAGTTCTACGACGCGTTTAATGGCGCCCTCGACCCGCCAACGACCAAAGATTCTGCACGACAAGGCAGTTCTGTCGATGATGCCGAGCTTTCGGAATTCATCGAATACTCGGAGGAGATACATGCCGGCCACGAGGAAATGTCGGCTGTCACCTATCACAGTGGGGTGGTTCCGTTCATAGGTCTCTTTCGAGGCGCAGAGAATCTCAAGCCATTCCGCCTGTGTCCAGCCCCAAAAGGCCGTTTGACGCTGGTGCATCTCCAGAATCAACACTGTTAGGACCCCGCCGCGCGGCTGCTTGGGTGCGTCGATCGCAGTCATGACCGCATCGATCACGCTTGTCAAGCGCAGGAGGCTCTTTCGAATCCATGAGGGAAAATGGCCACACCGCCGCTGCCTAGACACCAGGTAGGAAAGTGCAGATGCCTCGTCCGGCCGGAGGTCGGAAGACCGGTCATATTTCGAAGGGTCGACAGGCCACGACCAGTCCGGCCCTACTTGTGATACAGACGATTGAGCGCGGTTGATATAGAGCTTATGCAGAGAGTATCTCCTTGACCATGCGCGTCCGCCAGGCATGGATCTCCGCCATGCCTTGAGCAAGCTTCGCCGCCAGTTCCCGGCCGCTCAGGTGGATATAGAGGAGCGTTGTCTGGATGCTCCGGTGCCCGGCGAATGTGGCGATCTCGTGAATATCCCAGTTCGCGCGGGCAAGATCTGTCAGGCACAGGTGCCTCGAAGTATGGGTAGTAAACTCCAGGACCCCGCTCCGCTTCGAGATGTTCTTTACCGCCTTCGACCACATCCAGATTGAGATCGGCTCACTTCGATTGCGCCGGGACTCGGACACAAAGAGTAGGCCGCGGTTCCGGGTCAGATCGCGACGCCGAGCCAGATAAGCCGTGAACAACTCGGCGGTGGCGGCTGAATAGGGTACGACCCGTCCCCGGCGGAACTTGGTGTTTTCGGCTCGGATCGTGATGATGGAATGGGCAGGATCGAAATCGCTGGTGTCCAGGCTGCAAAGTTCCTCTCTCCGTAATGCCGCGTCGTAGGACAATGCCAGCATGAAACGGTTCCGCAGAGGTTCGGTCCGAGCTGCCTCGAGCACCGCGCGCCACTGCTCGTCGTTAGGAATCCAGGGCAACTTGGTGAATCGGGGAACTAATCCGCGCTCTCGTGTACCGCCAAAGCCCTTGCCCGGCGTATAGCGACCGCGACCAACGGGATTGTTTGGGCGAAGGCCTTCTTCGATCAAATAGTCATAATAGAGACGGGCCGCGGTCAGCCGCTGTTGCAGTGTGGCGTTGGCAAGACCAGCGCCGGAATCGAGCACGACGACGTTGGCTCCGCGCCGATTGGGACGCGAGGCCAAGTCACGAACATAGGCCGCGATGTGCTCCCGTGTCGCGCCCACCAAGTTGGCCGCGTTACGCTGGCTAAAGTTCAGATAGTCCTCCAGGGCACGACCGTAGGCGTCGATGGTGTTTGGAGCAAGCCCCAAGTTCGCCTGCATCGTAAGCCATCGGCGCCCCAGATCTGACTCTGCGAGTCGCGGATAACGCTCCCACCTCACCTCGCTCATTTCGCCTCGGTCCCCTTTTTGGGTACTCCCCGGCTTAGACGCAGGCGAACAAAAATGGACAGCGAACTTTTTATTTCACATGACGTTCGCGGTTGACAGAACACGGAGGTCGCAAAGACCCACGCCGTAATCCGGTGTTGTGGGAACTCTTCAGACGAGGAATATCCAATGCCTTGCCCAGAAACTATTCAGGATTATCTCAGGGCCTGCGCTCCAGAGTTGGGAGAGCGAATCATCCAGATGTATCCGGCGCTGCACAAACCGGGTGATCAGGTTTCGCCCCGGATGAAAACCTTGCTCCGCAAGCCTTACCCCGCCCAAGAGGTGGCGGCCATGGGGGTGATCCGGCGCTGGAGGGAGGCACGCGCGGCCGCGGTGATCGGAGAGTGCGGAACAGGTAAAACTCTTGTGGCCCTGGCGGCTATTCATTGTCACTCGGATGGGAAGCCCTATACCGCGCTGGCGATGGTGCCGGGTCATCTAGTGGCCAAGACAGCCCGCGAGGCTTTCCGGACTCTGCCGGGGGTGCGAGTCTTCTTTATCGATGCGCTGCGCGACCGGGTGCGGGATGGGACTCCGTGCGGAGTCAACGAATTGAAACTGCGTCACGGTCGGATCGTGCGGGAAGGTCTGCATACCACGCTGACCGATCTGCGCTTGCGCAAGAATTACCGAACGGCCCGCGAACGCTGGCAGCGGACGATCTGCTCCGGGCCGGCTCTCTTTGTCCTCGGGCGTGATCGAGCCAAACTGGGGTGGTTCTGGCGGCATGCTTATGAGGTCGCGCACTGTGGCCGCTATCAAGGCAGCGTCGTCAATCCGGATACGGGGCGCCCGGTCTACGTGGGCGACGACCGGCTACTGGCTTCCGACTTCAATAAGGTGCGTCACAGCGAAATCATCGGTGCGGCCAGCGAGGAAGAAGACCGACAGAGCGTCAAGTCCCGGCGAAGTCGGTACAGCCCGCTATGGCAGGCCGATGGAAACAGAATCCGCCGCGTGGCCCCCATGGAGTTTATCGGCCGTTATCTGTCCGACTGGTTTGATTACGGCATCGGTGACGAAGTCCATCAACTTACCGCGGGGGACACCGCCCAGGGCAATGCTCTAGGAACTCTCGCGACTTGTACCGACCGGCTGGTGGTCTTGACTGGCACATTGTCGAGCGGATATGCCGATGACCTCTATCACCTCTTATTTCGATTGAACCCCGGGAAGATGCTGGGGCTCGGCTATGAGTGGGGCGAAGCGGGTGTCCGGTCCTTCGCCGAAACGTATGGGGTTCTGGAGAAAATCACGACGGTTCAGCCGGCCGACAATGCCTGCTCCAAAGCGCGGGTCACGACGCAAGTCAAGCGTCGGCCGGGAGCTTCCCCGCTGCTGTTCGGGCGGCTTCTGATGGATCTGGGAGCCTTCATCTCCCTGGAGGACATCTCGTGCGACTTGCCGACCTACACGGAAGAGGTGATCGGCGTCGAGATGGACCCTCCCCTGGGTACGGCCTACCGCCAGTTGGAGGAGGACGTCAAGAGCGCCCTCAAGGAACACCGGGGCAACAACTCGGTGATGAGCGTGGGCCTCAACGCGCTCTTAATGTACCCAGACAGGCCCTATGATATCGGCGAATTGTTGGGATGGGAGTTCAATCCCGAGACTCAGCGGCGGGAACGCTTCCTGATTGCCCGACCCGAGGATCTGGAGCGGGAGTGTCTCCAGGCCAAAGAGCGTCGCCTGCTGGAGATCGTCCAGGCTGAATTGCGAACGGGCCGCCGCTGCCACATCTATGCGGTCTATACCCAGAAGCGCGACGTGACTCGCCGCCTGGAAAGCATCCTGGCGCGGGAAGGCATCCGCGTTGCCGTCCTCACCTCCGACGTGCCCACCGAAAAGCGGGAAGCTTGGTTTGAAACGAAGCTGCAGCAGGGGATACAGGTTACGATCTGCCATCCTAAAATCATCGAAACCGGGCTCGATCTGCTCAGCCATCCCTCCATGATCTTTTATGAGTCGGGCTACTCCCTGCACACGCTGCGCCAGGCCAGCCGACGCTCATGGCGGATTGGCCAACGGCAGCCGGTCCGCGTCTATTACCTGTATTACGGCGACACCATGCAGTCGGCCTGTCTACGACTCATGGGGAAAAAGTTGTTGGTGTCGTTGGCGATGGAGGGGAAGTTCTCTGGCGAAGGGCTGCAGACACTGGACGATGGGGACGACATCCTCACCGCGATGGCAAAGGAGCTCGTCACCGAAAGAGGAATCGGGGAATCGGCCAATGCGGTCTGGCAGCAGTTGCGGGCGGAGTCGAGCACCCTGGCGCCCCCGAAACCCGTCGTGCCTGAGCCCTCGACCAAAGATGAGGATGTTGTGCCGATTCCACCACTCCCGCCGCCACCCCTCCAAGTCCCAGCCTTTTTCAGCGCTCTTCAATTCAGTTCGAACCTGCCGTCAGTGCCGCCAAGGCGGCGCCGCGAGAGGCGGACGCAGGTCCCCGACGCGCAGTTCTCGCTATTCGAGGCACCTTGAACAGTGATCATGGCAGCCACCCGACGTATTCTGCTTGCCTCACGGGAGCCGATGACCAAAACAACTGGTTGCAAGAAAAAAGAGGAAGTCCCACCGAGACCAACTCGATATTCCACATAACTTAGATTTAATGGCCATGGCCGACATCTTCTTCTACGAAACCGGTTATTCCATTTACACGTTGCGGCAGGCCAGCAGACGTTCCTGGAGGATAGGGCAGCGGAATAACGTCAACGTCAAGTTCTTCTTCTACAGCGGAACTATGCAAGAAACGTGCCTCCGGCTGATGGGGAAGAAACTGTTAGTTTCGCTGGCGATGGAAGGGAAGTGCGCAACTGACGGCCTGCAAGCGATCGACGAAGGCGATGACATCCTGATGGCGATGGCGCGGGAACTGGTGACGGAGAAAGGCATCGGGGAGAGTGCGGATGGGGTGTGGAAACGACTCGTAGAAAGGCAGGCAGATGTGTTCAGGGTTCGGGCCGGGGAGACATCACAATCGGCAATGGAGCAAGAGCCACCGGAGAGGGACGTACCCGCAGTCATTATTCCACCACCAGCACCGATGCCGGCGCTGGTGACGCAGCTGCTGATGTTTGGCGGGTCACTTGAAAGTGTGCCCAGGCGTAAAGCCTCCCGCAGGCCATCGAGCGCCGCCACGACGGCAGATCAGCTGGGATTGTTTCAGGGCTGATTGCCATTCTGAAACTAGGTGTAGACCTCTGTCAATCGGCACCTAAAATCCGCTTGACACGGCATCGCGGTTTCAGAGATAGCTACGGGCTTAGGCACCTAGGAAGCAAGGGGTGAGCTGCAGCCAAAGGAATGTCCCAGCACTGACCGCGATACCAAGGACAACCAGTGAGACACGGAGAGCCCGGTGATGCCTGGAGTTGGGAGCCTTAAGGGACACGAACACTCCGGCAGCCGACAAGAGAGTCGGAAGGAACACCACTGCCCAATCAATGGGTTGGGGCTTGATTGAATAATGGATCCCAGCTGAAAGCAGGGCGTTGGCGCATTGCCGCTGTTCAAGGCCCCACCGAAGAAATGTTACTCTGCTGGCCGCAATGCCAAACGCAACCAGCAAGACGCGAAGGGCCCGATGAGCCCCGGGATGGGGAGCCTTCAGTGACAAAAGCACCCCGGCTGCCGATACAACCACCGGCAGGGACGCCACGGCCCAGTCGAGAAGGGTCTTCAAGGTGTTCCTGGCCACCCGCGAAGACTGAAGTTATAATCCCATCCGGAATTTCCATTATGGGCTTTCTGCCCGACCAATAAAATACACCTGACCACCGCTGAACGCAATCGTCAGTCGTGTCAGCCGTGCAAAGTGCCTTCGCGGACCACGGAAGTGGCCACCATTCCCCATTAACGGAAAGATGCACCGATGTTTTGACACGAAGGGAGGCCACGCATGCCCATTCGATTCTGTCACGCCGGTGATTTCCACCTCGATGAAGACCATTACTTTGCTGACACCGCTCAATGTCTGGAGTGGGTTGTCGCAGATGCCATCCGGGCGAGCGTTGACTTCTTTGTGGTCAACGGCGACCTCACAACCTACAAAGCCACAATCAAGGAACGGAACTTCTGGATCGACCGGCTGGTCGAAATGGCCGACCACGCTCCGGTAATTCTGGTCGCGAGAAATCACGGTGCCGAGTTGGAGGGCGATTTGTATGTATTTGGCCGGGCTAAGGGGAAGCACCCGATATACCTTTGCACGGAGCCGGAGTTCATTGAGTTGGGTGAGGCCTCTATCGCGGTCTTCCCGTATCCCCGCAAAGCTGAAATGGCCGGCAACGAACACAGTCTGGGTGAGACCTTCGCCCGGCAACTCGATGAGTTCAACCGGCGCTTTGAGCAACTGCCCGGTAGCTACAAGCTGTTCTTTGGGCATTTCGGGGTGGCGGGCGCCAGGGTCAGCAGTGGTCAACCCCTGGTCGGGCGTTGTGCCGAATATCCCCTTGACCCGCTGCGTAGCTTGAGGGCCCAGTATATCGGCCTCAGCCACGTTCACCTCCGTCAGCAACTCGCTCCGCGCATTTGGTATGCCGGGTCCCTTTCCCGGTGTGATTACAGCGAAGTCGAAGACAAAGGCTACCACCTCGTAACGCTGAATGGTCCTGGCCTTTGCCCCAATCTGTCGGACCTGAGCGTTGAATTCAGGATGTCTCCCACCCGCCGAATGGTTGAGCTTCACGCCGTTTACGAAGATGGCGAGCTGCGGCTACCCGACAACTTGGATCCACTCACCTTGAAGGATTCTCGGGTGAAAGTCGTGGTGACGGTCCCCAATGGACCCGACCACTTGCTCAGCCGCGAGCAACAGGAGAAGCTCCGGGAGAAGTTGTTGGCCGCGAACCCCGCAGAACTCAAGGTGAAGATCGAGCACGATGCCGACCTTGCCTCGGAGCCTGCTCCAATCGCTGCCGCGCACTCAGCGGAGGAAAAACTTCGTGCCTACTGGACGATGAAAGGTCTCCCACCGGCTGAACGGCAGGAGCGGTTGCTGGCCAAGCTGGCGGAAGTTGAGAAGGCAGTTCTCTCCGCTTAAGAAACCTGCCCGTTCCTATCCTTATCTGAGTCACGATTGTGGTGATGTTTTCGCTAAAGGGGCAATACCTCTGATTTGGCCCACTCTTGGAGTTAAGTCTGTCCGTGTAGCTTCGGCAAGGACGCATGCTTGGCCTGACGGAAGTTGCTAACGTCTGTCTTTCACCTAGCGAGGGCGAGGAGGACGGGGTTTCCCAAGTGGGGGCTGGTCGGAGTGCGGAGAGACAGTGGAGGATCGCGATTTCTTCTTGCGGCGAGAGGGGAAAAGCTCGCGGCTGATGGCCTTGAGGAAGTCGCGTCCCCAAAGGCCAATTAACAGCAAGGCCCCGAAGAGCAACACGGCGTCCAGGCTGGCTCGGTCCCGCCGGGTCCAATAAACGCCTTCCTGGAGGTTCAGCCAGATGGCGAACTCGTCCAGAGTGAGAGCGGCGCCGACACCGTAGAGCAAGGACATCAAACGGCTGGCGAGGAGAGAGGACGACCTGCTGCCGTTGCCCACTTCCATCAGCCAGCCAAACCCCACAGCCAGCAGAAGGAGAATCCCCCAGACCAGGTGATGGACGTGCGTCCCGCGAATGTAAATGTAACGAAAAGGGCCGATGTTGCGGGAAGCCAAAAAAGCCAGTGAGCGGGCCAGGGCGAAGGTGGTAATGAAGCCGACCGTAGCAAGGAAAAGGCGGCGTTTGGGGCGATCGGAGACATGCTGATGAAAAAGCTCAGCCACTCTTGGAATGTACAGAATCAGGAGGACAGTAGCAGTGGCGACAATAATCGAAATAGCGAGGAGCCAGGTTGCGGGCGACATGAGCTGCCCATCGTACGCTTCTCCTGCCATCGACACAACGAGATTTGTCATTAGAGCAGGCCCCGGCCACCCTAACCTTGACTACTTCTGGGAGGACACACCATGCGATTGCATAACCTTCGGCTGAGGGGAATAACTGAGCATTCCCGAACGAAGTCTGCGTCGACTTCGATAGCCTGGGTGAGGGGCTGATCGCCATCGTGGGCGAGAACGGGGCTGGCAAGTCCACGCTAATCGGGTCGGTATTCGCCGCCCTATTCCGCCAACTGCCCGGCCAGAAGCGGTCACTCTACGACTTCGCCACCCACCCCCAGCCCGAAATCGACCTAACATTCAGCGTCAATGGCGCCCGCTACCGGTCGCTTCTCAAGATTGACCCCAAGTCCCGTCAGATGGAGGGCTATCTGTTCAACGGGGGCGGCAAACCCCTCACCAACGGCAAAAAGGAGTCGTTCGAGGAGTTTGTCGGGAAAATCGCCGGTACGCCTGAGTTCTTCCTGAGCAGCATATTCTCCGGTCAGAAGCGCACAGGGAATTTCCTGTCGCTTGACCGGAGCGAGCGGAAGGAGTTGTTCATCCGAGAGCTGTTGGGGCTTGACCGGCTGAGACTTATCGCAGCCGCGGCCAATCGACGACCTGGCGCTCGCAGCACTGCAGCGTGCAGCTACCAAGGTCGGATTGCACGTGACTTGGCATCAACTGCGCCATTGGGGCACGTCCATGCTTTATCGGGCCGGGGTGCCGATCAAGGTTATTCAAAAGCGCCTCGGACATTCAAAGTACCAAACCACAGCCGATTGGTATATCGAGCGCGACCACAAAGCAGCGGGACATGCAGCAAAGATCCAGAGTAAACTTCTCGCCGGCTGGACGAAGAAACATCCCGCAAATGTTGCCGCAAGTGTTGCCGTAGGCGGTGACAAGGAGTCATCTGTAGATGTAAACTATTGAAACGTAAGACCCGGAGGGATGGGTGAGCGGTTGAAACCGGCGGTCTTGAAAACCGTTAGCCCCGAAAGGGGCTCGGGGGTTCGAATCCCTCTCCCTCCGCCATCCAAATAGCTATTGTTCCTCCCCCAAAACCCAGCCACGTGATATTCGCGCCCAGTGAATTTCCTCTCGGACGCCCTCCTCGAGTTCCAGTTGCCAGACGACCACCAAGGTTCCGTCCTGAGTCTGGGTGATGCTCGGGTAGGAAACATCCAGCCGGTTCGTCGTGGCGATGTCGCGAGGCTGGCTCCAACGCCGGCCCCCATCGGCGGAGATCGCCACGCTGAGCGGCCAGCGATTAATCGGGGAATTGTTGAAGGCGACGATGATTTCCTCCGGATTCTGCTCCAGTTTCCAGAGGGCCACCGGATTGTTGTGGCCCAGCACGGTGGAAGGCTGAGGGGGATCCCAACTCAGTCCCCCGTCGTGGCTGCGGCTTTCGTAGTGGAACCAAGTTCCGGTCCTCATGATCATCAGCAGGTCGCCGTTGGCCAATTGCACCAGTGCCGGCTCGGCGAGTCCGTTGGTCGAGAACGAAGTCACTTTCTCAAGCCAGACGTGCAACTGGCCATAAGGGGTCCAGTGGACGCCGTCCCGGGAAAGAAGTACTCCGGAGGCGAGGTTCATCTCACCTTCGGTACGGGCCGGATCGTCATTCTGCGCCCAGAGGTCCCAGGAGAATCCCATGGCCAGGGCGCCGTTCATTAACTTGATGCCGTTTTGGCATTTGCCCACAAGGTATTTGTAAGGCTGCGAGATCAGGGCCGGCTTCGTCCAAGTGGCCCCTTCGTCGTCACTCTGCACCATGAAGACTTTGCTTCCCGTGATGTGCTTCATGCCCAGCGGGACGGTGGTGGAGTAAACGAATACGCGCTTGCTGTCCACCACCAGGTTGGGATCGGCGTCATCCATGCCGGGAGTTTTGATGAGCTCCTGAGGTGGAGACCACGTGCGGCCTCCGTCGCTCGAGAATGCGCCCACGATGCGGCCACGCCATTCACTTTTGGCATGAGCCGACCAGACCGCAAGAAGCTTCCCGCTGGCCAGGCGTGTCACGGCCGGAATGGAGTTCAGTTGAAATGATCCGCCATCGGTCCGCTGAATGATACCGGTCTCGAAACCTGCGGAAAATGCGGCGGCAGGCATCATCGCTGCGACAATGATCAGCAGGGCGCGGCTAAAAGCTTTCATGGTGTCCTTCCGAAGAGCGCCATGGGGACCATGCGGGATTTTCGGATTCGCCGGTCCCGCGTGAGGAGGGGGATATTTTCCACGACACTGGTGGCGGCGATGATTTCGTCGGCCGGATCAGAGGAAAAATCGAGCTGCGTGCTCTGGCGAGCGATCTCCAAGCTGATGGGAAAGACGGTGAGATGGCGCAACCACGCCCGGAACTCCGGGCCCTCGAAGTCCATCTTCAAACGGCCTCGCCGCACCAGCATCGCAAGCTCCCACAGAACGATGTCGGAAATAGCCAGGGGTTGATTGACGGCGCAGGCCAACTCCGCGGGACTCACCTCACCGGTGATCAGCGCCACCAGCATGTGGGTGTCAAGATTGAGCATTCCACTTTCTGCCCGTGGAGAAGATATTTCCCTTGATGACGACCTTGCCTTTCATCGACCCGATCAGCGTCGAGTTATCCACCCCGTGCAAGGGTGTGAGTTTGGCGACCGGCTGGCCTCTTTTGGTGATGACGATGCCGGGTGACTCGAGCTCGTCCAAAATCTTAAGACATCTCGCCTTGAACTCTGTAGCGCTGATCAACTTCTCACTGGTTTTCATATCGGCCATGATAGCAAATGACCAGTCAGATGACCAGTTAATCTATCAAAAATCACCAATCCACACTGCGGACTCGATTTGCCAGTCTGCAGCCCCGGCGCGCCGCGCTACGCTCTCAGCCGCCGCCACCACTGACCAAGGACTCCAGCTTTTGCTCTAACAAGGCAGTGCCTGTGGTATCCCTCATGCAAGCCATGCGGCTTTCGCACCACGTCGCCCAGAACTCGATAATCACCACCTTGCCCCGATATTGCTCAAGGTCAAGCACCTGGTTTCTTTCATCAAGGAGATCAAAGCGCCCCAAGTCCTCATTGACCGTGGTCACAAGGTCGAAATCATGTCCGGCCCGCTGCATGGCGAGGTCGTTGATGGGTGTGCGCTCAGCCACCTCCATGCCGTCCAAGTTGCCGTGTACCTGAGTGTATACCCACACGTCGGAGGGGTGCTGCCCCAAGAAGTCATGGATCTCGGCCAGGATTTTGTCGCGTGCGGCATTGCTGCGTCCGGCCGCGGTGTATTCACCATCCCAACCCTGCACGATGGGCTGAGCAACCAACCATGTCTTTGTGGGCTCCTGTGCAAGGGCTGGAACTGTTAATGCAAACAGAAGCAGCACGCTGTATTTCATGTTCCGTCCTCAGCCAAAAACAATCGAGAGTTGAAGGTCGGAACTTGCAATTTCGACTCTCAACTCTCAATTAAAATGCCCAGAAATTCCCCGGTCGATGGTTCAGCTTCCAGAATGCGGAGTCAACCCTGTCCGCCAATATCGGGACGGCCACAGGAAGTCAGGAGGAGTCAGCCATTATGCTGACTCCTGACTCCTGGCTCCTGACTTCTTACCTACTTTCTTCCATACACCAGGCCGTAATTCGCGCAGGCACGGTAATCGGCGCCCTCGGGATCGTGGGTGCCGAAGTGGGTCCAGGCACTGGGGCGGAAGATTCTCTCTTCCCCCACGTTATGCATGCACACGGGAATGCGCAGCATGGACGCCAGGCTGATCAGTTTATCGCCCGTGTGTCCGTAACAGATGGCCCCGTGGTTGGCGCCCCAGTTGTTCATCACCGAATAAACGTCGCGGAAGGGTCCCCGGCCGGTAAGCAGCGGCGCGAACCAGGTCGTGGGCCAGGTGGGATTGGTGCGCTCATCCAGGACTTGGTTGACTTCCGGCGGCAGCGACACGGTGTAGCCTTCCACCAGTTGCAGCACCGGCCCCTGACCCGCGATCCAGTTGAGGCGCGCCATGGTCACGGGAAATTCGCAGCCGGTGAGGAATTG
>Ga0209039_10002624_pt1 | contig 15005 bp, 10 predicted proteins | sample BogFormECP12_OM1_FD_188238 | JGI IMG/M metagenome (GOLD analysis project Ga0209039, IMG submission 188238) | Bog forest soil microbial communities from Calvert Island, British Columbia, Canada - ECP12_OM1 (SPAdes) (version 2) | ecosystem: Environmental > Aquatic > Freshwater > Wetlands > Bog ... | reverse complement strand
GATTCTCACGCCCTTCCATTCGGGAGGGGTCTGCCCCGGCTCCATGATCACGAAGACGGCGTTCGGGTTTTCCTGGAGATAGCCAAAGGTTCGGTTCTTGCCGCACCCCATGAAGATCGTCCTTTCGTCAACCATCTGGGCCGAACCGAAGTAGGCAACGTCAACCTTCCCGTCTTTGCTCGCGGTGGCAAGGACTCCCAATCGCGGCATCTTGTTGAAATACTCTTTCAAATCCTTTGACATGGTATCCTCCTTGGAAGTAATGGGTTCCGGTCTTTCCCGCCGGTTACCGATAGTATACTCCGGAAAGAGCCGGTCGTGTCTGTAGCGTTTGCTACACGTCTGCCGCCAGTCCGGCCACCTCTTCGGTTTCTTCAACCTGCCTTCGTGAACAGCCGTGAGGGGGTGATCTTGCCTACAGGTCGCTCTTCACAGATAATTAACGCACAATCAATTTGACTTACTGCAGACCCGTGTTATGCTTCCTCCGTGTCAACATCCCACGTGACCCTCGATACGACCTTCAAGCAGTTTGTCGAAGAGACGAAAGCCGTAACTTGCAGACATCGAATCCGGAACCGCACGTTACCGAAAGCTGGTGAAAGAGTTTAACCGGGCGAAACAAGGTGTTCTCGATGACGAAGCAGGAGAGACGCGGCCACAGCCAGAATGCTGCCTGCCGAAGAAGGCCTTGAAGCCGTAATTTTGGCAGGCATCGCATACTCCTGGGTTCTTGGTACCATCGGATCGATGTGATAAAGTGAAGCCTGCGCAGAGATAGGTGCGCACGGTAATCGCTATTCTTGTCGGGACCGTAGTATCTGCTATCCTCCTCCATACCGCCCGAGTGAGCCTGAAGACTTCTGCTTCCTGAAAGAGAGTTTCTCTCCGCATTCAGTTCCATGCAAGAGTTCTCCCGGTAATCGTCAATGCACACGCTGTCCTGATGGTGGTCTCGGACCTCGACATGGCTTCGTCCGGTAACGTTGACATCGCACGACGACTGGAGTATTTGATTAACCAGCAGATGAACAAGACCCAGATCGTGCACAACCATCAAACAGGGAGGTAAGTAATGAGCGCACTCGTAGCTTCTTTGATCGCTTTCGGTTGTATCTTCGGCGGAACCCTGCTCGGCGAACGCCTTCGCCCTTTGCTGCCTGACCATCATGTGAGCGCTGAGTCAAAGGATGTCCTCAAGCTGGGCATCGGTATGATCGCAACACTGTCTGCCCTTGTCCTTGGCCTGCTGATTGCCTCGGCAAAGGGTACATTTGACACGACGAGCAGCGAACTGAAACAGACAAGCTCGAAGATCATCTTGCTCGACCGTACCATGGCCGAGTACGGACCCGAGACAAAAGAAGCCCGGGACGTGCTGCGCCGCAGCGTCACCTCCGCTCTTGAGCGCGTCTGGCCGGAAGAGAAAACGGAACAAATGGAAGCTAAGGCTCTTGCGCCCACTGCCGGGGCTGAGACTGTCCAGAACAAGCTCCTGCAACTCTCCCCGAAGAGCGATGCCCAGCGCTGGCTTCAATCACGGGCCCTGCAGGTGAGCGCCGACGTGGCCGAAGCAGGCTGGCTCCTCATCCAGCAGCGGGGAGAAAGTTCGCTATCCAAGCCGTTCCTCGTGATGCTCGTATGCTGGCTCACCATCATATTCTTCTGTTTCGGCCTATTCTCCCCCCGCAACGCAACGGTGAGTATCGTCCTGCTCATCTGTGCTCTGTCGGTCGCGAGCTCACTCTATCTGATCCAGGAAATGGACAGCCCGTACCAGGGGCTGATGAAGGTCTCGAGTGGCCCGCTGCGCAGCGCGCTTGTGCAGCTCGGCCGGTAGATGCGGCCCGCAGGGTTCACGGGCGCACCACAGCCAAGCCAACGTGGCTTATGGCTTGTAATTGGAGTAGCCGGGGCCGGTCTTGTCGTAAACGTTGAAGTGGTCGTCGGGCATGATTGTGGCGATGCCCGTCGCCGGGATGAGAACCAGGTCCTCATCCAAAACCCTGGTCCTGAACTTCCACCCGTCGGGGAGCTTCAGTTGGCTGCCGAGGTTTTTCGCGTCCTCGTAAGTCTGGGTCGGCTTCAGCCCTTGCTCAAAGCCTTTCATGATCCAGGTGTTGCCTTCAGCGTCATCGATCAGGTAGACCATCGTGCCCCTGTTGTATCCGAACTTGGTCTTGCGCTCGATGGTGGTGGGGTGGTAGGACATGGCGGCTTCGTCTTTAAGGTTAATCCCCTCCAGGTTCAGTTCTGCCACCCAGCGCGCTTTCAGCCCGTTGAAATCCCGCTCGACGCCGACTGGGACATCGATCCAGTCGAGCATCCACAGCTTTGGGCCGTTGAGCTTGACGCCGAGAACATCATATTGCTTCTTGAGCTCCTCGGGGTTTACGGCCTGGGCGAGCGCCTGGGGGACGGAATCCTTGTTGGACTGGTTATAGCCATTGAGATAGGTCGTGTTGTAAACGTTTGCGCGGAGGTTGCCCGTGAGGCCGTTGCCGCCAACGAGGAAGACCTCGGCATAGCGCGTGGCGTGCAGGTTCTCGAAGTGCATGACTTGGACGTTCACGTTGTCCTTCGGCAGGCTGGCGCATCCGGCAAGCAGTATCCCCGCCACGACGAGCACTCCCAGGATATTCAACACTGGCTTAACATTACCTGTCTTTCCAGCGAATTTCATATGACCCTCCTTTTGTTTATTCGTAACCGGCAGAGGACGTGGAGACCAACCGTGGTAAGAAAAGCGCTAACAAGTCCACGTGCGGTGACGGAGTCGCCTGCATCTACTCGTGCCCACACCTGACTCACTTATAGCTGGTTGGTCCGACCTTTGTCAATAGGACTTTGGTCCTAGGCGACGATGGGAAGGCTCTATTCGGCAGCTACTTCAACTATGCTTGACTTCAAGTGGTACTGTTCACCACCCGAGACAAGAGGTGATGCGCACTTCGTAGGTGGAAGCAAAGCGCGGATAGTTTCCTCTCCCAAAGAAGTTGTCGAGCACATAAATTACTATCTCTGTTATGACCCTTGTTCGTAACCAGGATTGCATACGCGATCACGCTCAATGAGCCGAAAAATTCTAATCCGGCACGAACGCTTGCACCAGATGGGAAGAGTAAGGCATATTATCCATCGGGAAGTCTATTCATGGACTTAAAAGCAATTCTCTTCGGAAAACGGATTCGCACGGAGGATGAACAGCAAGAAAAAATAAGTCCCCTGCCGGGCATACCGATTTTAGGTTTGGACGCGCTCGCGTCGGCCGCGTACGGTCCCGAAGCTGCGTTGACCGTGCTTCTGCCGCTTGGTGTGGCTGCCACGGCGTATATCAGCCCCATCACGCTCGTAATAATCCTGTTACTCGTTGTCGTATCGATATCGTATCGTCAGACCATTGCGGCCTATCCCCAAGGTGGGGGATCGTTTACCGTTGCGAAGGAAAATCTTGGACAGCTTCCCGGCCTGTTGGCTGCGAGTGCCTTGTCGATCGACTATGTGCTTAATGTGGCCGTTGCGATCTCCGCAGGGGTAGGCGCCCTCGTCTCCGCGATTCCCTTTCTTCTTCCGTACACGCTTTCGCTCTGTATGGTAATCCTTGCTGTTCTCACTATCGTCAATCTGCGCGGCGTTCGCTCCGCCGGGGTTATTTTTATGTTCCCGACCTACGTGTTTCTGCTCTGCCTCGGCATCACGATCGTTATCGGCATTGTACGGACTCTGTACGGGCATCCCGTTCCGGTCGTCCGGCCACCCGTACGGGATTCCGCTCATGCTGCGACGGCCTGGCTTCTGATCAGGGCCTTCGCGAGCGGCTGTACGGCGCTCACCGGCATCGAGGCCGTAAGCAATGCGGTTCCGATCTTCCAGAAACCGGCAGTCATCCTGGCCAGGCGAACCCTTTCAATCATCATGATCCTGCTGGCGGTTCTCCTTGCCGGCGTCGCGTTTCTCTCTTACAGCTATGGCATCAGCGCCACGCCGCAAGGTCAACCTGGATATCAGAGCATCCTCTCTCAGATAGTCAGTGTGGTCGCGGGACGAGGTATTTTCTATTACGTGTCCATGTCTGCGATTCTTATGGTACTTGCCTTATCAGCCAACACCAGTTTCGCTGATTTCCCCCGCGTTTGCCGTATACTGGCTCTCAATGAATATTTACCGGCGGGATTCGCCCATCGCGGACGACGACTCGTTTACAGTAACGGTATACTCATACTCACGATACTGTCGGGAACAGTGTTAGTCGCCTTCGGCGGCATTACGGACCGCCTCATTCCTCTGTTTGCTGTCGGCGCTTTTATGGCTTTTACGTTGTCGCAACTGGGCATGGTTGTGCACTGGCATCGGTTGCGAGGCCCGCACTTCATACGGTCTCTTGTCCTGAATGCGTTGGGAGGTCTTGCGACGGCGGCAACATTGATCATCATAACGATCTCTAAATTCATGGAGGGCGCCTGGCTGACGATCGTCGTCATACCGCCCCTGGTGCTGATGTTCTTCAGCGTACGAAAGCGCTACAGGAAGATCGAAGGGGAGGCGGCTAAGGCCGGCCCGCTCGATACGACCGGGACTTCTGCACCCATTATTGTTATTCCAATAAGACGACTGGATCGCATCGCACGGAAGGCGCTGCGGCTGGCGCTCACCTTATCCGACGATATCTACGTTGCTCAAATCTTTGTCGAAGAGATAGACAACGAAACCCTTTCAAGCACGTGGGCCGATGTTGTCGAGAAGCCTTTTCAAAAGATAGGTCACCGCGCTCCTCAGCTGATCGTACTGAAATCATCGTACCGGGAATTCTTTGACCCTCTGCTCGGCTATGTCCGTAAACTCGCTTCTGATCATCCCGACCGTTCCATCGCCGTGGTCGTTCCGGAGCTTATCCAGAGGGAGTGGTACCATTTCCTTATCCCTCACCGCGCTACGTTGATAAAAGAGTTGCTTCTTCTCAAAGGAGGCCCTCAGATTGTTATTGTCGATGTTCCTTGGTACCTACGCGAGGAGAAACTAAAGAAGAGGCAGGCACAGCGCCAAAACAAAGGATAGGATTGGCCCAAGGAAATGCCGCTGTCTGATCCGACGGTTGCCAATACAGACTAGCCAAACTGTTCACAAAGAAAGTTTAGAGAACGCTTGGACTCTTCTGCTAGCTTCCGATTGGTAATCGTGAAACTGCTTCCGCCTTTCAGCCTTCACCATTGGTAGGTGTTACCAATGTCCGTCAGGTTGAAGAATCCTTCCCCAAAGGGAACTCTCGGGACAATCCCCAGGAAGTTGAAGATTGCGGATAGCGCGTGGCCGGTAGCTGGTCGGAAGAGACAGTAGGGATAAGGTCAGATTACCACGAATCTGCGGAAGCCCTTGGGACGCCTGTGGATGAGAACGAGTTCATCAGAGATATTATCAGGCTTCGTCACGAGGGGCATGGAAATCCGGCGCTGCTTCATTCTCTGGGTCCCTCCAACCAGCCCCAGTTTCGTCCTGAATTGGAGCACTAATCGCTTTAACATTTCCTTCTCTTCTTTAACCTAAATATAAGTCTTCATCCGTCCACTATCAACTGTGGGCGTCGATCAGGGCGTCAGCACCAGCCGTTCTGCAGAGCACTGCCGCCGGGGTTTTCTCGAATGATACGGTCGCTGTTCCGCCTGTACCGTCATTACCCGGTTTCTACACTCCTTGGAGTGAAAGAGCTGGGTGGGGCTTTTCCTCGTGAACGTCGTGCCGCAGACGTTGAACAAGAGTGGCCAATGACGCCATTCAAGCACACCTTAACAATGTCCTAGTGCCCCCACCAACTGCTGGTATTGCCCGGTTGAGGTCTTCTGGGCCGCTATCCGTGCCGCGTTGAACTCATCGAAATAGAGCATCAGCGTGGAGACTACGTCCCCATCCAGCGCGGAGGCTCTAGCCATGCCTTCCAGTGTCTGTGCCGTCTCGCGGCGCTGCATCCCCTTGCGATAAGGTCTATCCTCGGTGATAGCAGTGAACACGTCTGCTACCGCCATAATCCTGGAGCCCAGCGATAAGTCCTCGGCTTTGACATGGAAGGGATAACCTTTTCCGTCAAGGCGCTCGTGGTGGAACGAGGCCCAACTGTTCAATTCATCCGTGCCTTTCACGACTTCGAGGGTGCGATAGGTGAGATAGGGATGACGGTGCACCAGTTGTGTCTCCTTCGCGGTCAGGGTGCTAGGTTTTTCCAATACTTCCCTCGGAATGGCCAGCTTGCCCAGGTCATGTATGTGGCCTGCTACTTTCATGAGCTGACATTGGCCCTCGGGAAAGTGTACCGACCTTGCCAGGCTTTCAGCAACGACGGCGACGCCCATGGAGTGCGTGGCTGTGTAAGGACTTCTGAAATCGATCATCCTTCGTAGTGTGTCGCCAAGACCCAGGAGTTCGTCCTTACCAAGTTCGATGGTATGAGGCTGTGTTGTGCGAGAGAGGATAGAACCCAGAGAAGGTGAAAGCAGGTCAAGCCAGAAATATTCTCTCCTACACAGTTCCCTGAAAGCGTCCACAAACTGAGGCACAAACATTCTCCCGGACTGCTCTTCTATCCTCCGGTAGATTTCTTTGGCTTGGCTCAGCCCTCCTCGCACGCCATTAACCAGTACGGCTATGCGGTCAGCGAGATGCAGGATGTGGCTCGCCGCGGGCACGGGCTGCTCCCCGACGGATGAGCCAGCTCCCCACTGCCATTGCGTGTGGTGATAGCGTATGAGTGCTGCAGCCTCTTGCAACGGTCTGAAAACGGAAAGCAGCAAGTAACCCCGCTCAGCATGCAGTTGCGGGTGTTCCATTTCGAACTGAAGGGTATTGATCCTTTCTCTCAGTGAAAGCGCACCGCAGTCATGAAGCGCGCCGGCCAACAGCAGGTTGGTCCTCTCGTGTGATGTCAGGCCCAGTTCTGAAGCTATGGCGGATGCAATGTACGCGACCCGGTAGTGGTGATTACGGACCGCACGGGTGACCATGTCCATCGTATCTGAAAGAAGGAAAACCAGATCAAAAAGCGGTGTGCGGCTTCGCTCACTCATACCCTGAAGTAATTGTAATGTCCCGTATTCATAAATCAAGGGTTACCGCCAAGGGTGGTGCACCTCAAAAGGGAGAGCCGACGGGCGATCCTGACGGGGAAATCGAGGCGGCCAGCTTCTGCAGCTAACTTCCTGAAATGTTGCCCCTGCTGGATTCGCGCAACGTCCAACATTAGGCTTGGCAATGCTTATGGTCAAACTGACTCTTGTCTATAGTAAGCATACGAAGCCCCCAAAGCCTTACACCACAGCGTGGCTAGTTGACAAGGTCTTTCAGCTTCAATGTGATTCTAGTGGTTCCACCCGGGACCCACCGCGAAGTGAATCCCAACTTCTCGGCAAGCTTGAGCATTTTCTCGTTTTCCGTGAGCACGTCACCGACGATTTCTTCAAGCCCTCTTTCCCGGCCTATCTCGATGAGCATGCTCACCAGCTTGTACCCAAGGCCTTTATGTTGATAGCGATCATGGGTGAGAATCGCAAACTCGCCTGAACGGAAGTCGGGTTGCATGACGATCCTCGCCACCCCGATTATCTTTCTCTTGCGGTTTTCGGTGATCTCTGCAACGATCGCCACGTGCCGGTCATAGTCTATGTTGCAGAACATGATGAGCCATTCGTGGGACATATCTTTAATGGACGAGAAGAATCTTGTTCTGATGGTCTCTTTGGACACGGTGGTGGCCATCTCGTACAGCAGCAGCTCATCTTCAGGTCTTATTGCCCTGAGCAGTACCTCCTGACTGTCAGGTAATTTCCAGGTGGTTGTGTATCGCGCGGGATACGGCGTGATGACCAGGTGCGGGTACCGGGACGTGTGCTCCACGTAATCCCTGTCAAGCACCATGCGCGCATCCAGGGCGTATACTTTGCCCTGAGCTATGGCGAGAGGGTTAATGTCAATTTCGGCTATCTCCGGGAAATCGATGATGAGATTGGAAAAGCCCACGAGGATCGTTTGCAATTCTTTAAGATGCACCGGCGCCCTGCCCCGGAAGCCCTGGAGCATCTTGTACACTTCCGTCTCCTCCATCAACATCTTCGCCAGAGTCTGGTTCAGCGGCGGAAGCCCGATGGAGAAGTCCTTGATAATCTCTGCGGCTGTCCCTCCCATGCCGAAGAGGATGATTGCGCCAAAATCCTTGTCTTTCTTCGAACCCAGGATGAGTTCGTAGTCCACGTTCTGAATCATGCGCTGGACAGTGACACCCTGTATCACGGCGTGCGGAGCGCGCTTCCCTACTGTTTGCATGAGTGTCTCGCATGCTTTCTTCACTGCAGAGCTGGAATCGAGCCTCAGCACAACGCCTCCTACATCGCTCTTATGAGAGATATCGGGCGACACGACCTTGATGGCGACTGGATAGCCTATCTTCTCGGCTATGCTCACTGCCGTGTCAGCATCTTCAGCAAACTGAGGCATCGTGGCGGGGATCCCGTAGCTGACGAGAAGATTCTTGGATTCCTCCTCATTGAGAAGCGTTCTGCCTTTGCGCAGCATGTCCCGGATATTTGCTTTGAGCTCTTGCTTGTCTCGCGGGTCGCGTACGGACAGTTCGGCCGGCGTTTCATAGAGATGGTCGAGATTCCGTTTATACTTGTACATGTTTACATAAGCCCTGACCGCCTCTTCCGGCGTTTCATACGTAGGAAGGTTGTTCTGGATGAAGATTTTTCTCGCGTTCTCCACCTCTTTCGCGCCCATCCAGGTGGTGATGACGGGCTTGGGCCAGCCCTTTGCTATCTCGGCAACCGTTGTCGCAACCTGGTCAGATGGAGCGGATTCCAGAGGTGCGTAAATGATAAGCACCCCGTGCGTCATCGAGTCGCGCAGGCATACGCTGAGTGCTTTGGCGTAGCTTTCCACACGCGCATCCCCCAGAATATCAATCGGATTGGCGTGGCTCCAGTATGGCGGCAGGAAGCTGTTTATCTCCCTCATGCTATCATCGGAGAGCGTTGCAAGCTCGCCCCCGAGGTCGATGAGCGCGTCCGTAGCCAGCACGCCCGGACCGCCCGCGTTCGTGATGATGGCAAGCGTGGGCCCTCTCGGCAGTCTCCCCGAATCAAGAACCTCGGCAGCATCGAAGAGTTCCGCTATCTCCCTGACCCGCACCACGCCAGCCCTCCTGAAGGCTGCATCGTATACGGCATCGTCCCCTGCCATGGCACCCGTGTGCGATTGCGCCGCTCTTGCGCTTTCGGTATGCCTGCCGGGTTTCAGGATAATAATGGGTTTACGCCGTGCGAAGGCCCGTGCAGCGCTCATGAACTTTTTTGCGTCTCCTATACCTTCCATGTAAAGCAGGATGCTTTTTGTAGGATAGTCGTCACCCAGAAAATCGATGAGGTCCCCAAAATCTATATCCAACATCGATCCTACGGATGCAAAGAAGCTAAAACCTATGCCTGCACTGACCGCCCAGTCCACAATAGCACTGCCCAGTGCACCACTCTGCGAGATGAAGGCGATATTCCCTGAGGGCGGGTCGCCCTTGAGAAACGTGGCATTCAAGCCGATAGGGGGCCTCACGAATCCCAGACAGTTCGGCCCGAGGATGCGGATGCCATATTTCTTCCTGGTCCCTTCTATCTCGATTTCCAGCCTTCTTCCCTCTTCCCCGATCTCTTTAAAGCCTGCCGAAATGATCACCACCCCGTCCACGCCAGCCGCCCCGCATTGTTCGACAATGCGAGGCACGGAGCGCGCAGGCGTTGCGATGACCGCGAGGTCCACGTGTTCGGGGACACTCGCTATGTCTGGATAGGTGTCGATCTCCAGGACCCTTTTTCTGTTGGGGTTGATCGGAAACACTTTGCGCGGTTTCGAGCGGAGCAGGTTCTCCAGGATTATTCGTCCAACGACACCTTCCTTTTCGGTTGCACCAATGAGGGCTATGGTCTTGGGATCGAGCATCGTTTCGAGTTTGGTCATAGTCTACGCCTTTTTACCTGCGCTTCGGATCAATGATGCGGGACGCTGAACCCCTCAAGTCCTTACTTCGAATTATAAGCCTTCCCCCTAAGGTTGAGCAACTTCCAAGGAGTCTTCGGCACAGGTCGCCGGGAGTTACGGGCTGCGGCTAACTGAAAGAGCGTTTTCACTACTTGTCGCTTGCATGCCACATTGCATCTGTTAACCTGAGTCAGCGGCAAACTAGCCGAAATGCTCCGAATGGAGGGCTAATCCGAGGGAACTTTAAGCATCTGTTCGTAAACACCGAGCTCAACATGGGACATGTATCTGACAATATCGAAGTCCGTGAGGATGCCGACGGGGCGTTTCGGCCCTGCATGCGGATCGATGATGAGCAAATGCTCGATCCTGTGCTTCTTCATCAGTTCGATCGCTTTTTCGATCGGCCACTGCGGGTCGACTTCGATTCTGTACGGCCGCATGATCTCCTGGGCCTGCGTCTTGTCCAACTTCTTACCGTAGAGCTGAAGCAGATCGAGCATGGAAACGGATCCCCACACCTCGCCGCTCTCATCGACGACCGCCACGGAGCGGATCCGGTTTGTCGCCATCATGTCTGCGATTACCTGTGCGCTGTCGTCTGGGTAGCAGTAGAGCACACCCTTATGCATGAGATCGCAGACCCTGATCATGCCTTCGTCTCCTGGTTCTTTGCCATGGCACGGACAAGGTCTTCGCCGTGAAGGATGCCGTAGACCGCCCTGCTGCCGGGGCGGTCGGCTATCACGACCAGGTGGTCGACCCTCTTTTCGAGCATGAGCGCAACGGCCTCGGAGAGCGGTGAGCTGGGCGTAATGGTAATGGTATGGGGGAGGAGTATGTCCTTGGCCTTCGTACGATCAAGGTCCATCCCGAACGCTCTCAGGATGCTCCGGGGAGAAATAATGCCCACGACCTCGTGCTTGTCGTTTACTACGACGCAGTAGCCGATGCGGTTCACCACCATGACCTGGGCAACCTCGCGCACAGTCGCGTCCTCGCCTACCGTAATTGCACCGCGCTTCATCAGACGCATGACCCGCTCTTCCACATTACACCTCAGACCACTTCGTAACCAATTTGAGACACTTCTGTCCTAAAGTCAAGGACGAGACTTGGAATACGTGAACGGAATGAAGGGGCTTAGGGACATCTAAAAAGGCCTTCCCAGGTAGTGCTGCACGCTCTGTTCTGGAGAGGACCGGGATACGCGTATGTATTTCCCCACCTACCGCTCGAGAAAGCAAGCACAATGAGGCTCCGGTTTGAGCATCCCGTGACGAAATAAGTAAGGCCTTCAAGTGTAAATTCTCACCTTTCGTCGCCAACTGATCTCACCGTTTCGTAGGTGGCTTGGTTATCGATGTCTTCCTGTAACGGCGTACGCGTCATTTTCTCACACGCTTGCACATTTAATGTGGTAACCGTGATCAACGACAAGCCACCGTCCGCCGGCCTTTCCAACAGTCATCTGAAACAAAGTTTTTCTTGACGCAACCCTCTGAAGGTGCAACCATTGAGTAGACGATAGCCTCCGAGAAATGTCTCACTCCCTGCGAGGCTTTCTGGTTCTGACGTTCATGTTAAAGTAAAAACAAGGAGGCAAGACTATGGCTACGCGGAAATGGTTCATCGGTCTCGCAATCACGACTATCTTGGTGATCGGTACCGTGCTCCTGAGTTCTGTTTCAGGAGCAAGAGCGGAAACCTTAAATTCTAAGAGTTTTATCCACATGACGAAGGCACAGGTGATTCCCATTGCCGATGTCGAAGGACACGTCATGATTATGAGTGAGCGAGAGGGAGCTATTGTCTTTGAGAATGAAGAGTGGGCTTGGCATAAAGGCGTTTATATTCACGATGCGGTTAAGGGACTTGGGCCACTCGACGGGTATGCGAGCTATACATTCCTGGACGGGTCAACCATTACCACCCATACCAAAGGCAAGACCGAAGCCACTGCGCAGGGCGTTTCCCCACTGGTCAAGTGGGCTGGCGAGATCGTCAGTGGAACGGGTCGGTTCCAGGGCATCAAGGGAACGGTGACGATTTCAACGAAGCTACTTCCAGCCGAGAAGGGTGAGCCAGGGCCAAAGGCCTTTAGCGAAACGACGCTGGTCTACACCCTGCCGGGCAAGTGATGAGGTGAAAACGGAGCGACCTAAGGGATCTGGAAAGGATTTCATCCTTTGGACACCTCTACTTGGATTTCGTGTATCAAAACCAAAATCACATAGGGAGGTAATCGATCATGAAAGAGCACATAGGCAGAAGAGAATTTCTTCGCAAGGCCGGAGTTGCCGCTTTAGCCATACCTGCCATTCTGAATCGGACGTCAGAGAACAGCCATGCAGCGAATGAATCATCGACAGATGCTGCGCGAGGAAGCAAGGCGAAGACAAAAAGGATTGCCGTCGAGGAGCACTGGATGCTACCGACCGGGAAACCGCCCGTACTCCCTCCCTCGAATGACCCCGAGGGAATGAAACACGTGTTCCCGCTGCTCGCCAATTTCGAGGCGCGCTTTCCGCTCATGGAGGAATCCGGCATAACCATGCAGGTACTCATGCCCGGGGGTGCTCTGCGCCCGCAGGATGCTGCGGCGGTCGTCGCCTTGGCCAAAAAGTTCAACGATGCGCAGGTAGAGATCATTGCGAAATATCCCGGCCGTTTTGCCGGTTACGCATCTCTGCCCACCGTAGATCCGAAGGCGGCCGCCGATGAGCTGGAGCGGGCCGTGACCCAGCTTGGGCTCAAGAGAGGATACGTGGCCGGTAGCGTTAACGGGGAGTATCTCGACGAACAGAAGTTCTGGCCCATTTGGGAGCGTGCTGAGGGTCTGGGAGTGCCGATCTACCTGCACCCCCTGGAGCCTCCTGCCTATGCGATGAAAATGTACGAAGGCCATTCGGAGCTGACGGGACCCGGTTGGAGCTGGACGGTCGATACGGCAACGCACGCGTTACGAATCATTGGCGCCGGCGTATTCGACGCCTTTCCCAAAACAACGCTTATCCTCGGGCATTTAGGAGAGTCGCTCCCCTACCTCCTTGGCCGCCTGGATGAGGGGTATACGATCTCCCGTAAGACGCGAAAGCTGAAGAAGCTATTCTCCGAATATATCAGAGAAAACATCGTGGTCACGACCAGCGGCAGGTACAGGCCGGAGACGTTGGTCTGTGCGATCAGCGCGATGGGGGCCGACCGAGTGCTCTTTGCTGTGGACTATCCTTTTGCAGAAATGAAGGAAGCGGTACAGCAGATCGAGAGCGCCGGTTTGAGCGATGTGGATAAAGAAAAAATATATCATCTCAATGCGGAGCGGTGGTTAAGGTTGTGATGATATACAATCGAGACGAGATCCGAGTAAAGAGATAGTAGCACGAGGACCTTCGTGACAACGTGATCGAGAGAGCCGCCGAAGAGGGGAGGCATTTTACATCCTTCTCTTCGGCCCCGCCCTCTTTCTGTTGGTAATGCGCGACTTCCTCCTCAACCCCAGAAGATTCCTTTGTAGGTGAAAGCAAGCATTGGGCTAAGAGTTAGACTGGAGATGTAAGTTCCTATGCACAGTTGTAAAGCCGCGTGTACAGATCGAGATAATTCCCTCGGTCTTTCCTGAAGCACTTACCGATTGTTTTTACAGGAGTTTTCCTATTTCACGACAGTTTCAATAGGCTGGCACAAAAATTGCGACGAATCCCCACATTATTCACGATGTCCCACGAACAAAGGATGACGTAAAAGGGAGGCGATACAATGAAGAGGTTGAAGAGGTTTTTGTTGGTAATATTGGCCTGCATCTTACCGGTTCTCGTTAATGCTGCACCGACCGTTTTTCCACACGGGGTAACGATTTATAAGCCCGACAAGTGCTGGAACGGGTATACGCTCATTGCCACCATCAATGCAGTAAGGCCTGGCGAAAAGGCGGTTCCCCTGGGCGTGCCGATCATCGATATGAACGGGAATGTGGTTCACGAGTGGAAGAATGCGGTTGGTTTCCCACCTAAACTCCTTCCCGGTGGTCACCTTCTCGCGGGGCTTATCAAGCCAGGTAGGACGGGCATTGAGGTGAACACGATCGCGCAGTTCGATTTCAATGGCAATATCGAGTGGCAATGGGACAAAGCCGAAGAGGTCCAGGTAAAAGGTCCCGACGGGAAGTTGGAAAAAATATGGGTGGCGGGACAACACCACGATGTACAGCGCGAGCCTAACCCGGTCGGGTATTACGCACCCGGTCAAGATGCTTATGTGGATAAAGGCAGGACACTTATACTCGGCAGAGAGCCAAGTTCACTTATTATCGGTAAACAATATACATATACGGACGCCCACGAACGCATGATGGAGGTGGACTGGCAGGGGAACGTCGTCTGGGATTACCGCGGGAGTGCCCACAAGGACGATGGGGTATCCCGCCCGGAGTGGATGGGTCAAAAAGGCCCCTGGGGTGCGAATTCCATGTCCTGGCTCGGACGGAACAAGTGGTACGAGGCTGGGGACGAGCGTTTTCATCCGGACAACATCATCCTGGACAACCTTGCTGACGTGATTTTTATCATTTCCAAGAAGACGAGCAAGGTGACATGGCAGGTGGGTCCTGATTTTTCCAAGTATCCCCAACTCGCTAAACTCGGCATAAAACGCGACGAGTTCAATGGACTTACCGGCGGCTACCAGGGCGGTATGATGCACCACGCACACATGATTCCCAAAGGGCTGCCCGGCGAGGGCAACATATTGGTCTTCAAGAACGGCAGTCCCTATTCGATCGTGATGGAATTCAACCCTGTTACGCTTGAAGTGGTATGGGAGTACGGAGGGCCGGCATTGGGATATGGCGAATCGCACGGCCTTGCCCATTATTTCTCCAGTCCCGCTATCAGTTCTGTTCAGCGTCTCCCAAACGGGAACACCATGATCTGTGAGGGTGACGGCGGACGGATCTTCGAGGTGACGAAAGAGCTCGAGACGGTCTGGGAGTATATTTA